>Ga0207752_1001107_pt1 | contig 12528 bp, 5 predicted proteins | sample Pon2CUnioCityCA_6_FD_187272 | JGI IMG/M metagenome (GOLD analysis project Ga0207752, IMG submission 187272) | Marine sediment microbial community from Union City, CA, USA - Pond 2C Sediment 2 (SPAdes) | ecosystem: Environmental > Aquatic > Marine > Intertidal zone > Salt pond sediment ... | reverse complement strand
GCGCATTATATTTATACGAATAAGACCGATGCCAGGCTATACGATGCAGCCAGAAAGCTTGCCGACTGCTGGTACGACAATATTGGCCCGCCCCCCAAACAAGAGTGGTATAACGGCCATCAGGCCATGGAAATGGCGCTGGTGCGGTTAGGCCGATTCGTGAACGAAAACGAGGGCCGTAGGGGCGGTTCGCGAACCGCCCGTACTAAAGGTGATAAATATATCGAGCTGGCAAAATTCCTGCTGGACTGCCGGGATGACGGCAGCGAATACGACCAGAGCCACGTTCCGGTCATCCGGCAGTACGAGGCCGTCGGACACGCCGTGCGGGCCGTATATTCATACGCGGGCATGGCCGACGTCGCTTTGGAAACGTCCGACGTCGATTATCAGAGCGCCGTCATGTCGCTATGGGACAACATCGTCAACAGGAAATACTACGTCACCGGCGGCGTAGGCAGCGGCGAGACTTCGGAAGGATTCGGTCCGGACTATTCGCTGCGCCACAACGCCTACTGCGAATCATGCTCGAGTTGCGGCGAGATTTTCTTCCAGCACAAACTTAACCTGATGCACCACGATGCGAAATTCGCCGACCTCTACGAAGAGACGCTTTACAACGCCCTTTTAGGCTCTATCGACCTTGAGGGGAAGAATTTCTACTACCAGAATCCGCTGGTTACACGCAGGGGCCGCTACGACTGGCACGTCTGTCCGTGCTGTGTGGGCAACATCCCGCGGACCCTGCTGATGCTGCCGACCTGGACCTACGCCAAAAGCGACGACGGCATTTACATCAACCTGTTCATCGGCAGCACCATGACAGTAGAAGACGTTGCCGGCACCGACGTCGAGATGATTCAAAAGACCGATTATCCATGGAGCGGCGACGTTTCGATTACCGTCAATCCGCAGGTGCAAAAAACCTTCAGCATAAGAATCCGAGTACCCGACCGCAGCGCCAGCGAACTTTACGCCGGCACGCCTGAATCCGACGGCATCACTTCAATTTCCATCAACGGCTCTTTGATTACACCACCGGTTGAAAAAGGATACGCCGTGATTAACAGACGCTGGAGCCCCGCCGACAAGATAGAGTTGAAGCTGCCGATGAAAATCCAGAGGATTAAGGGAATAGACAAAATTGAAGCTACAAGAGGTCAGGCGGCTCTGAGATACGGCCCGCTGATTTATAACGTAGAGAGAATTGACCAGGACATTGATAATATCCTGAGCCCCGAATCCACACTGAGCACAGAGTGGAGGAGCGGCTTTTTAGGCGGAGTCATGGTCATAAAGGGAACGTGGGCCGACGGATCGAAGCTGATGGCAATTCCCTACTATGCCCGAGCAAATCGTGAGCCATCCGACCAGAACGATCGCCGCGGCACTATCCGCTCGTCTGTCTGGCTAAAGGATTGACGATGCGTTGTCATTCCTTCGACAGGCTCAGGACAGCGTCTGAGGCGAAGCCGAAGAATCTCAAACGTATCGATTTGACCAAGAGCAAATGTCGAGATTCTTCACGGAGTCTGTCCTCCGCCGTTAGGCGTCCCAAAGGGAGAGCGCAGCGAAAGGTTCAGAATGACAAGCAAACAGAAAAATAGCCCCTGCCGGGCAAAAGAGTGGATAGCGTTAATTGCTCATTCGATACAGGGGCTACACTTATCTTTTTTTACGCTGCTGGCCGAGCTTTGTTCTGTGAAAATGCCTAAAGTTGCATATGATTTTGCCACTAAGACACGAAGGCTCGAAGGTTTTTGTATTATTATTACTTTGTGTCCCTTCGGCTTCGCTCAGGGCATGCTTTGTGTCTTCGTGGCTCTTAAGGAGCATGTATGCTGAAATATTGGATTGTATTTTTCTCATTTCTGATAAATCTTTTTGTTGTGCACTCCACAGGACGCCTTACGGCGGGACAAACTATTGCTGGTTCTCAATGGCCCACACTGCATAAAGACCATCAGCGAAGCGGCTATACGGACCAACTCGTACGAGGGCCATACGAAAGGAAATGGTACCGGGATTTCCACGATGAAATGATAGCAACCCGTGTAGAAGCCATCGTTGCCGACGGTAAATGTTTCATCGGGACGTTCGCTGGCAATATGTACGCTCTCGACGTTACAGACGGTCATACCGTGTGGAAATTTGACGCAGCCGGCCCTATCGGAGCATCGCCCTGCTACGAAAAAGGCAGGCTGTACTTCGGCGCCGACGAGGGTTTTAACATGGGTCACCTGTACTGTATAGATGCATCGGACGGAAAGCTTATCTGGAAATATGACGCCGGGGCGGGCATCTGGATCTCGCCCGCTTGTGACGGCAGCAAAATTTACTTCGGCGACAGGGCCGGCGTCTTTCATGCAATTTCCGCCCAAACGGGTGAGCCGCTCTGGTCCATCAAAACCGACGGAATGATTCTAAAGCCGGCGTCATTTTCTCTTTCCGGCGACAAGATTATATTCGGCTCTGAAGACATGCACGTATATTGCGTCAGTCCTGACGGCAAGCTCCTCTGGAAATTCGCCAAGCTCGAAGGTCTTTCCATGAGAGACCAGGGTCCGACAATATGGAGGGGGCTTGCAATAGTCCGCACCAACCCGGCCGATTCTTTCCATACGGTCTTAGGGCGCAACGGCGATCTTCTCAAAAAGATTCAACTGGCGCTGCCCAGGACGAGCGAAGACAAGGTGCTGCTGGACAAATGGAACGACCTGATTATGCATCCGACGCCCCGCCGCAGAGAAGCCGAGCAGAACGGCATTATCGAATATCTTAAAAAGAACAGATACGATAAGTGCTTTTACGCCCTGAGACTCGAAGACGGCAAAGAAGAATGGACGGCGCCGGTGCTGTTCACGTCCGGTCTTCATAATCCGCCGACGCCGCCGACTTTCAATCCGAAAACGGGCGAACTCTATACTTTTTGCCGCAGCGCGCTGACGTACTACCTGCGCGGTGTGAGGCGTTATAACGCAATGGGCAGACTCGATCGCGAAACGGGAAGGTTCGATTTTTACTGGCCATCTCGGGACGACGGGCGGAACTGGTATCCGTTTTCAATGATAGGAGATGAGACCCAGGCTTTGTCCTTGATGGACGATATGCTCGTATGTACGCATCAGGGAACTTTAGCAGGGCTTCGTACGGGCGCTTCGCGAAGCGCCCCTACGGTAACAACCATCTGGGCCGGTCGGGATACCTACGGCGGGATATTCGGCCCGGCTGCAGTCGCGGGAGGTTTCGACGGCGCCAAAAAGCTGGCTGCAGAAGGATATCTAACGGGTATGCCTAACGAATGGCACGGCCCTGACAGGTCGATATGCGCCGTCGCCGAGAACCGCCTTTTCTGGGTCACAGGCTCACAGGTGGTCTGCATCGCCGGACCTGACGTGCCAAAAGCAGAGACCGGCGGAACCAGGCCTCCGCCGATTATAAAGAGCAAACTTCCCGCCTGTGTAGCCGGCGGCAACGTCGCCAGCAGAGGCGGTGGAACTTTCGATACGAAGATAGACAAAATTATTATATCCAGCACAGACCTTGAGAAATATATCGATAAATCTAACGTTGTAGGGGCGGTTCGCGAACCGCCCCTACAGGCAAATTCACCGCCGGCCGGACAGCTTCGTGCCGCACTCGATGCTCAGGTCCTGGAGCTGATCGACGGCCGGCCCTGGGCGCCATTTATTGTAGAACTCGGCATAAGCGGCGAGGAGCGGCATTTCTATCGAACGGCAAAAACAATGCAGATTGTCTCGCTTGCGCTGCCGCATCTGTCAGAGCCGGTAAGAGGTAGAGCCGTCGCCTGGCTCGATAAAATGTTCGATGACGGCGTACCTTTATCAAAGCCGCTGCACGACAGCAACGGCAAGCGTCGCGAGCTTTATACGCTCGGGCCCGGCATGGTCGAGTTTGCCGAAAAACCAATCAAGTATCAAGCCGGCATCGAGGATATCTACGGCCTTTGGGCATACGCACACTATGCCGGCAGATGGAACAGAGTACTGGAGCTGGCTCCGCAAGTGAAGCGGATATGCGAGAATTTCCTGGACGAGGATTTTCGTTTCTCACATGACGGCACAAATGATGACGCCGAAAATCTTAACGCTAAGATAGCCGGACTGCTGGCGGGAATCCGGATTATGAATCGAGCCGGTGAATTTACCATAAACGAAAGAGCTGAAAAACGACTCGCCGAGATGGTAACCGAGCGAGTACACCATGAGCGTGCTGACAGCCGGCTGATTCGCCCGACAAAGGTTGCAAGCAAAGGTCTGCATCAGGCTAAGGTTCCGCGATATGTTGACCTGGTTCCTGAAGTGGCTGCTATGCTTAGCGAATTTGCCTCGGAGCAGTTAAATGCTCATGTGCGGGCGCTTATGACGGGTCTGCCTTTGTGGTACCAGGCCTTCGGCGAGCGGATGATTGGCGGCGAAAATTACACGTCACCGCCGCATCTGGCACGGGGATTATTCATGATCGGGGCCGATGGCGGAGTGCTTGATGAAAAACAGCTCGCATCCAAACTCGATCAGCCCTGGTGCAAAGCCGACCTTTACTATATCGAGAAAATCTCTGCGATTCTTAGAAGACTATGCCAGGTACTTGATAAAGGTATCTTTATTCCAGGCCAGTTGTGTTCCGGCCCCTTCAACCGCAGCTATGAGAAGGGCCTCGGTCACTTCTTCTCTCGTCGCCCCTGCCTCAAGCGCGCCTTTTATATGCTCTTCGGTACAGTGAGGGCAGCGAAATACGCACGCCAGCGCGGCCATCAGCAGTTCTTTGGTTTTCTTGTCCAGCACACCCTTGTTTTTGCATGCTTCGTAGAATTCATCGAAAGGCTTACCCAGCTCCGGCGTATTCAAGACATACCAGGGCGTCTTTTTGTTACTCATCTTCTCCGTCCTCTTACTTCTAAAACTTGTCTTCATAATCCATTTCCAATTTTCACATATTCAGAAACAGGAAGCTTTAAGATAGTTGGCTCTCGGCAGCACTTTTGCCGGAGCTTTTCGTGAATCATCAACGGCTCTTAAAGATTTTCGCAAGGATAGCCGAGGACGGGCGGAAGTAAATTTAAAGGCCTTCCGCGCCCTTAAAACGTCCCAATATAACCGGCCGATCCTTGGCCGGGTCATAGCCCGTCCGTACTCATAAGCTCGCTGCTTCATGCGGGTTAACGATGCTTCATTTTCAAGCAGCCTGTTTATCATCTCAGCCATCCTCCGGGAATCGCCGAAAGGAACCTGTACGCCCCGTCCGTAAGCTAAGAGCTTTCTATGATAATTGAATTTAATCATTACTTATCCCCCGAAAAAATGCTCGTTGGACTTCTTTTGCAGCCACTGTCCATCGCATCCGCTTTTGCTGCATTCGAACCAGGTATATGTATATTCGCCTTCGTCCAGCCGCTCTACCTCATTCATTGCCGCCCCGCAGTCCATGCATAGACAAACATCTTCCGTCCGGCGTAATTTGTTGCCTGCTCTGTTGATTTGCATCGTTGCCGCATCCATGATTCATTCTCCTTACTGCCCCTTTCAAAGCCTCAAAAATATGTATCTTTCGTATCTTATGACGTACTGGTACAATTTAGCGAAACGCTGCGACGTTGGATATAGGGGAATTCCTTAATCTGACCGCGTAATTGCTTAATTTTCAAAGCCGCAGGGCAACAGGCGGAAAGAAAGCCTTGAAAAAAGACAGCGTTCTGAAAGAGATGAGTATTGGTGAGAAAGGCTACGGCTCCGGCTGGGTCAAACCTTCTTGTATGGCATATTTCGTCAGTTGGGCTACGTTATCTATATCGAGCTTATTCATTATCCGCAGCCGATGGGCTTCGACGGTCTTTGGGCTGATATGCAGGCATGCGGCCAACTGCTTGGTGGTTTTACCTTCGGCCATAAGCTGCAGAACTTCTCTCTCCCTTCGGCTGAGAATCGAAAATGCCGATGTTTCATCCGGTCTGCTGATATAGTCTTCGATAACCGTTTTACCAATAGAGGGACTGACGTAGGCTTTGCCTTCGATCACAGTCTTTATAGCGTCGAGCAATTCCTCAAAAGGACAATCTTTTAATAAGTACCCGGAAGCTCCCGCTCTGAACATCTCTCTTACGTATTTATTGCTGGAATGCATGGAAAGCCCGATTACCTTGACTGTCGGCGATTCATCGACGATTTGCCTGGTTGCTTCGATACCGTTAAGGTCGGGCATACCGATATCCATCACAACGATGTCAGGAGACAATTCTCTGACAAGCTCGACGGTCGAAAGACCGTTATCAGCCTGTCCGATCACTTCCATATCTTTTTGTTCCTGCAATGAGCTGCTTAGACTGTGGCGTACTATGGTGTGGTCGTCGGCTAAAAGAATTCTTATACTCATAAATCAATCCCTTTCAGATTTGCTTTCATCTTCCGAGTAAAGTGGAGCGATTATCATCGCTTTTGTTCCCTTTCCCTCGACGGACTCAATCTTTAGTTGACCCCCGATATGATTAAGACGCTCACGAATGCTGAATAAGCCGAATCCTTTTTTATCCGCCGAATCGTGTTCTATAATGCCCTCGTCAAATCCCTTGCCGTCATCTTCTATGTGGATACAGGCCTCATTATCGAACTTTTGCAGCGTAATCTGCACCTGCGAGGCGTCGGCATGTTTGGCTACATTTATAAGCAGCTCACGTACGGAGCGGTACAGAAGGACCTTTACGGCATCTTCCACATGCCCGAGCCGGCCGTTGCTCTTAAAACAGCACCTGATTTTTCTTTCCTCGTCGAATCTCTCGGCCAAATCCTCCAGTGCCGTTTCAAGACCCAGGTCATAAAGTATACTCGGGCTAAGCTCAAAGCTCAACGTTCGGGCTTGCTTGACGGCCTCGTCAAGCTGCCCGCCTACTCTTTTGAGAGACGTAACAATTTTGTCGGAGGCGGTTTTTTCAAGGCTGGCAAGCTCTCTCCTGGAGAACGCCAGTATCTGCCCGATGGAATCGTGCAGATCGACCGCAATCCGGCGGCGTTCGCTCTCTTCGGCCAGTTGCAGCTTCGAGGCAAGCGACCTTAACGCCGCCTGATTGGCAAGGATTCTCTCTTCGGCCCGCTTGCGTTCGGTGATGTCGTTTGCCACTCCGCATATCAGGCGGAGATTACCTTCATTATCACGTATGGGAAAGCCGCGGTCCCGTACCCAGCAGATAGAACCGTCCGGGCGAACTATGCGATATTCGAAATCCCACGTGCCTTCCCCGTGCCCGCGTAATCCTTCTTTTAATTGCTCCCGGTCATCCGGATACACCGCCTCAGTGAAAGACTGTGGGGATTTGTACAGACTGTCCCGGCTTCGTCTCCAGATTTTTTCGTACGCAGGGCTGACATAAAGCATTTCTTTGACTCCGGGCGTGCTCATCCAAAAGACGTCTTCTATGGATTCGGCAAGAAGACGGAATCGCTCTTCGCTTTCTCTTAGTTTTTGCTCTTTTTGTCTGAGCTCTGAGATATCCTGCACTGTTCCGATCATTCTGACTGGAGTTCCTTTGGCATCACGAAATGTCTCCGCCTGTTCGTGTACGACTCGTATAGAACCGTCTGGCCTTAATACCCGATGGTCGATGCCGTAAGGATTATTCTTATTTAGTGCTTTGTTGACCGCTTCATCCACCATCTCTCGGTCTTCCGGATGAACGTACGAGAGAAAGGCTTCATAGGTGGCGCCGAATTGCTGAGGCTGCAAGCCGAATATACGGTACACTTCATCGGACCACCAGAGCTTGTTAGTTGTTATATCCCAGTTCCAGTTTCCAAGATGCGCAAGCCCCTGAGCCTCAAGAAGCCGCTTTTCGCTCACTCGCAGTGATTCTTCTACGTTGAATCTGTGCACGGCTTCGCCGATTAAATATGCCATATCCTCCAGAAACTCCACATTCTCTACCGGCAATTTATTTTCGTTTTTGTCGGCCAAGTGAATCGCCCCGAGGATTTGTTCCCTGAATCGGACCGGAACAACTGCAACCGAGGCAAATCCGGTCTTGATGCAAGTGCCCCGGTACTGCTTTTTTTCATTTTCAGAAAGCGAATCGACAAAGCTGAAAGTATTATCGCAGCGGAAAGAACCTCTTGCGGTCATGACTTTGGCATCCTGCGGTTCCGGGGTTCGGGCGATTACTCGAATACAGGCGCAAACATCCTCGTGCAGGCACAGATTATTTTCCAGCGAAAGAAATTTCTCGTCGAATCCGACATAAGATTCATAAGGTATATGCCCGTCGTCATTCGTTATACGTATGCCCACACACTTACAGCCGCTGAAGTCGCGGATAATCTCGACCGCCGAATCGAGATATTCTTTTCTCGAAGTTTTCTGCGCGAACAGCTCCAGCAGGGAGTTTGTGACGCTTTTGCGGAGCTCCTCACGCTTGCGCTCGCTAATATCGTGAAAGATTACAAGGATGCCCGGCCTGCCTTCATGGTCAACAGATGAAGCCGTAACCTCCACTTCTATCGTATAGCCGTCCAGACGGATTATCTTTATTTCTCTCGGCGGTACCTTCTTCTGTTGTAATATCCTTTGAACATCGCCCTGAACCACTTCTTTCGAATCCGGATGAATAAAATCCCACATCGGTTTTCCGATAAGCTCTTCGGCACTGTCTGCCCCGACAAGTTTCATGCCGGCAGTATTCGAAAAAACAACTTTTCCATCGACTATAACGCTTATTGCTTCGGGGGAAACTTCAACCAGACTCCTGTATTTTTCTTCGCTTTCGGTCAATGCCAGCTCGGCCCGTCTGGCCTCGGTTACATCTTTTAGAGAAAAGATCAAAAATTCGACCTCATCTTTATCGTCAAGGACCGGCACCAGCGTCCAGTCCCAGTAGGTCAGGCCCCATTCCGGATGGTCGGGGAAAGAAAAAGGCTTGGCTAAAATGTGACAGGGTGTTTTGGTCCTGACTACCTCTTCGAAAATTCGCTGATTTTCTTCGTTGGGAAAGAATTCGAAGTGATTATTCCCGGCAAACTCCGATACATCCCGCCCGCAGGATTCGGCGTATGCCTTGTTAACCCTGATAAAGTTGAAGTCTCTGTCCAAAATTACCAGCGGCGTGATGATGTGCGTGAAGAAGGCGTCCAGATCTCTTGTGCGCTGCCGCAGAAATTTCTCGGCGTGCTCGCGGTGTACGATTTCGTCCTGTAGTTTATCCACCATTTCGGCCAGCTCGGACGTACGTTCGGCGACGCGGATTTCCAGCTCGTCACGCGACTTGCGAAGCACTTCTTTGACCTGTTCCTGAACGGTAATATCCCGGCCGTACAGGTTGACATATCCGCTCTCTTTTATGGGCGCAAAAGCAAAGGAAAAGACGTGACCGCCGCACCTGGCCTGCTCGACCAGTATGCGCGGCTTTCGCAGCGTTTCTCTTACCAGATTGCACCATTCATCAGGCGCCTTGCCGCCAATTTCACAGCACCACTCGGTCAGGATAAACAGACCTGGTTCATTACTGTACAGTATTCTTCCATCGGCCGCCAGCCGAATGACCGGATAAGGATTTTCGGCGGGAAACTTCGCTAAATTCGAGATTTTTTCTTCGGCGAATTTGTCCTCGGAGATATCATAATTAACACCCATAATCCGAACGGGTTTTCCATCCTTGTCGCGGTACAGCCGGCCCATGCTCAACAGCCAGCGGATTTGTCCGTCTTTGCGAATAATCCTGAATTCTTCCTCATATTCGCTGCCCTTTTTAAGAACTTGTTTAATGCTCTTATCCACGTACTGACGGTCTTCCGGGTGAATATGGTCGAAAAAGGTTTGAGCATTGACGTCCTCCATATCCGGCGATAAACCCAGCATCTCGAAAATAATATGGTTCCATACGACCTGATTTGTCTGCAAATCCCATTCCCAGGTGCCGGTCCGGCCGCTTTCGATAACAAGCCTGAGACGCTCTTCGCTCTCGCGAAGTTTTTCCTCGGCCTTTTTGCGCTCGGTGATATCTTCGACGACAGCACCGAAGCCGTTGATAACACCCTCGGCGTTGCGAATCGGATACCAGCTCTCGTTCCAATAGTGGGTCACACCCGGCTCGGCGGGTGTCTCGCCGCTGAACTCGCGGTTTTTAACCGCCTGGCCCGTTTCAAGAATCCGCCCGGCGGTCTCCTTTGCTTTCGCAAGCAGCTTAGGGACGACCTCGCCGACATTCCGTCCAATATGGGCCTCTATCGGCTGCCCGTTAATGGCGGCCAGTCGTTCATTGACCAGCACATAGTTCAGCTCCCGGTCGAAATAGACGAAACCAACCGGCGCCTGGGTCAGCAGCATTTCCAGCAGGGTGCGAGTCCGGGTCAATTCCTCCTCTGACTTTCTGCGCTTGGTAATGTCCAGTGCATAACCTATCATCCCGACGGGAGAGCCGCTTTCGTCGTGCATCAATGACAGCGACAGATGAATAAAGAGCTCACGGCCGGATTTGGCTTTACATCGGACTTCGGTTTCGTGCTCGCCGCTGCTGAGCAGCGGTTTAATCACCTGCTCTCGGAGCAGCTCCTGGTCCTGCTCGAAATAAAGCATAGAGATATCCCGACCGACGGCTTCTTCGGCGGTGTAATCGAATATGCGCTTGGCGCCGGAATTCCAGAGCGTAATTTTGCCGTCCATGTCCGTGGTAATGATAGAATCGTGTACCTGCCGCAGAATTTGCGCTTCGCGGCGCAAAGCCTGCTCGGCCTGTCTTAGACGCAGCAGCATCACGTCCTTTCCGGATACGACAGCATCGGCCTGGCCTTGCTGGATAGTCTCGATTAGCTGCTCTGCCTGCTCTAATTTTGTCTTAAGCTCTTGATATGTCGGCTTCTGTTCTCTCATATCAATTCCAAAGCTGAAAGGACTCGCTCCTTATTTTGCAGATTCCCGAAGATTTTGGCTTTTTGGGGTTGATCGATGACCAGTGCCGGCGAGACCAGGATATTTTCCTCGATGGCGGCGGTGTAATCCTCGAACACGTCAATTACATCAAGCTTAAAATTTCCTTCTAAATGTTCAGAACATATATCCCTGATATTCCTTTGTGCGATCACCGAATTTGGCTCGTCGCCGGCAATAAATAAACGCATGCTGTACTTTGCGCCGCTGTTCGAGCCGCTTGCGAGCGGCTCTAAATGCGGGTCTTTTTTGCCCTGTCGTTTTTCTGTAATTTCGGAAGCACCCACCTTCTAATCCCTTTCATTTTTTACAGGATCGATTCGTATTCCGTTGCCGGTGATAAAGTACGAGTGATGCCGGTTCGAATGGTGAGCACCCCGCGATTTGACCACGACAAGGTCCCTGTTTATCAGGCCGTCCTGCTCGAAATACCTTAACGTCATCAGAGTGTCTATAGTGGACGAGATGCCCACGCCGCTGATATTTATCTGTTGCTCATTAGCTTCCAACTGATTTGTCATCAGACAGGTTATATTACGCTGTTTGCACATATCCACCAGCCGGATTAAAAAATCGAAAGCCGCCTCCGCCGTTCCCATTCGCTGACACGCGGATATGGCATCGACGATTATACGGTCGGGCCGGACTTGCTCTGTTTGGCAAAGAATTCTGTAGAGATGCTCTTCCGGCACAAGTGCCTCCGGCATGATGGTATAAAAATGAAGAAGTCTTTTTCCCACGGCCGGACGCAAATCGATGCCCGGTGAGAGCATGGCGTCGATAATGGCTTCCTGCGATTCCTCGAAGCTGACATACAAGATCCGGCCGCCCCGGGCACAGGTCTGTTCAGCGAACATCGCCGCCAGGGTGGTCTTTCCGCTGCCGGTCGGCCCGGAGATAAGAATGCTCGATGCCTGGTGGAATCCGCCGCCCAGGGCCTTATCCAGCGAGCTGTTGCCGCTGGTAATCTTCTCGCCAAGTGCTTTGTGCATAAGCTGCATTGCGGTTATGGGCATGATCACGTTGCCCCGGCCGCTGATAATATAGGGATATTCGTTCGAACAGAAGCCCGAGCCGCGGTATTTAACCACCCGCAGCCGGCGTGTGGCGACCTGGTGCACAACCCGCAAGTCCAATAGCAGGACGCAGTCAGCCATATAATCGAGAAACTCGTATCGGTAGCCATGTTCCGGTTCTCGTGTAACTTTTGCGGTCAGTATGGTTGTGAATTGCTGTTCGAGCAACCAGTCATGCAGCCGGTAAAGCTCATTTCGCTCCTTCTCCGGATCCTCGAAAATGCGCATCAGCACATCGACGGCGTCGATCATAATCCGGCCGGCGCCCATCCGGGCGGCCTTGCCCTGGATGACTGCAAGTAGAGAATCGATGCTGAACTGCCCGCTGCTGACCGCGCTTCGGTCGATCTTGGCTTCCCAGAGGAAAAACTTATTCGAGGCTTCAAGGGCCGGAATATCCCAGCCAAGCGCAAGAGCGTTTTGTCTTACGGCCTCGGCGGTTTCCTCGATCATCCACTCCTCGGTGGACCACCCGGCCTCGGGCTGCATGACCTTGTCGACGAGAATGGTGAGCTTGACGTCGACAAGG
>Ga0207752_1001106_pt1 | contig 12540 bp, 10 predicted proteins | sample Pon2CUnioCityCA_6_FD_187272 | JGI IMG/M metagenome (GOLD analysis project Ga0207752, IMG submission 187272) | Marine sediment microbial community from Union City, CA, USA - Pond 2C Sediment 2 (SPAdes) | ecosystem: Environmental > Aquatic > Marine > Intertidal zone > Salt pond sediment ... | reverse complement strand
CCGCGTCACCAACCTGGAGAATCTCAACTTCAGCATCATATTTCGACTCAAAAGCAGCGAGTGTCTCTTCGCCAATGTCAAAACTATCATGAGTCATCACCCGCACCTGGAGCGGCTCAGGCGATTGCGTCACTGTCGGAGACTCGGTTGGAGCGGTTGTCCCCGGCCCACAACTTGCCAGCGCTATCAAACTCATCAACAGGAACACAAACAAGCGTTTCATTTTTGCCTCCATTTTTACCAGCAATTCCAATTTTGGCAATTCTAGCTCGGGCGCATCGGCAAGGAGTCGATGCTGGGAAAAAACCAGCCAGCATAGTGCGTGACGCTAGGGCGTCACACGTTTACGACAGTGCGGCTTCAAAATAGGAATTGCTCATTTCTACTTATTTCAACCATGACTCTACTGAAAAAAGGTCAAAACAAACCAAGATAGGCATCCTTACCCCATACATCTACCGTATCTTCTCAATAACTTGGGGCAGACCAGGTATGACGCACTTCAGATAACTGAGTAATGAACGTTAAGGAAGTCCTGAAGGTCTCTAAGCGTCGTTTTTGAGCCTATAACTTAAGTGCGTGCGGACGTTGATTGTTCGTCCGACCACCTTCCCCAGAATATTGAGATGATACCATCTACCGATTCAGCAACAAGTATGCGCGGTATACGTGGGGGTGGGTTGCCTCGCAACCCACCTTTTTTCAGAGAATTCAACCATTGGCGTGCATAACCACACACAGGAGCAGGCCCTGCTGCACGCTAACATGGGCCTGCTCCGCGACCAGGACGTTACTGATCCCTCGCGCCGGCCCAAACGACAGGGCCTCTTCACACAAAGGCCATTCCAACCCTTCCGCGGTCACTCCTTCCGCGTCACCCCTCAGCGGGATGAGGGAAACAGTGTCGCCGGGTTGGCCAGCGATGGTCGTCTCAACCTCTTCATCCCAGATGAGGAAGGCTTCCTGCGTCCCTTCAACAATACGCACATCAAGACCTCTCAACTCAGGCAAGGAAAGCAGAAGCAGATTGGCGATGGCCTGGTCCAGACGACCTCCCAGAGCCGTCAGGATCAGAATTTCGCTCACTCTCTCGCGCGCAGCGTGTAGAAGGGCCAATTCCAGGTCGGTTTCATCCTTGCGAGGCGGAAAGCTGATGATTCGCACGTCGTGCGCTTCCAAACGCTCCCGCAGGTCCTGAGGCAACGAGTCCAGGTCGCCGATGACGACGTGGGGCATCACGCCAGCAGCCAGAGCATGACGCGCCCCTCCATCAGCGGCGATAACGAGATCGTCAGGCCGCAACAGATCACGCACCCTCTGCAGGTCGGTAAGCTCGCCGTTGGCAAAGATAACACCACGCATTGTCACCTCACAAGATAAAATTCCAGTACGGCCCTCTTGAGGACATCTAGTCGATGAGAAGGATGCAGAAGCTATACAAAAAAAGCCGCCCTATTCAGTAGGGCGGCTGCAACACATCCGACAGTCTCCCTCCGCTGGCATTACCCAGATCAGGTTCCAAGGGTCGGCGCCTATAATCACGGATTCGGGGCGCTCTCTCAGCCTGGCCTCCCAGGCTCCCCCAACATTTTATTTTTTTAGCTTTTCAGAGTTCTTGGGCAAATTTGCGCTTCGATAAGTTAGACCAATACACTCAATGATGCAAGCATTATACTACACACCGGACGGTCTGACAAATTGCAAGTTATGGATACACCCGCCTGAGCATGCGCGGGAAAGGAATCGTCTCCCGCAGGTGATCCAGACCACAAATCCAGGTCACGGTACGCTCTATGCCCAGCCCAAAGCCAGAATGAGGAACAGAGCCATATTTTCGCAGATCAACATACCATTCGAACGCCTCACGAGGTAAGCCCCACTCATCAATTCGCTGGAGCAACAGGTCGAGGTCCGATATACGCTCCGATCCGCCGGTGATCTCGCCATATCCCTCCGGGGCCAGCAAATCCACGCTCTTGGAAACCTCTGGCCGGCCCGGCCATGGTTCCATGTAGAAGGCTTTGGCCTGAGTCGGGTAGCCGTAGACAAAGACAGGCTTCTCGAATCGCGTGGTCAATTCTGTCTCGTGCGGCGAGCCAAAGTCATCCCCCCACTCTATCTCCAACAATTCCTTAAGCCCCTCGTCGTCCGTCCCTTCTCGAATCTCCGCCAATATCTCAATTGCTTCGTCGTAGGAGATGCGAGGAAAAGGCGGTATCATTTTTTCCAGAACACTGGTATCTCGTTCCAATAGCGTCAGTTCTTCCGCCCGTTCGCGCAGGCAGGTCTGGACGATATAGGAGACGAACTGCTCCTCAATTTCCATCAACTGCTCCATATCGCAGAAGGCGGCCTCCGGTTCCACCATCCAGAACTCGGTCAGGTGGCGGCGGGTTTTGGATTTCTCGGCGCGGAAGGTAGGGCCAAAGCAGTAGACGCGGCCAAAGCCATAGATATTGGCCTCGTTGTAGAGCTGCCCCGATTGGGCCAAGTAGGCCGATTCGCCAAAGTAATCGGTCTCGAAGAGAGTGGATGTGCCCTCGCAAGCAGCAGGAGAGATGATGGGGGTATCCATATTGACGAAATTGTGATCGTCAAGCCAATCGCGAATGGCGCGGATGATGGTAGTTCGCACCCGCAGCGCGGCCCACTGGAGCTGAGAGCGAATCCATAGATGGCGATTGTCCATCAAGAACTCGATCCCGTGATCCTTGAGCTGAATGGGATATTCTTGAGCCACTTGCACGATCTGCAAATCAGTGATTCCTAGCTCGTAGCCGCCGGGAATTCCAGGAGCGCGCTCGTCCTGGCGCACGGAGCCGGTGACAACGATGGAGGATTCCTGGGTCAAATTCTGAACTGCCTCGAAGACTTCCGGGCTGACGTTTCCTTCGAAGACAACGCACTGCACAAAACCAGCGCCATCACGCATCTGGAGGAATTGAAGTTTCCCTTTGTCAGTGTGATTGTAAAGCCATCCTTGCAGCATAACTTCTTCACCCACATGTTGTGCAATATCCGCAGTGCGAATCATTTCAGGCATAATGCAATCTCCTTTCTATTGTTCATCCCGTTGAGGAAAAAATCACTAAGACACCAAGACTCGAAGAAAAACTTGAGCATCTGCTTAAAATCCTTCAACAAAACGACGGAAAACGTGAGTTTTTTAACTAAAACTTGCTTTTTCTTTGTGCCTTTGTGTCTTGGTGATGAGAAATATCTTTTTTCAGTGGACTCAGCTAAACTATCCCTTGATCACTCCCATCGGCAACAGGCGCGCCACCTTGCGAGCAATTCCCAGGCCGTGTACCGCCTCAACCACACGGTTGACATCCTTGTAGGCCAAAGGCGCTTCTTCGGCAAAACCCTTCATGCTCCCGGCGCGGACGGAGATGCCTCGTTTCTCCAATTCGTCCCTCAGATCAGATCCCCAGACTTTCTTGCGGGCCTGTGTGCGGCTCATTGTGCGCCCGGCTCCATGGCAAGTCGAACCGAAGGTCAGCTCCATAGCCTTCTGCGTGCCCGCCAGCACGTAGGAAGCGGTGCCCATTGAGCCAGGCGCCAGCACCGGCTGCCCCACATCACGGTAATCGGCGGGCACTCCTTCGCGGCCCGGGCCAAAAGCGCGGGTGGCGCCTTTGCGATGTACGCACAATCTCATCTTTCGCCCATCCACCTCGTGCTCTTCAAACTTGGCGATGTTGTGGCACACATCGTACACTTGAAACAGATCAAAATTCTCCACTAAACCGGCCAACGTCTGCTCGAAAGCCTCGCGCACGCCCATGGCCAGCACTTGTCGGTTGACGAAGGCATAATTGACCGCGCAGGCCATCGCGCCGTAATAGGCTCGTCCCTCGGGTGAATTAATAGGCGCGCAGACCAATTGCCGGGCCGGCAGCCGGATGTTGTACTTGTTCACCGCCGACTGCAAACGCTTCACGTAATCGCTGCAGACCTGGTGGCCGAATCCGCGTGAACCGCAATGAATCTGCACCACCACCTGATTTTCCCACAGACCGAAGGCTTGTGCTGCTTCCGAATCATAAATCTCATCCACCACATCGATCTCCAAAAAGTGATTGCCAGAACCCAAAGAGCCAACCTGAGGGCGCCCTCGCTCCTTGGCGCGATCGCTCAATTGACGGGGGTCAGCTCCCTCCAAACAACCCTGTTCCTCAGTGTGAGCCACGTCCTCCGGGTGCGCCATCCCCTGTCTCAAGGCCCATTTCGCGCCCTGTGTCACCAGCTCGATCAACTCTCGCTCGGAAACTCGCTCGCGTCCCTTGCCCCCCACTCCACCGGGGCAGGCTCGGTAGAGAGCCTCTATGAGAGTTGGCGTATACGGCGCTACCTCCTCTCGTTCCATGTGCGTACCTAGCAACCGCACGCCGCAGTTGATGTCGTACCCAACTCCTCCCGGGGAGATGACACCGGTCTGAGCATCCATCGCCGCTACGCCTCCAATGGGAAAACCATATCCCTGGTGGAAGTCTGGCATACCCATAGCGTATCCAACGATACCTTGCAATGTCGATGTATTGACCAGCTGTTGCACCGTACGGTCACCAAAAGCTGCCTCAAAGAGTTCAACATCACCAAACAATCGCACTGGAACCCGCATATCATTCCGAAAGCTTTTCGGCAACTCCCAGATATGCTTGCCCACTCGCTTAAAATCTTTCTGGCTTGCCTTTTTATGATTCGCCATCTTCCCCTCCCTTTTTTGTCACACGTCGAACACGATTGTCGTCTCGCATCTATTTTCACTACACGAAATATTCATCTCGCTAAAGGTAACCGCTTTGATATGATTCCAATACTCCGGCGCCGATCCGCCCCAGGCGACAGCGCGCAGATAGGTCGGCGTGACCTCAATCATTTCAAAATTGGTGAAGATGCACTCTTCACGTTCACCTAGATAGAGCAATTCTTCCAGCCAGGCCACCAACAACGTCTCGGCGTCGTATGTCTCCAGCTCAATAAGCTCTTCCACTATCTGATCCACTTCATCAGGGTCAGCCAACTGGCAGGCCATACCATAGGCCGCATGGGCAAACAATTCGGCCCGGTCGCGCCCCCAGACCCGAATGGCTATGTCGGCTGTGTGTTCGATTTCTTCAAAGTAATTATCCATACTGTTGTTTATCCTAACACAAATCAAGAAATAAATCAAGGCAATGTGCATTTGGTGATTACCCACATCTCAACGCAGAGACGCAGAAGACGCAGAGAATTAAAAAAAAATGGCCCTAACTCGGCGCTCTCTGTGCCTCTGCGGTGAACACAATTGGCAACTCGGCTGGAACAAATTCCTAGATTGATTTGCCAGTCGTGTGCCAGTCAGGTATAATGGGAATATGAACAGAATGTTCGCACGCGCTACAACGACAAGGAAGGATTGATGCGCTTGCTGTGCGCTTTTGGATCGATGGGAAGACAAAGACAAGAAGGAAGTATGAATCAGCATTCATCATCCTCAAAAAGTTCACATTATAATCTCCACTATGAGTAGAATCACACGCTTCGAAGCCTTAGCCGAGCGTCTGGTAGAGGGTGCCTTTGCCCGTCTTTTCGCCGGACGGCTCAGCCCATTGGAAGTCGCCACACACCTCACGCGGGCAATGGAGGATAATCAGGTCATTCGTCCAGACGGCTCATCCTACGCCCCCACACACTACTGGGTCTACCTGCACTCAGAGGATCATGCAGCGCTGGCCCAAGAACAACCCTTGCTCACAGGTGAACTGGCCGCCCACGTGATCGAATTAGCTGCCCAGGCCGGGTTGACGCTCAAAATCCATCCCACAGTTCACGTCTTGCCAAAGGAAAACATAGATATCCACCAGGTACACATCGAAGCACGCTGGATGCCAGATGAAACAGAAACAATAGAAAAAACCCACGAAATGGCAGCCAGTAAGGAAAAAGAGGTGGAAGAAACCACAAAAGCTCCGCCGGGCCGCCCTTTCCTGATCCTGCAAGGTCGCCACCACGTAGACCTCTTTCAACCTGTGGTATCAATTGGGCGCGCACTCGACAATAATGTCATCATAGAAGACCCCCGCATATCCCGCCACCATGCTCAACTCCGCCGGCGGTACGGACGCTACGTGCTCTACGACCTGGGAAGCTTCGGCGGCACACAGATTAATAACTATCCCGTCGAAGAATGCGTGCTCCACGCCGGCGACGTCATATCTCTCGCCGGCGTACAAGTCATCTACAGCGAAGACTCCGCCACTCCAATCCCACAGCCGACCAGCGAGGACACCCCCGCGCTTACACGAGAAGATCGGGGAAATGAACAGAGACAGGATTAACGATGGATATTCTACTGCTGGCGCTGCGTCTACTGCTCGCCGTCCTGCTCTACACTTTTATAGCTACAGTGCTAGTTATGGTATGGCGCGATCTGCATCAGGCAACCATCGCTCGCAAGGAGTTTCAGCCCAATGGACGACTGGTGATCTTGCAGACAGAGAGCGAGCAACTCACCGCCGGAGACACCTTTTCCCTGTCACACGTCACGTCCATAGGTCGCTCTCTCAATAACACCATCCCCATTCCAGATACCTACGCCTCCGGACAGCACGCCCTGCTATCCTGGCGGGAGGGGCAATGGTGGCTGGAGGATCAGAAGAGCCGCAATGGGACGCGGCTCAATGGCACATGCATTGAGGACCCCACCATAGTCAGCATTGGAGACATCATCGGCATAGGAGACACAAAATTGAAATTGGAGGAATAACATAATGGATCTAGGATTGTACGATAAAGTTGCACTGGTCACAGCCGCCAGCAAGGGATTGGGCAAAGCTGTTGCACTACGCCTGGCCCAGGAAGGTGCCAGCGTCGCCATCTGTGCCAGGGGACGGGAATCACTACACGAAGCCGCTGCCGAGATCAAAACAGAGACAGGAGAGGAAGCACTGACCATCCAGGCCGATGTTTCCGATCCAACAGCGGCGGACAGGCTGGTCGAAGCCACCGTCGGACGCTTCGGCAGACTGGATATCCTGATCACCAACGCCGGAGGCCCGCCTCCGGGCCAATTCCTCGACCTAACTCCCGACGACTGGGAAGCCGCCATACAGTTGACCCTGATGAGTGCCGTGCGTCTCTGCTACACCGCCGTGCCAGTGATGAAGAAGCAAGAGGCAGGCGCCATCCTGGCGATGACCTCGATCACAACCAAGCAGCCGCTGCCCAACCTCATTCTCTCCAACAGCCTGCGGCTGGGTGTGACCGGGCTGGTCAAGACATTGGCCGACGAGTTGGCCCCATCTGGCATCCGCGTCAACGGGATCTGCCCTGGCTGGACTCATACCAGGCGGGTGGATCAACTCCTGCGCGACCGGGCCGAACGGAACTCCACCACGCCCGATGAAGAGGCCGCCCAGATATCCACCACAATCCCGCTGGGGCGAATGGGTCGCCCGGAGGAGTTCGCGGCTGCCGCAGCCTTCCTCGTCTCAGAGGCCGCGTCCTACGTCAACGGCGTCAGCCTGCTCGTGGATGGGGGAATGTACCGAGGGGTAGCGTGAGGGAATGGGCGAATGGGCGAATGGACGAATGAGCGAATGGACGAATGGACGAATGGGCGAATGGACGAATGGACGAATGGACGAATGGACGAATGAGCGAATGGCGAATGGACGAATGAGCGAATGGCGAATGGGCGAATGAGAGAATGAGTGAATGGACGAATGGCGAATGGGCATGGCTGGCGGGGTTGCTGCTGATTGGATGTTTGACGCTCGGCTTTTTTTCCTTCACCGCTGACGGCGCCACCGATGGACAGGGCGGCGCTCCGCTGGATGACGCCTGGATTCACTTCCAATTCGCGCGCAACCTGGCCAGAGGGGACGGTCTCTCATTTAATCCCGGTCATCCCACCTCCGGCTCGACCGCGCCGCTGTGGACGCTGCTCCTGGCCGGCCTCTATCTCGCCGGCGGCCGCTTCCCCATCGCCGGGCAGGCATTGAGCGAGGTATGCTTTCTGGTCTCGCTGGCGGCGACCTACGCGCTGACCAAGCAACTGACGGACAATCGCTGGGCCGCTTGGCTGGCGGGCACAGTCGTCGCCGTCAACGGCCGCTTCGTCTGGGCCGGCCTTTCGGCACTGGAGACGTGCCTTTTTGCCGCATTGAGCCTGTGGGCGATCGCGGCCCACCTGCACGACTGCGAAGCGCATCGCTATCACCTGCGCACAGCCGCGCTCTTTGGGCTGGCGGCGCTATCCCGTCCAGAAGGTTACCTGCTTTTCGCCCTCTCTCTAGCCAACTTTTCGCATCACGTATCACACATCACACATGACTTGCCACACCATATTAGGCGTCGTGTATCACGTTCGTCGATTATCTCGCGTATTCTGTTCCACGTTTCCGTCGTCTTTCTCCCCACAATCCTTTTTGCCATCATTGTTCTTCCCTACCTTATCTTTTCGCTGCACACTAGCGGCCACCTACTCCCCAACACATACCACGCCAAGTCAGTCATCAGTCTTTTACCCAGCCGCGATTTCCTGAGCCTTGCCGCGCGCTATCTGATCCTGGACAACCTCCTGCTCCTGCCGTTCTATCTGCTAGGAGTGATTCTGCTGATTGGGCAGGCGCCCATATTGAGCCTGTGGAGCGTAGGATTGCCACTGACCTACGCCTTCCTTCACGCTGCGCCCTACCAACACGGGCGCTATCTGATGCCCCTCATCCCGATCAATGCAGCACTCGGCATCGTGGGGCTGCTGGAAGCGAGAAAACTGACGCGGCGACGTGGATACCGCTGGCGTACGGGAGCTTCTGCGCTGGCCTGCTCGCTCATCATCGTCGGGACAGCCTGGCGGCTGCCGACTATGGCAGACCAATACGGCCAGAACGTAGCCGAGATCAACCGTATGCACGTCGCACTGGGTCGATGGGCGACGGAACACACACCACCGAAGGCAGTCCTAGCTCTCAACGACATCGGCGCCATTGCCTACACCTCCGAGCGGCCAGTTGTGGATCTGGCCGGCATGGTCACGCCAGAAGTAATTCCGATCCTACACAACCCCAACCGCGATGCGCTGCTGGCCGATTTCCTGGTCGAGCAGGGCGTGGAATACGTCATCATCTTCCCCAATTGGTACCCTGGCCTGGCCGCCCGCCGCGACCTACTAAAGGAGGTACATCAGGTGAAACTGAATAATAGAAGCATCGCCGGCGGGAAGAAAATGGTGGTCTACGAAATGCAAAATTAGCCGCGATGAAAGAGTGTGCCCATCTCGGCCAACTCACCAACTCAGCCGATCCGCGTTCAAAAAGGAGCGAGCATGCACGCCCTGACATTCAATGGAGAATTGAAGCTAACAGAAAAATACCCTACACCCAGTCCGCAGCCGGGCGAGGCTCTCATCCGCGTGAAGGTGACCGGGGTGTGTAACACCGACATAGAACTGATGAAGGGATATATGCAATTCCAGGGCGTACCCGGCCACGAGTTCGTGGGTCTGGTGGAACGCGCGCCTGGCGCAGAGGAGTGGGAAGGCCGCCGCGTGGTGGGCGAGATCAACGCTGATTGTGGCGATTGCCCCACCTGTCGGGCCGGCCGCCCCACCCACTGCCCCAATCGCACTACGTTGGGCATCGCCGGGCGAGATGGAGCCTTCGCCGAATACCTGACCCTGCCTGTGCGCAATCTACTCCCCGTGCCCGATTCTCTACCCGATGAGATCGCCATCTTCACCGAGCCGCTGGCGGCCGCGTGCGAGATACTCCAGCAGGTACACATACATCCCACAGATCGAGTCGTCGTCCTGGGCGACGGCAAGCTGGGCCTGCTTTGCGCCCAGACGGTGGCTCTCACCGGCTGCAACTTAATCGCTGTGGGACATCACCAAGAGAAGCTGGCAATCCTGGCGCAGCAGGGTATCTCCACGGCGCTAGGCGACTCCACTTCCCTCACCGACCTCCAATCGGGAGCCGACATCGTCATCGAATCAACCGGTCACCCAGGAGGATATGCGGCCGCACAGAGATTCATCCACCCTCAAGGCGTCATCGTGCTGAAATCCACTTACCACAACTCGCTCGATGCAAAGGATGTGAACCTGACCGGCATTGTGGTGGACGAGGTCACACTAGTTGGCTCGCGCTGCGGGCCATTTGCCCCGGCGCTGCGGCTGCTGGAACGAGGATTGGTGAAGGTCGCGCCACTGATTCACGCTCGCTACACCTTCTCAGACGCACTCGCCGCCTTTGAGCGCGCGGCTCAGCCCGGAACGCTGAAAGTGCTAGTGGACCAGGATTGAAAATAGCCCCTCTCTCGCGGCCAGGTGCGAAACGGGGTGTACTATCGTCAAATTATTTATTGAGAAAAATACCGAAAATATGCATCCAAGGAGATTCCACAATGAACAAAGACCCGAAATCCAAAATCCGCATCGGCGTCATCGGCGGCAGCGGCCTCTACCAGATGGAAGGACTGACTGAAGTCGAGGAACACATCATCACCACTCCCTTCGGCGCTCCCTCGGACGCCATCATCACCGGCACACTGGAAGGAGTGCGCATCGCCTTCCTGGCTCGCCACGGGCGCGGTCACCACATTATGCCTACCGAGGTCAACTACCGGGCCAACATCTTCGCTCTCAAAAGCCTGGGTGTGGAACAGGTCATCTCGGTCAGCGCTTGCGGCTCCCTGCGCGAGCATCTGCACCCTGGCGAGATCGTCATTCCCAACCAACTTTTCGACTTCACCAAGCAGCGGGAGTACACATTCTTCGGCGATGGCCTGGTGGCTCACATCGGGACAGCCAAACCCTTTTGCCCACGCCTCTCGGGCCTTCTGGCCGATGCGGTGGAGGAGGTCGACGATACCATACACAGAGGCGGACGCTTTATCACCATTGAAGGGCCGCGCTTCTCCACCAAAGGGGAAAGCCACACCTATCGCGCCTGGGGCATGGACATCATCGGAATGACCACCAGCCCGGAGGCCTTCCTAGCCAAAGAAGCGGAAATGTGCTACACTGTGATGGCCCACATCACCGATTACGATGTGTGGCACGAAACGGAGGAGGAGGTCAGCGTCGAGGTAGTGATTCGCATATTACAGCAGAACGCCGCTCTAGCTCAAGAAGCGATCCGGCTTCTGGCGCCACGCATGGACGCGGCAGAGCGCGATTGCGAGTGTGACGAGACGCTGGCTGCCGCCCTCATCACCCAACAGGAGGCTATCCCAGAAGGGACACAGGAGAAACTAGAGCTTATAGCGGGGAAGTATCTGAATATCTGAAGAAGCTCTACAGCGATTAAAATCGTCTCTGGCGGACTTCCAGCCGGTCATCCACCTTACTTACGTGGACAGAGGGCGAGTGAAAAAGCCAGGGGCAGCAGCCCCAGCTCCCCAGCCACAGACTGGGACATCCTGGCTTTTTCCCGTGAGAAATAGGCAAGCAAGCAAAATGGAGGCATCCGATGAAATGTCCCAGGTGCGGTTTTGCCAATCAAGCCGAGGCTAAATTTTGTAGAGAATGTGGACAAAACCTGGATAACACACCAATTTGCCCCGCCTGTGGAGCCGCCGGCAGAGAGGGCGCCTCCTTCTGTCCACGCTGCGGCAACTCTTTGAGCACTCCTTCCTCCGACTTGCCCGAAGGTGTGGATGAGGACAGACAACGTCCCTTGGACGAACAGCCTCCCGAGGACAAACGACGCCCCTATCCTTCCCCTCCGGCCGAGGTACACATCGAAGGCGGCGTCAGCGGGCAAGTGGCCATCGGCGATAACATCATCCAGATTGGCAACATCTACGGCGGCGAGGTCAACATCGGTACGCCGGAAGAGATGCCCAAGCCGCAGCCGCGGCCCACTCCCATCTCCCTGATCCCCCGCCCCTTCCCCGGTCTGCTGGACAGGGAAGGTGAGGTAGACACCGTCACGACCATTCTACACTCCGCTCTGCAAACTCCCCCCATTACCTCGCCGGTGGAGTTTTACGCTCAGGCGGGAATGGGCAAAACCAGTCTTCTGCGCCACCTGGCTCACCGCTCCGCCGCCGACGCCTTCACCGATGGAGTGGTCTACCTCGCAGCCCGCTCCCAGCCCACAGAGGACATCCTGCAATTCCTCTACGACGCATTCTACGAAAGCGGCTCTTTCAAACCCACTCAGGGCCAGATCAGGCAGTCATTGCAAGGCAAGCGCGCGCTCTTTATCCTGGATGATGTAGAATTGGCACGGGACGAGGTCGAGGTGCTGATGAACGCCGCGCCGACCTGCACATTCCTGCTAGGCTCGCCGGAGCGCCGTCTGTGGGGAGAAGGAAAGGCCATCGGATTGAGTGGACTGCCGCCAGAAGCCGCGCTGGAACTGTTGGAGCAGGAATTGGATCGCTCTCTGACTCCATCCGAGCAATCCTCAGGCCAGGCCCTATGCGCTGCCCTGGAAGGCCACCCTCTGCGCATCCTCCAGGCGGCGGCGACGGCGCGGGAAGCTCGACCGGCGCGGGGCGCCGGGCCGGCGCGGGCATCTCGACCGTCTCCTCGACCGGCGGCGG
>Ga0207752_1001105_pt1 | contig 12542 bp, 6 predicted proteins | sample Pon2CUnioCityCA_6_FD_187272 | JGI IMG/M metagenome (GOLD analysis project Ga0207752, IMG submission 187272) | Marine sediment microbial community from Union City, CA, USA - Pond 2C Sediment 2 (SPAdes) | ecosystem: Environmental > Aquatic > Marine > Intertidal zone > Salt pond sediment ... | reverse complement strand
TTCACTGTGTGCTGCAGCAACTCGTCAGGGGCATCGACCATCGAGTTGATGTCCCGAAAGATATGGATAGCGGCCTCGAGCTGGAGAACGCGTTTCTGCAGCGGGGCGTTTGCCGTGGCCAGTTCATCCATCCGCCCCTTGAGTAGTGTGCGTGATCGAACGGCTTCGTCGCGTTTCTCCTCTGCCTTCCGGAGTGCTTTGTTTAGAGAGGAGTTGAACATCCACTGGACCAACGTGATGATGACACCCACAGTGTACGCTGCGAAGTACAGGGTGTAGAATCCCGACCACGTCGTCGGTCCCTGCCAGATGAGATGAATCAGCAGGAAGATAAAAAGCGCTCCGCCAAGTGCCGTCGCACTGAGCAACAGGATATTGAAGGTCTTGGTGCGCTTTCGCGTCGATGGAATCTCCCGGAAGCGCATGCCTTCTGGTGCAACCTTGCCTTCTTCCCGGAATTCCTCCGGTACGGTCGGGACAGGTGGAGGTAGCTCCACCGCTTCTTGACCAATTGCTGCTGCACTGGGTTCGGCTTCGTCTGTGAGGAGGCCATCGACTGCTTCCCCAAACAGCAGATCGGATTGATCTATCTCCGGTTCAAGACCGCCGTCGGAGAACAGCTCTTCGACCCGCCTTCTAAGGTCTTGGTCCGTCATTGTTCATCAACTCCTTGGCCAAAGCACGGTACTGTTGGGTCCCCCGCGTCTTGGGTGCGTAGAGTGTGATCGGTTGGCCAAACGCCGGGCTCTCTCTCAACTTGGTATCTACTTCGATGATATTCTCAAATAGCGTCCGGCCCAACGCTCGCTGCATCTGATCGAGAACGACTTGACAGATCTTGTTGCGTCGATCGTACATCGTCGCCAGCACACGATATGTCAGCCAGGGATTCGTTTTATCCCGTACTTGTTGCACCAGCTTCATGAAATTACGAAGCGAGTAGGCAGCGTAATAGTCACACTGGACAGGGATAATGAGCAGGTCGGCCGCTGTCAGTGCATTGAGCGTCAGCGTTCCAAAGGAGGGTGGGCAGTCGATAAGGACGAAGTCGTAAAAGCCCTCCCCCATAGCGTCCATCCCTTTCTTCAGATGGAATTGGTACCCCGGCCGTTTGTAGAGAATTTTGTCGAGCACGACTAACATCCGATTGGCAGGGACGATGTCCAGTCCAAATATCGAGCTCTCCCGGCTAACGCTCACCAGCGAAGCGTTCCCCAGGAGTGCATCATCCACTGCACGCCGTATGTGCTGGGGCTTGAACCCCAGCGAGATGGTAAGGTTGGCCTGCGGATCTAGATCGATGAGCAGGACGCTTTGTCTGAACTCAGCCAGGCAGGCTCCTAGTGACAGGCAGGTGGTGGTCTTGGCCACTCCCCCTTTTTGGTTGCTGACGGCAATAGTCGTGGTCATCGCTTGTGCCTTCCTCTTACTTATGAATAGCTATTCCTTGTGGCCGGCATTCCCACACTCTGGTTCTGTTGGGGGAGCGCCTAATCGCACGAAGGTGCGCGAGGCTCCCAACACGTCGAAAAGCTCGTCCACTGCTGTCTGTGCGATGCCCTCCACGCCAGTAGCGCGTCGCATCTTGTCTGTAATCTCACGGGTCAGTCGCTCGCGGGCGGCGCGGCGTTGCGCGTCGTGATACAGCCGGCCGCTTTCTAGCGCCAGGCCCAACTGCTCGGCCAGCGTTTCCAGCAGAGCGATTTCCTCGCTCGTCCACACTCCCCCCTCGGCCGGTTTGTAGGTGTCGAGTACGCCGATCACGTTGCCACGCACCTTGATCGGCACAGCCAGCGACTGTCTCGCCTCGACGTTGGCCTCGTCGTCCAGAGTGCCTTGGATAGTTTCACCCGCCTGCAAAGCTTGTTCCATCTCGGGTCGCCATATGTCCTCAGCGCCGGTGATGCTCTGCTCATCGCTGCGGTAGCCCAAGTCAGGCTGAGCGCGCAGCAACTCGGCCCAGGCTTCGCGGCTCAATTCGCTGTAGGCCCGGCGCGCTGCCTTCAGGTTGGCCTGGCTTTCGGCAAACAGGCGCGCGTTATCGAGCGCTACCGCCACATAGTCGGCCATTATCTGCAATAAGGCGATGGCAGCTTCGTCGAAGGCGGCCGGCCTGTCGCTTTGGATCGTCAGTGCACCGATGACCCGACCGCGCGATTGCAGTGGCAGCGCCGCCTCAGAGCGGGTGTCTGGCAACTCGTCTGTAGCTAAGCGCACAGCATCTTCGCCGACGTCCAGCGCGATACGTGCTTGCCCGTTGGCGATGCTCCAGCCGATCATCCCTTCACCAATTCTGATCCGGTGACCGCGCTCCAACATCGCCTTTCCCGCCTCACCTGTGCCAGCACGCAGCACGGTCCATTCGCCGGTTGCGTCCACCAGGAAGAGGCCCACGTAATAGAGTTGGAAACGTTCGCGGATCAACTCAACTGTCTGCCACATCAACTCTTCCGCATCCAGAATTGACGATACGACGCGACCCACCTCGGCCGATGCCTCAAGATAGGATGACCGTTTCTCCAAGTCGCGTGTGCGATCGGCTACACGCTGCCCCAGGCTGCCGATCAGGTCACGCAGCTGGCCCGTCATGCTGTTGAACGCCCGGGCCAGGACACCCATTTCGTCTTCGCGATCCACCTCTACCACCATTTCCACATTGCCGCGCGCCACCTGGGTGGCGGCCTCCGCCAGGTTGGACAGCGGGGTGGCGATGCTGCGGGTGATAGCCAGTGAGGTAAGCACGGCGATCGTTATGGTGCCCATTGCAACGCCACCCATAGCCCACAGCGTTGTGTATGTCTCGCGAAATGCTTCCGCCTGATCCTGCTCGGCCAGCAGTGCCACCTCCAATTCTGGCAGCCAATGGTAGACCCCCACCACAGGCTGTCCCTGATGGTTGTCGTACTGCTCAGAGCCGCTGTGTTGGCCGTTTATCGCGGCATCGGCCCCCTGGGTATGTACGTACGTGCCCTCATGCCCGAAGTGCGACTGGGTCAACAGGGCGTGGTTGCGGTCGATCAGATAGACATCTGCAGCCTGACCCAACGCGCTCTGCTCGCGAACGATCGTGCTTACCGTTGCCAGACTGGCGCGACCGGCCAGAACGCCCAGCACCTGCCCCTGGTCGTCGGTCACCGGGTGGGCCAATACGACCGACATCCCGTCGAGCCCCGGAGAATAGGACGGCGGCTGCACGTAGGCCCGTTTTAAACCTTCGCGGAAGTACAACGTGTCGCTGAGGTTCTGACCCTCTTGAGTATCGCCGGTGGATACGACCACCTGTCCCCCCAGGCCCATCAGGAGCAATTCCTCGAACTGCTGTCTCTGTATAATCAGCAGCCGGAGATGATCCCGCGTCTTCTGGCGAGCAACCGTACGTACTTGGTGGGGCATTTCCTCTTGCAGCAGCATGGGTACCCGAGTTCTTATTTCCTCCGTGTTCAACGCCGTGTCCAGCTCGGTCTGTAGGGTACGTACCCAGGAGTTGACCTGGGACTCTTTGAGCTCAGCCACCAACTCGAGCTTGTCCAGTGATTGCTGCCGGTCGCTTCGCAAGCCCCGTAGGACTGTGCCAGCAAAGGCCCCCACCAACGGCACCAATGCCACGGTCACGAAGGCAATGACCAAGCGGGCGCGGATGGTGCCTCTATGAAAGGTACGGCCGATCAGCCAGAGCGCTACCAGAATCAGTACGACGGTCAAGCCCAGGTCAAAGTAGTGCACGACTACTGACTCTGTGACAGCATCATAGCGGGGCAGTGGCTCAAACAGGTTGACCAGCAAGATCAACGTCAGGTATAGGCCAGCTGCAATAAGCCACGCCCTCCATTTCCGGGGCAGGACGAGGCTGCCTACCAGAAGGATCAACAAGGTACCGCCTACAGCGTTGTATATAGTCTCGTTGGCCCAGACGATCTCGCTTACACAGTAGGTGACGACCAGGGTAAGAAGCAACCAGTACCCGGCGGCGTCGAGCTTGCCGCGGTGGACCGACCAACGGGCCAGCGTCAGGCATACGAGGCCAAGCGCAAGACCAGCCCCGTCGGCCAGCATCTGCCAGGTCCCCTCTTGCAGGTAGAGGAGCGCATAGAGACCGGTCGCGCCGATAGCGAAGATCGTTCCGATGAGGATCACCCGTCTGATAACGACAGCACGACGCTCTTCGTCCAATCGTGCGGCACCGGCTCTCACGCTTTGCCTTCCTTCCCCAGGCTCAGCAGGGGACGGGGTCGATGTGGTTGCTCCTACTTCCTCAGGCATAACTACCTCCGTTCGAGGGCCGCTCCCGGTGCGAAGGCCTACCACCCCGTCTTCCATCGTCATCTTCGGGTTCGCCGCTGGGCCGGTTTACCAGTCGGACCACTACCTCCGGCAGGCCCAGGGCCTGGCGCACCTCTTGCACGCCGGTCTTGAGTATGGTGTTGATGTCCAGCGTCTCGCGTACACGGGCCGTGACCTCACCGATGAGCCGCTCGCGAGCTGCGCGGCGCTGGGTATCCTGATGGAGCCTGGCGCTTTCGAGCGCCACGCTCAGCTGGTCGGTCAGTGTCTCCAATAGCGAGGTCTCTTCGGCCGTCCACTCACCTGCGCCCGCAGGTTTGTGAGCATTGAGAACGCCGATGACCTGGCCGCGCACCTTGATTGGAATGGCCAGCGCCGCCGACGGGTTCTCCGTACTTACCACTGCCCCCCCCGTCTGCACCGCTTGTTTCATCGCATCGTCCCACCGGCCGTCGGTGGGCAGGATGCCATGCGGGTCGTAGCGCCCTCCCAGCGCAGGCTGGGCACGAAGCAGTTCTTTCCAGGCCTCGCGAGCCAGCGCACCGTAGGCCCGCCGCTCTGCGTCCAGGCTCTCCTGTACCTGTTGGAGAAGCCGCGCGTTGCTGATCGCCACGGCCAACTGGTCGGATAGCGTCTGCAGCACCGCCACGTCCTCGTCGCTGAACGCCGCTGGTTCTGTGCTCTGCACGTCCAGCGCGCCGATGATCTCGCCCCGTGCCCGTAAAGGCAGCGCCATCTCGGATCGTGTGTTGGGCAGATCCGGGTTGTCGAAGAACACCGCGTCCTCACCCACGTCCAGCGCGACGCGAGGCTCCCCCCGACCGGTCACGTAGCCCACGATGCCCTCCTCCCCAACCCGCAATCGGTGCCTCCGGGCGAGCATCCGCTGCCCGCCCGTCGAGGAGGCTGCACGCAACACCGCGTACTCGCCCCCCTCGTCCAACAGGAAGATCCCAGCGTGGTAGAAGCCAAACCGGTCGGAGATGAGGTGCGTCGTCTCCTCGAGCAAGCGGCCGACGTCCTGAATCGCCGCTGCTTCCCGTGCCACCTGTGCCGCCGCTTCCAGCTGGGTGCTCCGCCGGGCCAAGTCAGCCGTGCGTTCCGTCACCTGTTCCTCTAGAGTCGCCCGGTGGGCCTCCAGTTCCTGGGTCAGCCTGCGGCTCTGGACCAGTGCGTCGGCGAGACGGGGTATCAGGTAATTCTGCGAGATCAACAGTGCGGCGCCCAACATGACTATGCTGAGCACGCTATTCAGCCACCAGGTCGGACCGGCGTTGATTTCTTGTAGCTCGACGGTGGGGACGAGATGGCCGGTGGAATAGCCCCAGCCAAAGGTGGCCATCGTCACCGCAGCGAGGACTATGGCCACGACACTCTGCCGCCGCCCCAGGAACAGCCCAGCCAAGAGGGGGAAGGTCAACAGGTAGACTCGACCATCTCCGCCCAGGCCAGTGTCGGTCAGTTCAAGGATGGCCATGCCGTATATTACGCTCACGAGGACCCAGGCCTGGACGATATAGGAAACCCGCCGCCAGAATGTGATCACCAGGAGGATTCCGTAAGCCCCCACATAGAATGGTATCAGCCATGCGTCTTGCGTCTCGTAGGCGCTGTAGGAGCCTGTCACAATCGCCACGGCCCCGATCCCGACCAGGGCGCGAAGTATGCCGCGAAGGAGCTGCTTCTGCCAGGTCCTGATATTCACCATAGGAAAGGTGCTCTCTTGAACGGACAGTTCTCCTTCAGCCATATTTTTCTCCTGCTGACCCAAGTTGAGACGTCTCACCTAACCCGGACAAGCCGGAACCAATAAGATCAATGCAAGGATTCGCAGGGTCAGGCACTGTCGAAGTCCTCCCCCTCTATGCCCAATCGCAGATCGAGTGCTGCCAGGCCCAACCTCTGGCCAATCTCGTTCGCGGCCCGATTGAGCACCGTCTCAATATCCAGCGTCTCGCGCATGCGGGCTGTGATCTCGCCGGTCAACCGCTCGCGGACAGCGCGGCGCTGGGTCTCATCGACCAGGCGCAGGTTCTCGGCGGCCAGCGCGAATTGCTCGCCGATTGCCTCCGCCAGAGCGACCTCTTCAGCGCTCCACTGGCGCTTTCCTTCCTCGGCCTGGATACCCAGCGCGCCAATTGGCTGTCCGGCCAGCATGACGGGCACTATCAGAGCAGAAGAGGTCTGGCCGCCGTCACCACTGCGTACGACAGGGCTGCGCTCGGTCACCACCTGCTGCACCTCGGGCAGAACTTCTTCAGCCAGAGGCTTCATTCCGGCGTCGGTCTGCCGGTAACCGCTGATCGTTCTACTGGCCCGATATGCAGCCCACGCCTGGCGCAGGTAGCGCTGGTGGATGTCCTCCATCTCCGCCAGGGCACCTTGAGCCTGAGCGAACAGGTGGGCATTGTCAATCGCCACCGCCACCTGGTCGGCCATCGTCTGCATGACGGCGATTTCCGCCTGGTCAAAGGCAGCCTCCTCCACACTCTGCACGGTCACCGCTCCGATGACCTGACCCCGCGAACGCAACGGCAGTGCCATCTCCGAGCGCGTCTCCGGCAGGAGAGGGTTGTCGAAGCGGACGGCTTCCTCGCCGACATCCAGCGCGATTCGAGCCTCCGCCCTGGCCGTGCATTGGCCGATCATCGAATCGCCGCCCACCTCCAGCCTGTGTCCCTGAGCCAACATCTTCCGACCGGCCTCGCCGGTGCCGGCCTGCAACACCGCGAACTCGCGGTTCTCGTCCAGCAAAAACAGTCCTACGTAATACAGATTGAACCGCTCGCGGACCACATCCACCACCTGGCGCAGCAGCTCGCCGGGATCGAGCACCGAGGTCGTGGCGCGGGCGACCTCGGCCGCCGTCTGCAGACCGCGGGTGCGCTCGGCCACGCGCTGCTCTAGCGTGTCGATCAGCGCCCGTAACCGAGCCGTCATGCTGTTGAAGGCCTGAGACAGGACACCAATCTCATCGGATCGTTGTACGGGGACGGTGCGCTCCAGGTCTCCTGCCGCGATCTCCATCGCCGCCTCCGTCAGCTCAATGATGGGGCGTACGAGGCGACGAGTGAGGGGCAGGACGATCCCCGAGGCCAGGACGACGGCTACGATAGTCACGCCCAGCACCGGTAGCACCTGCCGGACCGCAGCCGCCACCGCCACAGACTGGCTCTGCTCGATGAGCAACGCCACGCGCAGGTTGGGCAGCCAGCGGTAGGCACCCACGACCTCCTCGTCCCGGTAGTTCAGGTACCGCCCTGCGCCGTCCTGGCGGCTGAGCGCGGTTCGGATCCCGGTGCTCGTCACGGTTTTCACGGTCTCTTCCGTGCCTGCACTTTGGCTACCGGCGAGGTAGAAGCGCTCCTTGCTCACCAGATAGGTCTCGCCTGTCCTGCCCAATCCCGTCTTGGCCTGGATCAGTGTGCCCAGGTCGGCCAGGTTGGCCCGTCCAACCAGGACGGCTTCCACCTCTCCGGCTGACCCCTGTACGGGCCGGGCGATCAGGATCGTGGGCGCGTTGATGGTTGGATCGAAGATCGGCGGCTGCAGGAAAAGCTCCTCTCGCCCTTTCTCGAAGTAGGTCTCCCCGAAGTGTGATTCGCCTTCCGCGCTTACCTCTGTGGAGACCGCAACCGATCCGGTTTTTGCGTCGAGCAGAGAAAGCTCGACAAACGCCACTTTCTTCCGCAGGAAGCCCCTCAGGCGCACGGCGACCTCGGAATAGGCCGCCAGGCGTTCAGGGCTTCCCTCTGGGCTCTGGAGCATCGCGTGCAGAGACTGCTGCAGCCCTGTTTCGGTCGCCAGGACGGAGAGATCGCTTTCTCGTTCTGCAACCCAGCGGTCGATCTGCAGTTGTTTCAGGTCGGCTGCGGCCGATAGTTCGTCGCGAGTGTTCTGCAGTTGAGCCTGGTAGCCCAGCATCACACCGACTCCTCCCACGACCAGCGATGGCAGAAGCACCAGCGCCAGGCTGAAGACCACAAGCGTGCGGCGGATGCTTCGCCGTCGCGCAGGGCCAGCGATGGACGTGCTCATAAGCTCTCTACCTCCTCATCACCCTAAAAAGGCGCCATTCTGATGGCGCGCCCTCGCCCGGTGGCGGTGATCACAGCTGATAGAGGACAAGCTTCCCCTCCTGGTTGACGACGTAGGCGACGATGCCGAGACCCTGGCGATCTCCTTTTTGATCGTACCCGACGATCGGGCCGGTAATGCCGGGGAAGTCCTCTACGGCACGCAGGAATTCAGCCAGCGCTGCCGGGTCGGTGGATCCAGTCTCCACGATGGCGTGCTCGATCAGCCGGAAAGCATCGGCTGCCGCGAGCGTCCAGGCGCTCATTGGCCGCTCGCCGTAGGTCTCCTCGTAGTCCGCGACGAACTGCTCGGTCTCCGGATAGTCGAGATCCTCGATCAAGGCCGCTGACGTGACCAGCGCGCCGGTGGCTGCCTCAACGCCGGCTGTAGTGATAAACTCAGGGTTGTTGACCGCGTCGCCGCCGATGAACTGAGTTTCTGTCAGACCGGTCTCCTTCATCTGCTTCACCAGCAGCCCGCCTTCCGGGTAGTAGCCGGTGAAGTAGAGCACATCGGCCGCGTTGGCCTCGAGTTGCTCCAGCAGCGCGGTGAAATCTCGCTGCCCCGGCGTGATCGCAGTGAACAGCACCACGGCAGCCTCTGCGCCCGTATTCTCGCTCAATTCCTCCACGTAGCGCTGGGTTCCCTCGGCCAGGCCCTTGGCGTACACGGTGTCATCGTGCACCAACGCGATACGCTGCTTACCCAGCGTGTTGATCATCAAGCTGGCGGCGAACTTTCCCTGGTTATCGTCGCGGAAGCAGGTGCGGAAGAAACGCGTGTAGCCTTTCTCCGTCAGCCGGATAGCGGTGGAGGAAGGCGTGACCTGTAGTATCCCGGCATCGTCGTACACCTCGGAGGCGGCCTCCGTGGCGTCCGAGTTATAGGCGCCGACGATGGCCACCACGCCCTCTTCGACCAGGCGTCCGGCGACTCGCCGGGCCTCCTCTGGATCCCCCCGGTCGTCACCCACGGCGATTTCCACCGGTCGGCCGTCAAGAAGGCCTCCATGTTCGTTGATTTTGTCAGCCAGCAGGAGCACAGCCCGGCGAAAGCCCTCGCCCTCGGCGGCCCATTCTCCGGTCATTGGACCCTCCAGTCCAATCTTGATCGGCGGTTTTTCGGCTGGTCTGCAACCCGTCGCCACGGTGCAGCAGACGATCATCACGGCGAGCAGTATCCAGAATATTCCTCGTTTCATTTGTTGCTTCTCCTTTTCCTTGTTCCTTGTTTCACCTATGAGATTTGTGCTTCTGCGTCATGTCAATCGCCATCCTCATCCCACGCCATCATCCTCTAGAGGGCCATTCCGATGGCACGTCATCCCTGGCGCTGCGCTAAACTGCACGAAGGCGCTGGGCACATCCAACGCAGCTGCCATCTCCTGGATCGTGGTCTGCATCAGTGTGTCGATATCGGCCGTACGGCGCATTTTATCGGTGATCTCGCCAACCAGTCGCTCGTGAGCGGCACGGCGCTGCGCGTCCATATACAGCCGGGCGCTCTCCAGCGCCACACCCACCTGCTCGGCCAGCGTCTCTAAGAGCGTCACCTCTTCGGGGGTCCACTCGCCAGCCTCGCCAGGTTTGTAGGTGTCCAGTACGCCGACGACGTTGTCGCGGACCTTGACCGGTACAGCCAGTGGATATTTGCCCTCGGCGTCAGCGTCGCTGCCCTGGGAGCTCGCCCTCTTCTGCACCTCTTGTTCCATCTCGGATCGCCCCATGCTCTCAGTGCGAGTGACACCGCGCCTGCCGCTGCGGTAACCCAAGCCGGACTGGGTGCGAAGCAATTCGGCCCAGCCCTCACGACTCAACTCGCCGTACGCTCGACGCGTTGCCTCCAGAGCAGCCTCGGCTTCGGAGAACAGATGCGCGTTGTCGATCGCCACTGCCACCTGATCGACCATCGTCTGCAAAACGGCAATAGTGTCTTGGTCAAAGGCCTCTGGCTGCTCGCTCTGCACCGTCAGTGCGCCCAGCACCTGACCGCGCGAGCGCAACGGCAGAGCTGCTTCCGAACGCGTGTCCGGCAATTCCGGTGTCGCCAGGCGCACGGGATCTTCCTCGGCCTCCAGCGCGACCCGGGCCTGGGAGTGCGCGATGCTCCACCCGATCATTGAATCACCACTGACTTTGAGCCGGTGGCCGCGTCTTAGCATCGCCTGACCAGCCTCGCCCGTGCCAGCCTGCAGCACGGCCCACTTGCCGGTTTCGTCCGTCAGGAATAACCCCACGTAATACAGGCTAAATCGCTCGCGGATCACTTCGACCACCTCCCGGATCAGCCGGTCCGTCTCCAGGATCGAGGTGACTGCCTGGGCCACCCTGGCTGCAGCCTCCAGGTGAGTGGACCGTCGCTCCAGGTCGCGTGCGTTGGCTTCCAGCAAGACACGGCTGGATCGTAACTCGCGGTTGCTCTCCGCCAGGGCGTCTGCATTCTGACGGGCTTCTCTAAATGCGTTCTCGAGACTCCAACTGGACAGCCAGGAGAGTGCGCCGAGGACTCCAATAGTGATGGCCACCATAGGATCGGGAGGTGGGTAGTCAAACACGGAGCTGATGATATACAGTATGGCAACTTCCATAGCTGCCACGGGGATACACAACCACGGAGAGGCAATTAACGGAACTGTCGATACAGCAACTGCCATTGCAATGACCAACGAACTTGTAGGATCCCAATGGAAAATGGAGGGTGTGAGAAGAACCACGAAAACCAGGAGAACATAGGGTGGCCAGCGGTGTCCGAGTCGTGTACACCAATAGAGTATGCCAAATACAACAAAGGCGATCATTTCTGCAGCCAGGAAATCTGGCCTGACGGTGCCGAAAATGACGTCTTTGAGTAGGGTCAGCAGGTTGGCGGCGCTCATTACCATGATAAGTATATTGAGGCGCTGCCCCCTCTGAGCTACTAGCTCGTCGTCCGCTTGGACACTGAGGTACTGATCAAGGGTACTCCTCACGATAAAATCTCCTTGACTTAAATTGTCTTCTGCCCAACGGCCATCGTCATGGCCAAGGCACTGCAGACTGCAGATTCCACCACCTTGACCGGGACGTAGAGGCATTTGCCGATCCACAGGGCTGGGATTTCACTTCTGCATGCAAGCAACCCTTCCCTGCCCTGTGCAAGAATCTCTTGGTTCACTGGCGCCACGTGTTGATCGTATATGCTCAATGCCTGCAGGCAGTAGGCCGTCTCTTCGGCTGTCGGCCTATCGTAATGACCCCAACAGCCGTCGGGTCGCTGCGTGTCGCAGATCCACTGCACGGCGCTTGTGGCCAGGTTATCATCGATCCCAATCAGGGCTATCACAGCATGGGCTGTGGCATAGTAAGGCGAGGCGTGCCACTTGTCCATCCAGTAGCGGCCGTCCACTTGCATGTTGCGCAACCATTTCGCCACTTTTTCAGTGCGATTCTCGTCTACCCCTTTGAGCACCTCCAGCACGTGGATATTCGTGCCTATGCTGGGGTTGCGCTCAAACGGGTAGCAGATGTAGTAGTCCTCCCTCTCGAACTGATGGAAAGGACCAAGATCGAGATCAAGACCGGCCAGTCTCAGGACTCTAAAGACCCTTGCAGAGTCGTCAGCATTTGGAACGGAATGGTTCGAAGAGTAGCCCACTCCTTCTCCCCTGTCCCACAGTTTCTTCAAGTCTCTCACGTGTTGGGCGATCTGCTCATCGTGTTTGATGCCGGCGAGGAACAGATTCCATAACGACCAGGCTGTCTCAAAGATGTCAAACGGGAACACCTGTGGAGCCTTGCCTCCATAGGATCTGGCAACATCAGCGATGTACCGGCGTGCGGCCGCGTTATCGAACCATTTGGTGAGAAGGTAAGCGGTGGCCGAAGGAGACACGGCGACGCTGCCATCATTCTCCTGAATAAATCTCACATCGTCTACGTCCAAGTCATCTCCCATAAACTCCAGGGAAAACGCCAGTGTCGTGTTCCGTGAACACCGCATGCCTGGTGGAATCTTAGCCATCTTCTCGTCCCGCATCTTCTCGTATCGCTCGAATGCTGCCAATGGAAGCTTAAGCCCCAGCGCTTGACACTTCTTGAGCAGGGTAGGCACGATCACCTCAAAGCCAATCGTCTCACGTTCGTGTTCCAGTCGATCGGCTTTCTCTCGGATGTAACAGATCCCCCTATCGATAGCGTGTTTATCTT
>Ga0207752_1001104_pt1 | contig 12542 bp, 10 predicted proteins | sample Pon2CUnioCityCA_6_FD_187272 | JGI IMG/M metagenome (GOLD analysis project Ga0207752, IMG submission 187272) | Marine sediment microbial community from Union City, CA, USA - Pond 2C Sediment 2 (SPAdes) | ecosystem: Environmental > Aquatic > Marine > Intertidal zone > Salt pond sediment ... | reverse complement strand
TCCCCTTTGCCACCGGTCTGAAACTGGCCAATCCGGATTTGATGGTGACCGTCTTCAGCGGCGATGGCGACCTGGCCGCCATCGGCGGGAATCACCTGATCCACGCCGCCCGGCGTAATGTGGACATCAAGGTGGTCTGCAATAATAACTTCAACTACGGCATGACCGGTGGGCAGGTCGGGCCAACCACCCCACGCGGGGCGCGCGCCACCACAGCCCCATACGGCAACCCCGAGCTACCCTTTAACTTGCCTTACCTGATGGCCGCTTCTGGAGCGAATTTCGTCTCACGCTGGTCGGTGCTGCACGTGCGCCAGATCAAAGACGACCTGCTTTATAGCTACACGAAACCCGGTTTTTCATTCGTCGAAATCCTCTCCCCCTGTCCGATCGGGTTCGGCAAATCGAACAATATCGAGGACGGGCTAGAGGAATTGGAGCTTTATCGCCGGCGGTGCGTCCTGGGCCGCGACGGCGACGTGCGAGCCGAGGAATTGGGTATTGACCTGCGCGAGGAAAAACCGATCTTCGTCGGGAAGTTCGTCGATCGCGACCGGCCGCCTTTCCGCCCGGCGCGAGCACAGGCAGACCCATGAACGGATGGCAGCCATGAACGGCAAGCAGCCCATGCGAGTAGAAATTTGCATCGCCGGCTTTGGCGGGCAAGGGATTGGCCTGGCAGCTTTAATCCTGGGTAAAGCCTTGGCGATTTACGACGGCTACGAAGCGGTGATGACTCAATCCTACGGGCCGGAAGCACGCGGCGGAGCCTCCAGCGCCAATATCGTCGTTTCCGATGAGGTCGTAGATTATCCATTCGTCCAGCACCCGGACATCCTGGTGGTCTTATCTCAAGAAGCCTACGAAAAATTCCAGCCCACTGTTAAACCGCAGGCAATGATCTTGATCGATGAAGGCCTGGTCATCCCTCATTCCGGGGAGAAATGCTTTGCAGTGCCAGCCACGCGTTTGGCGGAAGATCTGGGCCGGCGTATCGTCAGCAACGTGGTCATGCTGGGCTTTTTCTGCGCCAAGAGTGGGCTCATCGAACTACCGGCCGTAGAAGCCTCGATCCGCGATTCAATCAAAGCCAAAGCGGTCGATCTTAACCTGAAGGCGCTGGCAGCCGGTTTTGAATATGGCAACCAGCCCACTGAAGAGCTCCCGGCGTACCAGACGGCCACGCAAGAGCAGGAGTGGAGCGATGAGTGACGTATGGCGTGATGCGGGGCGTGATGCATTGCATGATGAAGTACGTGACGCAGTGCTGGTGATCGGCGGAGGCATCGCCGGCATTCAGGCTTCCCTGGATCTGGCGAAAGCCGGTGCGCGCGTTACGCTGGTCGAGCGCCAGGCCACAATCGGCGGCGTCATGGCTGTGCTGGACAAGAACTTCCCCACCCTGGATTGCTCGATCTGCATCGAAGCGCCCAAGATGTCGGAGGTCGACCTGCATCCCAATATCGAGATCCTCTCGCTGGCGGAGGTGGATCAAGTGGCGGGCCAGGCAGGTGACTTCCGGGTGAAAATCCGCCAGAAGGCGCGCTTCGTCAGCGACGCCTGCACCCGCTGTGGAGAATGCGCCCAGGTCTGCCCGGTCATCCTGCCCAACGAGTACGACTCGGGTATGGCAGCCCGCAAAGCCATCTACACCCCCATTCCACAAGCCGTCCCCGGGGCCTACGTGGTGGATATCGCCCACTGCTTGAACGAGCCACCCAACTATATCCCCTGCAACCACTGCCTGCAGGCCTGCCCGCCCAAAGCGATCAATTTTCTTGAGCCCCACGAACACACCCTAGTGCGCCGGGTAGGTGCGATTATCGTCGCCGTCGGCTACGACATGCTCGATCCCAGGGAATTGAAAGAATATGGCTATGGCTCTCATCCGGATATCCTGACGGCGCTGGAATTCGAACGCCTGGTCAACTCTGCCGGCCCGACGAGTGGCGAGATTGTATGCCCGTCCAACGGCAAGCACCCGCAGAAGCTGCTGTTCGTCTTGTGCGTCGGTTCGCGCGACCAGCGTCATTTCAAATACTGCTCGCGTTTTTGCTGCATGTATTCATTGAAGCACGCCTACCAAAGCCTCGATCACGGCATCGAAGATGTGACCGTGATGTATATGGACATGCGCGCCTACGGTAAGGGATTTGACGAGTTTTGGCAGCGCACGCAATCGGAAGGCGCCAAATTCGTACGCAGCCGGCCGGGGAGAGTCGCTCCCGGACAAAACGGTCACCTGCAGGTCACTTATGAGGACACCCAGCGGGCCAAACTGGTGCAGGAATCTTACGAGATGGTGGTCCTAGCCAACGCGGTGGCGCCGCAGGAGAAATTAGGAGACCTGGCACAGCGTCTGGGCATCGAACTGGACGAAGATGGCTTTATTCGGGCACAGGAAGACCAGGGCGGATTGGTCACCACCACCCGGGCAGGAGTATACGCGGCCGGCTGCGCCTGCGGTCCCAAGGACATCCCGGACAGCGTGTGCGAAGGCAGCGGCGCGGCCGCCCTGGCATTAAGCCACCTGAGCGCTCGCTCCTGGCCGCAGCCGCCCGATGTGCAGGTACGCACAGATCTTGAACCGCCACGGGTGGGTGTATTCGTATGTCACTGCGGCAGCAACATCGCCGGCGTGGTGAACGTAGAACAAGTGGTTGACTATTCTCGCCGGCTTCCCGAAGTGGTTTTTGCCAGCGACCAGATGTTCTCGTGCGCCGGGAATACCCAGCAGGAGATCGAAGAGGCCATCTGCCGGGAAGGAATCAACCGGGTCGTAGTAGCGGCCTGTTCGCCAAAGACCCACGAAGGCATCTTTCGCGGCGTATTGGAGCGCGCCGGGCTGAATCCTTACTTATTGGAAATGGCCAATATCCGCAATATGGATTCCTGGGTGCACAAAAATGACAAAATCGCCGCCACACAAAAGGCCAACGATATGGTGGCCATGGCGGTAGAAAAAGCGCGCTTATTGGCGCCGTTGACACCGGCTCACCTGCCGCTCCACAAGAGCGCCCTGGTTATCGGCGGCGGTATTGCGGGCATGACCGCTGCCGCGGCAGTCGCCCGGCAGGGATACGAAACCCACCTGGTCGAGCACAGCCAACGCCTCGGAGGCCTGCTCAACCAATTAAGTGAAATCGCTCCGGCGGGTATTTCAGCCACAGCGCTGCTGGCAGCCAAGTCGCGAGAAATGGCCCAGATTGGCGTCCAAACGCACCTGGGTGTGAAAGTCGAGACCATCCAAGGCGTTGTAGGCAGCTTCCAGGCTCAACTCAGCGACGGGCAGCAGTTACAAGCAGGGACCATCATTGTCGCCACCGGCGCAAGGCCTTATACACCGCTGGAGTTCGAATATGGAAATCAGGCCGGCACCATTACCAATCTTGAGCTTGAAGCACGGCTGGCCGCCGGCGAGCAGATTACGGAAGAACACATCACCTTCGTGGCCTGCGTCGGTTCGCGCCAGGCAGACCAGGGCTGTTCACGCTATTGCTGCACCAGCATGATCCAGCAGGCTATGCGCCTGCGCCAGGCCGGCAAAAAAGTATCCGTTCTGTATCGCGAAATCCGTACCTACAGCCGCCAGGCCGAGGAATTGTACACGCAGGCCATGCGCGCCGGGGTGCGCTTCTTCCGCTACGATCCGCAGTTACCGCCCCAGCAGGCCATTCACCGGCTGGACGGTACACTGGTCTTTCATGACCACCTCTTGGATGCACAAGTGCGCCTGCCCACCGATCTACTGGTGCTGGTTGTGGGACTCAGGGCCGGAGACGACGATCTTACTGAGCAGTTAAAACTGGCGCGCAGCGAGGACGGGTCCTTCATGGAGCTGCACCCCAAATTGGGCCCGGCGGAGACGGCCATACAGGGCGTCTTTCTAGCCGGAACGGCCCAGGGGGCTAAGGACGTGCGTGAATCGATGGCCCAGGCATTAGCGGCAGCCGGTAAGGCCGGCGCCTTGCTCTCCCGGGGCGAAATCGAGAAAGAACCTTTGACCGCCCGGCTGATCGAAGGCCGCTGCATCGGCTGTATGCGCTGCGTCAAGGTCTGCCCGTTCAACGCCATCCAGCAGATCGGCAAAGTGGGCGAGAAAGACAGCGTACGCATTCTGGAGGCGGCTTGCATGGGCTGCGGGACCTGCGCCGCGGAGTGCAACTTTAACGCTATCGAGATGCCCAACTTCACCCAAGAACAAATCCTGGCTCAGATCGATGCAGCCCTGGCGGAGAACCCCCAGGAGAAATGCCTGGTCTTCGCCTGCAACTGGTGCTCCTACGCCGGCGCCGACCTGGCGGGCATTGAAAAGCGCCAGTACCCCACCTCCGCGCGCATTATCCGCACCATGTGCTCGGCCCGCTTCGAGGAGGGCTTCGTAGCGCGCGCCTTCGAACGCGGCGCCGGTGCAGTCTTGATCACCGGCTGCCGGCTCACAAAAACCGGTTCGGATTGCCACTATAACTATGCCAACCGGCTCACCTTAAAACGCTTCCAGCACTGGCAGCGCAAATACCAGCGCAAAGGGATCGACGGCCAGCGCCTGCAATTGCGCTGGATTTCGGCCGCCGAAGGCAAGGAGTTCGCCGAAAAAATCGCCGAGATGCACCAGGTCGTACAGCGCTATGCCAGCAGCAATGGCAAGCCTGAATCAGCACAGAAAGCGGTGGGAGTAGCGTGATGGATCAGCTTGAAGAAGTGGTGATTGCAGATGAGCGCTGGGAGCGCCTGTTGGAGCTTACCGGCAACGCTGCGGCGACATGTTACCAATGTGGAACCTGCACGGCGGTTTGCCCCTGGGGTTTGGTGCGCCAGGAGCCGCTTTCCGTGCGCTTGTTAGTCCGTAAGGCCCAACTCGGGATTCCCGACCAGGATGGCCAGTTATGGTTATGTACCCACTGCGCGCAATGTGAAGCACACTGCCCGCGCGGGGTTAACGTCGGGCAGGTCATCGATGGCTTGCGCCAACTGATCTGGGAGCAAAACCAGGCCCCCTTTGGCCTACCGACAATGTTGTGGTCCCTGTATTGGAACAATAACCCCTGGTCGCAGCCGCCTTCCCAACGCAGCCTGTGGGCGGAAGGATTGGGCCTGCCGCGCTTTGATCCAGAACAGCACGAGATCCTGTTGTACGCCGGCTGCACGGCTTCTTACGACCGGCGGGCGCAGAAAATCGCCCGGGCGGTCGTGAAAATCTTACAGGCGGCAGGGGTAACGGTTGGTTACCTGGCAGAAGAAGAACCTTGCTGCGGCGAGCCGGCGCGCAGCGTCGGCCACACACCTTTCTTCCACGAACTGGCCGAACGCGCGGCGAACACCTTCGAACGCAACGGAGTCGCGCATCTGGTGACCATCTCCCCCCACTGCTACGACGTCTTCCGCAACCATTACCCGCGCCGTGATCCGAATTTCCACCCACTACACTATACGCAATACCTGGCAAACCTGGTTGAGGAAGGGCGCCTGCAGTTTAGCGGACAAGTGGATCAACGCATAACCTACCAGGATCCGTGCTACCTGGGACGCTATAACAATGAATACCAGGCCGCGCGCCATACTTTGGGCGCTATGCCCGGCGCAGAACTGGTCGAGATGGAGCCCAGCGCCGAGGAAAGCCTGTGCTGCGGGGGCGGCGGAGGGCGCATGTGGCTGGAAACAGAAGCGGGCCAGCGCTTCGGCGATCTACGCGTGCAGCAGGCCAATCAATGCGGCGCCAAAATCCTGGCGACGGCCTGTCCGTTTTGTCTGGCCTGCCTGGAGGATAGTGTCAAAGCCTCGAGGATGACGGAAATCCGTGTGATGGACATCGCGGAATTGGCGTTGCAAGCCCTATAGGAGCCTGACGATGGTGGCCTCCCTCTACGGAGTCGATGCAGAACAACCCATCCTTTGCGTGGTCGCCGAATCGGCGCCAGGCCAACTGGAGCCGATCACCTTGGAGCTGCTGTCCAAGGGGCGCGAAATGGCCGGCCAGGCCGGTTGGGAATTAGCCTGCCTGCTGTTGGGTCATGAAAACAGGGATCTGGCGGATGAAGCCTTCGCTTACGGCGCGCAGCAGGTCTGGCTGGCAGACCACCCGCTGCTCGAACATTTCACGATCGAGGCCTATGCAGCGGCTGCCTTTCAGGCAATCACCAGGTTCAAACCTGGCGTAACACTTTTCGGCGCCACACCCAACGGCCGTGATCTGGCCGGTCGCCTGGCCGTGCGTTTGCGGACCGGGCTGAACGCCGACTGCAGCGACCTGGAACTGAATCGGAACAGCGGGGTGCTGGTCTGCCAGGTCAGTGGTTTTGGCGGCGGGGTTCTGGCCTTAATCGAAGCGCCGCACCATCGCCCGCAAATGGCGACCATCAGGCCGGGAGTGTTCTCGCGCGGCTCACCGGATTACAGCCGCTCCGGCCAATTGCTGCCTGTGGAGATCGAAATTCGGGAAGAGAACCTTCGGACCCATGTCCTGCGGCGGGTGAGCGGCGAGAGCGTCGATCTAACCAGCGCGCCGGTGCTGGTCGCCGGTGGGCGCGGCATGGAAGGCGACTTTGAGGTACTGCGCAGGCTGGCGGAACACCTGGGCGGGGAGGTGGGCGCCACGCGCCCTCCGGTGGACGAGGGACACATCGAACGCGAGCGCCAGATCGGCCAGACCGGTGTGGTCTGCAGCCCTGATCTGGCTCTGTGCTGTGGTATCAGCGGCGCCTTCCACTTTGTGGTCGGCATCGAGAAAGCCGGCACGGTGATTGCCGTCAACAGCGATCCCCAGGCGCCAATTTTCGAATTTTCAGATTACTGCATCGTCGGGGATGTGCATCTAATTTTACCGGCTTTGCTGGCGCGATTGGAAAAAGTGCCCAATGCCTGAACTTCATACAGTGGTGTGCATGAAGGTGGTTCCCAAACCGGAAGAGGTGCGGGTGAATCCGCAGACGCGGCTGTTGGATCGCGCCAACGCCCGCTCTGAGATGAACCCTCCCGACATGAATGCCCTGGAGATTGCCCTACAGCTCAAGGACCGCTACGGCGGACGGGTGAGCGTCATTTCGATGGGTCCCCCATACTTCGAACCTGTCCTGCGGGTGGCGTTGGCGATGGGAGCAGACAAGCTTTACCTGCTCAGCGACCGGCGCTTTGCTGGCGCTGATACATTAGCTACCACCTACACATTGGCGCAGGGCATCCACAAAATGGGCGGCGCGGATTTGATACTCTGCGGTGAGGAATCCTCGGATGGCGCCACGGGGCAGGTGCCGCCTGGATTGGCTGAATGGCTGGACCTCGCCCAATTGACACTGGCGACCCAACTGGACCTGGATTTGGATTCCCGTCTGGTCTTCGGGCGCCGGGCGGTGACTGGCGGATATGAGGAACTGCAAGTCCCGCTTCCGTGTGTGGTCTCCGTGCGCACAGCCAGCAATGAACCGCGCTTCATGGATTACCGCATTAAAGAGCGTGCTATGCAGGAAGACCCCATCACGGTATGGACAGCCGATGATCTGGGAGCGGATGAAGCCATGATCGGGCTGCAAGGCTCGCCAACTGTCGTCTCGGGCCTGGTGCAAGCGCCGTCCCAAGAACGTAAGCGTATTTATTTGGAGGGTTCAAACGAGGAAATCGTAAAGCAACTCCTCAACCTGCTGCGGGAGGTGCTCTAAGCGCCTTCTAACAAACCACCGGCATCGCTGCGCAGGGGATGATGGATGGATTGATTGAGACAGGAGGTCAGGCGATGAATGAAGAACTGGCTGTAAAACCGATCCCGCTGGGAATTGCGGAGCGATTGTGCGCTGAAATCCGGGCCGAGGCAGAAGAACATTGGTATACATCGGCCTCCGCATGGTGCTGGTCTTGCCAGAAGGCTACCGGCGGCAAGACCATCAAGCGCGGCTTTCTGCAAGCGCCCGGCAACCGGGGGTGTATCTTAATCAATGCCCGCTACGCGGCGCAATAGACTAGACCTGACACATGAATTTCCAGGGAACCTCTTTTAACCGGATAAATTGGAAAAAATACAGCTTTATTTCACCCCCGGAAAGCCATGTGTCTTTTGGACGCACATTCACGCGCCAGGGCGACGCTCCACCGGTGCGTCGCTACAGAAAAGATGTGGCGCCGGATCAGGAAATGCTTTTACTGAGATGTCGACTGCATTGGCGACCTTCAGGTTTATCACAATCCGGTCTTCCATTCCCCCGTAGCGACGCCCCGCTGGGGCGTCGCCTCCGCGCGTCCCCCTACGATCCTTTGCCTATTGTATAGGACCCGCACCCGCGCACCAAAACGCTAATGAAGACGCCTGCCAACATCTATCCTGGAGCGCCTCAAAATTAGACCCCGGCCCGGAAAACCTGATAAGCATTTGAAAAAGTCCGTTCTTGAATTTTTGCCAATTCATTCTCGCTCCCAGAAATCCATGTGACAGGTTTCTGAAAACCTGTCAGGTCTGGCTTTAATAAACTACCGGAGGCAGGCTCGCAACTGCCTCCGGTTTTTTTTACCAGCTCAGTTTGGTGAGAGATCTATCTAAAGCTGGCCCAGGTAAGGGACGGCGACCTGGAGGCTGTCTCCTTCACCGGGTTCATCGGTCTCGTCCGGCTCTGGGGTTTCGTGCGGTTCTTCGGTTCCAGATGGTTGTTGTGTGGTAGATGGTTGATCATCATCCTGCTCGGGTTCTTCCGTATCTTCCGGTTCTTCCGTTTCATCCGGTTCCTGGGTAGCCGGTTCGTAGGTCTCGTCCGGCTGTTGAGTCGAGGAAGGTGCGTACTCATCGCCTTCATCGTCGTCCGGTTCCTCGGTCTCATGCGGCTCTTCGGTCTCGTCCGGCTGCTCGGTTTCATCCGACTGGTAGGTTTCGTCGGGTGACTCCGTGTCCACCGGCGACAGCGTTCCCAGGGGCGCCTGGGTCTCTGAAGGTTGAGCCGTCAGGGAGGGTTCGTCTTCTTCATCGAGCGAGGGGTAGGGCGACAGGTCGTCCGGACCCTCGAATTCTGCTTTGAGCGCCTGTAAGCTGCCGTAGTCGCGAACTTGCACGTACAGATGCACTTCGTAGCCCACCATAGGCTCGCCCTCGATAACGGTATCTGGAGTGATTTCGACACGCAGCCCACCTACAACCCAGGCGTCGGGCAAAATCTCCTCCAAAACACCTTCGATTTTTAGGCTGGCCTCCCGGCCGAGACTCATCAGGGACTCAACTTCCTGGCGGCGCTCGCCCTGGAATTCTCTTTCCAGTTCCTGACGAGCGTCATCGCTGGAGGCCAATCGCAGGCGCAGGCCTTCGTAGGACAACTTGACCGGGTAAAGTGTGTCGCCCGGCAGACTTGAGGAAGTGGCGGCAAGCGCCACCGGTGTACCGATGATCAAAATCATCAATAAAGTGATCAGGGCAGCACGTACAGCGAGTTTCATATCGTTGCTCTCCTTTCGGGTAAAGATCGTGCGGATTTTGTTGAGTACTCGCTGTGCATAACGGGCAAATGGCCAAAAAGATACGGCCGGCTCGTAATTTTCGTCAGATTTATTTAAATTCCCGCCGGTCTGGCGCAACTTCTTTTGTTCTAAAGCCGCCAACATTCGCCTGCGGCCGGCTTCAACGTCGGCAGACCGGGCTTGAGGCAGCGGCAACCGCTGCAGTTCACCGCCGATTTCCATCAGGGGGCGCAACTGGTTGGCATATTGCGGATAAGCGCTTAAACAATTTTCCAGGCCCTCACCGGACCGCATGCAATCCAGACATTCATCTAAAATTGTTTCGAATTCAGCCTTCATAGCAACGTTCCTTATCCAACAACCGGCGCAAGGAAGCCAAAGCGCGGTGTTGAAGGGATTTCACGGAGCCCTCCGTATTGCCTAAGACATCGGCAATCTCTGCGTTGGAGCGCCCTTCCATGAATTTCAGCAGAATGACCAATTGCTGCAAGCCGGTAAGCTGTCGAAAGGCGGATGCCAGACAGCGCCGGGTAAGGCGGCGTTCGGTTACCGCGTGCGGCCCGTCGTAGTCACTGCTAACCAGGTTTTCTTGCAAGGGGAGCTCCTCATGCCCGTTGCCGCGATAGTGATCGATCAGCAGGTTGCGCGCAATGGTGTACAGCCAGGCCAGTAACGGTCTCCCCTGGTTCTTGAAGCTATCCACCTTCTCGACCAGGCGCACGAAGACCTCGGCCGTCATATCTTCGGCGCGATCTACGTCATTCAACCTGTAAAAGAAAAACGTGTAAATAGAAGGCTGGTACTTTTCGTAGATCTCTTCGAAGGCGGCTGGTTCTCCTTGTTGGGCTCTTTTTACCAGTTCAAAATCTTCATTTGACATATGTCAGGCGCCTTTATTAACCTGTATAACGGGAAGGGGTCAAAAAAGATACGGCCTAATTTGGAGCAATCACAGAGGTGGCTTTTGAGTATACCGCAAGAAGGCCGTGCAAGCCTTATTTGTCGACAAACTCAGTCAGGTTTAGCCCTTTAAATAATTGATGCCCCCATATTAAAAGTTATGCTCTCACGGAAGTCGTGAGAGCATTCCATCTGGAGTTAGGGATCGATGCTATCTACTCAAAGTCGACGTCGTCTTGTTCGGTGCGGGCGCTGATCGCCTTTTTGATTAGCTTGCCGAGTAAGCTCCAGGCCTCGGAGCGCTGCTGTTCACAATCTTGCAGCATCCGTTGAACGGGCGCAACAGCCGCTTTGTCTGCCAAGGCAGCGGTGTTATCGGGTAATGAGAACTTTGTACTGGTGAAGATTTTGAGTTTCTTTTCTTCCCTGCGATCCAGCAACTCGCGGTCGGCCAGGGTATGCTGGAGCATATCCAGGACGCTCTTCCAGGGATCGCGGCTGTCGGAACGCAGCCAGGTGTAAACCAGGTCGTTAACCTGGGTGCTCTTGCCGTTTGCATAGCGGTCTCTGGCTAATGTGAACAGCGCCGATTCCAAACTACTCTCAGGCCAGGCTGGCGTGTTTTTTCCCGGCTTTGCGGACAGCGTTTTCACTTTGCGCAAACCCAGCATGGCTTTCTTCTGTCCAATATCTAGTGAAAAAGCTCCCACGTTTTCGTTGGCTAGAAATGCCGCTGCCAGAACCGCCTGTCCAAGCTGGGAAATCGAAACAACCTGGTCGGTGTGCAGAAGCGGCATGTTTCCCAGCATCGCCTTGCCAGCGAAGATTTCACCGTTCAGGAATACCAGCTCGCTGGGAGTCAAAGCGTAAGCTGGGTCAAAATTAAGGGAGGTTGAGGGGGACATGCGGTTCTCCTTCGATCAAATCTGCTTGAATGCGATTTACAGATTATAGCTTTAGCCCAACGCACCGCAAGGGAAAAATATCATTACTGTGAAGTGCGATAAAGCTGCTCTTCCCCATCCAGGATCACTTATATATCGTCTTCTAACCCAAACCAAATCCCCGCATTGAAATCAGCAAAGAAAATCTCGCCATCTTCTTCATCCGCGATCTCCTGACCGGCTTCCTTTGCCAGGTTGTAGTACTCACGCGCGACCTCGATCTTATTAGCAGCGGCGTTGGTGCGGGCAACCATCTCTAAGGCAAAAGCCTGATCAAAATCCTGCATCTGGTTTTTAAATTGGTCGGTTAACTCCAAACAGCGTTGGGCATGCGCGAGCGCCTCAGATGCATTTCCCAATTCGAGATAGACGCGGGCAATCAAGTATTCACCACGCTGCCGATTGACCTGGTTGCCCATTTGCATCCAATGATAGTAAGAGCCAAAAGCCGCCGCCAGCATGCGTTCATCCTGTTCGCGACTGCGGTTCTCCTTTTCTAGCAGCGACCATACCTCACCGTTTAAGGACTTCGCAAAGTGCAAGTGTGCCTGCTCCAGTGAATATCGTGTCTCTTCGCTCACTTCATTTCCTCCTAGAATCCAATTATCGAAGGAAGACCTGAAACATGAATTTCCAGGAAACCTCTTTTGACCGGATAAATTGGCAAAAATACGTTAGGACCATAAACATGTAAAAGGGCATCGCGACGCACCGCTGGGGCACCGCCCATTTTGTGTCCCTTGTTGAAATAAAGAAAATCTCGACAGACACTTCGTCATGGCTGCGACACCCGGCTCAAGCAGCATTCGGATGATATCACGTATATTTTATTATTCGCAATTATATCTTCTTTATCAGATTGACTCATCAGGAGTTTGCAGGTAGAATATGCCCGGAAATAATTCCATCTCAATTGGTTCCACACACAGTTAAATAAGCTCATTAATAGACGGTCGCTGAAGTTCCAGCTAACCTATTCACCGGCATAGCCGGAGTCGAGCAACCTGGCAGCGATCACGATCAGAAGTTCAATCGGTATTTGACGGGAGCCTGGATAACCAATACCGGAAACCTGGATGCTCGATTACCTTCATCCAGCGCAAGAAAAAATCGCCTTATATCACCCCGTCGTTAGGAGGCTGTTGATGATCGGAGAATTTAATCAGGAACATTTGGCAGAAGAAGTTTGGCGGACTTTCCTGACCACGGGAGGTGCTGAAGTCGAACTGTCGTTGCTCTTCGCCGATGTGCGCGGTTCAACCAGCCTGGCCG
>Ga0207752_1001103_pt1 | contig 12546 bp, 11 predicted proteins | sample Pon2CUnioCityCA_6_FD_187272 | JGI IMG/M metagenome (GOLD analysis project Ga0207752, IMG submission 187272) | Marine sediment microbial community from Union City, CA, USA - Pond 2C Sediment 2 (SPAdes) | ecosystem: Environmental > Aquatic > Marine > Intertidal zone > Salt pond sediment ... | reverse complement strand
AGAAATTTTTATGCATTCGTCAAATTTATTGAGTGCTTTTTCAAAGTGACTTTTTTCTTTGGTTGCAAGGCCCATGTTCCTGTAAACAGTGCCGATTCCATTCAAGTCTATAGCTATGAATAATTCATCCCCCAATTCCCTGTCTATGGCCAGAGCCTGGTTCAGATAATCCAGGGCTTTATCATAAATGCCGATATTCTTGTAGATGATGCCGATATTGTTGGAGCAGTTGGCGATCTCTATTCTATTGCTGAATTCCTTTGCGATATTCAGTGATTCCTCATAGTAAAGGAGTGCCTGGGAGTAATTTTTGTATTTTCGGTGATAGACGCCGATGTTGTTGGAGCATTTGCCTATTTCTTTTTTATGGTTTAGTTTTTTGGCGATTTCCAGGGCCTGTTCGTTTAGTTTTTTGAAATCTAAAATTCTGTTCATATCATAATAGGGAAGGCTCAGGTAGCGCAGGCATTTGAGCTCATGCTCTTTGAGCCCGTTCTCTCGGCACAAAGAAACCGCCTTTTCCAGGGTCTCGATTGACTGTTGGTATGAGTCGGGTTTCTGCAGCCTGATTCCTTTTGAATAGAGGTTGTTTATGGTGATGATGGTCTCCAATATGTTTTGTTTGACCGGGTCCTTGTTCTTTTTTGCCAGAGAGAGGGCCTCATTGTATTTTTGGGTGGATTTTTCATATTCTCCTTTGTTCCAGAGCATGAGAGCGATTTTTTCCAGAGAATCGAGCTCCTTTTCAGAGCTTTTTATGTTCCTGGCCAGAGTCAGAGATCGTTCAAAAAGCTCAAGAGATTTCTCAAAATCGCCCTTGAGCTGGGCTTTTTCTCCTGAAGAGAAGCACTCGGAATAGAGGATTTCAGAGTTTGGTTTTGGGGCGTTTTTGTTTGCGGGGAAGGTGTGAGAAAAAAGAAGAAAACACGCAATGGTTAGGCTAAAAAACTTTTTTAGGACGCACATTTTATATCTGAGCTTCTCTATAATCAGATACTGCCATTATATAGAAGACGCTCTCCGGGGGTCAATCCCCTTTAAAGAGGATTGGCAGGGGGGAAAATAATCCCACCACCTCACCTCTAAAGGTGATGAAAAAGAAAATGTGCCTTGATATATAGTATATATAAAGCTTTTGCTTTCTTTAAAAAAAACCTAAATACTTTACTGCTTTGAAGGAGTGAGGTTTATCCGTCTCTGCTGGGTCTATCTATGTCAAGATCGCCGGTCTTCTGTACGGTGTTGTTGGTGTCCTGTTCATATGTATCATGGGTGTTTGTGGGCTGCTGGTTTTTCTGGAGAAAAGGGAACAGGGATGTGAGGAAGTCCACAGGGTGCTGGATGAGCTGGGAAAAAGTGAATCGGGTGTTGTTATCTCTAGCATTTGCAGCATTGGGTAAAGACAGAGCCAAAACTGAAAATACCACCAGTAAACTCACAGCTTTAAAGAGAGTTTTTTTAGACATAATGTGCCTCCTTAAATTTAGGAGCCTTGAAAAGAGATGATAGAAATAGAGGAAGGACTAATCTGTTCTCCTTGAAAATATAACTATTCCCGTCATTTTTTTATCCAAGGCACCTTTTTTAACCTAGACTTTTTTTTATTTTTTGTCAAGTTAATTATAAGCTTAACTCCTTTATATACAGCAACTTAAGCCCTAAAAAGCGCCCTATATAGTATGCATCCGACCTATTCATTCTATATATTGAGTCGGTTTTAACTTGAAATAATTGATAAATTTTTTTTAAAATCTTAAGTTTTTTGAGTTTTCAAGGGTATTTTCACCCCCCCTGGGAACGGTTAACCCTTAAGGTTTGAGGAGAGATATTTTCTTGTCTTTTGATAAAAGCGTCACCAGAACAGCCAGTCCCATGGCCGCAATAAACGTGGCAGCCCGGGCTGTCACCTCGCCGTCCAATCCGGTGAGGATCCAGACGATGGTGGTGATGAGCCCTGTGCTGAGTGCTGTGACAATGCCTTTGGAGCTGAACCGGTCCCAGTAAAAAGAAAGCAGCACAGCCGGTGCAAAGGAGCATCCGATTCCCGCCCATGCATAGCTGACAATGTAATAGATAAGCTCGGAAGTGGTGAGAGCCAGTATCAAGCCCAGGAGCCCAATTCCGAGAGTGGCCGCTCTGGAAAGGAAGAGAAGTCTACTGTCTTTGGCCTTTCCTTTTTTAATGATCCCGTTGTAGACATCCTGGCTTATGGATGAGGAGGCCACAAGAAGCATGCTCTGGGCTGTTGAAATCATGGCCGCAACCGCTCCTGCCAGAAGGATGGCTGCCAGCCAGTCCGGGAAAAGATGTGTGAGGATATGGGGCAGGATCATTTCAGGGTCTGTGACAGCATTCGGGCCAAAAAGCACCACTGCGCTTACACCGATGACAACCACTCCTGCATATGCGAGCGCTGTCCACCCTACAGCGATATTCCGGCCGATTTTGACATGGCGGTCGTCCCTCATTCCCATAAACCGGGCGTTGAGCTGAGGCTGCCCTCCGAGGTATCCGAAAAACCAGGCGATATTGTTAAAGATCAGAAGGCCGGCTCCGAATCCTGTGAGCCCTCCGGTGAGAGAGAGCCTTCCGCCCCCGGCTTGTCTGAGCGCCTCTCCAATGCTTACAGGCTCTTTGAACACAAGAACCAGCATGATAACAGGAGTGATGATGAGTGTGGTTATCATGAGGAGGGACTGGAGGGTGTCTACGGCCACCACACTGATGAATCCGCCTGCTGTGGCGTAGATGAGTATGATGGCTGCGGCGATCACCATTCCCCACAAAGGGTCAAGGCCGAATGTTTTGAATATGGTTTTCCCTGCGCCTGCGAATTGGGCGCCCACATAAAAGATGAAAAAGAAAACGATGATGATCGTTGAGAGGATGCGTATGGTGTTGGCTTTTTGTTTGAATTTTGAGGAGAAATACTCGGGCATGGTCATGGCGTTGTACTGCTTGGCTTCGCGGCGGAATTTTCGGGCCAGAACGATCCAGGCAGTGCTGATCCCCAAAAGGCATCCCACACACGTCCAGATCCCGGAGAGCCCTGTGGAGTAGACGAATCCTGTAAGACCCAAGAGAAGCCAGGCAGACTCGCCCGTAGCCCTTTCCGAAAGAGCCAGCATCCAGCCCGGAAGTTTGGAGCTTCCCAGAACAAAATCAGACTGGGTTTTTGTTTTGAGAGACTGCCAGAGGCCGAGGCCCAGGGTCAGAGCCAGGTATCCGATAAAGATGACGGTCACGGCTTATTAAATCCCTTCCGGCTATTTTATTGTGGAAAAAAGTACTTGATCTCCCATTCGGCTGTTTCAGGGGCGTCAGAGCCGTGGGTGGCGTTTCGTTCTATGGAGAATCCGTATTTATGACGGAGAGTTCCCGGTTCAGCCAGCGCAGGGTCAGTCACTCCCATGACCTGGCGCCACTTTTCGATGGCATTTTCCCTCTCCAGCACCATAAGAACGATTTTTCCCGAAGACATAAAATCAGTCAAGCTGTCAAAAAAAGGCTTGCCTTTATGCACCGCATAAAAGCCTTCCGCATCTTCTTTGCTGATACGGGTCATTTTCAATTCGATTATTTCAAAGCCTTCCTCTTCCATACGCTTGATGATGCTGCCCGTTAATTTTTTTTTCACGGCATCGGGTTTGATTATGGCCAGTGTTCTTTCCATTCATTCACTCCTTTTGTTCTCAGGTAAGTGTAATGATATATATCAATATCGATTTTGAGTCAAATCAGGCAAATGAACAGGATTCAGTCTTCTTTACATGGTATCCAGATTTCTGTCCTTAACTTGTCAGGTGGGGTATCAGGTGAGGGCATATTCAGGTATTTGCCCAGGATCGGTCCGTCCTGTACATACCGGTTCGCCTCCATCCATTCCAGCATTTCCAGTATGGTGTCTCCTGCTCTCTCATAAGCTCCGATATGGACGGCTTGGGCCACGAGCGGGTAATCCCACACTTTTTTTTGGAGCGGTGCCTGAGGTTCGGAATGGGGTGTGATGGGAAAGCCCACTTCCCATTCCAGTTCAGCTTCCGGTGTGTCTTCAGGTATGCTGTGGTATATGGAAATGGGAGGCCCCTGAGGATTTATGCTCTGGTTCTGCATGTTGTTTATCAGCTCAGTGATCACAGCCCCCATATCAGAATAAGGCCCTTTGTGCAGCAGGCTGCAGAAAGCAAAGGGGGTGACATTTAATACGGTGACCTCCACCGCGGAAGATGATGCGGGCGAGAAGGAAATGCTTAATGAGGCAAAGGCGAACACGGCAAGAGTGAAAAAAAGGACTCTTTTTTTCATAAAACCCTCCTTCTTTTTATTGGAATAACGTTCCTTTCTTATTTTAATGGGAGGTGTCTTTGAATTCAATTGTTTTTCATCTGTTCAGACCAGGTCTCTGTGATATCTTGAATAAAGAGTGATCACGGGATTATGGCCTGTAAATCTGTCTTTAACAATGAGGGTGGTCACCGGCGCCCGGGAATGTTTGGTAAACAGCATATCATGCCCGATGCAGAGACCTACAATGATGTTAAAGTCTGTGTTGAGGGTGTTAAAAATCTCAGCCTGGAGTAAGGGATTGCAGGAGGCTTCGAATTGTTCGGGATCTCTTATCTTCTTTTCAGCCGGCACTCCCAATTCTGTTTTATCCACTGCTCCGCAGCTGCAGACCGCGGAGCAGACATTAAGTCCGTGGCTTTCAAGTATGGCGGAAGCCCTCTTTGCTTCTTCTGCAAGACCTATACAGAATGCCATCCCCAGTTTTTGGGCGCCTATTTTTTTGGCAAACTCAGATATCTCTCTGATCCTGGGCCGTACCGGTATGCTTTTCCCCAGACTGCGGGCGGCGTGTTCATCATAAGCCTCTTTTTCCGTGATTGCGGACTTATAAAAGAAATCCTTTGTTTTATTATCCCTGTATCGTTCTGACGCGGATTTGATCAGAGCCTTATAATGGACCATAGGGCAGAAGTCAGGAAGTTCCTTTTCATCGGTTATCCCTTGATAGCAGTACTTTTGAGGGCATTTGGCGCATTTGGGTTCTTTCATATTTACTCCTTTATGATAATGTGGTTATGATTTCATCTTAAAATTTACAGGGAAGTATTTCAACTGAAAAACAGGGCATAACATGACACTTTATTTGCATGCTTGAAAGCACTATAATAAGAAAGGAAGGAAAAAATTTTTTGCAGGACAGAATTAAAAGAGCAATGCTTAAGGACAAGGGGAGTGCAATGAAACCAAGAATTGTTATGTTTTTTGTTGTCTTAGTTTTTCTCTTTTCCGGATGTTATCAAGGCTATGTTCAGTTTTTGCCGCCTGAGCCGGAATTGGTCTATACACCCAGTTTAAGAGAATTTATGATAAATCACATATCACCGAAAATAGTGCTCAGGGTTCCGAATCCGGAGATGGTGGCCACTGAATCGGGAAACAATGACCTTCTGTATGCAGCGATTGAGGAAGAATTGATAAAAGCAGGATTTCAAGTGAGTGACAGGGCTCTTTTTGAAGAGATCATGAGCAGGTCGGATGATAAAATCAGTTATGTGGAAATGAGCCGGAGAACCAATACGGACATGATTTTAGAATTGGTCAAGTTGGATACGGATGTTTCTTATAAAACCAATAAGTTTTACACTTACGAAGGAGAGCAAAGGCTTTTTCCTGATAATGGCTCCGTCAGTGCCTTTGGAGCAAAAGTCACTTTCAGATTCATTCTGATCCAAAACAATGAACTCGCCGGTCATTTTACTTTTCACTATGCGCCCTGTCCGGATGGCTGTGCGGTCGAAGTTTCCCTTAACAGTGCTTATTTGCAAAAAGAATCCTATTCTTATGAGGGTATTTCCTATCAAACCGTTGAGACAGATGCGCTGGAGGAATTCGTTAGGGCCGCCACAAGAGATCTGATTTTTCGGCTGGAATCCTTGAGAGATAAAGCATAGGTTTGTGCTGGCTCACCTTTTTGAATTTTCTTCGTTCCATGTTATTTCGTAGTCCCAAGAAGATATTTGAGAGTAGGGGATATCCGTATAGCATTTAAAGGGGCTGGCCTGACCGGGGTCCAGATTGGTTGAATTGACAAAAGTGAACTCACTGTCAGCGATGCTGCCGTCTGAATTTTTTATGGCAAAAGTGATTTCAACAAATAACGCTCTGGCATTTCCGTTATTTCTTATTTCTCCTTGAAATGTGGCATCCCCCTCGAAATCTTTCTGCGCGATTATGTCTCCGGCGATCACACAGTTGGCTGACCTGGCATTAGCATCACAGTGGAGAAAAAGTGAGGCAATGACTAAGATACAGGCTAGGTTAGATATTCTCATGATATAGTCTCCTCCCTTTACAAATAAAAAAATGGTTAGTTCCCAAGCATTCTGTAAATCAAGTCGTCTATAGTATTAGTCGTTGTGTCAGAGAAAAGTTTGAAAAAAATTTCAATCCGTCTCTCCGGAAACCTTTTGTCCCAGAGCATAAGCGCTTTCAAGCAGACCGGGGTGTTTTTTGACCTCGCCCTTTTTTTCCAGCCCGGGGCAGAAAAGCTCTCCTGCATAGGTTGTGTTTATGACTTGAAATAAATTCCTGACTATAGCCCTGGCATTTTGGAAAAAATCTTTTCTGCGGGCTGCGGATGTGCAGATGAATGCTCCGGAATTTTTCTTTTTGAAAACATCTTTTTTCAAAATATTTTTAGATACCCATGCGCACTGAAACCGGTCGATCATGATTTTTGTCTGAGCGGACAGGCTTCCAAAAAAAATAGGGGATGCGATGATGATCGCATCACATTCTTTCACCTTTTTATAGATAGCCTGCATGTCGTCTTGAATGGGTGAGAGCCCTTCTGAATTGACTTTATAATACTCTATTTCCTGGGGAAGGCTTATATCCAGCAGATTCAAGATTATCTTTTCTGTTTCCCAGCCACTGTCTCCGGCTGCTTCCAGAGCCTTATCCAGGAGGACATCCGTATTCCCTCCTCTTCTGGGGCTGCCGTTTATTCCTAAAATTTTCATAAATCTCCTTGAAAAACAGAAAAAATCAGTGACACCTTATCAGCTGTACAGTCTGAGGCTATTATAATCAATCGGTAAAAAGAAACAAATGTTATATATAAGATAGAGAATGGGTGATTTTTCGATTGCTATTTCGATTTTGGTCTGATAATCTTTTTTAAATAGTAAAAAATACTCCATTTTTATAGAGGGGAAATCATGAGTGTTAAAAGATTCCTGAGAAAAAAAATCATTGTATTTATTCTGCTTATTTTAATCAGTCCGGTCTTTTCCATTTCTGTGGATTTTGAAAAAACAATTCCCGTACGGATCCAGGTCAATATTGAATGGAATCGTCCTCCAAAAAGCGGGAATACCAGGAGTAAAGGAGCTTTTATGCTTCAGGTCACCGGAAAAGCCAGGTTGATAGAGGAGGATGGCGAATTCCTGAGATACGAGCCGGTTGACATGCAGGCCTTTGCCAGGATTAAAGATGAGGACATTATGGAAAATCCTGATAGTAAATGTTACGGCCAGGTTATAAACAGAATAGAGGGGTCCGGCACTGTTCCCATCACTTCCCCTTCCCAAAGTCCTGGCAGTTTCATAATGGACGTCCAATTAGGAAAACTAGGAAGAATCGCAGCTCTTCAGCAAATGGGAAGAGCCGCAGAAGTGATGGCGGCCATACTGGAGAAAGAGGATAAAAAAACTTCCAGTGACAACTATATCGTTATGCTTTCCGGAGGATTCGATGCGGCATTCCGGTCGGGTCTGTGTGACGGCCCGGCCCATACTGAGAGAGGGGTTATTCCTTTTCGTGTTGGGATTTTTAAAGAATTGACTGCGTCAACAATGAGCGGTTCCTATACATGGGAATCAAATGAAGGCTTCACAGAGGTGGATATCAAAGACTTCCAGGGCTTCAAATTATTGGGTCCGCCTCAAGGCGGGAATGAGGTTAAACATAGAGTCAGTTGGTCGTTTGGACAAACAAAACCCATCCTTCAGATATGGTACAAAGATCAAGAGGGGGAGGAGATAAATATCACGGATGAAAAAAATCAGGATGTCAAAGTGGGCGAGAAGATCGAACTGGAATGCAGAGTGCTCCCTGAATCAGAAGGCAAACCACAGTCCCTGAAATGGACTCTCGATGATGGGAATCCTGATCAAGGGAAATATATAAAGAGATTTGAGGCTTCCAAAGAACAGGGAGAAGTTATTCACTTGAGCCAGGAGGACTTGAATCAGCCGAAAATTGTTTTTTACTGGACAGATAAAGGCAATGGAAAAGTCACATGCGAGGCTGAGGTCAAAGGCGAAACCATCACAGCGGAAACCGAGTTTACTATCAGCAGGCCGGAATACACTCTTGCAGTTGAGCCATCAAGCGATTCCACTTTTGGAGAACTGACATCAGGGGCAAAACTATCTGCAGAAGAATGCTGGATTGATGAGGCTTATGAGAGCCCCAAAAAGATGGCGGGGCTCCAATACAACGGTATTACTTTTGAATGTGAGTCCAGCGATGGGGGAGAATTCCAATGGGTGCAGCTTGTTGAGGATTATTTGGAATATGAATATTTTAACAGGCAGAAATGGGCAGAAGTGAGGGAGGGATTGGACCATTGTTATCCTTATCAATCCGGCAAAAAAGCTTTGGATAAACCCGCAATCATAGCCCCGGAAACAAATGAAGGCAAGGACATGCTGTTTGAATTCAAAAAACACCAGAAAAGCAGGATGTATTTAATGTTTAAGCCGGTTGGAGAAGGCAGTGAATGGGTTCCGCTGAGTGTTATTGATTGGGAATGGATGGGATCTATAGTTTATAATGATATTGAAAAGCATTGGTGGTATCCAGGGAATTCAAAAGCTGAACTTCAGGGAGAAGAAGAAACGTCAGAGTACCCTGAGTGGGATCAAAACAGCGGGGACAAATCAAAGTGGAAAGAGGTGGGCGTAAGATAAGGGAGGAGCAATTTTCAATTGCTTTTTCAATTTCGGTCTGATAATCTTCTCCTGAAGGATGAAGGAGGGATAGGAGATGAAGTGTCCCAAATGCCAGGGCGAAAACCCTGAAAACACAAAATTCTGCGGGGAATGCGGAGCTCCGCTTACAGACACTGGATCTGACTCCCCGCCAACCAAGACATTTGAGACCTCCAAAGAGGACCTCACCACCGGTTCCCTGTTTGCTTCCCGTTACCAGGTCATCGAAGAATTGGGAAAGGGAGGAATGGGCAGGGTCTATAAAGCTCTGGATACAGAAGTCAATGAAAAGATCGCCGTAAAGCTCATCAAACAGGAGATCGCCAAAGATAAAAAGACCATTGAGCGGTTCAGAAACGAGCTCAGATTGGCCCGCAGGATCAGGCATAAAAACGTATGCCAGATGTTCGACCTCAGTAAAGAACAAGGCTGGTACTACATCACCATGGAGTATATAAGGGGCGATGACTTGAAGAGCCTGATCAAACGTATGGGGCGTTTCAGCACAGCTCAGGCCATAAACACAGCCTTACAGGTCTGTGACGGGCTGATCGAAGCGCACAAACTGGGGGTAGTCCATCGCGACCTCAAGCCCCGGAACATCATGATCGATCAGGACGGAAGCGCGCGGATCATGGATTTCGGGATTGCCCGCTCTTTAGAGGGGAAGGGCTTGACAGGCATGGGGGTTATGATCGGAACACCCGAATACATGTCCCCGGAGCAGGTGGAAGGAAAAGACACCGACCAGCGCTCGGACATTTATTCCCTGGGCGTGATTCTCTTTGAGATGGTCACAGGCCAAACTCCGTTTCAGGGAGAGACTCCGTTCACTGTCGGGGTTAAGCACAAAAGTGAAAAGCCTCCTAATCCAAAGGAATTGAATTCCCAGGTATCTGATGACCTCAGCCGGGTCATACTCAAGTGTCTGGAAAAGGAAAAAGAGAACCGGTACCAGAGCGCCGGAGAATTAAGAAGCGACTTGAAAAACATCCAGCAGGGCCTTCCCACAGCCGAGAAGATCATCCCTTCCAAAGCACCGCTCACTTCCCGCGAGTTCACCGTGAAGTTCAATTTGAAAAAACTCATCATTCCTGCTGCCGTGGGCTTGGCCCTTATCCTCGCAGCCGCGGTTTTCTGGAATCAAATTTTCACGAAAAAATCAGCGGCTCCGCCTTCCATATCGGATAAACCCTCTGTGGCCGTGATGTACTTCAAGAACAACACCGGGGATGAGGAATTGGACCACTGGCGGACCATGCTGCCCAATCTCCTGACCGCGGACCTCACTCAATCCAAATACATAAGGGTTTTGAGCGAAGGCCAGATCTTCGACATCTTATCCCGGCTCAACCAGATAGATGCCCAGACCTATTCTTCAGAGACCCTCAGGCAGGTGGCGGCCCAGGGCAGGGTCAACCACATCCTGCAGGGGGCTTTTGCCAAAGCCGGTGATGAGTTCCGGGTCAATGTCATCCTTCAAAATGCCGACACGTTAGAGAACATCGGCTCAGAGACCATTTCAGGAAAAGGCGAACAGAGCATATTCTCCATGGTGGATGAGCTGACAAGGCGCATCAAAACTCATTTTGCGCTCACTCCGGAACAGATCGAGATTGACATCGACAAAGAAGTCGGGCAGGTGACGACCAGCTCTCCGGAGGCTTACAGGCATTTTGTCCAGGGAATAGAGTATGACCGGAGAGCAGAATATAGGAAAGCCATTGAGAGCATGGAAAAAGCCGTGGCCATTGACCCTGAATTTGCCTCTGCCTATCATGCCATGTCCTGGTGCTACGGCAATCTCGGTTATGACGCTGAAGAAAAAGAATGCATTCAGAAAGCCATGGATTTGAGCGACCGGCTCTCTGATAGGGAGAAATATTCTATCCAGGGGACTTATTACATTGATTCTGAAAAAACCTATGATAAATCTCTTCAAGCTCTCAACAAACTGACCGCTCTTTATCCGGACGATATAAGCGCGAACAATCTGCTGGGAGTTCTGCATGTCGGTTTGGGGGAGAGAGAAAAAGCCATTGAATACTACGGAAAGGCCAAAAAAGCCGGTACCCAGGATGTGGTGATTTACACCAACCAGGCCAATCAGTACAGGGCTTTGGGCATGTATGACAGAGCCATTGAAGTGTGCGAAAGCTATATTGAAAATTTTGGCGACAGAGCCGCAATCCGCAGAAATCTGGCTGCCATATACCGGAACAAAGGGGATTATGGGCAGGCTCTTATGGAAGCAGATAAAGCTTTTTCTTTAAGCGGAAATTACTGGCAGAACATCATGGCTAAAGGAGATGTTTACTTATACATGGATAAATGGGAGAAGGCCGAAAAGGAGTACCAGAAGCTGCTGGAAAAGCAGGAATCTAACGCCTATGGATATGGTTTGGGGCGTATGGAGAGTCTTTATTTGATCAAAGGCCGGTTTAATGACTATAAAAAGATTACTCGGGAAGCGCTGGAATTGTCAGAAAACATATCTCAGCCTTCCTGGGTTGTGACCTCTCATATGTGGTCGGCCTATGGAGAACAGAGGTTAGGCCGTTTTGAACAAGCCCTCAAAGAGCTGGATTCAGCATGGCAGATCGCTGAAGATGAGGAATATCTCTCATCGCAAAGAAGCATTCTCTCTGGCCGGATCCAAATCTATTTGGAGATGGATTTGATGGAGGAGGCGCAAGAAACAGCTGCTGAACTCAAACAGAGGGTCGATCGAGCCCCTAACAAGAACATGGCCCATCTTCACCATTATGTAACGGGAATGATAGAGCTTAAGAAAGAAAATTTTAAAGAAGCCGCCCAATGGATCCAGAAAGCGCGGTCCTTATTAGGAGCAACCAATGGCCTGAATTTGCTCTATACTCACTCCCTGGGAAAAGCCTATTATCTGGCAGGAGACCTGGAGAACGCCGCTCAGGAGTTTGAAAAAGCCGCGGCTATCACTACCGGAAAACTCAGCTACGGGGATGTGTATGTCCGAAGTTACTTTATGCTGGGCCGGGTCTATCAGAAAATGGGACAGACGGAAAAAGCCGTAAAGAATTATGAAAAATTCCTTGAGTTCTGGAAGGATGCAGACCCGGGTTTGAGCGAAGCCCAAGAAGCCCGCGCCCGGCTCCCAAAACTCAAATCCATATAAAATAGAGGGGCATATCACTTATTACCTGATTTTTCTGATAGATCGGGGAAGGAGGTCAAGAGAGAATGACCAATCCAGCTTATAAGAAAATCGGGGCTTTTTTTGCAGCGGTTTTGCTTTTGTTTGGTGCTATAGGCTCAGCTAATGCCTTTAGCCCGGACGACCTTGTGATCTGGCGCGAGTTTGTTGATCTGCTGCGAAGCGGGAACTTGACGCAGGACCGGATAAAACCGCATGAGTATATTTCAAAGGAGACGCAGCTTCTTTTTCTGGATAAGCTTAAGAAAGCCAGCAGTGCGTTCTTCATTTCACCCGGTGAGAACACACTTTCCGGTCAATTCACTGGCGATCAAATAAATTCAGTACGCCAGAAGATTGATTCCTGTCTCT
>Ga0207752_1001102_pt1 | contig 12548 bp, 6 predicted proteins | sample Pon2CUnioCityCA_6_FD_187272 | JGI IMG/M metagenome (GOLD analysis project Ga0207752, IMG submission 187272) | Marine sediment microbial community from Union City, CA, USA - Pond 2C Sediment 2 (SPAdes) | ecosystem: Environmental > Aquatic > Marine > Intertidal zone > Salt pond sediment ... | reverse complement strand
TGATTTCAAGGAGAAGGTGGAAGGCTGTTCGGATATCTTCGCCTTCTATGGATTGTACGGGTTGAGCGTGGTGGGTCCGAAAGGAGCCGCCACCGCCGATGGCTTGATGGTCTCGGGCGACTACTTCGAGGGATATGGAGCGCAAGCCTTCATCGGCCGCACGCTGCAAGCCGGCGATGAGTCCCCGCAGGCGGACCCTGTGACGGTGATCACCTACCGCTGGTGGGAGAGAGAATACGATCTCGATCCACAGGCCATCGGCCAAATGACGACCCTCAATGGGCATCCGTTCACCATCGTAGGGGTGATGCCCCGCGACTACTGTAGCCCGCAGATTGGCGACATGGCACAGATCTATGTGCCGATGTCGGCGCAGCCGCTTCTGTCTCCGGGATATCGCGTCGATGCGCGGGATCACTGGTGGGCCAACATCATGGTGCGCCTCGCGCCCGGGGCCCATGAGTCACAGGTCAAAGCCGCCATGCAGGGCCTCTTGCTGCAAACCTTTGCGGCACCGGGACAGGGGATGCAAGCGGACGACCCACACATCATTCTGGAGGACGGCAGCCGCGGACTCCTGGGGATCCGCAAACAAATGGCTGTGGGCCTCACGATTCTGATGGTCGCGGTCGCCCTGGTGCTGATGATTGCCTGCGTCAATTTAGCCGGACTGCTGCTGGCCCGGGGCGCGTCACGCCAACAGGAATTGACTCTGCGTGCCGCCATCGGCGCGGGTCGTGGACACCTGATCCGCCAGTTGCTGACCGAGAGCCTGGTCCTGTCTCTGGTCGGGGCCGGACTGGGCTTGTTCGTGGCGACCTGGATCACGGCCACTGTGCTGGGCTTCATCCCCGATACTCTGGAGAGTTTCCGTCTGTCGGTACGCATCGATCTGCGTGTCCTGCTGTTCACCTTGTGTGCGGCGGTGGGGACATCTTTGCTGTTCGGTCTGCTCCCGGCCCTATATGGCACACGGCTGGATCTGTCCTCGGGGCTGAAAAGTCAGAGGGCTTTGGGCGCCCGAGGTCTCCGTTTGGGCAAGGTGTTGGTAACCGCCCAGGTGAGCCTGTCGGTCCTATTGGTCGTGGGCGCCGGCCTGCTGATGCAGACCCTGCTCAACCTGTACCGCACGAATCTCGGCTTCAGCACGGACAGGATATTGGTCTTCAGTCTGAATCCCGCCCAGGCCGGATACGAAAACGCCAACTCCGTGCGCCTCTACGATCAGGTCGAAGCCAACATCGCCGATCTGCCGGGCGTCAAATGTGTTGCGCTCTCCAGTAACAGCCTGCTGGGAAAACGGATCACGGGGACAAGTGTTTCCATTCCAGGTCGCACGACGCAGGAGCAAGGGCCCATGGCCCATACGCTGACGGTCAGTGAGGCCTTCTTCCAGACAATGGGTATTCCGCTGCTCCGCGGGCGTGCCTTTGAGCGAACCGACACGCCCTCTCAACCCCGAGTCGTCATTGCCAACGAAAGCTTCGTGCGTGCGTATTTCCCCCGTGAAGATCCCCTGGGCCAGTCGATTCGGACAGATGACACGGACTATCAGATTGTCGGCCTGTGCGGAGACGCCAAGTACGACCAGGTGCGGAGCGACATCGGACCCACGTTGTATTTCTCTCACAGGCAAGCCAACCCGGGCGCCATGTTCTTCGAGGTGCGCACGGCGAGCGATCCGCTGACCCTGATTCCGGCCGTCCGGAAGATCATGGCCGACCTGGATCGCACGATCCCTCTGGAGCACGTATCCACGCAGTTGCAGCTCTTCAAGACCTGCATCACCCCGGAGCGGATTTTCACCTACCTGTGCGGCAGCCTGGCCCTGCTGGGCATCCTGCTGTCGTGCATCGGCCTCTACGGCCTGCTCGCTCTTTCGGTGAGCCGGCGCACCGGAGAAATCGGCCTGCGCCTGGCTCTCGGCGCCAGACCCCGCGACATCGCCTGGCCCATCATTCGCAACGCCCTGTGGCTGGCAGGCCTCGGACTGGTCGTCGGGATTCCCATGGCTCTCGTCTTCGTGCGCATCTTGCGCAGCGTCCTCTTCGGCGTGAACCCGCACGACCCGCTCACCATCGCAGCCTCCATACTCTTGGTGCTTTCAGTCGCCGCCCTGGCCGCATGGCTCCCCGCCCGCCGGGCGGCCAGGATCGACCCGATGGTGGCGTTAAGATATGAATAGGAATGGAATGATGGAATATTGGAACACTGGAATGATGAGTGGAAGAGCAGACGCTCCTGCACCATTCCACCATTCCACCATTCCAGTATTCCAGTGTTCCGACAGACGACCGACAACTGAGAACCCAAAACCGGGAGCTGCGACTATGATTCAACTGAAGAACATCGAGAAGTGCTACGAGACGCGTGCCGGCAGGACCTATGTCTTGCGACAGATCACGCTGGATATCGAGGAAGGCGAGTTTATCACCGTCATGGGCCCGTCGGCGGCCGGCAAGACGACGCTGCTCAATATCCTCGGGATGCTGGACAGCGACTGGACCGGTGAATACCACCTCTTCGACCAAGCCGTTCACACACTCAAGCCGAAGCAGCGGCTGGCGTTAAACAAGCAGCACATCGGCTTCGTCTTTCAGAACTTCAATCTCCTCGATACGCTGACGGTCTACGAAAACCTCGATGTCCCTCTGTCATACCGCAACATCAAAGCCTCCGAGCGGGCCGCGATGGTCTGCGACACGCTCGACCGCTTCGGCATCGTCGGCAAGAAGGACCTCTTTCCCAGCCAGCTCTCCGGCGGCCAGCAGCAGCTCGTCGGCGTCGCACGCGCGGTCATCGCCGGCCCAACGCTGCTCCTGGCCGACGAGCCCACGGGCAACCTGCACTCGAGCCAGGGCGAAGCGATCATGGACCTGTTCAAGAAGCTCAACCGCGAAGGCACGACCATCATCCAGGTCACGCACTCAGAGAGGTACGCCTCCTACGGCAAGCGGATCATCAAGCTCGCCGACGGCTGGCTCGACGGCGAAATCTGCCTGACCGAAACAGCCAGGAAGGACGGATAAACCATGCACTCGCTGTGGCAGGACATCAGGTACGGCTGTCGGATGCTGGCCAAGGACCCCGGGGTTACGGCCGTGGCTATGCTGACGCTTGCGATCGGCATCGGCGCTAACATGGCGATTCTCAGCTTCGTGCGTGCGGTCCTGTTGGATCCGTTGCCTGCTCGCCATGCCGACCAACTCGTACAGATCCGCGCGTTGGACAAGAGCAGTGGGCAGTATCGGATGGGTGTCAACCCGCCTACGTTAGATGAATTACACCAGCGGGATGAGATCTTCTCGGAGTTGGTGGTCTTCGAAAACCATTCCGTCACGTATCAAGGAGAACTGTTCCAGGAACGAGTATGGGGCAACAAGGTATCTCCGAATTTCTTTGATATGTGGGACATCGCGCCGCAACTGGGCCGGACGTTTGCCGCGGGCGAGGGACAACCGGGCAAGGATAACGTAATCGTTCTCAGCCATGCGTACTGGAAAAGCCGCTTCGGCGGCCGAACCAGCGTCATCGGAGAGACGATCCAGTTCAATGAGGCCGATCTGACCGTGGTGGGCGTGATGCCGCCCGATTTCCAGTTTCCGTACAACGGGCTCAACTACTGGATCGCGGGAGAATACCCGGTGCTGCCGGATGCTTATGGCTATCGCGATTTCGGCTTGGCGGCCCGGATGCAGCCGGGGGTCACGTTAGCACAGACCCAGGCCCTGCTGGATGCCATCGCGGCCCGGCACGCGCAAGACCATCCCATAGACAACAAAGGATTTAGCATCACCGTTCGGCCGCTGCGGATGATGTTCTCCACCGAGCAGATTCAGAAGACGCTGTTGAGTTTGATGGTTGCGGTTGGATTCATCCTCCTGATCGCCTGCGCCAACCTGGCGAACCTGCTATTTGCCCGGACCGAAAATAGAAAACGAGAGCTCGCGGTTCGTAGTGCCCTGGGAGCGGGGACCCTTCGACTTCTTCGGCAACTGCTCACGCAAAGCATACTTCTGGCTATCCTCGGCGGCTCCTGCGGGCTGCTGGTGACTTACTGGGGCATAGAAGCCTTGACCATACTCATCCCGCAGAACATCATGCCCCGACTAAAGCCCATAGAAATGGACTTCGGCCTGTTAGGACTCACGTTGGTGCTCTCCATCGCGGCCGGGATCGGATTCGGCCTGGTGCCTGCGTGGTTTGCCTGCCGGGGGGACATAGGCAACTCTCTAAAACAAACGGTCTCTGCCGTCAGCCCGGACCGAATGCGGAGGCGTTTGAGCGACGCCTTGGTCGTGTCGCAAGTGGCCTTGGCCGTAGTGCTGTTGAGTGGCGCCGGACTGATGATATCAAGCGTGGTCAAGCTTCTGAAGGTTGACCCCGGATATGACCCGACCAATCTCGTACGCACCTTCCTGACGCCTCCTTGGGATGACTATCAAGACCTGGCCAAGAAGGACTTTCTGTTACAGCAGCTACATGAACGGTGGTCTTCCTTGCCCGGCGTTGATTCGGTGGGAATCGGGACCTCTTACGGGGGACAAAAGCCGGAGCTATGGGCCGGTCCCGACGGGACAACCGTGGAAGTTCGAAAAGCCGGATGCGGCGTCGGTGACGAGAACTTCCTGAGAACCATGGGCGCGCGTTTGGTTGCCGGTCGATATCTGGGGACATCCGATATCGGCGCCCAGAGGAAGACCATCGTCATCAATGAATTCATGGCCAGGCGATTCCAGCTTGGCCAAGACCCCATCGGGAAGATCCTCGCGCGTGTCACCGATCAGGGTCCCGTGAATTATGAAGTTGTGGGCGTCGTCGGCGATTTGCGAGATTACGTGCTCAACCAGGAGATCGAGCCGGTTTATTACCGTCCATATCAGGAAATACCCTTGGGCCCCCCGCTGTTTGTTGTCGTCCGAACGGCGGTGAAGACGCGTTCGATTCTTACGAGTCTGCGGAACGAACTCAAAGACCTCGAGCCGGCCATGAACGCGCCCGTGTTTGAAATTGTCGAGATATCGCTCTACAACTCCACCGGGTCCCATAGAATCTACATGAAGTGCATGATTTTGTCTGCGGCCGTTGGATTGGGTCTGGCAGTGTTGGGAATCTATGGGGTCCTGGCCTATTCGGTCGCACGACGGACCAAAGAAATGGCGATCCGCATCGCTCTCGGTGCGCTTCCCTCCAACATCATCCGAAACACTGTGTGGGAGGGTCTAAGAACGGTCTTATTAGGCATCGCACTGGGCTTACTCGGAACGTTTTGGCTGTCCCGCTTCATCGAAAGCCTGCTCTTTGAGACCACTGCACACGATCCCATGCCCCTGGCCGGTGCGGTTGTCCTGCTTATTGGCGTGGCGACGATAGCTATCTGGATACCCGCCCGGCGTGCGGCAAAGACAGATCCCATCGTGACTTTGAGATATGAATGAGGTGCGTTCATGAATAAGAGCCCCGATCCATACCGGAAGATCCAAGGCATCGTGAGACGGTTGGGACTGCTGCTCCTGGCCCTGGCTGTGGCGGGCTGCGCCGGCGAGGAGGCTGCACAGAGGCCGGACCTGAAGGCGCTGGCGGAGAAGCTGAATGAAATCGAAGCCGTTCAGCTCGCCGACCAATCCAAGTCCGAGCCGGTGTCCATCGAGCAGGCGACGGAGAAGCTGACCCAGGAAGTCATGGAGCCGAACGAAGCGCAGCCCGTGATGAAACTTACCCTGGAGGAGGTCCGGGCCGCCGCTCTGGCGAACAATCTCGATTTGAAGGTCGAATTGGTCGCCCCGTCGCTCGCCGCGCAGACCGTGGAGGCGGAGAGCGCTAAGTTCGAGCCGGTCTTCTTCGGCTCGGCCGGGTATGCGAGGACCGAATTCGAGGACGGCAATACGGTTTCCGGCCAGTCCTACAACGCGGGAATCGACGTGCCACTGGAGACCGGCGGTTCAATCACGGTCGGCACGCCGTTTGCCGACTCCGACGGCGTGGCCGACGCCGCCGTCAGCGTCTCCTACATTCAATCGCTGCTGCGCGGCGCGGGCACGCGCATCAATACCGATTCCATTCGGATCGTCACCTACGAAAAGGCCCGGGTGGATGCGTTCACAAAGCTGGCCGCCATCCGCATCCTCGGGAACGCCGATGCCGCCTACTGGTATCTCTATGCGGCCCGCAAAGCGCTTGAAGTCAGCCGCGAGCAGTACAAGCTGGCCCACAACCAACTGCAGCACGCACGCGACAAGGTGCAGGCCGGGTCCGCCGCGCGAATCGAGATCACGCGGGCCGAGGCCGGTTTAGCCGGTCGCCTCGACGCGGTGATCAGCACGGAGACCGCCGTCCGTGACCGCGAGCGAGACCTCCGGCGGATCATGAACCGTCCGGATATGCCGCTGAACGCCCAGATGGATATCCTTCCGATGACCGAGCCGGACCCCAAGGGACTGGGCCTGGATGAGGAGAAGCTGGTCGTGGCGGCCCTGGAGAACCGCATGGAGCTGGTCGAGAGGGAATATCTTCTGGCCGTCAATGACATCGGCGTGGAGCAGGCCCGAAACGCCCTGCTGCCGGAACTGACCTTTGACTACACCTATGCGGCGGGCGGCCGGTCACGCAGGATGGGCGGCGCCTTCGAGAACATCTTCGACGAGTCGTCACAAGATCATGCCATCGGCCTGTCCGCCGCGATTCCTCTCGGCAACCAGGCCGCCGAGGCCAGGTTCCGCCGGGCCCGCCTCCAGCGGGTCCGAAGCGAAGTGGACCGCGAAAGGGTGAAACAACAGATCCGTCAGGAGGTGTACGACGCGGTGGACGGACTGCGGCAGAACTGGCGGCGCATCCTGGCGGCCGAGCAGGGAGTCGTCACGGCCCTTCGAACCTACAAGGTCGAGCAGTTGCAGTTTCAGTTGGGTGGGCGAACGAGCACCGAGGTGTTGAACGCCGCATCAAGTCTCGCCGAGGCGCAATTGCGCAGGATCAACGCGTTCGCCGAATACGAGATTGCCCAGGTCCGCCTCGCCCGGGCAACGGGAACGCTGCTCGGTCACGACCGGGTCTGCCTGGAACCCGTCCGCCTTGCCGGCAAGTGATACCGACTACCGGGGAACAGACCCGCCGATGGCTACGCCGCTTGCACAAATAGCACACCCGGGCAGCGCCCCTCGGCCGTAAAGGACAGGCCCTTTACGGACTACGCCGCCCGGATGTACCTCAGTCACACCGGACCCTGCATGGGGTATAGCTTTCTGCGCGGGGGTTACTTCTTCTTGCCCCCCTTGTCGGTCACTTGGAGCGTCGCGCCGCCCTCGAACTGCGCATCGGCGACCACCCCGGCAACCATGACGGTCGCGTCGGCCGTCGCCCGGAGCATCGTATTCGCCTGAACCACTTCGGCGCGGTCGAACTTGACCATGCGCTCGAGGATGCCGTCACCATCGTGGTCCACGATGTTGCCTTCATTCGCCTCGGCCGTGGCCCAGCCTTCGTCACCCAGATGGGCCGCAATCCCGTCTAATGTCACCGTGGCCCCATCGATGCTGTGCACGTCGTACCCTTCTTCCAACTCGATGTAGCCGGTGACCCATCGCCCATTGCTGGCGAGGCTGAGCTTGCTGGGCGTCAGAGTGATGTCGGCCTTGACGGTCTGCGAGCCTTCGACCAGCCGCACGTTGTCCCACAGGGTCCAATACGCGGTGCCGAACGTGCCGCTCTCCAGGGCCGTGTTGCGAATCTCAAGGCGGTGCCAGCCCGCCAGATGCGATACGTTCGCTTTCTGATTGGCGTGTACGCCGTCGCCGGTCTGCTTCCATAGGGGCACGCCGTCGACGAGAACCGACGCCTCGAAGTGCTCGAACGCGCCCGACGGAAGCGCCGCCAGGCGCGCATCGAATTCGATGCTGCCGATGCCCGTCAGATCGACGTACTGCATGAAGCCCTGGTAGTCGCCGACCTCGAAGCGATAGCTCTTGTAGGCGTTGGAGAGCCGGCTGAACAAAGCCGCCGAGAATTTGCCGTCCGTGTTCCACATGTTGATGCAGTAGGAGTTGAACGAGGGATGATCGACGTGCGCCCAGTACGTGGGAAGCGGGCGGGGCCAGGGCAGGCCCGGGTAGGTCGTCTCGAAACTGCCGTTCCGGACATCCGCGACACACACGCCGGACCAAACCACCAACATGATCAGCCCGGCCAAACACACCACCGCTGCTTGCCCTCCCCTTCTTTCCGTGCCCATCTGAATACCCATACCAGTCATAAGCAATACTCCTGCGGGCCATCGAGGTCCGCAAATCCACAATCGCGAGAATCAATCCAAGAGTACTTCGGGAGCAGGTCTCGGCCGGGTCGCACGCGCGCACCGCCGCACGCTCCGAGCGAGGATTGAGGGGCTGACTGGTGATGTCGTTTCTTCTAAAGCAGGGCGTCGATTCACTTCTAAGTCGGATTTACCCAATTAAAGTATAACCCACAACGCCCCCCTGCCAAACGCACCGCGGAAGATTTTCAGGCACACCACACACCCATACAAAGAAAGCACTTACGGAGCCACCCGCAGAAGAATCGATGCTGAGATGCACGTTCCAGCCCCCCGCTGGCCCGGCCAAGCTGCGTCAACCTCGCGGACGGAGAGGTTCTGATCGAATCCGAGAGCGAAGATGGGGGCCGGTCCGGCGTGGAACCCGTGAAATAAACTGGCCTCCGGCCGCGTCGAGTATATAGTAGGAACCGCTATACGACCTTGCTTGTTTCGGTTCGCTCTCAGAAGTGGCTTTCGGCAGTGCATCCCAGGGGGTGAGAGCAATGAAGAAGATCGAGGTCAGAGATAAGACGCACGTCAAAGAGCTGCTCTACGACGAGTTCGTCCTCGGCATCAAGGGCGACAAGTACTGCGCCTTCGGCGGCTTTCAGCTCTGGTGGTACGATAAGCACCACGACCGGTGCGATTGCTGCGAGGCGACGTGGTCCGACCCGCGAAAGCGGGTGCATCATTACACCCTCGACCAGGCGGCCAAGGCCCTCTGGCGACATCGCCACGAGTTGTACGTTCGTACCAAGCATGCGGACAAAGACCCCAAGATCCAGATCATGGAGCATCTGGACGAAACCCAGCATTAGGCACTCTTCGCACGACTCTCGTTGGCCGCCATCCAATCGTTGACGAGGCGGATCTTTGGGGAGCACACCGGGCCGAACCGCCGATCCCTTCCTATGCTCACGAAGGCCTTATCCTTCGCGCTCTTCGGCTGCGCAAGATGCGCCGGCGCACCGTGTAGTCTATGGTGACCGCGGGCACTATGGCGACGTTCGTTGCGGGTTCCCAGGACCGTGGCCGCGCATGCCTGGTTTGAGGAGAACGTCTGGCTTGTGGGCTTGGAGCGAGCCCAGCGCGTAAGACCGAAGAAGCCCAACGCCTTCGGTCTGTATGACATGCACGGAAACGTATGGGAATGGTGTCATGACTGGTACGACCCGCACTACTATGCGGCGGGTCCGAGCACGGACCCTGCGGGCCCGACGACCGGGGCAAAACGAGTCATTCGCGGCGGGGGCTGGGGGAACAGCGCGCACGATTGCCGCTCGGCAAACCGAGACGGAATTGCACCGCTCGACCGGTTCTCCGGCCGAGGCTTCCGAATCGTCCTGAGGGGCCAGTGACTCGCTTACGCCCCCCTGCCACAGCCCACCGGCAAGTACCATCGGACGCCGCGGATATTAGAAATGCGTTCGCGAACCTCGAAGGACAGACGGCGCGCGATGAACGATGCGGCGGCACGCCGGATCAGGGTAGGGCCTGGAGCGTGACCGACACCTGGATCTCACCGTCGTCGCGGACGATGGTCAGCTCGATGACCTCGCCCACTTCGCGGTCATCGAGCGCTCGCAGAAGGTCGTTCGTGTCCTCCACGGGCTCGCCATTGACGGCGATGATCAGATCGCCGAGAACGATTCGGCGACGACGGTCCAGCCTCGTCGGCTGCAGCCCCGCCTTATCGGCGGCGCTGCCCGACACAACGTCATAAAACAGCACCCCCTTGAGGCCGAGGCGGCGGACCACAAAATCCTCAACCAACGTAATGCCCAGCCCTGGCCTTTGGATTTGCTCGCCGCGAATGAGGCGCGGGACAATGCGATTGACCACGTCGACGGGTACGGCGAACCCGATGCCGGCGTAGGCGCCCGACGGGCTGACGATGGCGGTATTGATCCCGATGACGCGGCCGGAACTGTCGAGCAGCGGGCCCCCGGAATTGCCGGGATTGATGGCGGCGTCAGTCTGAATGACGCCCTGGATCGGCCGGTTCGTCGCGGAGACGATCTCGCGGCCCAGCCCGCTGATCACCCCGGTCGTCAGCGTCTGGTCGAAGCCGAACGGATTGCCGATGGCGAAGACTTTCTGCCCGACGAGCAGGTCGCGTGACGTCCCGATGGCAATGGGCGGCAGAAGGCGGTCCGGCGCGTCGATCTTCAGGACGGCAATGTCCTTGTCCGGCTCAGCGCCGACGAGGCGTGCACTCCAGGTGGACTGGTCCGCGAGGGTGACGCGGGCCGCCTGCGAATCAGCGACAACATGGAAGTTCGTCACGATGTATCCGTCGCGATCCCAGATGAAGCCGGAGCCGGTGCCGCGCGGGATTTCCAGGGCACGGAAGCTGAAGAAGTCCTGCTGCATCGCGAGACTCGTGATATAAACAACGGAGGGCGAGGTCGCCTTGAACAGCTCGATGGTGCCCTGCTCGTCTTCGGCCAGGTCGCCGCGCGGCGTGACGGCGCGCGGCACAGCGCCCTTATTGTACACGCCGGCGAACCAGTTTCGCACCTGAGTGTACAGAAACAGGGCTGCGAGGATCAACAGGAGGACGGCCATCCACGTCTGGCGTCGTGATGTTCCGGCCGTGCCGGACTGATCGTGATTCCGTTCCATGACAACTCGCTCCAATGCTGCTTTCATACGACCGACGCGCCCCGCTATGGACACTACGCCCCCGGGCCGCGAACGATCATAGAGCGACCGCCACGGATTGTCAAAACCTGATTGGTGGAGAATCCGCTGCCGATGAGAACGTGTGCCGCCGCCTGTAGCGCGTCGCGGTCAGGGAGTCTCGGCCGCGCCGGGAGAGCCGTCGGCGCCGGTGCTCGGACGCCACACGGACGGGTCGTCGAGGGCGTCCGGGGCCACGGTGACAGGGTCTTTCAACGTGAGGGACGGGCCCAGGCCGTCCGTAAGACTGAACCAGTCGTCATCATAGGTGAAGCCGTGAATCACACGGCCGCCGGCATCCTGCAGCTCGACGCGTTCGCCGCCATTGCTCAGCGCACCGGCGTACTGGCCCGCGACCGGCAGATCGACGCCGTACTTCGCCTCGAAGGCCGCCAGGTCGCGGACCACGAGGCAGTAACCGCTCGGCGTCAGCTCGAAGCTCGGGAACGTAAAGTCGATGCCGTCGGTGAAGCGAACGAGGTTCAGGTTAATGGCGTCGGGGCCGATGTTCGTCAACTCGACGTACTCGGTGTTCGGGTCGTTCGGATCGCCCGTGTCGCCCGGGTGGTACATCAGCTCGCTGATCCGCAGGCTCTCGGCTACCGGACCGACCGCGAAGAGCACGTCGTTGATCGCACTCCAGCGGCCGCCGATCAGCGCCCGGGCCTTGACCCACGCGCTTTCCGTCAGGACGACCGGTCCGGAGTACCGCTCGACTTCCGTCGGCGTCTCAGGCTGGACCGTTTCATCGACTACGAGGTCCGCCGAGATCAGGAAATCGGAGCTCGTCTCCGACGCGTTCATGGCGTGAATCGCCAGGAGATTGTTGCCCCGGCGCAGGACGGACACGATATTCGGGATGTCGATACTCTCCAAGTTGACGGCCGAGGTATCGGGGTTGATGGAATCGGCGTAGGAATTCCACGCGGGCGCACCGGCGAAGTTCCGCCGAGCGATCTCCGTGCCGTTGAGGTAGGCGATGAAACCATCGTCGTAGCGGACCCTCAGCGTCAGTCGCTGCACGTTCTTGGTGTTGCCGGTGAAGCCGAATGGGATGCGGATGTAGCAACCGGTCCGCTCCCCATACATCTGGTCCTGGATGTCGAGCGTGAAGAAGCTTTCGTAGCCGAGGCTTCGCTCGAAGCCAATGCCGCCGGGGCTTCCGCTCACGAGCGTCCAGGCGGAAGCGTCGAACGCGAGGTCGCTGCGCCAGGCGTCATCCACCGCCCCGGTGGGCACGAGGGCGCGCTTCGGCGCACTCTCGGGGACCAGAACCGTGCCTGTCGTCGGCGGCACGGGCCCCGTCAGCGAGCGCGGATCCGAGCCGTCGAGCGTATAGTAGATCTCGCCGGGGGCGCTCATCGTCAGAGCGAACCCGGCGTCCACCTGTCCGCCCTGCTGGTTGAAGATGGGCGGCGCGGGCGCGAACTCGGCGGCGATCTGACTGTCCATCCACGCGAGGCGATCGGACAGCCAGCCCTGCATCCAGACGATCTCCTCGCGGAACGTTCTGGCGATATACCAGTTCGGCCAGACATACTGGCCGAGGATGCGCCAGCGCGTGAAGTTCCTCGCGGCC
>Ga0207752_1001101_pt1 | contig 12551 bp, 10 predicted proteins | sample Pon2CUnioCityCA_6_FD_187272 | JGI IMG/M metagenome (GOLD analysis project Ga0207752, IMG submission 187272) | Marine sediment microbial community from Union City, CA, USA - Pond 2C Sediment 2 (SPAdes) | ecosystem: Environmental > Aquatic > Marine > Intertidal zone > Salt pond sediment ... | reverse complement strand
GGCGACGCCCCACCGGGGCGTCGCTACGACATGTTTATCGTTCTAAATGTATTTTTGCCAATTTATCATGTCAAAAGAGGTTTCCTGGAAATTCATGTGTCAGGTCTGTTACGATCGAAGGAAAATTGACACGCCCCTGTTCATGAAGTAAACTCAACCACCCTGATAGAATTCAGACGAAATCCCCTCTTTACTGAGGGATCATGCTGGTCTTGATTAAGTCCTGAATTGTTCAAGTGGGTTGAGGTGAAACGGTGGAACAGGCATACGCGCGCTCCGAGAGAATCCAGGCCGACCTGACGTTGCTGGTGGTGGCAGTAGTTTGGGGCAGCGCGTTCGTAGCCCAACGCATCGCCGCGCCGCATATGGGTGTGTTCATGTTCAACGGGTTGCGCTTCCTGGTGGGCGCGCTGCTGCTGGTCCCTTTGGCGCGCAGAGTCAAAAACCCCTGGCGAGAGGGGGTAGAGCGTTCCACCGCAGCCGGTGTGGCTTTCCTGGGGGCACTGTTATTTCTGGCAGCCGCGCTGCAGCAATTTGGCATCCGTTATACTACGGCGGGAAACGCCGGCTTCATCACCGGATTGTACGTGGTCATTATCCCGATATTCCTGGCGCTGGGCTGGCGCCAGCCGCCGCGCTGGACGGTTTGGCCGGCGGCAGCGATGGCTGCAGCAGGGCTGTTTTTACTCAGCACTGGCGGGCAATTGGCGCTCAACCCAGGAGACGCCATTGAACTGGCCGGCGCTTTCATTTGGGCATTGCACGTGATCTTTCTCAGCCGCATGGTTAAGCGCCTGGAGGTGCTGTACCTGGCGATTGGGCAGTACCTGGTGTGCGGGCTTCTAAACCTGGTGGTAGGATTTTCATTTGAACCACTGGATTGGTCGGGTTTAGCCAGTGTTTGGTGGACGATCGCCTATACCGGCGTCATGTCCATTGCAATTGGATATACGCTGCAGGCAGTCGGCCAGCGGGTGGCGCCCCCGGCCGACGCGGCCATTATCTTGAGCCTGGAAGCTGTTTTCGCGGCCTTCTTCGGGTGGTGGTTTTTGGGAGAAAACCTTACCCCGCTGCAGTTGCTGGGCAGCTTGTTGATGCTGGGGGGAATTGTGTTGGCCCAGTCGCACGAATTTAAAGCCAACCGTCCTCGACTTTTCCGGCGAGGACGGTGAAGGTTCTGATTTTGGAAAACTGGGTAATTCTATTCGTCTAACTGTACGTAAATACGTTTGTTGATCTTGCCTTTGCTTTTGTAATCCGGGACGTGGATTTGCCCAACTTCGGAGGTGTTCTTGACGTGCGTGCCGCCGTCGGCCTGCAGATCGAGCCCCTCGATTTCGACCACGCGCACCTGCTGGATGTTCTCCGGCAGCAGATTGATCTTGGTGCGGATCAGGTCTGGGATTTGGAAGGCTTCCTCCCGCGGCAGGATATCGATTTTCACCGGGCGGGCGTTTTCGACTTCCTGATTGATGGCTGCCTCAATCTTTTCGACCAGCTCTTTGTGCATGGTCTCGAATTCGAAATCCATGCGTCCCTTGAGCGGCTCCATATCCCCGCCGGTTACGGATGCGCCGTAGTCACGGAAGATCACCCCGCACAAAATGTGCATGGCGGTGTGCGTGCGCATTAATTTATAGCGCCGGTTCCAGTCGATCTCGCCGTGCACGATAGAACCTGGCCTGGGAAGCAGATCGTCACCGGCGATGAGGTGTACCACGTCGTCGCCGACTTTCTTGGCGCGCTTGACCTCCAGGCGGGGGCGTGTGTCGACAGCGGTGGTGGAATATGCTTCACCTACATACAGTATCCCCCGGTCGGCCGGCTGACCCCCCCCTCCGGGATAGAATGCGCTGCGGTCCAGCACGACGCCATGGTTTTCCTCGTCCACCATCATCACAGTGGCATTGAATTCTTTCATATAACTGTCTGTTTGGTAAAGAAGGTCTGTCATATCATTTCCTCTTCGTGCGAAAGGTTGAAATGGGATGGTATGCCTGGCCGGCTCAATATTCCATTTTTAGGAGCGGCCCACCATTAAAAGTTTCCGAAGTGTGGATGCATTATAGTACAATAAATATTGAGATAAATTGGACAACTTTCCTCAGGAAGTTGCCGTTTTAAAAGAATAAATTTTGGTAAAGAACAGGTAGGGATAGAATAATGGATCATGGAAAAGCGCGGGTTGTGATCATAGGCGCTGGTTTCGGGGGATTGAACGCGGCGAAAGAGTTAGCAAATTCCCCACTGCAGGTAAGCATTCTGGATAAGCATAATTACCACCTGTTCCAGCCGTTATTGTACCAGGTTGCCACTTCGAGCTTATCGGCGACGGACATCTCCTACCCGGTGCGGGCTATTTTCCGCAAGCAGGAGAATGTGCGCTTCCGGCTGACGGAAGTAGAAGACATTGATCTGGCCGCAAAGACCGTTCACACCTCCACCGGGCCTATGGAATATGATTACCTGATCCTGGCGGTAGGCGGTGAAACCAACTACTTCGGTTTGGAATCGGTGATGCAGCATGGCCGCGGTCTGAAAGACCTGGAAGATTCGGTCACCATTCGTAACCACATTTTGCGTACTTTCGAGCTTTCCACGCAGGAACAGGACCCGCGCGTATGCGAGGCGTTGCGCACTTTCGTGGTGGTCGGAGGCGGCCCGACGGGAGTCGAATTCGCCGGGGCTTTAAGTGAATTGATCCGCCTGGTGCTGAGTAAAGATTTTCCCGAGTTGGATTTTAGCGACGTGCGGGTGATCGTACTGGAAATGACCGATCGCCTGCTGGTGGGTTTCCCGGAGGAATTGGCGGAGAAAGCCGCCGATGAGCTGCGCGCCAAGCACGTAGAAATCCACTTCGGCGCCCGGGTGTCGGACTACGATGGCATGAGGGTGCGCCTGGACAGCGGCCAAGAGATCCCGGCTTACACACTGGTATGGGCAGCAGGAGTTAAGGCTTCCTCGTTGGTCGATAAATTGGACGTCCAGCAGGCCAGCAAAGGTCGGGCTGTGGTCGAACCCACGCTGCAGCTCCCGGGACATCCGGAAGTATTCGTGGTAGGGGATGCGGCCTTTATGCAGCAAGACGGTGAACCACTGCCCATGTTGGCGCCGGTAGCCATCCAGCAGGCTAAACAGGCTGCCCGTAATATTATTAATTTGGAAGCTGGGCGGCCGCCGCAGCCATTCAAATATGATGATCCCGGTTCGATGGCGACCATCGGGCGCAATGTGGCCGTCGCGCGTGTGGGCCGGTTCAAATTTCATGGCTTCCTGGCCTGGTTGGTATGGTTGGGAGTGCATCTGGTGTGGTTGATTGGATTCCGCAACAGGCTGCTAGTGCTGATCAATTGGGCGGCTGATTACCTGTTTTACGAACGCGCCATGCGCTTGATCACCGGCGGCGCTTTGAATGAAAAGACAGCTCCCTGGAAAGTAGAGCCGGAACAGCCGCAGCCATTAAGAAAACCGGTTATAGAGTAGTCAAGCTTCTTCAAGCAGGCTTTTTTGTAACAAACGGGCAAGTTCCACGAAGTGGTATTGCATTTTGTTTAGATTCAATGTAAAGTAAGCATTAACGAACCCCTGTTACGTACGGAGGTGGTTATGAAAGACGACAGAGATCGCGATGTTGGCGATCATGCCGATCGTGGCGATCATGCTGATCGTGGCGATCATGCTGACCGTGGCGATCGCATTGATCGAAGCGTAGACTCTGGTTCCGGCGGTACTTTTAGCGCCGGGAGAGATATCCGCGCCGGCCGCGATCTGGCTGGTCGAGATTTGGCTGGCAGAGATCTGGCAGGCCGAGACATCCTGCACCAACAAGAATCGGCCCGGTTGTTAGAGGCGCTCAATAATTGGCGCGAAACAATGGTTTCACGTATCGAATCCCAGCCCGGTTATTCCAAGGATGAAAAGCGGGATCTGCAAGACCAGGTGGAAAAGATCCAAGACGAAGCCGCGAAGGGAAAGCAGGCTGACCCCAGCCGGTTGGAGAAACTGGTCAACACCCTGGCTGTCATGGCGCCGGATATCTTCGAAGTTGCCGTTGCGACACTGGCTAACCCCCTTGCGGGTATCGGATTGGTGATGAAAAAGATAGGGGATAAGGCAAAAGTAGAGGCCCAATCGGCCTGAAGACAGGCGAGCTTATGGTTGAACGTCCAAACGACTCCCCTGAAGTAGAACCTCAACCGGCCCCAGCAGGCGGGAGTTTTGACGCCGGGAGGGACATTCAGGCCGGAGGCGATATCGCCGGGCGCGATATCGCCGGAAGAGATATTGCCGGGCGCGACATTGTCACGGTGGGGTTCAGCCAGCAAGCGGTCACGCGGCTAGTTTTGATTGTCGGCGTGTTGGTCTTTGTGACCGCGGCGTGTTTCTTTTCCGGAGGCATCGCCCTGGGTGCAGGCGTGTTTGCGGCGCTCAACCGGCCGGTGGAAACTTCTCCTGAAGCTGCGTTAGCGATGCAGTCGAAGCTGCAGCAAATCCAATCCTTGCCTGCCGATCAACCCTTCTCGGTAGTATTTTCAGAACCCGAGTTGAATTCTTATTTCCACTTCGTGCTCGGCCCTCAGGTTGGGGTAACGGATGGTAAGTTGCGCCTGCTGCCCGACGAACAATTAGCCGTCTCGGGACAGGTGGAGGATTTGGGTGGCCGCCAAGCGACGGGCGTGTTTGACGTGCAGGAGGATTCCAGCCAGACCTTGCAGCTCTCAGCCGCAGGCGTGAAAGTTGTCGGACCAAAAAATTCACGTTTTGGCTGGGTAGCGGTTCCCACACCTTTGCTCGACCCCCTACAAGAACGCATCAACCAAGCCCTGACCGGCGATTACGAGATCACCGCCGTCCAATCGGTTCAAAATCCAAATCAGAATGAATGGGTGGTACAGGGCGTCACGCGCTGAACTCCTGTCTTAGAATGACGAGCGAATGCTTTCCGTCCAAGAATTTGTAACCAAAGTCGTCGATAATGTAGAAAAAGTAATCGTCGGCAAGCGCGAAGCGATCGAGATGTTGATGGTCGCCTTGCTGTGTGAAGGGCACGTGCTGCTGGAAGACGTGCCCGGCACGGGCAAAACCATGCTGGCGCGCTCGATTGCCATCAGCCTGGGCGGCTCCTTCAAGCGCCTGCAGTGCACGCCGGATTTGCTGCCCAACGACGTGACCGGCGTTTCGGTCTTCAACCAGCGCAGCGGGGAATTCGAATTTCGCCCGGGACCGATCTTCGTAAACATTCTTTTGGCCGACGAAATCAACCGGGCTACCCCGCGCACCCAGTCGGCGCTGCTGGAAGCCATGCAGGAACAGCAGGTCACCGTCGACGGCGTGACCCGCGAACTACCGCGACCTTTCCTGGTGTTAGCAACCCAGAACCCGATTGAGTATGAGGGCACATTCCCCCTGCCAGAAGCCCAATTGGATCGCTTTCTGCTCAAACTGGCAGTGGGTTATCCGTCTCCGGTAGACGAACGCCAAATCCTGATCAATTTGCGCCGCGAACACCCGATCGTGCATTTGGGCGCAGTTTCTTTCGACCAGAACGGCAGCCAGGAAACCGGTGGGCAGGAAATCTTGCGCAAGCTGCAGGAACGGGTATGGGACATCCACATGGACGAATCACTTCAGGATTACATCATCCGCTTGGTGGGCGCCACACGCAACCATCCCGACCTGGCCTTAGGCGCCAGTCCTCGCGCCAGCCTATCGTTGTTTAAATCTGCCCAGGCTTTTGCCGCTATCCGCGGCCGCGACCACGTTATTCCGGATGATATTAAATACCTGGTGCTGCCGGCGCTTTCGCACCGCTTGATCGTGCTTCCGGAGGCAGAGTTGCGCGGCCGTACGGCCGATTTCATCCTCCAGGAGGTGCTGGAGAACACGGCCTTGGATATTGGTTAAGGCGCCTGAAGCGTTATCCGTTATTGGATGAAAAAAATTCATGGCGATTTTTTCAAACCATTTTTTTGATGAAAGCCTACCAGTAAAGTGATAGCCGGCTGTGAGTGAAGTCATCGTTTTATTCTTAATCACCTTGGCTTTAATCGCGGTGGTTCTGCGCGCCGATTTCGTCCTTACGGTGATCTACCTGCTGCTGAGTATATTGCTGGTCGGGCGTTGGTGGAGCAGCCAGACGTTGAAAGCGATTGATATACGGAGAATCCTCACACCGCACGCCTTCTTGGGGGAGATTATCCCGGTGCGCTTGCAGCTCAAAAATCAAAGCCTGTTGCCGGTGGTGTGGTTACAAATTAGCGAAAGTCTTCCGGTACAATTGAAGTTGAGCGGCACATTGCGCCGGGTAATTCGCCTGGGTTCCAAAGAGCGGGTAACTTTGGAGTATACGCTGGAAGGACGCAAGCGTGGTTATTATGAAATCGGTCCCCTGGTTTTATATTCGGGTGATTTGTTTGGGCTGGCGGATACCCAACAGCGCCGTATGAGCGCCAGTTATCTGACCGTGTATCCAAAGATCGTCCCGCTGAACCGGGTGGCGTTGCCTTCCCGTTCTCCGATGGGTGATTTGCGCCACAAACAACCGATTTTCGAAGACCCCAGCCGGGTGATTGGGAAGCGGGATTACGTAGCCGGCGATTCGCTGCGCCGGGTAGATTGGAAGGCCACGGCTAGCACCGGTCGTCTGCAAGTCAAGCTGTTTGAGCCTTCCATTGCTTTAGAGACCGCCATTTTTCTGGACTTGGACGCGAGCAGTTATGACTACCGTACGCGCATTGACGCCACAGAGTTGGCTATTGTCGTGGCGGCTTCTCTGGCAAACTGGATCACCGGGGCGCGCCAATCGGTCGGTCTGGCGACTAACGGTCAAGACCCCTTGATCGAAGCGGGCAGCCCTCAACCCATCCCGCCGCGGCGAGGGCGCGGCCACCTGATGCGGGTCTTGGAAATTCTGGCGCGCATTCAATCCTCCGACAGCCAACCCATCGTTGATTTGCTGCAGCGCGAAATCGTCGGGCTTTCATGGGGAACCACGCTGATTGTGATCACCCCACTGCTGGACGAGGCGCTGTTCGACCGCTTGTTTCAAGCCAGCCGGGCCGGGTTGAGCGCCGTATTGGTGCCCTGTGGCCCGGCAACGCACCTTAGGGAAGCGCGCCAGCGGGCGAAGTACTTCGGATTCCCGCTATATCACATCCTGATCGAACGCGATCTGGACCAATGGAGAAACTAGGATAAAGTATGTTTGAGAGCAGCCTGGCGGAACTCTTCCGGAAAAACGAACGGCTGACGACGTTCGTCACGCATTTGATCGTCGCGCTGATGCTGGGGAGCGTGGCGGTGTCGGTCGTGCAGTTCGGAGAATATCTCGCGCCTGGTTGGAACGGGACTTTTCTGGTGCCGTTGAGTATACTGGTAGCACTGGAATCGATGTATTCTCGCCGTAAAATCAAGCCTGCTGGCTTCTTCAGCCGCGAATATTGGGTCTACCGCCTCACCGAATTGGTCTTGTTGTTCCTGGGTGTCAAACTCGTGCTTTACCTGGTGCGGGGTGTAGACAGTCTGTGGGCAGACCTCCAGGCACTGCGGCAGAACTTCTGGGATGCCTATTTCACCAATGAGTACATCCTGGTAGCTGGGTTCTCGATCCTGGTATGGGCGATTGCCGGGATGTTCGCCGAGGAATTGGATTACCTGGAAGGGGATGAAAAGCTGCTCAGCCGGGAGCGCGAGACCGGTATTATCGAAGAACGCCCTGCGGCTCGCCGCAGGTTGGCCAACTTGATTCTTTACCTGGGTGGCGCCTTGATTTTCGAAGCGGCCCTGGTGCGCCTGGATTGGACGATGCTCTGGGGGGAGACGCCTCCTTTGCGTGGGCACATCCTGAACGTGGTGATTTATTTTATTTTGGCGCTAATTCTGCTCAGCATGACCCAATTCTCTGTGCTGCGAGTGCATTGGAGCCTGGACCGGGTTCCAATCAGCCCCGATCTGGCCGCCGGTTGGCTAAAATACAGCGCCCTATTCTTGCTGGTTTTGGCTGCCATCGCCTTCGTGCTGCCGACCTCCTACTCCGTCGGATTGCTGGATATGGTAGCCTATCTCATCTCGATCCTATCGGCCATTTTTTCGGCGCTCTTGTTCTTATTACTGCTGCCCTTCTTCTTGCTGATGAGCTTGTTTTCACGACTTTTCGGAGTTGCCGAACCCGTCTCGCCGCCTGATTTGCAGCGTATCATCCCTCAACAACCCCAGGCCGTGGCCTCCGCACCCTGGCTGGAAGTATTGAAATCGATCTTATTTTGGACGGTGTTCGTGGGGATTATGGTGTTTTCTGTTACTTATTACTTAAGACAGAACCAGGCCTTGCTGGACCAACTCAAACGCACGCCATTGCTCCATCTGGTGGGTAAATTCTGGCATTGGCTTGCCGGTTGGCTGCGCGGCGTCAATGAGAACCTCTCTGCAGCGGTTCGAGCTAGCCGGGAGCAGCTCAGGAAGCGCAGCCCGTTTCGCACCGGACAGCGCGGCTGGAATTTGCGCGCCCTGAGACGTATGTCACCCAGAGAGCGAGTGCAGTTCTTTTACCTGGCCATGCTGCGCCGTGGCAAGGAAAGAGGTCTGCCCAGAAGGCCGGGGCAAACGCCGTATGAATACGCCCGCAGGATTGCTCCCAAAGTGCCGGATGTGGAACCCGACGTTTCCGCTTTAACCCAAGAGTTTATCGAAGCGCGTTACAGCCTGCACGAAATCTCTTCCCAGCAGGCCAGCCGGGTACAGCAGTACTGGAACCGTATCCGCAAGGCTTTGCGGGCGGCATTCAAAGTCTGACCGGGGCGTTTTCGATTGGCTGGCGGGTCCACACAGATTAGGGACTGATGTTGAAAGATGGTTGAGCGCGAACTGGCTATAGCTGCGAAGTACCACCGGGACACCAAACACAGCCCGGCATCCGTACGGGCAGGTTCCCATTACCTGGATTGGCGAAATAAGCCCGGATTGTTCAAGCATTATCTTGACGGGCAAACTGTTCCGTTGCCCAGTGACCTGCCGGAAACTGGGACCGGGGCTTTGGAAGCCTTAAGCGTTCGAAAGGGCCCGCGCCGGGAGCAGAGTTTGCCAACGTTGGAGCAAATCGCCTACGTGTTGTACTATTCGGCGGGTGTTACGAAGAAGCTTACCCACCCGCAGGGTGAATTTTATTTCCGGGCCGCGGCCTGTGCCGGCGCCTTATACCCGGTCGAGGTTTATCTAGCCTGTGAGGAGCTGGAAGGATTGAGCGCCGGCGTTTATCATTTCAGTCCGGACAATTTCGCGCTGACCCGCCTGCGTAGGGGCGATTGCCGTTCGAGGTTGGTGGCCGCTGCCGGTGAAGCACAATCCGTTCAACATGCCCCACTGGTGTTGATCTTCTCGGCAATCACTTTCCGCAGCGCCTGGAAGTATCGCCAACGTTCGTACCGCCATCATTTTTGGGACGGCGGGACGATTCTAGCCAACGCCCTGGCGGCGGCTGAGGCGCTAGACCTGCCGGCTGAAGTGGTGGCAGGATTCGTAGACGATGACGTAAATGCCCTGATCGGAGTGCAGGCGAATGTCGAAAAGAGTATTTGCCTGCTTCCGTTGGGCTGGACGAGCGACGGGCAGCCCGGCGAAAGAGGCTCCATAGAACCATTGGACCTCCCTGTGGAACCCTTGGCGCCCGATCCCAGGGTTTATCCCGGTATCGAAGAGCTCCACCAGGCTTCAAAATTGGATAACCCCGAACAAGTCAGCTCCTGGCGCCAGGACTGGCTTGCCACGAAGACGGACTCCGTTCCAGGAAAAATCTATCCACTCGAGGCTCTGGAGCAGATCGCGCTTCCGAGCCGGGGCATCGAGCAGGTCATACGCAGGCGAGGCTCGCCCCGCAAGTTCGCACAAAGCGCGATCGATTTTTCCAGCCTTTCCACCATCTTACGGGCCGCCAGCGTTCCTTTTTCCGCTGATTGGCTGGCGCCAAATGGCGCGTTGCTCAACCAGCTCTTTTTGAACGTGCATGCCGTGGATGGCCTGCCTCCGGGATCGTATGCTTACCGGCCAGAACAGTCCGCCTTGGAATTGCTGGATGCCGGCGATTTTCGCGGTCGATCCGCTTTTCTATGTTTGGAGCAGCCCTTAGCCGGTGATGCCGGCCTGGCCTTGTTTTTCCTGGCCGATTTGCAGTCCATTTTGGAGCGGTACGGCAATCGCGGTTACCGGCTGGCCCAGTTGGAGGCGGGCATCCTGGGTGGGCGCATCTACCTGGCAACTTACGCCTTCGCGCTAGGCGCCAGCGGCATCACCTTTTACGACGACGAAGTCGTGCGCCATTTTTCTCCCTGGGCAAAAGATCTGCAAACGATTTTTGCGATCACCGTTGGGGCGCCTGAAAGCCTTGGAGGTAGCCGTGGCCGGCTTCAGTATATCGGTCCCGGCGAGCCGGTCGAGTCTTAGTTGGCGCATTAAATATAAATGAAAAACCTTCCAGCGAGCAGGATTGGATGAGTACCTAGAAAGGAAACCCGTATGACGGATATGGCTCTCTTTTATCCACAAGGTCACCAGGCCCACTACGAGCGCGGCCATCCTGAACGACCGGAGCGGGTCGAAACCATCCGCCGGGAGCTAGAAAATGCGGGATTGTGGGATGCGACGGTAAAGACGCAACCCCGGCAGATTCCTGAAACGGTGCTGCACGCCGTACACACACCGGCCTACTTGCAGACCTTGGAAATTGCCTGCCGTCAGGGCGCGCATTTGGATGCGGATACCTACACGACGCCGGCAAGCTGGCAGTTGGCATTCGATAATGCCGGTGGAGCTGTAGAACTCGCCCGCCAGGTTTGGTCGGGGGAGGTGCAAAGCGGGTTCGCGCTGACCCGCCCACCTGGGCACCACGCCACGCCTACGCGGGGCATGGGATTTTGCCTGCTAAACAACATCGCCCTGGCGGCTGAATACCTGCTCCAGCAAGAAGACGCCGAACGCATTGCCATCGTCGACCTGGATTTGCACCACGGCAACGGCACCCAAGATGTATTTTGGAAACGGGATGACGTATTCTATCTCTCTACGCATCAGTCTCCTTTTTATCCCGGCAGCGGCTACATAAGGGAGACGGGCGCCGGGCAGGGGGAGAATCACACCGCTAACTTTCCTCTGCCGCCCGGCTCAGGCGACCAGGCATTTGAAACCGTGATGGACAGTTTGATCCTGCCGCTGCTCGACCGTTACCAGGCGCAAATCGTATTGGTCAGCGTGGGTTTCGACCCGCACTGGCGCGATCCGCTGGGGAGCCTTTTGATGTCCTCACAAAAATATTACGAGTTAATTTTGGACTTGAAAGGTTGGGCGGAACGAAATTGTGCCGGACGCCTGGCGCTGTTTCTGGAGGGTGGCTACGATCTGCAGGCCGGCGCTTCCTGTGGGCTGGCCTCTGTGGCGGCTTTGAGTGGGACCGCGTTCGAAGACCAACTGGGCGCAGCCCGCCATCAAGAAAGCAACCAGTGGCAGGAAATGGCCCGAGCTGCACAGGAAATATGGAGGTTATAATAAGACAAACTCGAGTCCCGAATTGCAATTCTTTTCGCCAAACATTTTCCAAAAATCAAAAATAAAAAATTCTGTCAGTCCGGCATGGTGAGATCTTGATCAGGATGGCAGAATACTGGAGGAAACCCAAAAAATGGACGGTAATAATCAATTAGCCGTTTTCATCGATTTTGAAAACATCGCCTTGTGGGCGGAAAGAGAGTTTTTCGATTTCGAAGTTACCTCATTGATGGAGTACTTACAAAGCCGCGGCCCGGCGGTCGTCAAACGGGCCTACGGCGATTGGTCTCGCTTTTCACGCTACCGCGATGAGTTGATGAACAACTCCATCGACCTGATCCAGATTTACAGCGTCCGGGTGGGGAAAAACAGGGCCGATATTCGCATGGCGATCGACGCTTTCGAAATCGCCATGACCCGGCCGCAGATCAGTAATTTCGTGATCATATCCGGGGACAGCGACTTCGGGCCTCTGGTCGGCAAATTGCGCGAGTATGGGCGCTACACGCTGGGCATCGGCCCACGCAGCATTACCCACCACTTGCTGGTCAAATCCTGCGACGAGTTCGTCTATCTTGAGACCGCCCTGGGAGAAACTGCCGAGGTGGACGAGCAATCCAGCGTCGACCGGGAACTGGCGCGCGGCTTGCTGGCCAAAGCGCTGCAAGCTCATGGGCAGCGTGGAGACATCCCCGTGCTGGCCACACGCTTGAAACAAACCATGCTGCTGATGGACCCAGCCTTCAACGAAGCCAACTTCGGTTACTCGCAGTTCAAAGCCTGGTTGGAAGACAGCCGCGACCTGGTCAAGCTCTTCATGAGAGATTTGCAGCTATACGTTGCGCCGAACGATTATGTCGCTCCTGGCGATCTGGAGTTGGTGCCCAGTGAAGTTCCTCAAGACTCCAAAGAGATGCAAGCCTCCACGGCGCTCACCTTGGACGTCCAATACCGTTCGATCTTCAACCGCCTGAAGATCGCCTCAATTGAGATGAGTACCCGGCGCGATGTATTGAGGG
>Ga0207752_1001100_pt1 | contig 12552 bp, 8 predicted proteins | sample Pon2CUnioCityCA_6_FD_187272 | JGI IMG/M metagenome (GOLD analysis project Ga0207752, IMG submission 187272) | Marine sediment microbial community from Union City, CA, USA - Pond 2C Sediment 2 (SPAdes) | ecosystem: Environmental > Aquatic > Marine > Intertidal zone > Salt pond sediment ... | reverse complement strand
CTGGCACAAAATGATTAAGGTTATCAAATTTCAACACCAATCGAATTAAAGGGAGGAAAGCCTTATGGATCTGGAAGGCAAAGTTGCTATTGTTACCGGGGGGAACAGCGGTATCGGTAAAGCTATCGTATTAGAGTTGGCCAGGCAGGGCGCCAATGTGGTTATTGACTACGTGGCCAATCCGGATACAACCGACGAGCTGGAACATAAGGTCGCCTCACTCGGTGAAAAAGCCATCGGGGTCGAAGCCGATGTAAGTAAAATCGAAGACTTGCAAAAATTGGTTGGCGCCGCGATCGAAAAATTCGGTCATTTGGATATCCTGGTCAACAACGCCGGCATCGAGACGCGTACTTCGATCCTCAATACAACCGAGCAACAATACGATAAGGTCTTGGAAATTAATCTCAAGGGCGCCTTTTTCGGTATGCAATTGGCAGCCAGGCAAATGATCGAGCAAGGTTATGGTGGGTGCATCATCAATATCAGCTCCGTTCATGAGGATTGGCCGATGCCGGGCAACACTGCCTACTGTCTGTCGAAGGGCGGTATGCGCATGCTTACCCGCACTGCCGGAGTCGAGTTGGCTCCCCACAATATTCGCGTGGTGGGCGTTGGTCCAGGTGCGGTGGCTACACCGATCAATAAATCAACAATGCAAGATCCCGATAAGATGCGGGTACTCAAGCGAGAGATTCCATTGAAACGCATGGCTGAGCCGCAGGAGATCGCCCATTTGGTAGCCTTCCTGGCCGGGGATGGCGCCAGTTACCTGACAGCTACGACGGTCTTTGCTGATGGCGGCATGATGCAGAGTGGTTCGAGTATGTAAGAAGGGACTATCCTGCAAGTTCGGAAGGCTCATTACAGCAAACAGGCCGCCCAGTATTTCACCGGGCGGCCTGTTTGCTGTTAATGGATCGCGGATCCGAATCAGTTGAAAAATTGGCGGGTAAAAACCAGCGCCTGGTCAAAGGACATCGCTTGACCACGTTCCCAAGTTAACTTGAATGTCGCTTCGTCTAGCTCTGAACGGACCTTCTTCAGTGCACGTTGAAAGTCTGCATTGTCGGCCGGCCAGATGCCGGCTTCCAAGGCTTCAAAACGCGCCCGAGCAGTGGACAACAGACTGATTGCATCTTCAGGCTGGCCCTGTGCGCCTAGAACGGCGGACAGCCCTTGTAAACATTCTGCGGCGCCGCGCTCGATCCCCAACTGCTGGTGCAGTTCCAGTGCTCTTAGAAAAAGTGCGCCAGCCTGAGCATAGTCACCGCCTGCGTAAGCCACCCAGGCCAGGCTGTGATCGGCGCGGGCTACGTCTGGGAAGGATTTGATGCTTAAAAAGTAGTCCCGGCTTTCCTGATAATACCCCTGTGCCTGGTCGTGGTTGCCCTGGTAACGGGCGAATTCTCCGAAGTTGTTTATCGCCGAAGCGCTCAGCCAACGGTCGCCAAGCCTCTTTCCAAGTGTTAAACTGCGTTGCATATACTCTCTGGCAGTCTCTAATTCTCCCTGGAATAAAGCGATATTGCCCAGATGCAGCAGGGTGATGGCTTGGAACCATTCTTGACCGATATCCTGGAAGATCGGAAAAACCTCGCTTAACAATGCTTGCGCCCGGTCAGACTCTCCCTGGTTTACGGCTAAAACGCCGCTTGCAAACAGGGCGCGCGCCAAATCTGCCGGGTCGCCCCCTGCTCGCAGAATCTGCAAACCTTCATCCATATACTCGCCCGCACGTTGGAAGTCGCTTTGCCACATGGCGACCAGTCCGGCGCTGGTCAGCAGATGACCTCGCAGCGCACTTTTTCCCAATGTCTGGCTTTGTTTTACGGCCTTTTGGTACCATTGGCGACCCTCGTTCAAGTAGCTGCGCCGGTACCAGAACCAGGTCAGGCCGAAAACGATCTTCCAGCCCAGCGGGTAAAATTCTTGCGAAGTCTGCGTCCATTCCCAGGCAGACCGGAAATTGCCGTAATCCATCTCCAGACGGTCAAGCCAGTATTCACCTTGCTCCGAGAACAGCTTCGGATCTGCCTGGCTAGCTAACTCGGAAAAGGTTTCGCCATGGTTTTGCCGGATTTGATTGTCTTCACCACATTGCACCAGCCGCTCAAGTGCATATTCACGGATAGTCTCCAGCATGCTGAACCTGGGCTGGTCGACGATTGAATTTTGCTGCTGTACGAGACTGTTATCCAATAAGGCAGCCACACCTTCGAGGACATCCAGTTTCCCACCCGGATTGCAGACTGCCTCAGCCGCATCGAGCGTAAAACCGCCCACAAAAACGCCCAGCCGGTAAAACAATGTTCGTTGCGACTCATTTAGCAAGTCATCCGACCATTCAATTACGTTGCGCATGGTCTGCTGTCGGACAGGTAGATCCCGAGCGCCCCCGGTGAGCAGTTGCAGACGATTGTCCAGCCTTTCCAGGATTTGTTTCGGCGGTAGTAATTTCAGGCGTGCTGCGGAGAGCTCGATCGCCAGGGGTAGACCATCCAGTTTGCGAACAATCTCGCCGATTACAGCAGCGTTTTCTTGGGTCAATTGAAAATTCGGTCGCGCTGCCTGGGCGCGCTCGATGAAAAGGCGTACGGCGTTGGATTCGGTTATTCTATCAACGGATTCGGATGTATTTGCTGCGGGGACTTGCAGCGGCGGCACCGGAAATTCACGCTCGCCTTGCAAACGTAAGGCAGCCCGGCTGGTGACCAGCGCTTTGAGGCCCGGCGCAGCGGAAAGCAGCTCTGATAACAGGTTCCCAGCTTCAAGCACCTGCTCGAAATTATCTAGAACCAGCAATACACGCTTATCGCGCAAATACCCCTTCAAGCTGTCCAACAAAGTCACGCTGCCGCGCTCCCTGACATCCAGCACTTTGGCAATAGCGGAGACAACCAGGATAGGATCATGGATGGCGGCCAGGTTGACCCAATAGATACTCTGGTCAGATTTATCCGCCAAACCAGCAGCTACTTCTAAACTGAGGCGGGTCTTACCGACGCCTCCCGGTCCAACCAGAGTGACCAGGCGAGCGTCGGGACGTAGCAGCAAGGCTTTCAGGGTTTCAATTTCCGGTTGGCGACCGATCAATGTCGTCACCGGTTTGGGCAAGCTCGCCAAGTTGGGTTCGCTTCCATCCGAGATGGTCTCATCGCGGCCGGGTTGAAGTTGGGCTTGTTCGAAACTTTCAGAAAGCAATACGGCCAGATCGTCTCCAATTAATTGGCGCAGCTCATCCGCGTTTGAGAAATATCGATAGGAGACATTATCGTCACTCTTGATGCGTTTAAGCAGCTTTTTCAAACCCGCATCCTGATCTGGGGCAGGCCGCTTGATATAAATCAGCTTAGGAAGCTTCTTCGCCAGCCGGTATTCGTCTTCTAAACCCGAGATCTGCATATCCGGGGCTACCCAGCCATAGCTTTGCCAGTAGATGCCTAGAAAAATGTGGCTCTGGGCCAGATAGGCACGGTATAGCCGGCGAGGAGGGTGCGGCCTGGCGCCCAACTCGAAAAGGACCGGGGTGAGACGCAAATCCTGGATGGCCTGGTATGCCGCCTGGCGCTCCTGCCCCAATTCCTTTAATGTGGAACTGACGAATACGCGTAAGCGCTGGTCGGGCGTGCGGATGATCTTCTCGGACGTGTCTCGAGTTTCCTCAAATGCAGCAGTTGGCGCCAAGCTAACTCCTCTTCGTCAATCCCCTGTGGAAGCAAATTCAGATAATTGGATCGCAGAAATTATATCTCTCGCGAACACTGCCTGTCAAATTCAGGGGGTTTATTTCGTTAGAATGGGTGGTATTGAATAATTTCTCAACCCGATCCTAATATATTTATTAATTATCTATACAAAACCTTGACAATATCGAGACATTGCTGTAAAATTAGGCCATATCAGATATAAGGAGAAATATACAAATGAAAATTCGACAAGTCCTTAATATTGTGATCTTTCTCGCCATCGTGACCGTCAATGGTCTGGCGAACGCCCTACCCATTAATGGGCGCAACACCGGAGAGATTTCGGACTCTTTTCCAGTCTTATTCACCCCTGCCGGTTATGTATTCTCGATCTGGGGATTAATTTACCTGCTCCTGCTTGGCTTTACGATCTATCAGGCGCTGCCTTCCCAAAAGGATAACCCACGTCTGGAGCGCGTAGGTTATTGGTTCGTTTTGAACGGCGTTTTGAACATTGCCTGGATTTTCCTATGGCATTACGACTTCATCCCGCTGACTCTGGTTGTCATGTTAGGCTTGCTGGCCTCGCTCATTGTAATCTATATCCGCTTAGGAATTGGTCAGGCAAAAGTTCAGGGAATTGAAAAATTCCTGGTCAATTTACCCTTCAGCGTCTACCTGGGCTGGATCTCGGTAGCCACCGTAGCCAATTTTTCCATAACACTATACGATTTGGGCTGGTCGGCCTTTGGAATTGCCCCCGAAATTTGGACACTGCTCGTGCTCGCGGTGGCAACCACATTGGGCATCTTGATGCTCCAGCGGCGCGGCGATATCGCCTACACACTGGTCTTGGTATGGGCATTTGCTGGGATTACCGTCAAACAAATCGATACGCCAACGGTCGCCATCTCGGCTGCAGTTCTAGCCGTGGTCTTACTCGGGTTGACAGTGCTGAATGTAGTACGCAGAGGACCTTCCCTGAAACTCTCCAATGGCATCGAGCAACGACTAAACGCTTAGAGGTAAATTATGTGTGAATCAAAAATAGTATTGGTAACTGGGGCGACGGGGTATATAGGCGGCAGGTTAGTGCCACGTTTGCTGGAGGACGGTTATGCAGTGCGCGTCCTGGTCCGTGACGGCTCCCGCCTGCAGGGCAGGGAATGGCGAGACAAGGTGCAGGTCTTCGAAGGAGATGTGCTGAACCCTGAATCAATTCTACCTGCTCTGCAAGGCGTCCATACTGCCTATTATTTGATCCACTCCATGATGGGAGGTGAAGATTTCCATCAACGGGATATCCTAGCCGCGCAGAACTTTGCCTACCAGGCGCGCAAAGCGCAACTTCGCCGTATCGTTTACCTGGGTGGGTTGGGCGACTCACAGGCGGATTTAAGCAAGCATCTTCGCTCGCGGCATGAAACCGCACATGCCTTGCGAGAGTCTGGCGTTCCGGTGACCGAGTTCCGTGCCGGTATCGTCGTCGGAGCCGGAAGTATTTCTTTCGAGATGATCCGCTATCTGGCAGAACGTGTACCCGTGATGATTTCCCCCCGCTGGGTCTATACACGTATCCAGCCCATCAGCATTCAAAATGTGTTGGATTATCTGGCAGGCGCGCTGGACCTGGTGGGCGACGCCGAGCGTGTGTTCGAGATCGGCGGTCCGGACGTGATGACCTATGGCGATATGCTGCGCGGCTATAGCGAGGAACGCGGCTTGAAGAGATGGATCGTTCCGGTACCCTTCCTTACCCCACGTCTGTCTTCGTATTGGGTACACTGGGTAACGCCGATACCGGCTGCCATGGCGCGTCCACTTATCGAAGGGCTGCGCAATGAAGTGATCGTTCGTGAAGATACCGCCCGGCGGGTATTTTCCGACATCCGCCTGATTCCTTACCGGCAAGCTGTGCGCCAGGCGCTCACCAACCTGGAAGTGCAGGCCGTAGAAACCAGTTGGAGCGACGCGCAGGGTGAGACCGATCGGGTTGGGCTTTCCACACATGAGGGGATGATTATCGAGCGGCGAATACGCGACCTAGCAAGCGGCGCGGAAAATGTTTATAAAGCTTTTACCAGCCTGGGCGGTGACCAGGGGTGGGAGTATGCCAATTGGCTATGGCGCTTCAGAGGCCTTGTAGACCGCTTGTTGGGAGGCGTGGGTTACCGGCGCGGCCGGCGGTCTCCGGACAGCCTACGAACCGGGGACGCAGTGGATTTTTGGCGTGTCGAGAGTCTCGAGCCTGAGCGCAAATTACTCCTACGCGCAGAGATGAAAGTCCCTGGTCGGGCCTGGCTGCAATTCGAGGCCGTTCCCGTGGATGAGAACAGAACGATTCTGGTACAAACTGCATTCTTCGCGCCAAAAGGGCTGCTGGGGTTGGTCTATTGGTACGCTTTATACCCCATCCACGGGCGTATATTTTCCGGATTGATCCATCGAGTCGCACAACGCGCGCTCCGGCTGGACGAACAAAATCCGGTGATAAAACGTTTATTCCAAGAAGGGCAATTTAACGGATAAAGGTGTGACTGGGGAAAGACAAAGCGGGGGTTATTCCACAGCTTGACGTGCTGCGTGTAAAATAGAGCCTCGCATTTCGAGCGATACTCGCCATAGGCGAGTATCGCCTCTACTATGGGAGGCTTTTATGAAGCGCTTATTATTTCTGCTACTCATTCCGTTCCTTGTAATATCCGCTACAGCTTGCGCCAGCGCTGAAGAAATGACCAGCACTCCAAAGTTGGCAGCCGGCGGCTCTAAGCCTGATCCTGCCGCCACCTCGACCAGCAATACTAGCCCCGGCATGACCGCTACCACCACTGCCATCCTTGTACCGCAAGATCAGATTGCCACAGACGAGCCAACTGTGATGGCTGCACCCACCCTGACACCCACTGGAACTATGCAAATACCCAGTCCAGAGTCCTGGATTGCCTTTACGGGCCTGGACGGTAATATCTGGTTATTAGACCATGCTACTGGTGAACGCAAGCCGGTCACACAGGACGCCAACCCCTCCCAACCCGGCACACCCAGTAATCAGCCAGTGATTAGCTACTGTTGTGCGAAATGGTCATCGGACGGCAATTTGCTGGCTTTTCAGCGGGAGATGGCCCTCCCCAACCCACAAGGCGACGAATACCAGTTTTCATTGTGGATATACGATTTTCGTACCGAACAGGCGAGACCTTTACTGGAAAACCAAATGGTTGCAGGTTTTGCATGGCATCCTGGAGAACACAGCCTGACTTTTGGATTGAATATTCCCACTCAATTTTTTTTGGATCAATCCCCCGAGCTGGCGCGCGGCATTCAGAGCGTGGATGTGGATAGCGGAAAAGGTCAGGAGATTATCGCACCGGAAAACGGGCTGCCTCTGGTCAACCCAACCTGGTCCGCGGATGGAAAAATCCTGGCTTTTGAGGAAATCATGGCCATGGAGGGACGCGGCCGCTTCGCTTATTTCGACTTCGATGCGAATCAATACTTTTCATGGGAGCAGGTCATCGGCTCTTACACCTTATCGCCACAAGCAGAACAGGTTGCCTACGATCGCCTGGCTTACATCCCTAGCGGGGACGAAAGGATTTGGATTAACACATTGAGTGGAGATGACGAAACGCCGTTGTCGCCGGATTACGACCCGGGCTATGCTTTCAGCCCGGTCTTCTCCCCCACAGCCGATCGCGTGGCTTACCTGGTGGATGCAAGCCGCGGTATGCAAGCTGGAACCCCGGAATATGAATTATTCGTTCTGGATGTATCGGGCAGCCAGGCTCGTAAACTGGGCGCTTTCGAGCAAGCCACAAACCTATCCTGGACTCCGGATGGTAATCGTTTGTTGCTCACTGCCGGGCCATACCCAATTCGCCAGGTGGTTGAGGTGATTGTCGAATCGGCTGAGGTCATCGTTCTGGCAGATGGCAGCCAGCCAGCCTGGCGTTAGGCTTTTTGTGTAGGGAGAGCGTGTTGTTGGCTTATTCTATTATGGCTATGCGAATTAATTACCGTACAATCAAAAGAAGCAACAACCAAAATCGGATAGCTGTATTCATCAATAAAGTAAGCTTTAGCGCGTTTGAGTCGTCTTTTAATCAGCGCCCCTGCTAATCACCTCCTTCCCTCCCCACAGAGTTTCGGGCGCCAAAGTCTAAATATTTCTACAAATACTGTACATAACCTTGACAAACATTCTGCATAGTGGTAAGATATCCGCTAAGCTAATAAATCAGAAATCAGGAGATTGACAAAAATGATTCACCTCACTTTGACCTTGATCGCAATTTTCGCCACCTGGCTGGCAGATAAGATGTTGGTAACCGGCGCTGCTAAAAAAGACTTGCTTCCAGTTCGCGTTCGGACCCGCCGCCCTTACAACCGGAGTGATCGATGACTCAGCCCGCCTTACTTCCCCGCATTACGGAACCTTTGCAAGAGTTTCACTTCAGCGAGCTACTAGAAACGCCAGCTTATCCCGATCTGGACGATCCGGTACGCCAAATCCTGACCGGTATCGGCGAAGATCCACAACGCCAGGGCCTGGTCAAAACCCCACAGCGGGTCTCAAAGATGTACGCTGAGCTTACCGCTGGTTACCATACCGATCCAGTCAAACTGATTAACGGCGCTTTGTTCGACAGCGACTACGATGAAATGGTCGTGGTAAAGGATATTGAATTCTTCAGTCTTTGCGAACACCATATGCTGCCGTTTTTCGGTCGCGCCCACGTGGCCTACATCCCCAACGGGCAGGTTATCGGCCTGAGCAAAATCCCCCGTATCGTAGAAATGTTCGCCCGCCGGCTGCAAATTCAAGAACGTATGACGGAACAGATCGCTAACTTCTTGGAGCAGGTATTGGCTCCGCAAGGCGTGGCAGTCATGCTCGAAGGCGCCCATATGTGCTCCATGATGCGCGGCGTGAAGAAAGCCCAGGCCAGTATGAGCACGACCGCCATGCTGGGCGCTTTCAAAAAGGATAAAGACTTACGCAGCGAATTCCTGGCTCAAGTTTCCAAATAACGCCTTGAGAGCAAGGGCTTGGAAGCTACGGACTGACCGTCTGCCAGGTAGCGCCTCCATCGATTGTTTTTTCCAAACGAACGTTCAACAAGCATTGAAAATCCTCCCGGTCCGGGGGGATTTTTGCTTTACTACTTAATTTATCTCCTGTGCACTTTCCATTCTGAATAAGTACCCAGCCCTGCTGGGAATTTAGAAAAGAAGCCTCGATCACACCATCAGGGAGGCCGCGTACGATCTCGAGGCCATTGCGGTTCGCGAGAGCCTCAGCGGAAGGCTCAATCACAGCCGGATCAACGCTAGGCGGCAACGCCAGCACTGCCCCTTGGGATGTGCCTGTCAGAAACGCCGGACTGCCGGAAGAGAGCTCTCGATCAAGCGTCCATGCGGCTGCGGAGTTCCAAGAATCTCCCCCATCTCGAGTCTTGAAGAGCAGGATGCGCGCCTCCTGCTCACCATACACACTGGCTATTAGGAAACCAGCCTGCTCGTTTGTAAACGCCGGTAAGGAAATCTGAACTTCAGCGGACGAGTTTTCCGAAATGCCCTTCAACTGCACAGGTTCCCAGGTGCGCCCGCCATCCATAGTTTCGTAAAGTTCGTCCCCTGAGACGCCGCCGGCTAACCAGCCGCGCTTTTCGTTCAAGAAGCGCACCGCTCCGCCTACCGGCAATTGGAATACCTGCCAGGTTTGCCCAGCATCCACCGTTTTAAGTAAAGTACCCAGACTAAAATTGCTGCTGGACTGCAGCTTGAGCGCCACCCACCCTGTAGAGCGGTCGATGAATTGGAGATAAGCCCGCTGCACCTCAGACATCAATTCCTTCTGCGAGGCCGGCAAAACCACCTGCTCCGAGGTGTGAAAACCATCCTGGGTGTGCCAGATTACCAACTCGCCAGGTTGCCTTCCGGCTGCCACCAGCCAACCCCGGTCCGCTCCCAAGAAGTAACTTCCCAAAATAGGACCTTGGGTTTCTGCTGGCGGCACAGCCTCTTCCCACGACGAACCACCGGACTCCGTTTTTAACAAGCCCGATTCGGAAACGGCCCAACCCTGCTGGGAGGTAAGCATTTGAAAGGATTCGATGGGCAATTTATCTTCTTTCAAAGGATTTCCCGTCCTGGGAGCAGTAACAACACGCGCAAGCGCGGCCGGATTGAGCGTTGTGATTTCCCCATCCGTGGCGTTACTGTCGATGGTCAGGGCTACACCGCCCCAGGTTTCCCGGTGGTCGCCCGCATACTGGCGCAGGCGCTGGTGATCCGCCCACAGGTCGTTGGAGAGGCAGCGCGCATCCCAAACATCGGCATCCGGATCGTAGCCGTCTGTGATCCAATGCGCGATCCAAACGTTATCTGGAGGCGGGTCATTGACGGCCCAATCGCTCATATAGGAGGTACACGCCGAGCCATAGGCGCCGGCCCGGGCGCCCAATTCGTGCAACCGTTCGCTCCAGCCTTCCATAAAGGCGCTGACCGCCGCCCGGCAGGAGCTCGTGGCGCCGGAATAGCCTTCCAAATCGTAATAAATTGCCCGGCCTGCAGCAAATCCCAGGCGCAACGCGGCCTGGTGCGCAGCGTCAGCTTCGCCACGGCCCTGTGCATGAGCTGTTGCCGGATTGGCGCTCATCTTGTGGATAAACCTGGAACAGGGCGCCTGTGGGCCCACCCAGGTGGGGATGAAATCCCAGCCTTGCTGGCTGACTGCGTGCACCCAGAAGGCATTCAGATGGCTATTGGAACAGCCCGAACTCACGCCCCCAATGTACAGATTGACGGTGTAATAGGGACTGTTATGCCACCACTTTTCCATCTGGTCGATCTCAGGCGCGCTGCATTTATCGAAAGCCGGCATGCCGCTGACCTGAGCGGAACTGGAATTGTTGACAACGAAATAATTTTCCATGCTGGATCTTTGTTCTTGAAATTCAACCTGTACTGTAAAGGTGTATAGACCCAGGCAATCAGGCACTTCGGTGGTTAAAAAGTGCGACCATAAACCGTCTTCCACGACATGATTTTCACTAAAAACCTGGCTCACCCCACATGGACTCTCCAGGGTCCATCCGATTTTGGCCTGCGCTGGATATCCGGTTGTGTTGAAGCCACTTCCATAAAAGCGGATTGGCTCACTTGGGACGAAAGCAGCTTTTGTAAAGCCATTTTGATCGCTGGACCAGGTGCTGGATAGGTTGACCTCCGGTACAGCCCGTTTCATCAGAGGCAGATAAGCTTTGGATCCGGGCGGTCGTGTCCAGGTAAACCGCACCGCGCTCAACGAAACAGTCGTACTGTAAGTTTCCTCAGCGGTGACATTTGTCAAATCCACCTGCACATTTCCGGTATCTTCGAACAGGAACTCTCCTAAGTCGAGCCATTCGTCACTCAACGGCGCCTGATCGCCTGAAACCACGATTCGCTTCTCGGCATAGGAAATCGTATAGCGGGCGTCGGAGGTATCCCAGCCGATGTGTTCTTCGAGATCGGGACACTTCCAATCAATGGCTTTGTGGTAGGGAACAAATGCCTCCACCCGATAGTAACCTGCTTGTGGAAGGGTTGCATACCATTGTCCGCTATTCGTGGCAGGTTGGCCATCCTGCACGTTCAAGGACAAGTACGCATTGTGCCCGCGCGAATTTTCCATGGGAAGCCAACCCGAAGAGCAGGTTTCTGTAAAGGGCGGGGTCAACACCGGCTCTTCGATAATCACTTCCGGGACTGGCGTCGGGTTAATCGCATCGGGTATAGCTGCACTGAGCTCCCCTGTGCTTGCCATAAGAGCCGAGGAATTCGAGGCTGCGCCGGATGCCTCAGCAGCTTGTAGACCCCATCCATCTTTACCACCGGCAAACCCCCAAATAACCCCTCCTAACAACGGCAATAAAAGAAACCAACGCCAGAACATTTCAGAAAGCTTCATACCGGTCGATTCTCCTATAAAATGTGATCTTCTTCCTCCAGTGCAGATTGGCTGCAGCGAATTATAACCTGCCGGGAAGACCTGACACATGAATTTCCAGGAAACCTCTTTTGACCGGATAAATTGGCAAAAATACGTTTAGGACGATTAACATGTAAAAGGTCATGGATTCGTAGCGACGCCCCGGTGGGGCGTCGCCTCTGCGCGTCCCCCTACGTTCCTTCGCCCACTACACAGGACCCTCGCCCCGCACCAAAACACCAAGTAAGACGCCTGCGTACATCGATCCTGGCGCGCATCATTAGTGGGGCCCCCGGCCAGTCAAACTGACAAGTATTTGAAAAAGATCTTTCTTGAATTTTTGCCAATTCATTTCCGCTCCTGGAAATCCATGTGTCAGGTCTGGTCCGGTCTCAATTAAGACTTGTCTCACTTGACCATCTAAAATTAATTACTGCCTGCGTTTGCGTAGGAATAGAATCAAGCCAGCAGCAAAAAACGGCAGCATTAACAAGGGCAAACATATCAGGGTGCTGATTCCCACACGCGCGCTATCCCTCACTTGTGGCATTTCGTCCTCGAGAGCCGGCCTGGGGTTATCACTAAGTTCCTGTGAGTCACCCAGCTCTTGTTTAAGCCAATCGACAATTCGAGCCTCCACATCCTGGGCGCCCTCTGACTGCTGCCAGCGTTCGATCTCTCTATGAAGATCTTTGTCTCGATCCTTGAGACTTTCGGGAAGCACAATCACACCCAGCCGAACCGGTTGCGGAGGAAAAATTTCAAATTCCTTTAGCATGGAAACACCTGCTCGGAAAATGCCCCAATCGGAGAAGGACTCCGGCCTCCAGGTAATATCCAATCCCTCGCCTGGCAGCACCTGCTTCTGGACTGGAAAGACTTCCTCCT
>Ga0207752_1001099_pt1 | contig 12558 bp, 10 predicted proteins | sample Pon2CUnioCityCA_6_FD_187272 | JGI IMG/M metagenome (GOLD analysis project Ga0207752, IMG submission 187272) | Marine sediment microbial community from Union City, CA, USA - Pond 2C Sediment 2 (SPAdes) | ecosystem: Environmental > Aquatic > Marine > Intertidal zone > Salt pond sediment ... | reverse complement strand
GTGGCCACTTGGGGAAATCTCGCAACAATTATGCGAATCTCAACCGATAACGGCGCTACCTGGTCGAAGGCACGATTAATCAATCCCGAGCACGGCCTGCGTCATATGCCGGTCGAATCTGTCTTTCGAACCCGCGAGGGCTTCCTTGTCCTGCCTTGCGATGCGGTGACCGGCGGCAACGGCGGCACCGCCGTCCACATCAGCCCCGATGGCGGCGAAACATGGACCGATCCCGGCGCGGGCAGAGATGCGCCGAAGTTTGCCGAAGGCGAAACCGGCGCGTGGATTGCCGGGATTCACGCCGGCGTAGTGCAGCTAAAAGACGGCAGTCTGATGGCCTTCGGACGCGGCAACAGCATCAACGGCAAGATGCCGAAAAGCATTTCTCATGATATGGGTGAAAACTGGACATATTCGGCCAGCGAGTTTCAGCCGATCAGCGGCGGACAAAGACTTATCCTCAGACGCCTGCTGGAAGGCCCTGTTTTGTTTGTAAGTTTCACGAATCGCAATACCGGAATGAAGTTCGAAGATTCCACCGGAAAGCAGCAGCGTCTGTTCGGCATGTTTGCAGCCTTATCGTACGATGAGGGCAAAACATGGCCGGTAAAAAGGCTGCTCACCGACGGCGGCCAAGCAAGGGAAGTTGACGGCGGCGGCAATACCGGCAGGTTCATCATGGACGCGACTCACGCCGAACCCAAGGGCTACCTGGCGGCGACTCAGACTCCGGACGGTCTGATCCACCTTATCAGCAGCAAACTCTATTACGTATTTAATCTTGCCTGGCTACAGCAGGGCACATAAACACTAAATTGAGGAGTAGCGAAAATATGGCAGCGAAAAAAGTGGCTATTTTAGTCGATGAAATGTATCAGGTTCTCGAAGTATGGTACCCGTATTACCGGTTCAAGGAAGCGGGCCTTGGAGTTAATTTGGTTGCGGCCGAAGCGAAAAAAGAATATCATTCGAAGGAAGGTTATCCGTGTATTTCCGAAATTGCGGCGGCACAAGCCAAAGCCGATGATTTTGACTGTATGCTCGTACCGGGCGGTTTCGCGCCGGATTATATGCGAAGAAGCAACGATGTCATAAAGTTCGCAAACGATATGGTTGACGCCGGAAAGGTAATCGCAGCTATTTGTCACGGCGGATGGCTGTTGTGCAGCACGAAGATATATAAAGGCAAAAAAGCGACCTGCTTTATGGCTATAAAGGACGATATTATCAACGCCGGCGCTGAATACATTGATGATGAATGTGTGGTGGACGGCAATCTGATTACGGCGCGCAAGCCGGATGATTTGCCGGCTTTTTGCACGGCCGTAATACGCGCTGTCGGAAAATAACGAGGAAAATCGCTCTTCCGACTTGAACAGGAGCATTATATGAGCAAAGCAGAAACTGATACGAAAGAGGATAAGACACCTGCAGTTTTGGTGGTGGATGACAATCAGCAGAATCTTGAACTCCTTCAAGCATATCTTGAGGACCTGGATTGTACAACCGTTCCTGCACACAACGGGCAAGAAGCATTGAAAATTATCGCAAAAGAGCCTCCCGATTTGATCCTTCTGGATGTTATGATGCCCAGGATGAGCGGTTTCGAGGTTTGCAGGAGAATTAAAAACGACCCCAAAACCCGCGATATCCCCATTATCATGGTTACAGCCTTAAATGAATTCGGTGATATCGAACGCGGCATCGATTCGGGGACGGACGACTTTCTCAGCAAGCCCGTAAACAAACTGGAGCTGCTGACGAGGGTAAGAACCATGCTAAAACTAAAAGACCTGACCGATAAGCTTCAGCGCACATTGGCGTATTTGAAAGACATAGAAAACCAGGCACAGACGGCAAAATCTTAAACCCGATAACCAGCTTCTAAAATCGTAACAACCGGCACATAACGCACAATCCCCACAGCAAAAAAGCAAAATAGCACATCATATGACTAATTGCCAAATCCGGCATAAATTCACACCCGTCTATTGTCGATATCCTGATGGTGATTGGAGGCGGGTGGAGACTCAAATCCACAATAATTAATCACAAGATGTAAATGAGTGCGGGTGATGTATGAGTCGATTATTGGAAATCCTCGGCAGGGCGATAACTGTCGATACTGCTGATTTGATATGGCACTGGTTAAATGTTGTCGGATTACCGGCGGAAGATAACGAATCTTCTCAATACCGGCAGATCGGCAGGACATTAGAGCTGATGAGCGGCATGAAGCTTGATACGGCTACCGAGCATCTGCGGATTTATCTGTTTGAAAATCCCTCCTGTATATACGGCCGGCTGGCAGCGGCGGCGATTTGCCTGCATAACGGCCGGCCATCTGAAGCAATCAAAGAGTTAAACTCGGTTTATCTTCGTCAGCCGAACAACACTATGGCCCTTTATGTCCTCGGACATTGTTATGAGCGTATCGGCAAAGAGTCGGAGGCCGTAGAATTCTATCAGGACTGCCTGAAGTTCAAGAACTATTTACAGCTTCCCGCTCAGCGGCTGGCGGCCATCTACTTTAAGAACGGCCAGATGGAAAAGGCCACGCAGCAGTATGAGCTTCTTAAAGATGAATACCCCGATGACATCTCGGCACTGATTACGCTCGGGCATCTGTACATCGTAACTTCTCGATATGCCGAGGCTGTCGAAACATTTAACAAGGCGATTCTGATCCATCCCGATAATTTTCAGGCCCATGATGGGGAAATAGACCAGTTAATATCCGAGGGCCAGTTTTACGAAGCTTTGGAGTTTATTGAAGACATGCTGGTCGCTGAGCCGGAAAAACCGGATTTACGTATGAAGTACGCTGACGTTCTTCGCATGATTGGCGCCACTTCGGACGCAATCTCGCAATACGAGCATGTTCTGCGTGCTTGCCCCGACTTCCTGGAAGCTACGATAAAACTCGGAACGCAATACCTGCAAATGGAACAGGATCATCTCGCCGCTCAACAATTTAACAGGGCGGTCGAAATCAACGACAGCATCGTCGAGGCATATATAGGCCTTGCAATTGCCCAGAAAGCAGCCGGCAACACATCAGATGCTCTGGGAACATTATCTTTGGCCGGTGCTATTCAACCTAATAGTTCTTTATTATTTACCGAGATGGCAACTCTGCGATTCAAGGCGGGCCTCAGAGAGAATCAGCCTTTTGATTGTAAAGATGATTTTAACAGTCTCACGGAACTGGTTATTGTCGCCCACCGTCAACAAATCATTCACCACCCGCAAAATCCGGACTTGCATTACAGGCTCGGAGTCCTGATGATGAATGTTGGAAGGATGGATGATGCGATTGAATCGTTCCAAACCGCTTTGGAAATCAATCCGGCTTATACAAGAGCCAGGAGCAAATTAGCCGTTTGCCTGCTTGAAACGGACCGCAAAAACGAGGCGCTTGAACAATTAACAAGCTCGGATTGTCTCGATAAGGACACGCTGCAGTTGCACTATCATACGGCCTTGCTGTATTGCGACAGGGTAAAGTTCGCATCGTCCTTGATTAACCTCGAGCATCACCTCGAAACAAATTTTGCATGTCCCGATGCTACGATTAATATCTCGATCATTCTGCAGAATCTGGGCCTGCTTGACAGGGCGACGGCCATGTGGGACAATCTGACAGAAACAGCCAATCAGACGATTGGAACCGACAGTTCGTTTTGAAAGTAAAAAACGCCGGAACAGACCAAAATACGAATTCTCGATTACATCGCAGTACAAAGGGCCGAATGAAACATAACATATATTATGGGACGTTGGATATGTTGTTTTCTATATATCCGGTTTTCGGCATCTATTCAATGTTTCATAAGATACCACCCCCAGAGTGATCTCGCAGGGACAAAGGTCTGCCGAGAATTTCGTAATGGAGTATCGCCCTTTTTAGCTGGTCAGGATCGGAACAATCCGAGAGAAGTTCGGAAAAATCTTCCGACTCGGCAGTTTGTGTTGGTTCCAAAGCTTGCTTTTTCTGCGGCTTCTCGATTATCGTACTCTTCGTTTGTGGTAATTCCACGGTGTCGTATTGAATTTGAGGCTTAGGGGATACCGGTTTATTAGGCTTCGGAGCAGGCTTTTCTGTATCCATCTGGAATGCCTGCTCTGCTTCAGCGGCAAATTTCCGGACGGCAGCCTGAAGGTCGGAGAACTTCATACGCGGTTTTTGGGTAGCCGGGCGAGGCTGCCGGGGCTTACTTTGTGCCGATTCGGCGGGCTTTTTCAGCTTTCTGAGCATTTGTTCACGTGCCTCGGTGCTGTGAACCGACGGTTTGCGGGCCGGTTTTCGGGGCGGCTGTTTTTTCTGTGCACCGGACTTATTGGCCTTGGCTTTTATAATGCCGCCAATCAGCCAGAAGGCCGCCAGCACCACGATAAACAGGATGTTCATTAAGCGTTCTACATCATCGTTTCGCTGTGCTAGAATTGTTTGTAAAAGAAAATCATTCATAACTTTGATTCAAGCAAGTAACGGAATTATTCTTTTTTCTTGGGCTTAGCAATGGAATCTCTCATCGACGTGTCGGCCATAACATTTTTCATTCTATAGTAATCCATGACACCTAAATTGCCTTTCCTGAACGCCTCGGCCATCGCAAGCGGTACCTTCGATTCATTTTCTACTACGAGAGCACGCATTTCCTGTTCGCGCGCCACGGCCATTGCCCGGCGTTTTTCGGCCTCGGCCTTTGCCCTTCGCATATCGGCCTCGGCCTGTGCTGCCTGCAACTGGGCGCCGACGTTCTCACCTACGTCCACATCGGCGATATCAATGGATAAAATCTCATACGCAGTGCCGGCGTCAAGTCCCTTGGACAAGACCGCTTTGGAAATCTCATCCGGATTCTCCAGGACGCTTTTATAAGTTATCGCACTGCCGATTGTCGTTACAATTCCCTCGCCGACGCGGGCGATAATCGTTTCCTGGGTGGCCCCGCCGATCAGCCTTTCAATATTTGCCCGAACGGTCACACGGGCCTTTGCCTTTAGTTGAATGCCGTCCTGCGCTACGGCGTCAACGGTTCCCCTGCTCTTTTGCGGGTCGGGGCAGTCGATTACCTTGGGGTTGACACTTGTCTGAACGGCATCGAGAATGTCACGACCGGCCAGATCGATCGCCGTGGCCGTCTGCAAAGACAATTCGATATTGGCTCTGTTGGCAGCAATCAGGGCGCGCACGACGTTCGGGACACGTCCGCCGGCAAGAAAATGGCTTTCCAAATCCCTTGTCGTCAGTGTAAGGCCCGCCTGAATGGCGGTAATTTTGCTCAAGACAATAGTCCGCGTATCAACCCTTCTTAGCCACATTCCGATAAGCTCGGAGAATTTTACGTCTGCTCGCGAAAGGCGTGCCTGCAGCCACAACCGGAAGAATTTCAGGAAAAGCAAAAAGAACACAATCACTACAAGAATGACTATGACCAAAAGCGCAATTCCTACGACTTTTAACGGCTCGGTTTGTGCTAAACTCGTGTTTATTAAGTTAAACATAATATTTGTCCTTTCATTAACTCTCTTGGATTACACGAACTTTCAACTGCGTACTTTCCACGCTTATAATCTTTACCTTTTTGCCCTTTTCGACATAACCGCTCTCAGCCATACATTCGAATCTGCGGCCTGAGAAGTCAACCGTTCCCACCGGCCGGAGCGTCGAAAGCACTACGCCTTCGGCCCCGAGCAGACCTTTGAGCTCGTCCGTATCGGGAACGGCATCGCCCTGCCGGCGCTGAGGCGGCGAGAGCGTTACGGTTTTGCCGAATCTGGTTTTCGGAAAAATCCTGTAAGTGAAAACCAGCATAGCCGGTATCATTATTAAAGCGATACCGATGCCGATCCATCCTGCGATTACATTGTAATGGAAAAATATTGCTATACCCCCTACCAGGCAGGCAAGGGCACAGATGCTGATAAGGCCGCCGCTCGGTACAAATACTTCAGCAACAATCAGCACTGCACAGACAAAATATAAAAAAACAGCAAAAATAAGCCACCAAACCATCATTTACCTCTTACGAGTACAGAAGACATATGTCTCTTCTTTAGGAAACTTCTTGGTTATTTCAAATATCTTCATCGCGAGCCGATAGGAAAGCTGATAAACTTTTAAATCTTTAACGTTTTTAATCACTTTTTTACTCAGCTTTTTGTTTTCTGTTTCCTGTATCTTATATTCTGTCCTCTGTCATCTGACTTCTGTCTTTCGTCATCCACTCTCTGTCATCTGCCTCTTGACAACCACTCTGTTGCCGTGAATTTCAATTATCCGGACCTGTGCGTTTTTTTCAAGGAACTCAGCTTCGGCAACGACATCTACGATTGCATCTCCGAACCTTGCTTTTCCTGTCGGTCTCAGTGTCGAAACCACCTGCCCGACATCACCCACCTTGACGCCGGAGCTTTCGAGTTTATTCGGCGCCGTCATGCTGATTTCCATCTCTGTGCCCTGCTTTGCGAGGGCCGGCACCAGTATAAGCCCGCTTAGGAATTGGAGTTTGGGCAGATACTTTGTGAGTATCGCCGCCAAAACGACAAATCCGAGAAGACCGAACGACAATCCCACAAGCCCGTTCATGAACATATACCAGTTTGCCGGGCTGTCGGGCCAGGGTAACTTATCGGGGGGATTCTTGATGAGCATACCGAATAAGCCGGCCATCATGCAGATTATTCCCAGTATCCCCGCGACGCCGAAGCCGGGCAGCACGAAAATCTCAACCAAAAGCAGCAGTATCCCCGCAACGAACAACGCCACCTCCACCCAGTTTGCAAGACCGACCAGATATTTGCTGCCGACGATAATGGCAAAACATATCACCGCCGCCAGCCCCGGTAGTCCTAAGCCCGGCGTATTGAATTCAATATACACTCCCAGCAGCGCAAGCATAATAAGCACAGCCATTACCGCCGGTGAGTTCAGCCAGCGAACCATCTCTTCCGACCATAAGGTTTTGAGCACCATCGGCTCGCCGACAAAAGTCACGTCGTCACGTTCGGCCAGAAAATCAAGCGCCCCCTCCCGGTCCTCAACCTGTGCTCTGGCAATTCCGTATTCGGCCGCTTTTGCAGCGGTGAGCGTTAAAATCTCGTCATCATCGACTACCAGCTCCTTGCCGTCCAGGTCGTACTTATTCGGGTCATCGGGCAGTTGTTCGGTTTCGAAGAACTCGCTTTCACCGGTCTGCAGATTCTTGATCCTGTAGACTTTTGTCTGCATAGTGACCATGGCTTTCAGCAGGGCCGCCGGGTAATCGTTGGCTTCTGCGGCACGGGCGAAAGCAGCGCGGGTAAAACTCTCGGCTTTTTCACGTTCTACGCCTTCGAGCTTGCCGCCCATCGTAATTGGAGCGCAATCGCCGATGGTGGTATTCTCGCGCATGATGATATCGCGGCAGGAGACGCTGATCATCGCACCGGCAGATATGGCCTCGGTCTTTACATAGGCAACCGTGTGGGTCTTATCTCCTATTTCGAGAATGAAGTATTTGGAGATATCGTCCGCAGATTGAAGAAATCCGCCATAGGTGCCGATTTCATAGAAGATGTATTCGGCGTCGTTATCAAGGGCGATTTGTGTCCTTCGCCGGATGGATTGATAGAGACCGTCGTCGATCATCCCCTTGCAGATAATAACGGCGGCTTTTACACCGGACGAGGATGTCTCCGCCGAATTCGGTTCAGAAGCCAGGCACAGCCCGGCAAGAAGCATCAGGCACATCACACTAACCGCAATTATCTGAAATGGACTCTCCATATCAGAGCCAATTATACCCGCGAATCATCCGCTTGCCAATATATTGTCAGGAATCCGGAGATATTTTTGGCTTAATTCCCTCCCACTGCAGCCCGCCTACTATTGCCTGTGCAATATTTGTCAAATGATCGCCTATTTTTTCGACGTTATCGACCAGGTCGATAAATATTAGACCCGCCTCGGGCGAACAAATGCCCTCACCCATCCTGTCCACGTGGCTGCGGCGAAACTCTATCTGCATTTTGTTAAGGTTATGTTCGTGAATCAGGGCAGATTTCGCTCCTTCCATATCGTTATCTTTCAAAGCTGCGATAATATCGTCACACATCTGTTCTATCTCATTTTTAAGGTTGTTGGCCTCATCCAGCGCCGAATCGCTGAAAGAAAGCTTCTGGGCGATTTTCCGTTCGCCTATTTCGACAATATTGACCGCATGGTCGCCTATACGTTCGAGGTCATTGACGGTATGCAGCAGAACCGGCAGCTCGAACGAAACTTCGTCGTCCAAATTCCTGCGCGATAACGCCGTCAAATATGATGTAATTTCAAGCTGGAATAAATCAGTAAAGTCTTCTATAGCTCTGACGGAACCGAGCTCCTTTCTGTCGTCTTCTATGATTCCGCTGACAGACCGCATCACGGCTTTTTTTGCCGTACGGGCCATACGGACGATTTCCCGCTTTGCCTGTTCCAGCGCTATCACCGGAGTATCCAGCAGATGGTTTTCCAAAGCCACGGGCTTTTGTGCAAGTTCCTGCTTATTGACCGGTATAATTTTTGTAACCACCGCCGCAAGTTGACGGACAAAAGGCAGGAACATAATGGTATTAAATGTGTTAAACATGAAATGGGCAAAGAATATGTTGGTCATAATCGTATTTTGCTCTAACGGCCCCGGCATGAGCCATTGCACCGCATGGCCGTACCACCCCACCCAAACCAGAGGAAGCATATAAAGAACACCAATCACATTGAAAAAGGTATGCCCCATCGCCGTTCGCCTGGCGTTTCGCGAGCCCCGCAGCGCTGCAATTTGAGCGGTTATAGTGGTTCCGATGTTATCGCCCAGAATATATGGAATTGCGACCTGCAGCACCAAAGGCCAGTCCGTTCCGAAGGCTTCCTGAAAGGCCAGCATCTGGATCATGGCGATTGATGCCGAGCTGCTTTGCAAAAGCATCGTTATGACCGTTCCGGCCAAAACCGCCAAAATCGGATTTTGCCCGAGCCATATAAGCGCTTCCTGCGCGTTTTGGTTGTATCTGAGCGGATCGAAAGCCTCTTTCATAAAATGGATGCCGAGAAAAAGAACGCCGAAACCGATCATCACCTGCCCTATACTTCTGTTCTTTTGTGTCTTTCCTATCAGGTTAAGCAAGAACCCGATGCCTACAATCGGCAGCGCGTAGTTGGTAATCTTAAATACCGCCAGCACCGAAACCAGCCCCGCCGTGATGGTCGTGCCCACGTTGGCGCCGAGTACGACGCTTAGCGCCTGCTTCAAAGTCAGAAGTCCCGCGTTCACGAATCCGACCGTCATCACGGTCGTCGCCGAGCTCGATTGTACCAGACATGTCGTCATCGCTCCGACGAAAACGGCAATAACTCGGTGTTTGGTCAGCGATTCGAGCAGGCCCTTCAATTTCTGCCCGGCGACCTTTTTCAGGCCGTCAGACATCAGACCCATGCCGAATAAAAACAGGCCCAATCCCCCGACTGTACCGAAAATCATGTCCTTGATCATCCTGACTCCTTGTGAGGATTATGTTGTATCATCAAAGCTTCGACTTTCTGCTGCTGCCCCATTTTATGTTTGTGCTCACTGGTACATGCGTCATTGTGCGGCAGTTTAATCGGTTATCATTTATGCGGTCAAGGTAAAATTTTAACGAAGGGAACAAAGCCGGTTTCTTTTATGTCAGGCCGCACAGAATCTCCACCCCCTGCCGGATTTTCTCGTCCGTGGTCGCATAACTTATCCTGAAATGCGTATCTTTCTCACTGAAAACGTTGCCGGGTATTATCAGAACGTTATTTTTAATGGCCTTTTCCACGAATTCCGTCGCCCCCGCTGTGCCGGGCGCTTTAATAAAAGCATAAAACGCCCCTGACGGCTTAATCATCTCGAACTTGTCCTTCAAGCCGTCATAGAGCAGGTCCCTTTTTTTGCGATAGGCATCGACATAATCACTGACGTCGTAATCCAGCGCCGCCATTGCCGCCTGCTGAAACGGCGTCGGAGCACAGACAAACGTGTACTGCTGTATCTTGGTCATTTGCTCGATGACGTCTTTCAGTGATTCCGGAACCGCCGCGTAGGCCAATCGCCAGCCGGTCATCGCATGAGACTTGCTGAAGCCGTGCAGCACCATGCTCTTTGGGTAATATTTTGCTATACTCGGGCACTCGCCGTCGTAGCTGAAACTCTCGTATATCTCATCGGTCAGCACTAAAACGTCTTTTTTCGCTGCAATCTCGGCTATTTCCTTCACCTGCTGCTCTGAGTAAACCATGCCGGTCGGATTGCAGGGCGAATTAAGAATAATCATCTTGGTTTTGTCGGTTATCGCATCGGCGATTTTCCCGACCGGCAGCTCGAAATCCGGATAACTGTCCACGAATACGCACTTTCCGCCCAGCATGCCGACCAGATGCTTGTACATGACAAAATACGGGTCCGGCACGATTACTTCGTCGCCGGGATTGACCAGCGACAGAAAAGCCAGCAGCAGCCCCCCGCTTACGCCGGAAACCACCATCACGGCGGGATTTTCCCAGCCGTACTCTTTACTGACACGCTCGGCGATTCGCTCTTTGAGCAGCTCATCCCCGGCCGTCTGTGAATAGCTGTTCCGCCCGGCACGGATGGCCTTGATTGCTTGTTCTTTCAGCGCTTCCGGCACATCGAAGTCCGGCTGGCCTATCGAAAAATTCACCGGGTCCTCAAGCGACGCCCCCAGCGCGAAGACCTTGCGAATCCCGCTGGCGTCGATAAGTTTCGTTCTGTCTGCAATTAAATTTTTCATAGCCCTGCATAATAACCGACCTTCTGTAATAAGCCAACCAAAAAATCGTGCCGCGGTCCCGTGGGCATCCCGTGGCACGGCCATCCTGACCGTGCTTCATGGGCTGGAAGCCCATGCCACGGCTCGGGGCAGGCACTGTCCGCCGTAAGCTCTATAAAAATCTCCCTGTCATTGCGAGGACCGCAGGGCCGCGGCAATCTCAATAGACAATCGCCAAATTTGTCATTCTGAGCGCAGCGAAGAATCTCAATCCTTCCGGGCGATAAAGAGATTCTTCACTTCCCCATTCGGCTTCGCTCAGGGCTAAAGGCTTTGCTCCGTTCAGAATGACAAGGAGTGCTTAAACAGAACAGTATAGACTTTCAATAGTCAATAGACAATGGAGCGCCTTCATGACCATCCCCAAAGCCTGCGGCTTTGAGGCTGCCACCCGTTTTTACCAATCCGGATCGGGTGGCAGCCTCATCCCGATTGTCGTTTATCGGGATGGGGATGGCTTTTCCGAAACATTATGTTAAAGTCCTGCTGTACCTTATACGCGACAAATCCTCGCCCGCTTTTGGCTTGCGAAAAACGAACAAATGCTCATGCATAATAAGATAAAAGCCCCCCTGCCTGGCCTTACCCCGCCAGCGCCCGGTATATTTGCAATGATGCTGGACCTTGATAATGTCCTCTTTCAGCACGAAGCCCGCCTTCAGAAAACGTTCCATAACACGGAAAGCAAGCGGCACGTAATGCCGGCCCTTACGCGTATCGCCGATGAGTATCGCACAATACCTGTCCGCCTTGAGAACGCGAAACAGCTCTCCGGCGATTATCTCAATCTCATCGCAGAACTTCGGCAGGCTGCCGATATTCGATAAATCCCCCGCAATCTTGCCGTCCGAATATTTGATAATGTTCATATAAGGCGGATGCGTCAGCACAAGGTCGAACGTCTCGTTGTCGAGAAACGACAAATCGCGCGCATCGGCCACCTTTGGTACGGGCGGTTCGCGAACCGCCCCTACGCCGGCCGGATGATGCTTAAAACGAAGGGCCTTCTTTGCAAGCTCGACCGCCTCGGGATTGATATCCAGCCCGACCGCGTTTCGCGCCAGAAGCTTCGCCTCGATAAGCGTAGTTCCCGCCCCGGCCATCGGATCGAGAATCGTATCGCCCTTGGTACTGTACATCTCGATAATATTCCGAGCTATCTGAGGTGCAAAATTACCACGATACCCAGCGTTATGAGTAGCCCAATCCCCCCGCTGAGGAAAAGACCAGACCGTAGTATATTCAGGCTCCCAGAAAAGAGGCCCGATTTCTTTATGAAAAGATTTTGATTTTGTTGTGCCTGACACGAATCCCGACTTTTTTGTCAGGATCGTTGATCAGGGCGTGATATTGATCAACTACCTATAGGTAGCAATCTTCAAGATGAAAAAATATTTTTTGGATAATAATAATTTCTTCTTACACTTATTACATGATGTCTTGAATTGCTTTAAGCTCGGAAGTTCTTGAGTGTAATTGTGAAAGATGTTGATAGCTCCAGAAATATATGTAATCCTTTATAGAATTGAACGCATTTAACATAATCGTTTGTTCGTATTGTCTTTTTCGGTTCTTGTCGGCAACAATAATCATCTCTGTTCTGAAATCCTGTAGTTCGACGAATTTGACAAGTGAGTTCTTCATATCCGTTGAGTGCTCGACTTCAAACACCGAAGCAGGCATCCTTCGCGAATTGAACCACACTACATCGATAGTTTG
>Ga0207752_1001098_pt1 | contig 12567 bp, 8 predicted proteins | sample Pon2CUnioCityCA_6_FD_187272 | JGI IMG/M metagenome (GOLD analysis project Ga0207752, IMG submission 187272) | Marine sediment microbial community from Union City, CA, USA - Pond 2C Sediment 2 (SPAdes) | ecosystem: Environmental > Aquatic > Marine > Intertidal zone > Salt pond sediment ... | reverse complement strand
CTCCGGACACCGACTTTTCCTGTTTGTCGTCGGTCTCTCCGAGTACTATCAGATCGTCGACAAACTGGAAAAAAGAGGCATCCCGGCTGAAATGGTGGATGTGTTGGTGGAAAGGGGTCTGGCCAATGTCCGATTCCTGCAGGACCGAAACGCAATGGAAGGAATCCGGGCCAACCTTGCCGACTGGGGATACGAACTTGGCGAACTGATCTGGAACGAGGAACGGGACGTCTTTGAAATGACCGTCACCCCCCCCGCCGATATCGAGTCGGATATCCCGGCCTGGAAGGCGCCTGCGGTGAAGATCGGCAGGGGGCTGGTTTTTTCCACCGATTTTCAAAAATGCCTGGTGATTGCCAAAAAAATCGTCGCCTGGGACCGCGGACCATTTTTCATCTTGGCGCCGGAAGGGCAAAAAGAGCCAAAGGAATTCAAAAACAAGCGAAGCCTGATCGGATATTTGATCGAAGAGGGGAGAAAGGGGCTGAGCATTCAACGCTACAAAGGCCTCGGTGAAATGAATCCCCTCCAGTTGTGGGAAACGACGATGAATCCGGAAAAGCGGACCCTTCTTCAGGTGCAGATTCAAGATGCGGTGGAAGCCGACGACATTTTTACCGTCCTGATGGGAGACGAGGTGGAGCCGCGCCGGGAGTTTATCCAAAACAATGCCCTGGAAGTGAGCATGCTCGACATTTAAAATCGCTGCGCGATTTTAAATGTTTCAGCGCCTTCGGCGCTGGTAAAAAAAACGGAATTATGTACCTGTGTAAGGCCACAGCCCTTTTGGAGTTGAAGGTCCGGAAAAAACGGATCGAAATCGAATGAAAATTCATCGTATTGATGCGCGGGACCTGCCGGATCTGTGGTTTCAGGCCGTGCACGACATTTTGGACAGCGGGCGGCGGTTTACCATTGACCGGGGATCCTATGCGGGCCAGACCAGGCTCGAATACGACTTTTTCACGGGCCATGTGCGGTACCCGGGCGCCCATCCCCTTCTTCCCGACATACCGCCGAGCTGCGGAATCCCCAACCCGGTCGAAGAGTCCTACATTTATGGCGGCGAGGGCTACGAGAGATCCTACATCGAATATTTGATGACCGGAGAAAAGGCGGCCGGCGAATCCTACACCTACGGAGAACGGCTCACCCGGGCGCCCATCACCGGACAGAAGATTTCCTGGTGGAAGGAAGGGAACCGGGAAATCGTCGATATTCGGGATGTGGACGGCAGGATCGTTTTTGAAGAAGAGGGTCGGCTTTACTTGAACCAAATCGAATGGGTGATCGATACCTACCGCCGCTTCGGGCACCGCAACAACCAGATGGTGCTGCAGGTGGCCCATCCATCCGACCTGACCCTTGTCGATCCGCCCTGCCTCCGGTCTCTGGACACGCGCATCCAGGACGGCGCCCTTCATTTTGCGGTCTATTTTCGTTCCTGGGATCTATGGGGGGGCATGCCCGCAAACCTGGCCGGCATTCAGAACCTGAAAGAGTACATGGCGGCCGAGATCGGCGTCGGCGACGGGGAGATGATCGTTGAAAGCAAGGGCCTGCACCTGTACGGCTATGCCGAGGAGCTGGCCAAGCTTCGCTGCCTTCGGGAGTGATTGGTTAAATCGTTGATTGGTCGAGTGGTCAAATGGTTGAATGGATGATTGGGAAAAAAAGCCCATTTGACGAATCGACCAGTCCACCAATCAACCCGCCCGGAAGAAACAGCCCCTTGGAAAAGCAAAATCAGAATCAGAATTCGATAGTCCCGGGCGTGCGCGGAAACGGAATCACGTCCCGGATGTTTGCGGCACCGGTGAGCAGCATCAACAGGCGCTCAAATCCGAGACCGAATCCGCTGTGGGGTGCGGTACCATAGCGACGGACATCCAGGTACCACCAGTATTGCTCCGCATCCATGCCCGCATCTTTCATCCTCGCCTCGAGGATATCGAGGCGCTCTTCTCTCTGACTTCCGCCGATGATTTCCCCGATTCCCGGGACCAGCAAATCCATGGCGGCGACGGTTTCATCGTCGTCGTTTGCGCGCATGTAAAAGGGCTTGATGGCTTTTGGATAATCGTAAAGAATCACCGGTTTTTTAAAATGAACCTCGGTCAGGAATTTTTCGTGCTCACTTTGCAGATCGGTTCCGAAGGAAACCGGAAATTCAAATGCTTTTTCGGCCGAGCGAAGAATATCGATGGCCTCGCGATACGGCAGCCGGATGTAATCCGATTCGACCACCGTCTGTAGCGTTTGGGGAAGGGATTTGTCGACGAAACGGGCAAAGAGATCCAGATCTTCTTTGCACTGCTCCCGGATAGCACCGGTCAGGTTTCGAACGAGGTCTTCGGCCAGGTCCATGTTGCCGTCAAGATCGCAGAAAGCCATCTCCGGTTCCACCATCCAGAACTCTGCCACATGGCGGCGGGTGTTGGAGTTTTCGGCCCTGAAGGTCGGGCCGAAGGTGTAGACGTCGCCCAACGCCAGGGCAAACAGTTCAGCGGAAAGCTGGCCGGAGACGGTCAGATTGGCCTCCCTGCCGAAAAAATCCTGGTGATAGTCTACCCGGCCGTCGATTTTCGGCGGGTTGCCCAAATCCAGCGCCGTGACCCGAAACAACTCTCCTGCACCCTCACAGTCCGAGCCGGTGATGATCGGTGAATGGATGTAGTGAAAACCTCTCTCAGCAAAGAAGCGGTGAACGGCCTGGGCAAGCGCCGAACGAATCCGAAAAGTGGCGCCGTATTTATTGGTGCGGGGCCGAAGATGGGCAATGGAGCGAAGAAATTCGTCGCTGTGACGCTTTTTCTGCAGCGGAAAGCTTTCCGGAGCGTCTCCGACCAACGCTACCGCTTCGGCGCGAAGTTCCCAGGCCTGTCCTTTTCCGGGGGAGGCGACGATCTGGCCGGTGACCTCCACCGAAGATCCTGTGGCAAGTCTGCGAATCTGGTCATAGGCGGCCAACCCCTCATCGGCGACCACCTGGATATTTTTCAGACAGGAGCCGTCATTGACTTCGATAAACGAAAAGTTTTTTGCATCTCTACGGGTGCGGACCCACCCCTTGATCAGGACCTGTCCGGACGGCTGGTTCGAGGAAAGGAGCGCTGCGATTTTTGTGCGTCTCATCGATTCACATCCTTATGGTAATGTAATAGCCGTGGACCCCCCGCTGCAGAAGAATCACGACCGAGGACTTCAGACGGTACTTGACCACGGCATTTTCAAAGTCGGCAGAGGTTTCAATGGGAAGATCATCGATCTGTCCGATCACGTCTCCGGTCGAAGCGCCGATGGCCGCCAGTTGTGAATCCGGATTGATTCGGGTGATTACCGCGCCTGTGGAAGCCGGTATTTGATACCGTTTGCGGAGCCGGTCGGTAAGATCCTCCACCTTCACGCCGAGAAGTTGAAAGGCAAGGTTTCCGGCCTGGTCCTGCGGAAACCGGGCGGCGGTCAGAGAGAGACGATCGGTTTTTCCTTTCCGCCACACGCCCAGCTCCAGGCGCTCTTCCGGCTTGTAGTTTCGAATCGCCGCCACATAATCGGGCCTGGAGAACACCTCCTGACGACCCACGGAAAGAACGACGTCTCCGTTTTGGACGCCGGCAGACGCCGCCGGACTTTCTTTGAACACCGACCGGACGATCAGCCCCTGTTCGCCGGGAAGATTCATGTAGGCGGCCACCCGGTCATCCAGCTCCTGGACCAAAATTCCGATCCATGGAAGGATGACCTCTCCATAGCGGATCAGGTCGGAGACGATTCTATCGGCCCTGTGGATCGGGATCGCAAATCCGATTCCCTGCGCCTTGGCGTAAACGGCGGTGTTGATCCCGATCAGCTCTCCGTTGATGTTGAGCAGGGGCCCGCCGCTGTTTCCCGGGTTGATGGAGGCGTCGGTCTGGATGAAGTCGTGAAAGACGCGCTCTTCGGTTCGAACGCTCCGATGAAGGGCGCTGACGACGCCGGTGGTCACGGTATGGGAAAATCCGAAGGGGTTTCCAATGGCGATGATCGTCTCTCCGATCATCAAATCCTCCGAGTCTCCCATGGCCAAAGACGGCAGGGGTTCTGTGGCCTCGATTCGAAGAACCGCCAAGTCCGAATCCGGGTCAGCCCCCACGATCCGGGCATGAAATTCCCTTTCGTCCTGGAGAATAACGGTAATCGAGGCGCTTTTGGAAATCACGTGGGCATTGGTCAGGATGAGTCCCTTGTCTCCGGAGATGATCACTCCGGAACCGAGGCTGGTACGCTGATAGCGGCGTTGAAACCCTGGATCGAAAAAATCCTTAAAAAAAGAGTCGAAGAAAGGATCCATACCGAAGCGCGAAAAGGGGTTGGCCCTCGCCTGAATTTCCTGCTGGGAACTGATGTTGACCACGGCGGGACCCGCCAGGCGAACGGCCCGAACCACGTCGTTTTCACGGGCGGCCGCCCCGGCAAAACCGGCGGCAACGGCCACCACCAAAAACAGTACCATTGCCTGACAAAGGCACCGCTGGAGGAAAAACCCTCCGCGGTTGACTTTCCTTTCTTGCTCTGTCATGGGATACTGCTTTTTTTGGCGCCTTTTTGCGTGAACCCCGAAAACGGAATTCCAAAGAAGTGATGATGTCCGCAACCACATACGATGAGATTCTTTCCTTGGTGGAAAAACCGAGCCGTTATCTTGGAACGGAAGCCAACAGCATAAAAAAAGACCCGGAGAGGGTCAAGCTTCGATTTGCCCTGGCCTATCCCGATCTTTATGAAATCGGAACCTCCCACTTCGGCATGCAGATCCTCTATCACGCCCTCAACGCGCGGCCGGAAATCGCTGCCGAACGGGTGTTCACCCCGGCGGTGGATATGGAACAACGGCTGCGCCAAGCAGCGATTTGCCTGGCGAGCCTGGAAACCCGCAGGCCGCTTTCCCGGTTCGACATCGTCGGGTTCAGCCTGCTTTACGAGCTCAACTACACCAACGTGTTGACCATGCTCGATCTGGCCGGCATTCCCTTCCGGGCGAAGCAGAGACAGACCGACCAGCCGATGGTGATTGCCGGGGGGCCCTGCACCTGCAACCCGGAGCCCGTAGCCGAGTTGTTCGATGCCCTGGTATTGGGTGACGGAGAGCAGGTGGTCTTGGCAATGGCCGATGCATGGATGGCATGGAAACAATCCGGCGGCAAAGACAAGACCGAAATTCTGGAGACATGGGCTGGTATTTCCGGCGTCTATGTGCCCGCGCTATACCGGTTCCGGATCGGCGCCGGCGGGTTTTCGCGCGTGGAACCGGATCGCGCAGGGCGCAGTCCCGTGAAACGGGCCGTGATGGCAGATCTTGAAAAAGCGCCCTTCCCGGACAGGCCGGTGGTTCCCTTCGGCAGGCCGGTGCACGACCGGCTCCGGCTCGAGGTATCCAGGGGATGCTCCCGGGGCTGCCGCTTCTGCCAGGCGGGAATGATCTACCGCCCTGTCCGGGAGCGCTCCTGCCAAACGCTCCTTGACTTGGCTGCAGCCTCTCTTTCCGGTACGGGATATGAAGATTTGTCTCTGCTTTCGTTGAGCACCGGCGACCACAGTTGCCTGGAAACGCTGCTTCGCCAGTTGATGCAGCGATGCCGCAGCGAACACGTGGCGGTTTCGCTGCCCTCTTTTCGGGCCGGTTCGTTGACCAGCGAAATGATGAAAGAGATCAGACAGGTCAGAAAGACCGGCTTTACCATCGCACCGGAGGCCGGAAGCCAGCGCCTCAGAGATGTCATCAACAAAAACCTGACCGAAGAGGAAATCGAACAGACCGTTTCCAACGCCTTTTCCCTCGGATGGCAGGTGGTCAAGCTGTATTTCATGATCGGGCTTCCGACGGAAACCGAAGCCGACCACGAGGCCATCATTGATCTGGTGCTGCGGCTTCGAGGGCTTCGAAAGAAATCGGGAAGAAGGGGCCAGATCAATGTCAGCCTGACCACCTTCATCCCCAAGCCGCACACCCCGTTTCAATGGGCGCCGCAGCTTCGGCGGTCTTGTTCGGAACGGACCCTGTTCGGATTGCGCGACCGGCTTTCCAAACCCGGAATCCAGGTCAAATGGCAGAATCCTCAGGTCAGCATCTTGGAGGGGCTTTGGGCCCGCGGTGACCGACGCCTGCTGCCGCTTCTGGAAACCGCCTGGAAAAAGGGCTGCCGGTTTGACGGATGGAGCGATCATTTCCGCTTCGATCGATGGCGCGAAGCCTTGAACGAAACCGGCATCGACATCGATTTTTTTACCACTCGCCGACGATGCCTCGACGAGCCGTTGCCCTGGGACCACATCGACGCCAACGTTTCCCGGCAATTTTTACAAGAAGAATATCGACGCGCCATGGAAGGACTTCAAACCCCGGACTGCCGCTTCGGGCAGTGCAACGACTGCGGCGCCTGTGACTTTGAAACCATCGCGCCGGCGGTCGGCGGCGAGTGTTGCCAGGAGGAAGCCGAAACAGAGATCATCGAGGATTCCGGCGGCGGCCGGCGAATCCGGATCGACTATACAAAAACCGGCGATGCCCGGCACTTTGGCCACTTGGAAATGGTGTCGATTTTGGTCCGCGCCATGCGGCGGGCAGGGCTTTGCCTCGCCTACTCCGAGGGATTTCATCCCAAACCCCGCCTGGTGCTCGGAGATCCGCTGCCGGTTGGAATGGAAAGTGAAAAAGAATCCTTCGATGTCCGACTGGAAGGCGACGTCAGCCTCTCTGAAGCGGTCACCGTCCTCAACCGGGAGCTGCCTTCCGGGCTTCGAATTCTCGGTGCCCGGCAGGTTCCGGAAAATGCCCCGATCAGAAAGAGGGCGGTTTGTGTATACCGGGTTTCTCTTTCGGAAGGTGGCTTCGACAAAGGCCGGCTGGAGGCGTTTGAGGCCGCAGTCGACTGGACGATAACGCGCCGCACCGCCAAAGGAAAGTTGAAAAAAATCAACCTAAAGGATATGGTTGTCACGGTCTTGATCCGGACGCGGTCTTCTGCCGACCTGACCTTGCGAAGCGAACCCGGACGCACGGTGCGGCCGGCGGAAGTGCTGGCGCATGTATTCGGCCTGAAAGGCGAACAGATTCGAAAGGCCCGGGTCATGAAAACTGAAAAGGAGCCGAATTCTGGCACCACCCATGTATAGACAGCTCGTAATCAACATCACCGAACCGGAAATCCGTGTGGCCCTCCTGGAAGACGGCACCATTGCTGAACTTTTCATCGACTGCAAGGATCTCTATGATATTTCAGGAAATATTTACAAAGGCCGGGTTCAGCGGGTGCTTCCCGGCATGCAGGCGGCCTTTGTGGACATCGGCCTGAAACAGGCGGCATTTATCTACGTCAATGATGTGTTACATGACCCGGTAGAAGCGTTTTTGCCGTTGTTCGGCGAAGAGGTGGAGGATGAAGAGGCGCCGCAGGAAGTGGATAGGGAGGCCCGTCAGCTGCGACCGATCGAAGAGCTCATCTGCGAGGGGCAAGAAATCCTGGTTCAGGTGGCAAAGTCTCCGATCGGCACCAAGGGGGCTAGGCTGACCTCCTACATTTCTTTGCCGGGTCGGTTCCTGGTGATGATGCCCAATGCCAGCCATATCGGAGTCTCCCGGAGAATCGAAGATGAGGGGGAAAGAAGCCGGCTGCGCCACCTGGTCGACGACCTTCGAACAGAGCCCTTCGGATACATTGTTCGGACAGCGGCAGAGGGGGTCCAAGAAACCAAGCTTGCCTACGAGATGGCGTTTTTCAAAAATCTGTGGCGCAGCATTCAAGAAAAGAACGCCTCGGCATCGGCCCCGGTGCTGCTGCACCAGGAACTGAACATCGTGCTCCGGGCCGTCAGGGATCTGATGACCCTGGAAGCCGAGCGGATCATCATCGACGATCGAGAGGGATACGAATCCGTCCTGCGGTTTCTCGATGGATTCATGCCCAGCCTCAAAGATTCGGTGGAGCTCTACGAAGGGAGGGAGCCGGTTTTCGACGCGTACAACCTGGAAGGGGACATCTCCCGGGCGCTGAAACGCAAAGTCTGGCTCAAATCGGGCGGCTACATCGTCATCGAACATACCGAGGCCCTGGTGGCCATCGACGTCAACACCGGTCGATACGTCGGCAAGCACAACCTTGAAGAGACGATTCTGAAAACCAACCTGGAGGCGGTCAAAGAAATCGCCTACCAGATCAGACTCCGGGACATCGGCGGAATCATCATTATCGATTTCATCGATATGGAAAAAAAGGCCAACCAGGAAAAGGTTTTCAAGGCGCTCAAAGAGGCGTTCAAGAAGGATCGAAGCAAAACCCACGTGCTTCCGATGTCTGAAATGGGGTTGATCCAAATGACGCGCAAACGGGTGCGAAAGCCGCTAACCCGGCTTCTTTGCGAACCCTGTTTTTATTGCGAGGGAGAAGGATACCTGTTGTCGCGCCGGACGATCTGCCACAACATCTACCGCGAGGTGCTGAGCAAAGCCGGAGACGTGGGGGGAATCAAGATGACGCTCCACGTCAACCCGGACATTGCAGAACTGCTGTTGGGAGAGCACAGGGAACTGATTCTTTCCCTGGAGAAACGAATCGGCAAACAGGTCGTCATCTATCCGAACGCCAATTTTCACGTCGAAGAATACGATTTGTTTGAAATGATGGAAAATGGATCATCGTCTTGACAATGGGTTGGCAATATGATTAGTGATGCAGGTTATAGCCTCGGCGCCTGAGCACCACAGCGCTTTTTTGGATGAATCGTCTCCCCGGAAACGGGGAAATATCATTAGAATGGGAGCACCTCTTTATGAAGCGCACGTATCAACCTAGCAGACTCCGTCGCGCCCGGAACCATGGATTTTTGAAGCGGATGTCGACCAAACAAGGCCGCCGAATTGTCAACCGGCGACGCGCCAGGGGAAGGAAGCGATTAACCGCGTAGCCGTCTTCGGCCGGTCGACACGCATTCGGGAAGGCGAATTTTCGAGCCGCACAGGGCGACGGATTTGAGCAGAACAACGTTCACCAAGGCGGACAGGCTTCGAAAAAGGCAGGAGTTTCTCTATCTATTCCGGCACGGCCGGAGGGTTCATGCCTCCTATTTCATGGCCATGTTCGTCCCAACGGATCAGCCGAGCCGCATTGGGATCACCGTGTCGAAAAAAGTGGGAAAGGCCGTTCGGCGAAATCGGGTCAAACGCCTCGCCAGGGAATACTTTCGGCAGAACCGGAATCGCATCCGAGGGCAGTGGGATATCAATATCGTTGCCAAAAGCGGGAGCGCGGACTTGGTGACGCCGGATGTGTTCAGACAAATCCAAAAGCTGTTGGACCACATCTCCAGGAGTGCAGACCATTAGGGGACTTGTCCAAAAAGGGGCCCTGTCGGCGATACGGGCGTACCAGATTTTTCTGTCCCCCGTGCTCGGGCCCTCCTGCCGGTTTTACCCCACCTGTTCTGCCTATGCCCAAGAAGCGATTGCCCGGTATGGACTGCTCAAAGGCGGTTATCTGGCCATTGGAAGAATCCTGCGCTGCCACCCGTTTCATGCCGGAGGAGCAGATCCGGTTCCCTGATGACAAGGGAGAGGGCTCGACACCGGAAAAAGGCAAGGGGCAGTGGCGGCGAAAGATCGGGCCGTTCTGTCTTCTCGCAGCGCCCGCTTACGGCTTATATGGTTCCGGCAACGCATCCAAAGCGTTTGACGAGGAGATTTAGATGGAACAAGCCCGCATCTTGCTGGCCATAGCACTTTCGTTCGCCGTATTTTTAATCTGGGAGATCTTTTTTGTTGAGCGTCCGCCCGTAGCGCCCCCTGCTGAGCAGGCACAGCAGACGTCCGTCAAGACCCCCGCCGCCCCTGAAAGCAAACCTGCGACAAAACCAGAGGTCGACTCCTTTTCGCCTGAAGCCCAGCCGTTTAAAACGGTGTCGGAATCCGCCGGAACTGCCAAACGCATCACCGTCGAAACACCCCTATATACCGCCGAGCTCTCGGAAACGGGGGCAACGATTCGCAGCTGGAGGCTGAAGCAGTATCGGGAGGAGGCCGACCCCGGTGCCGCGCCCAAAGAACTGGTTGGAGAGCAAATCCCAGGTGGTACTGTTCAGACATCGTGGGGCCAGCCAATGGAAGTGCCCATGGAAAAGGCGCGGTTTTTCCTTGAGTCCGGAGATACAGAGGTGAACGTGACGGATCTTGGCCGCAGCGTTCGATTTTCCTGGCAGTCCCCCGAAGGGCTCCGCGTGGAGAAAACCTACACCTTTTCTCCGGAAAGCTATTTGGTTGACTTGGCCGTGACGGTGCAAAACGGATTGGGCCGCCCGGTTGTCGACGACATGGGCATCTCTCTTCTCAGCCGGTTCGAGAAGTCCGGCAGAGCGATGGGATTTGAGGGAGCAAGCGCCCTGGTCGATGATCGCGTAGAGCAGGTCAAGGTGGACGATGTGGGCGAAGAAATCCCTGATGCAGGAACGATTCAATGGATTTCTCTGCAGGACCAATATTTTCTTTCGGCCCTGATGCCGGCCCAGCCGGTGGAAACGAAACTTGCGCTCTCCAGCCCGGCGCCGGGGATCGTCGAAAGCCGATACATCCAGCCGGGGATCGAGCTGGCTTCCGGCACCCAGAAACGGTTTGACTACCAACTCTTTTTCGGGCCGAAGAGCATGAAGGTGCTGGGGGGGGTCGGCCACGACCTGGATCGTGTGGTCGACTTCGGGTGGTTCGATTTCATTGCCAAGCCGTGTCTCTGGCTGATGAATTTCATCCACCGTTTCATTCCCAACTACGGCGTAGCCATTATTATTCTGACCCTGATCACGAAAATTCTGCTCTGGCCGCTGGGAAACAAAAGCTACAAATCCATGGGAGAGATGAAAAAAATCCAACCGCTGATGGCCGAAGTCAGGGAGAAATACAAGAACGATAAAAAGAAGATGAACCAGGAGATGATGGCCCTGTATCGGACGTATAAGATCAACCCCGTGGGCGGTTGTCTGCCGATGGCGGCGCAGATCCCTGTTTTTATCGCACTGTACCGGATGCTTTATGGGGCCATCGAGCTGCGGCATGCGCCCTTCTTTGGCTGGATCAACGACCTCTCGGCGCCGGACCGGCTTTTCGAGTTTCCTTTTTCCGTTCCGTTTATGCAGGAGCCTTACGGCATACCGGTGTTGACGCTGGTGATGGGCGCTTCGATGCTGCTCCAGCAGAAGATGTCGCCCCCACCGGGGGATCCGAGCCAGGCCAAGATGATGATGCTGATGCCGGTGGTGTTCACGGTGATTTTTATCAACTTTCCATCCGGGCTCGTACTTTACTGGCTGGTGAACAACCTGTTTTCCATGGCCCAGCAATATTACACCCAGAAGAAACACGCGTAGCACAGGGAGGAGATCGATGGCCCCCAAGGATGAAGAATACGAAGGGAAAAGCGTGGATGCTGCCGCGGAGGAAGCCTGCAAGGCGCTGAATCTGGACAAGGAAAAGCTCAAATACGAAGTTCTTTCTTATGGTTCCACGGGAATTTTCGGCATCGTCGGTGCGAAAAAAGCGCGAATTCGAGTCAGAAATTCTGTTTCTCATACACGCGCCTCGGCGAATCAAAGAACATCAAAAGCGGCGGTCCCAATCAGCGAACCGGTTCAAGCTCCCCCGGAATCGATTACGGCCGAGGATTTTGAAAAACCGGAACCGCTCGCCGGGGAGGGCGACAAAGACCGGCCGACCCTGGCGGAAATGGAAGCGGCCGCCGAGGATGGAAAACAGTGTCTGCGGAAAATCATCGATGCCATCACCGATGACGCCACCATTTCCTCAGAATTGGAAAGCGAGAGCATCCGTTTTGAAATTCACGGGGGAAACGCCGCCGTTTTGATTGGAAAACGCGGACAGACCCTGGAGGCCGTCCAATACCTGGTCGACAAAATGGTCAACCGGAAGGCGGAGGGGCGCATCCGGATCGTCGTCGATGTGGAGGGGTACTGGGAAAATCGCCGCTCCAGCCTGACGGAAATGGCCAAGCGGATGGCCGGAAAGTCGAAAAAGACTGGAAAACCGATCACGCTTGGGCAGATGAACGCGCATGACCGAAGAATCGTTCACCTCACCTTAAAGGACGACCCGCACGTGAAAACCCAAAGTCGTGGGGAAGGATTTTTCCGAAAACTGATCATCTTCCCCAAAAAGGCGCCGTCTCCGCGCCGCCAGAAGCAAACGGAACGGAAATGAGTCTGTCCCGATAACCCCACATGTCCGCCCGCTGAAGGGCTCCTGTTTTTCCTCTCCGTTGGGACAAACATCCGGGCCGCACAACGGAAGCCCTCCACATGGCATCTTAGCGACAATTCGCCGGGAAATGGAAGACGCCACCATCGCCGCCATCGCCACCCCTTCCGGGCTCGGAGGAATCGGCATCATTCGGATCTCGGGGCCAGAAGCGCTGAAAATCCTGGGCGGTCTTTTTCGTCCCAGCAGAACCGGTCTGCGCTCCGGCAAAGGAGGCGCCGGCGGCTGGGAATCTCACCGCCTGGTTTACGGTGAAATCATAGATCCACGAGACGGGG
>Ga0207752_1001097_pt1 | contig 12581 bp, 13 predicted proteins | sample Pon2CUnioCityCA_6_FD_187272 | JGI IMG/M metagenome (GOLD analysis project Ga0207752, IMG submission 187272) | Marine sediment microbial community from Union City, CA, USA - Pond 2C Sediment 2 (SPAdes) | ecosystem: Environmental > Aquatic > Marine > Intertidal zone > Salt pond sediment ... | reverse complement strand
ACTGGAGGAAAATGCAGCTTTCCGCACTTCTGGCATCGTGTGGCGTAGATTTTTCCTTCTTCTAGACCCTTCCAGAACTTTGATGTTCTGCTTATGGGCAGATTATAGGTCAGGTGCAGCGTTCTGGCGCTCGTTAATGTCGGAGGTTTGTCCATGTTTTTCATCTCCTCAGTATGGTCACATAGCAGTAGTGTCCTGTTCCTCCCGTGTTGTGAGCTAACGCGGTGTAGTTTTTCATGGGAGCCTGCCTTCCTTTTGGTTTTATCTCCTCTCTTAACTGCTTTGTTAACTCTACAAGCATGGCTACGCCGGTGGTTCCGATAGGGTGACCCTTAGCCTTCAATCCCCCATCAACGTTAACCGGGATTCTGCCCCCCACCTCAGTCTCCCCCTCCCTAACCATTCTTGCTCCTTCACCCTTTTCGCAAAAGCCCAAGTCCTCATACGCCATGATTTCCGCTATGGTGAAGCAGTCATGAACTGTCGCCACATCCACAGCCTTCGGCGAGACACCAGCCATCCTATAAGCCATTCTTGATGCCCTCACAGAAGCCTCCAACCCCACATAATTCTCTCTCTTGGACAGATTAGCGGTGTCCGAAGAAAATCCTATGGACTCTATCCACACCGGGTCCTCTACTCCCAACTCCTTCACCTTCTCCTCAGATGCTAACACAACCGATGCGGCGCCATCAGTTATTGGACAGCAATCATAGAGCTTCAATGGCCACGCAATCACGGGTGAGCTGAGCACTTTTTCTGCGGTTATTTCGTGTTGTAGGTGAGCCAGCGGATTCATGGCTCCGTACCGGTGGTTCTTGACGGCGACCAAGGCAAGGTCTTCCTCTTTGGTATCATACTTTTGCATGTGCTGGACTGCATGAACCGCATAGTAGGCGGGGAAGGTCATGCCGAAATTTTCGAATTCCCACAGATAATATCCTGCTCTGCCTATCATCTCCAATGCGGTTGGGGTATCTATCTGCCTCATCTTCTCGACTCCGACAACCAACGCCGTGTCTAGTTGCCCAGATGCTATTGCAGAGTAGGCGTTGAAGGCGGCGGCGCTTCCTGAAGCACAGGCTGCCTCGCATCGGACCAAGCCTGCTCCAGTCAGTCCGCAGTATTCTGCTATTACAACGGCGGGTAATGGTTCTTCTGACCAGACGCCCATCGAGCCGACAGCCACGTAGGGTATTTGTTTGGCTGTTAACCCTGAATCTTCTAGGGATGGCTGGACAGCCTCAAACGTCAACTCGGAGAGGTTAACGTCTGACCTGTCTCCGAATCTGCTGTGTCCCACCCCGATAATCGCTACTTTATTCGTATTTCATCCCTGCCAAACACTGCTATCCTGATTCAACAGTGTCCCTCTTTTTTGTTTCCCTCTGAGACAAAAACGATTCTATCTTCTCCTTGGTTTCTCTTTTGGAGAAAAGCAGAGCAAAAAGGTCTGTTTCATTCTTTAACCCCGACTTGAGTAGACTTTGTGTTACCGCATTGATGGCACGTTTTGCATGTTTCAGCGCCTCTGGCTGATATTCACATAGTCTCTGAGCTAGGGCTTCTGCTTCCGCCTTCAGCTCTTCATGGGGAACAACTTTGTCCACTAAGCCCATCTTTAGCGCTTCCTCGGCTTTCACCCTGTCCCCCACCATAATCAGCCGCTTAGCCTCTGCCACGCCAACAGTCCATGCGAGTCTTTGGGTTCCTCCCCACCCCGGAATTATGCCCAGTTTCATCTCGGGGAACCCCAATTTTGCATGGTCGGATGCTATTCTGAAGTCACAGGCAAGCGCGAGTTCCAGTCCCCCGCCTAGAGCGTAGCCGTTAATTGCGGCTAAAACAGGTTTAGACAATGCTTCCACTTGAGAAAAGACCTGTTGTCCCTTTCTGGAAAATTCTGCAGCTGTTTCTTGTGTGAGTTTGTGGAGTTGTGTGATGTCTGCTCCTGTGCTGAATGCCTTTTCTCCTTCTCCTGTGATTATGACGCATCTGATGTTGTTGTCTTTTTCTGTGTTGTCCAGTACTTCTGAGAGTTCCTGTAGCATGGTGGCGTTTATTGCGTTCAGCTTGTCGGGTCTATCAAGAGTTATCCATGCGGTGGGCTTTTCTTTTCTGAGCTTTATTGTGGCATAGTGCTTTGACACGGTTAGATGCCTCAAGAGGTTGATGTTGTTGGCGAAATTTAAGATTTCAATATAACTTGGTGAGCTGCTTGAGGATGGCTAATCTCTGAATCTCGGATGTTCCCTCATAGATTTCGGTTACTTTTGCGTCCCTGTAGAACCTTTCAACCCTATATTCGCCTAGGTAACCGTAGCCGCCCAAAGTTTGAATCGCAACATCAGCCGCCCGCACTGCCACACTGCTGGAGTATAGTTTAGCCATGGAAGTCAACATTGAATCCACATTGTTCTGGTCTATGCTGCTTGCAGCCTTGTATGTTAGCAGTCTTGCTGCCTCGATTTCGGTTGCAAGTTGGGCTAGTTTGGCTCCTATCTGCTGGAACCTGATTATGGGTTGTCCTGCGGATTGCCGTTTTTTGGCGTGTTTGAGGGCTGTTTCGAGTGCTCCCTGTGCGGTTCCCACTGCCTGCGCGGCGATGGCTGTTCTGCTTATGGTGAAGAAGTCTATGGAGTGGCTGAAACCGTTGTTCAGTTCGCCCAGCATGTTGTTTGGGCTTACTTTCACGTTTTTTAGGGTGACTGTGCCTGTTTGTATGCATCGGATTCCCATCTTGTTAGACAGTTTTGTTACTGTTACTCCAGATGCCTCTTTGTCCACTATAAATAGGGTTTGGCTTTTGCGTGGTTTGTCTCTGCTGCCTGTCTGGCATAATACTGTGATGAAGTCGGCTATGGGCACGTTTGTTATGAGGGTTTTTGTTCCGTTTATTCTCCATCCGTCTCCATCTTTAACCGCTGTGGTGTCCACTGTTGTTATGTCTGTTCCCCGTTTTGGTTCTGTGAAGGCAGCGGCAGATATACTGTCTCCACGGCAGAGGGGTGGAAGGTAACGGTTTTTCTGTTCTTCTGTTCCGTGGAGGAGAAGCAGGTCGCTTCCGAAGGTTCCCATCATGCACGCTAACCCTAATGACGAGTCTGCTCGGCACATTTCCTCCATGGCTAAGCAATCCGCTAGGTAGCCTTGTCCTCCGCCTCCGTACTTTTCTGGAATGAATAGGCTTGGGAATCCTTGCTTTGCAGCTTTACGGTAAAGCTCTATTGGAAACTGTTCTTTTCTGTCCAGCTCCAAGGCAAGGTCTGGGTTGAATTCTTTTTCGCAGAAATTTCTGACAGAAGTTTTTAGTTTCTGCTGTTTCTCGGTTAACGTGAAGTCCATTAGAATTCACCAATAGCTAATGTGAAGGGGCTTGGAGGATAAAACTGTTCTCGAAGCTGAAAAATGCTGTCTCTGAGTTGTTGTTTATGGTGATTTTATCGGTCTTGATACATTTTGTCTAAGGTTTTTCTCAGTTGGCGTATGTCATGTTCCAGATCGTTTACTTTGGCTTGGAGGTTGTTGAATGCTTCCGTGAATCGTACCTGATTTTCGAATGCTGTGATAATGTCGTTTCCATGATTTTTGAAGCCTTTAATCACAAACTCCAATAGAAAAAGGAATTCGTTGTCCTTTTTGCTTAGCTGTCCTCTTGCTCGGAAGCCCTCTAAGAATGCTTTAGCCTTCAAATACGCCTGCTCATTCTCATTTCTGGTCTTCTGTAACTTCTGGAGCGCTTTCTCCTTATCCATCAGAAAACCCTTCTCTAACACACAATATCTTTTCATTACATTTAATATTTAAGCTAAACTTAGAAAGAATCCTACCGCAAAGAATGCGGACTAGAAAAACCGAATTGTGTTGATGCTTGGTTTTTCCGAAAAAAACTGTTTTTCAACAATCATCTACTATTAGGAGCCTAATAGAACGCCAATTTTATCTCTTTAATTGGAGAACGATAATGATTAAGCTATCAACACTAACCCGAAAGACTCTGGATTCTTCTTGAATGGGTAAGGTATAGGTATGCCGGCGTTCTCCAAAGTCTGCAGAACATTGATTCCCACAGCCTGCGCTGAGTAGCGCGCCTCTGTTGGATGAGTGCATATCTCTTCAACGTTGCATTCATCGCATATCACACAGGAGCCGGTGGTGAAGCCTAAAGCAAGAGGGTAGCCCCCACTCATGGCCGCCTTTTCGAGGGCACGGATGTTCTTAACTAATTCTTTCTTTTCGGCTTTCCAGGAAGTCCAGAATGCATCTATTTTTTCATTCATCTCGTCTGTTAGGCTTGGGTCGTTTTTGTCTTTAGACAGCAGTTTAGCGACTTCTGCTGTTGCTTCTGCATGGCTCTTAATTTTGAAAACGAGCGCGTAACTGTATTCGCTCAGAATTTTTTGGAATTCGTCAACGCTGGGTGCATAGGGCGGGCACATCAAAGTTTTTCCGTATTCTTTGCAGCCTACTCGGCATTTGAGCACAACCCGGTTCTCAACAACTATTTCATCGGCTGGAATCACCTTTGCCGCTGTTGCGCCAAGCTCCAACGACAAATCCCTCAGGAATCCGAGTTTGGTTATGTCTGCTTCAGGTTTCATCATCACTCACTTTTCACAAAATTTTTCACGGTTAAACTTTTTGGGCGTTGAACACTATTCGCTCTGGATACGTGTAAACGTTCATTCTTTTGGCTCTGGCGAATCCGACCAAGGTTATTCCTGTCAGTTGGGCTGCTTCCAAGCCAGAACTGATTGCCGCTGCCAAAGAAGCGATTATGGGAAGTTTCATGCGTGCCGCCTTCAAAACGATGTCTCCGCTGAGTCTGCCGCTCAAGGCAAGAAAAAGGTTTCTGAAGTCCATGTTTTTTGTTGCTCCGACACCGATGACCTTGTCCACGGCGTTGTGGCGCCCCACATCCTCAGCCAAAGCCACCAATTTTCCATCTGGTGAGTAGAGTGCCGCCGCATGAACCCCACCAGTCTTTCTGAATTGTTCAGCAATAGTGTTGAGCTGCAGCACCGACTGATAAACAACCGCTGCGTTTACGGTTGGGGTCATATACAATTTGGGAAGACTGCTGATGGCTTCTGAGAGGGGACTGTAGTCTGGGGAGCCGCAGGCGGAAACTACCAGACGCGCAAGATGCTGTGATTTTGCGATTCGCTGCTCAGCGTCAATGTCTGGTTTGAGTTTCACTAAGCATTTTCCATCTTTTTTCAGCACCAAATCGTCTATTTCGGCTGTTGATTTCAGGAGTCCTTCGGAGAGAAGATGCCCAACAACCATTTCTTTCAGCTGGTCTGGAGAGCAGAGGATTGCGCCGTAGTGTGTTTTGTTGAGGAAGATGTGAAGGGATGTTTCTTCTGCTACATAATCGGTTTTCTCTTCGATTGTTTGGTCTGAAACGTTCATTCTGGAAACTTTGATTTTCCGCATGCACGTTTTCTCCTAGGACTTGAGTTCAGAGAGGACGTAACTGACGATTTCGTCGGCGATGTTAGTTTTTGTAACAGATTGCAGTCCTTTCCATCCCGGTTGACTATTCAACTCTATAATTAGGGGTCCATCTGGTCCTTCTATGATGTCTACGCCTGTAACCTTGCAGCCTACAACCTTAGCTGCCTTAACTGCAAGAGTTTCCAGTTCCTCAGACAGATTTAAGGATAAAGGTTTTGCGCCCAAACTCACGTTAGTCTTCCAGTTAGTTGATGTCCGCCGCATAGCAGCCACCACACGGTCTCCGACAACAAAAGCGCGGATGTCCGAACCTCCGTGAGGAATAAACTCTTGCAGGTAGAGAACGCCATGATAGAAGGATATTGTCAGGAAGACTCTTGTGGCGATGTCTGGGTCAGTTATTCTGGTGGCGCCTAATCCTCTTGAACCAAACAGCGGCTTCACTACAACATCTTCGCCTAGTTCGTGGAAACATTTCAGCGCTTCGTCAGGGTTCTCTGTAACTGCTGTGCGGGGAACAGGTAACCCGTTCTCTTGAAGGAGGTTTAGGGAACAGTATTTGTTCACTGCTCGTTCGATGGAGAGGGGAGGATTGATTATCAGCAGTCCATGCCGTTCCAGCTTGTGCAGAAGATCCATCCTGAAGAGTAGCTGCTCTACGGACCCGCGTGCAATGGGGCGGGTGATCATGGCATCCAAGTCTTGAAGAATGTCCACTTTTTTCACTGATGCCTCGGGAGTGTAGTTTATGCGTCCTATTACCTCTCGATAATCAAAACAGATTGGGGTAATGTTCTGTTTTTCAATAGCTTTCCGCAGTTGCGTGGAGCACCAACCATTCTGATCTCTGGTCATAATTCCCATTTTCAACTGTTATCCCTTCATGCATCAAACCGCGTTCTAACAGATTAAAGTAATGCCACACAAAATGTTTCTTCGCCAAGACACATTTTTCTGTTATTGCTTGGCTTTTCCGAAAAAAGACTGTTTTCAACAATGTACTTCTATTAGGAGCCTAATATGAGGCTCCCTTTTCGTGTGTGCAAGTTTTTACGCAAACTAATTAAATAGTGCTGATACACTGAAGCAAACATCAACCAAAGGTATGCTATCATGAAGAATCTCCCATTTACAGAAAAGGCTGATTACATTTCTAGATGTTTAGAACTCGCCGTTCTCCTTGAGGTCAGTGGCTATCCGAAGCCCGGAAACGTCCACAGAACAGCAGACTTTCCAGAAACCAGATACGAACATTTTTTGGCGTCAGCAGTTGCAATAGCGCCCTCTTTCAAGAAGGCAGCTAAGCAGGGAATCAAACTTTCTGAGGAGAAAATCTCTCCCGCAGAGGTAGGTATCGGAAAAATAATCAAAGACGCAGTTGACAGAATGAGATTGAGCCAGAGCGGCGGCAACACCTTGTTGGGTGCGATAATTTTGCTTTCGCCCGTAGCGGCTGCAGCAGGAATGATTAGTAACAGTTTCTCTTTGTCTAAGCTTAGAGAAAACATTAAGGTGATTGTTGAGTCGACAACGCCGGAGGATGCGGTGGCTGTTTACGATGCGATTGCCCTCCTTAATCCGGGGGGGTTGAACAAGGTTAAGAAACTGGATGTTACAGACCCCGAATCGAAGAAGAGACTTCTGGACGAAGGCGTGACTCTGTTTGGCACGTTTGAGATTTCTTCTTCGTATGATTCTGTAGCCTCTGAGTGGGTTCACAATTACCCAATCACCTTTGATCTGGGTTACCCCTATTTCGTTAAACAGCTTGAAGAGACAGGAGACATCAACACGGCTACCGTCCACACTTACCTGAAGATTCTCGCCGAAGTCCCGGACACATTAATCGCCCGAAAGGCGGGTCAAGCTAAGGCTGAAAGCATCTCAGCCGAGGCTGAACAAGTCTTGAAGGAGGGGGGTTTAGCAACACCTTCGGGAAGGAATCTGCTCCATAAGCTGGACATCAAACTACGGGATTCAGCTCACAGCCTAAGCCCGGGAACAACGGCGGACATAATCGGGGCAGTGTTGGCTCTTAACAATCTAAACGGCTACAAAACATAAGACAGCCTAATCTGCAAATAAACTAATATTGACCCCGATGTATATGACTGTGCATGATGGTTAAGGGGTTCGAGTTTTCCGTCAGAGAGTTTGCGGGAAGCTTAGGAGACTTCGGCACACTGCTTCCCTTCACGGTTGGTTACATAGTAATCTGCGGGTTCAACCCAACCGGGCTTCTTTTAGGAATTGGCCTCACAAACATCATTTTGGCGCTTATTTACAGGCTACCGTTGCCGGTGCAACCACAAAAAGCCATCGGCTCAGTTGCCCTTGCTGAACGGTGGACAAGAAACACGGTGCTCGGAGCAGGCTTTTCTGTTGGCTTAGTGTGGGTGCTTCTTTCATTCTCGAAGAGGCTCTGCGGTCTTCTGGAAAAGGTTCCTAAAGGCGTGACAAGAGGCATCCAGCTTGGGTTAGCTTTCACGTTGGCGCTTGCAGGAGCCGAGATGATTCACCCCGATTTCTTAATAGCCATTCCGCTGATTGTTGTGGTTTTTCTGCTTCTCAGAAACAAGTTTTTGCCCGCAGCCATATTTCTCGTTCTTTTCGGTTTCATCTACGCGATAGCCACAGGGGACTTGGTCCTCAGCCAAATAAATGTGGGTTTTTCGCTTCCCGAGTTTACCGTATTCTCCCTCAATGACATGTTTTACGGCTTCGTATATGCAGGCTTTGCACAACTTTTTCTCACCTTAACAAACGCGGTTGTAGCCACCGTAGCTTTGGTTCATAACCTATTTCCCGACCGAAAAGACGTTAACGCAAGAAATCTGATTAAAAATATGGGAGCCATGAATATTACAATGCCGTTCATAGGAGGAATGCCTCTATGTCACGGAGCAGGAGGACTAGCAGCACAATACCTTTTCGGCGCTAGAACTGGCGGCGCAATCCTCATGGAGGGCAGCCTAGAAATCAGTTTAGGACTGTTCTTCTCACAAAGTTTGGTGAACATCTTCACATCATTTCCACTTTTTGTTGTTGGAGTAATGCTTCTTATGACCTCCTTTGAACTAGGCAAAATCTCGCTCAAAGTTCAAGGTAAAAAAGAAATCTATGTAACGGTTGTAACGGCTGTGCTGGCAACCGTCTTCAACATGGCTGTGGGATTCATCGGCGGACTCATCCTATATGTTGCTATAGAGAAAAAGATAATACAAATAAGCTGAAGTTAACTCCCCTCGCTTCAACCTTACAGAAATCTTCTTTTAGTCGCCTCAACCAAGCCGATTGGCCCGGTCATCATCACATCACCTGCAGGAGTTGCAAAATGAACATTGAGATTTGTTTCTGCCAAGACCTGCCTGTTTGGTCCCGTCACAATCACTTTCTCGATCTTAGAGAAGCCGGGTGGTTCGCTCAGATAGAACATGCCATGCCCATTGTCCTCAAAAACTTCTTCATCGCAGAGCTTCCCGTCTGCAAAATCCCTTAGAAGCTTCTCCATCTTTTGCGGATTCAACAATCGTGTATGATGCTCCAATACTGCAGTGACTTTGCCCCTTGATATTATTGCAGCCATAGTGTGCCCATTGCCTACATTAACGGCGAGAATCGGATCAGCCTCCTCTACCGCCGGGTCCATCAGGCATCCAAGTATGGCGTCTGGAGAAGTGTCCATAACCACTACTCTAGCATTAGGCAGCTGTCTTTTCGAGGCGCTCACTGCTGAGTTCATTCTTGGATAATATGGGGGAATTTCGTTTTCCTTGAATGCGAATGCTTCAGGTTTCGGATTTTCTTTCAGCAGTTCCTTTATTTTGTTGATGCGGAATCGTCTATTGCTCATTTCTTTTGGGAAGACTCCGTGGTCTTGGACTGCAACGGCAACAAAATCTATGTCCGAGAAAGGCTCTCCAAAAAACTTCAATAAGCCACGTAGTTTAGCGATATTCACTTCTTCAAGAACTATTGTTTCTCCCTCGAAGTTTTCCGGTTCAGAGTCTTGGACGATTTCTATTTCCAGTTCTCTGACTTGATCCAGATTATTTCTTACAGTGTACGCAGCATTTTCTGTCATAAAGACCCGAAGTCCAGCTTCGACATGTCGTTTCAGGGCATGCGAAAAGGCGCCTCCGCCTATAGTGTCTCCTTTAACAAACAGGTCCTTACCTTTGCGAGTTGCGGTTTTTACTTTCTCTGCGAAAACTAGGGAGGGGGATGGAAGAACCAGTTTTATGCAGTTCTCGACACTCCGTTTTTGGTCATCGTAAAGCAGTATGTCTTCAGTTCCAGCGCCTATGTCTATGGCTAAAATCTTCATGGATTGTTCCTCTTAACACTCTTGCCGAATCTGTTGACCAAAAATAGGAGATGCCTCTCATCTACCTTTCGATTAACTCCAGAAATAACGCTAGTGAGGCTTGTTCATTTCAGGTCTCTTAGCATGGATTGCTGCAACAGTGGCGCCAATGTTGCTTTCATCAACTACCAAAATTATTTGTGATGTATGCGGCGCAAAGATGCCACGTTTTATGTTGATTTCTGGTATGGCTCCTATGGCGATGGAGGCGACTCCCGATGAATATTTCATTCCGTCTCCAATGAGGGTAACCACGCCAACACCGTCTTCGATTGTCAAATCTTCGTCAAAGCCTCTAAGCCGTTCCTCATTTTTTCTCAGAAACTCTGAATCAAGGAACAGGAAATCTCTTATTCTCTTCCCGGTTTCAAGTGTCTCGGTTCCCAAATCAAGGAAATCGTTACAGTTTTCCCAAATCCTCAAAGCATCCTCCAAAGACCTGCTGTTCTGGTCATCCATCGTAAGAATTGCGCATCCCGATTTTCCGGTTACACACTTCACGGTTTGGTCACCGTTGCTTTCGGACTGAATTATCGTGTATTCTTCTGGTCTAGCTATCGGCACCACCTTTATGGGCTGCTTGAATTCTTTTGCCATTGAGATTGCTTCGCCTTGAACAATCTTCATTCCCATCTTGGAGGCTTTGTGGGCTTCGTTATAGCTGAGAGATGCCAGATGCTCGGTTGTCTGGTCTTTAACTATAGATGGGTCAGCACTTTGAACAGACACTTCCTTGAACAAAACCGTTTCAACGTCATATCTTTCTTTCAATAGACATGAAACAAAAACTGCAGTAAGATCGGAGCCGCCTCTTCCCAGAACTGTTTCCAGCCCGTCACTGGTGATGCCGAGGAAGCCTGCTTGCACAACTACGTTTCCATCTTCGATTGACTGAATGAGATGATTAACCCTATTCTTGCTCAACTCGTAATCGGGGGTGGCGTTTTCGAAGTTGTCATCTGTTACAATGGGCCATTGCTCTTTAGGGATGTGGCAGGAATCTAAACCGCTGCTTTTTATGATGTAGTCCATGAGAACAGATGTTGGCAGTTCTCCACCATTGGTTAGAACTTTTGCTTTAGTTGTTCCACGGAAACGCTTGTTGATTAAAGAGACAGATTCATCCATCTGCTGCCGATATTCCTGTAATTCGTCGATAACTTCTTTCAGATACTTGCCGTTGACATAGGTTTTCGCTATTCGCTCGTATGTGTTGAATATAGAATCTATTGGGATGGGTCTAGAATGGGTGTAAGATTCGCCTATCCTGATGAGTTCGTCTGTGAACCCGTTTGGCGCAGAGAAAACAACCACAGGACCCAAATCATCCTTATCCCTTAATGTTTTTATGCAATCCAAAATCGCAGGTATTTTTTCGCCCTCATTAGTCAATAGGCTCCCGCCAAATTTTGTCACCGAAAGCTTCCTCATTCCCGTTTACCTCTTCATACAGCTAACAGAAAAAGGCTAACAGTTTAAGTTTTTTTTGGCTCCACGCGCTGATTTATTGAAAAACAGAAATTCTTTCAAACTAACTTTAGGTTTGCTTTATCCCTAAATCTTTTAGGTTGGTCAGAGGTTTTGTAAGGTCACTTCCAAGCTTAGGAGGTGAATTCATGCGGCAGCGTGTACATCACGTGCTGTGGTAATAAAATTTATAAGATGTTTGCCGTCATAAATTCTTTTGAGGGGGAGGAATGGTAGAAACTAAGACTTTTGCATGGGCAGAAGCCATATTGGGACTTTTGGTGATAATCTATCCATTCGTGTGGTGCTATATCCTCGGCGAGAGCGTTGAATACCTATTTGCGGTAGAGGTCGCATTGGGAGCACTAGTTTTGATTGTGGCGGCGTTGGCGCTGATGACAAGGTCTCCGTATGGAAAGTAAATCTCCCCTATTTTTTTGCCCCTTTTCGGGATATGCGTTCGCACCTTTAATTTTTTGCAGGTATACAGGTTCCACATGTTATGATTTTGGATTTAAATTTGCAATTCACAACACATATAACACAAATTACAAAAAGCTAATGGCTGAAAAGCAAATGTCACATACAATAAACAAAGCTAAGTCACTCATTTTCGGAAAGGAAAAAAAATCTGGAAAACAAATAGCGAATCCAATAACTAAAGCTAAATCACTCATTAGCCGAAAGGAAATGAAAGAAAAGCCATATCGATCAAAGTTGGTAATATGTATCGATATTCTTTGTGCTTTGGTTTCTAAGGGCCCCATGAAGTTCACCCAACTGTCGCATAAAGTTGAACTTGACACAATCCGCCTGATACCCCATCTGAAACTGCTGATCGATCGGAATCTCGTTGAACAACAAAATTTAGGTGAGAACGAAGTCTTTTACACTGTTACTGGAAGGGGTTTAAAAGTGCTCAAAGTCATTAGCCCCATAATCAGAGAAGCACACAAGCTTCAGATGCGCAATTTTGAAACAATCTCAAACACACTTTCAGAAGCAGGTTACTCCTAGAACTGGACATACAAAAAAATTGTGCAGTCAGTCGAAACTCGTTTTCTTTTAGTTTCGCTTTACTATCTGCTTCTTACGAGCACTTTTCCACCCACTCTTTGTGGTGGAACTTTATATCAGAGTAACGTATAAAGAACTGAAGTTTCACTGCAGAAGGTAAAACTGCGACAACTAAAGCAAAATCAGGATGTATGATATGATGGAAGAGGATCTCAGCACTGTGGGACCAGGAAGGCTAGTCACAGGCGGAGCTTGGTTCTTGGGACTAATG
>Ga0207752_1001096_pt1 | contig 12585 bp, 8 predicted proteins | sample Pon2CUnioCityCA_6_FD_187272 | JGI IMG/M metagenome (GOLD analysis project Ga0207752, IMG submission 187272) | Marine sediment microbial community from Union City, CA, USA - Pond 2C Sediment 2 (SPAdes) | ecosystem: Environmental > Aquatic > Marine > Intertidal zone > Salt pond sediment ... | reverse complement strand
TTGCCCACGTGGGCCGACTGGCCATCGCGGAAATGAGGCGTCATTTTGAGTTTCTCATCATATTGCCGGAGAATCTCCTGCACGACCGGAAGACCCGACACGACGATCTCCTCCCGGGATACGATCGTCGCCCTGGCTCGTGCATCATCCTTGAACAGCAGGTCCGTTGTGATGTCCCCGCGGCCGAGATCCTCTTCCATGGCCATGCGAATGATCGGCTGGACTTCCGTGATGTCAAACTTCTTCATCGAATGGTTCCCCAAGATGGGTCAGTCTTTCCTACCTTCTCGTGGTTCTTTCCTATCCTTGTGTCGCACAGTGTGCCGGCCGGATGGTTATGGCTTTGCCTTTCGTCGGCGTCTGGTTTTTCTGGCGATATCCTTTTTTGTTCGGCTGCTGACGATCAACTCGGGCAGTTCTTTTAACTCGCGTAACTGGTTCCGCAGGGCGGCCGCCCGCTCGAAATCGAGGGCCTCGGCGGCTTCGAGCATTTCCCGCTCGATGTGTGCGGCCATCTCGATTTCGTCATATTCCGACGGGCCGAGGCGGACGGCCTCACGAGCGACGCGCTGGGCTCGGATCTGCTCGGTGAGGCTCTTGCGAATCTCCTTGCGGATCGTTTCCGGCGTGATCCCATGCTCCTTGTTGTACGCCAGTTGAATTGTACGCCGGCGGTCGGTCTCGTCAATGGCTTTCTTCATGGATTCCGTGATCGTATCGGCGTACAGGAAGACCGTGGCGTTGACGTTCCGGGCCGTTCGGCCGATCGTTTGGATCAGGGAGGTCTGGCTCCGCAGGAAGCCCTCCTTGTCGGCATCGAGAATCGCGACGCAGGAGACCTCGGGCAGGTCGAGGCCCTCGCGGAGCAAATTGACGCCGACCAGCACGTCGAATTCGCCCTGACGCAGCTCCCGGAGGATCTCGATGCGCTCAAGCGTGTCGATCTCGCTGTGCAGGTAGCGGCAGCGGAAGCCTCGCTTGGTGACGTAATCCGCCAACTGCTCGGCCATCCGCTTGGTTAGGGTGGTGGCCAGGACGCGTTCCTTGGCTTGGACGCGCTTCTCGATTTCGCCGAGCAGGTGCTGCACCTGATTGCCGGCCGGGAAGACGGAGATCGGCGGATCCAGCAGTCCGGTGGGCCGGATGATCTGCTCGACGACCTCGTGGTTGCACTTGTCCATCTCGTAGGGCCCCGGCGTCGCCGAGACGAAGATCACCTGGTTCCAGCTCTCATGGAACTCTTCGAATCGCAGGGGGCGGTTGTCCAGCGCGCTGGGCAGCCGGAAGCCGTGCTCCACGAGGACTTCCTTGCGGCTCCGGTCACCCGCCCACATCGCCCGCAACTGAGGGAGCGTCACGTGCGATTCGTCGATGATCAGCAGGAAATCCTCCGGGAAGTAATCGACCAGGGTGTAGGGCCGGGCGCCAGGCGACAGGCCCGCCAGGTGGCGCGAGTAGTTCTCAATGCCGCTGCAGTAGCCGATCTCCTCGATCATCTCGATGTCGTACATCGTCCGGGCTTGCAGCCGCTGCGCCTCCAGGAGCTTGCCTTCGCTGCGGAACTGCTGGAGTCGCCATTCGAGCTCGGCCCGGATGCTCTCGACGGCCGGCGCGATGCGCTCGCTCGGCATCACGTAGTGCTGGGCCGGATAGATGAAGACCTGACTCTCAATCGCCAGCGTCTCGGCCGAAATCGGGTTGATGTAGCTGATCTGCTCGACCGTGTCGCCGAAAAACTCGATGCGAATCGCGAACGACTCGTACGACGGGTGCAACTCGACGACGTCCCCGCGAACGCGGAAGGTTCCCCGCTGGAAGTCGATGTCGTTGCGGGTGTACTGGATATCCGCCAGCCGCCCGAGCAGCGTATTGCGGTCGCAGGCGTCGCCGGTCCGCACGGCCACCATGCTCGCCTTATAGTCCTCCGGCGAGCCCAGCCCGAAGATGCACGAGACCGAGGCTACGACGATACAGTCTTTCCGCGAAGACAGACTCGTCGTGGTCGAAAGCCGCAGCCGGTCGAGGTCCGCGTTGCGCGAAGCATCCTTTTCGATGTAGATGTCCCGTTGCGGAATGTACGCCTCGGGCTGGTAGTAGTCGTAGTAACTGACGAAGTATTCAACCGCATTCTCCGGGAAGAGTTCCCTAAACTCCTCGTAGAGCTGGGCGGCCAGCGTCTTGTTGTGCGAAACGACCAGGACCGGCCGGTCGAACCGCGCGAGGACATTCGCCATCGTAAAGGTCTTCCCGCTACCGGTGACGCCCATGAGCGTCTGGAATCTGCGGCCCTCGCGCAGAGCGTCGGTCAGCCGCTCAATCGCCTGCGGTTGGTCACCTGAGGGTTGGAACTGATTGTTCAGCTTGTATATGCCCATCTTGCTCACAACGAGCACGGCCGTCAGGCGGACGATGCCCTTGCCTTGCCTGCTTCAAACGCTCCGCCTGCGAACCAGGCGGACGTACTTTGCAGGCCGCAGAGGCAGGACTGGTTTGGCCGGCCCGCCTTCGTATCGTACGATATCCGGGCGAGCGAATCAATCCGGTAGGAGTTCTCCGTACGGGCGCAAGGCCTCTACGAGGCGTGTTGCGGGAACGTAATCACCGCCAGGACTGCCTTTCCATACTTCTCCCAAAGGGTGACATCGCTCCATCTCGATGCATCCCGGGGCAGTTCGAGCGTGATAATCGGGATGCCGAGCGTATCGCCCGCGTACGCGCCAAGCGACCCGGGCTTCACGCCCAACTTTTTCACAGGCAGATCGCAGTATTGCGCCATGCGTGCGGCCAGCGCCCGCCCGGGCCCGTCGTAGTCGATGCAGTTCAAAGGCTGATGGATGCTTACGATTCGGCTTGGCCCGTACTCCTTGATGACCGCCGCCAGGGCACGGGATTCCGGCTCGGACAGGGGGCTGAATCCATTGGCGCGGTTGTTCACGCGGTTATCCGCCGTGAAGTTTCGGTTGAGATCGACACCCCGGACGTTCTCGCGGGTCTTGGCCGCCAGCCCATCCGGGTTGGCGACGGGCAGCAGCACGATGCGCCGGCCTTCGAGCAGGACGGGGTTCCGCCTCAGGTGGTCGATCAGTCGATGCACCAGCGGGGTCCCGGCCGGCTCGTTGCCGTGAATTGAGGCCATGATGAGGACCGTATCCTTACCTTCGCCCAGGATCTGAAGCATGATGGGCCGGCCCTGCACGGAGCGGCCGACAAGACGATGTTTCGCCGGCGGGGCCTGCGCGGGCGGCAGCACCAGTGGCGGCATTTCTCCGACGATATACGGCGGCGGCTCGGGCTCATAGCATCCGGAAACGGCCGCGATGCAAACCAGACTGATGCACGTGAGCTTCGTTGACCATCCTTTGTCCATGCTACCCATTCCTTCACGGTACCCCATTTTCTCGAACGCGATGAATATAGACACTCCGTGCGTCAGATGCAATTGGAAATGCGCGTTCTCCCGGACAAAAATGCCCACATTCGGATTTGTTCGGTTGACGCCCGCGGGACCATGGGCGACAATACCGCTCTCGTTAAGCGCAATTACAGAAACCCTAATAGGCTATCTATGTAGGGAGGTAAGAATGTTTAACGGCATCTTTCGGATTCCACAACCCCAGAACGAACCGTGTTTGCAGTACACCCCCGGAAGCCCCGAACGTGCGGAGCTGAGCGCCAAGCTCACCGAGATGCTCGGTGAGGAGGCGGACATCCCGATGATTATCGACGGGGAGGAGGTCCGCAACGGCAACCTTGCCGACATTCGCTGCCCGCACGACCACGAGCAGCGACTGGGCCAGTATCACCAGGCGGACGGCGAATATGCGATCAAAGCCGCCGACGCCGCCCAGAGGGCCAAGAAAGAGTGGGGCGAGATGCCCTGGGAGTCACGGGCGGTCGTGCTCCTGAAGGCGGCCGAACTGCTTGCGGGCAAGTATCGCCAGACGTTGAACGCCGCCACGATGCTGAATATGAGCAAGACGCCTCACCAGGCGGAAATCGACGCCGCCTGCGAGCTGATCGATTTCTGGCGTTTCAATCCGCACTTCATGGAGGAGGTCTACGGCGACCAGCCGATCTCGACCCCCGGCGTGCTCAATTACATGGAGCACCGGCCGCTGGATGGTTTCGTCCTCGCGTTGACGCCGTTCAACTTCACGTCGATCGCGGGCAACCTGCCGACCTCCCCGGCCCTGATGGGCAACACCGTGGTGTGGAAACCCGCGTCGGCGGCTGTCCTGCCCGCCTACTTCCTCATGAAGGTCCTGGAAGAGGCGGGGATGCCTCCGGGCGTGATCAACATGGTTCCGGGACCCGGCCCGATCGTCGCGCCGCCGGTCCTGAACGATGTCCGGCTGGGCGGCATCCACTTCACGGGCAGCACCTATGTCTTCTCGACCATCTGGCTCACGATCGGCAAGGACATCCGCAAGTACGTCTCCTACCCCCGTATCGTCGGCGAAACCGGCGGCAAGGACTTCATTTTCGCCCATGCCAGTGCGGACATCGATGTTCTCGTGACGGCCCTGGTGCGCGGGGCCTACGAATATCAGGGCCAGAAGTGCTCGGCGGCCTCGCGCGCCTACGTGCCGGACTCCACGTGGCCCCAAGTCAAGGACAGGCTGCTCGATCGGATTCGCGAGATCAAGATGGGCGATATCACCGACTTCAGTACCTTCATGGGCGCTGTGATTGACAAGAAGGCGTTCGATACGATTGTCGAGTACATCGAATTCGCTAAGAACTCGCCCGATTTCGAGATCCTCATCGGCGGCGGCTACGATGAATCCAAAGGCTTTTTCATCGAGCCGACCGTCGTGCTCAGCAAGGATCCGAGGTCCAAGCTGATGGTGGAGGAAATCTTCGGCCCGGTCCTGACGATCTACGTCTATCCGGAAGGCGAGTACGACGATGCCCTGCAGCTCTGCGACCAGACCTCGCCGTATGCCCTGACCGGCGCGATCTTTGCTCTGGAACGGCCCGCCATCGTCAAGGCGATGCATACTCTCCGTCATGCGGCCGGCAACTTCTATATCAATGACAAGCCCACCGGAGCGGTCGTCGCCCAGCAGCCCTTCGGCGGGACGCGGGCCTCCGGAACCAACGACAAGGCCGGAAGCTGGCTCAACCTCGAGCGGTGGGTGTCTCCCCGGGCCATCAAGGAAACCTTCCTGCCCGCGAGAGACTTTCGTTATCCCTACATGCAGCCCGAGTAATAGCGGGTTCCTGTTCGCCATTCGAGCCGAAGGCCGGGTCCCATTCCGGCCTTCGGCGTTCCTCATCGCCGTCCACCCCCGTCATGCCCGAAAAAATGCAGGGATTTGGCTGTTTGAGCCGATGGAAACATTCGGGAGGAGCGGTTCGTAGTACTTGCCGGGTGCAGGCAGATTGGAAGGATATGGCGTTTCTACGCGGGAAAATACGGTTGCTCTCCTACGGTGTCGGGGCCCTGTTTGTCGCAGCGGCCGCGCTGGTCGGTCCGGGGCTCTATCGTCGGGCGATGACCATCCACGAGCTGCTCACGGAGAACAAGCAGCTCAAACAGGCCATCACCAACCTCACCGACGAGGACCAGATCGGCTACGCCAAGGTCATCTCGCAGCGCAATGAGGAAGGCCGCCTGCGGACGACGATCCGCTTCGTCGAGACCGCCCGCGACGACAAAACGAAGAAAATCCTGCAAAAGGAATACACCGTCGAAGGCGACGTCGTCCATTTCGACGCCCTGATCGTCACGTTCGGCGACAGGATGGTCATGGACGGAAAGTCCCGCGCTCTGTACATCTGGCGGCGCATCTACGGCGAGCGGATGGCCCCGGGCGACGGCTTCCTCATCGAAGAGCCCGGCGCCGAGCCGAAGCGCTACGCCGGCCTGCTCCAGATGCTGCCCGCCGAGCACCAGCAGCTCTTCTGGACGCACATCTGGGACCTCGCCAACGACCCGGAACAGCTCCGCGCCCACGACATCAAGGCCATCTACGGCAGCGTCATCTACCACAAGCTCCAGGAGGGCCTCATCTACGTTTTCAAAATCAGTCCCATGGGCCACCTCTACCCCGAAGTCGTCCCCGATATGTAAGCCCGCCCGGCAGGGCGGAAAATCCTAAGCACGAAATCCAAAACTCTGAACAAAGGCGAATCTCGAAGCACAGAAATCCCAGACGCGCGTTGACGGCCCGTCCGTTTCGAAGATTGGGATTTGGCCCACGATTGCGCGTATATCAGTGCTCGCGTTGCGCCGAATCCTCCGTAGCGGAGCGGGAGGCGAGGCGTTGACGGGGGGCAGGGGGGGCGGTATTGTTGTGGTGCGAGGGGGTAGCTGTAATTCGAGGATTCGCAGTCATGCAGCGTAAGACTGATTTCGATATCGTTGTGGTGGGGGGTGGCATTGTCGGGCTGGCATCGGCGTACAAGCTTATGCTGAGCCACCCGGACGTGCGGCTTGTCGTGCTGGAGAAGGAGGACCGTCTGGCCGCTCACCAGACGGGGCACAACTCCGGCGTGATTCACTCGGGGCTCTACTACCCGCCCGGCTCGACCAAGGCCGCCACCTGTACGGCCGGAAGAACCGAGCTTATCGAATTTGCCAAGAGGTATGAGATCCCGCACGAGATCTGCGGCAAGATCATTGTGGCGACCCACGAGGCCGAACTGCCCGACATGGAACGGATCCTCGAGAACGGCCGCCAAAACGGTGTGGAAGGCATCGAACAGATCGGGCCCGACCGCATCCGCCAGCTCGAGCCCTGTGCATCCGGAATTGCCGGTCTGCACGTCCCCGGCACTGGGATCATTGACTTCGTCCAGGTGGCCAATAAGCTGGCGGAACTCATTGAAAGCGGCGGCAACGGCAACAAGGTGCTGACTTCCCATGAGGTCACCGGCTTTGATAAGCACGACTTCTATACGAATGTGGTCACGAACCAGGGGGCGATCAGGACACGCTATATTATCAACTGCACGGGCCTGCAGTGCGACCGGGTGGCCCGCATGGACGGTGTTGAGCCGCCGGTGCGGATCGTTCCGTTCCGGGGCGATTACTCCGAACTGGACGGCAATGCGGCCGGCAAGGTAAAGAACCTCGTCTATCCGGTCCCGAATCCGCAGTTCCCCTTCCTCGGGGTGCATTTCACGCGGATGATTGATGGCTCCGTGGAGTGCGGGCCGAACGCCGTCTTCGCGTTCAAGAGGGAAGGATATAGCAGGGGGGCTCTGAGTCTTCACGATTCGTGGGAATCGCTTTCGCACGCCGGCACCTGGAAGCTCTTTGCCCGCCACTGGCGCTACGGACTCGGCGAATACGCACGCGCTGTCTCGAAGAAGCTCCTGCTGAAGCAGTTGCAGAGGCTGATTCCGTCGCTTGAGCCGGGAGACGTTCATCCCGGGAAGGTTGGCCTCCGGGCGCAGGCGGTCGGGCCGAAAGGTGAGCTGGTCGATGATTTCAAGATCGAAGCCCGCGGCCATGCCATCCACGTTCTCAACGCGCCGTCGCCCGCGGCCACGGCGTCGCTGGCGATCGGCAGCTACATAAGCCGGATCGCGGCCGAGCGTTTTGCCCTGTAGGGGGCCGCGCCAAGGGCAGTGACGGTGGTTTGCGAAGAAATCGATTGTGAAGTACTCTAACGAAATGCCGGTTCCGCTGTGGACGGGTGTGCACTATGCAAGGCGGTAAATCGAAACGAACGAAACAGAAGATCAAGTATAGCTTCCTGAAGATCCTGACTGGCTCCGATCTGTCTCGTCGCCGATTGCCCTTCATGAGCATTGAGAGCCCTGCGTCCGGGCCTGTGGTCTGGCTGACGGGTGGGATTCACGGAGATGAGGTCACGGGCGTCGTGACGATCCAGGAGGTCTTTCGACTCGTGCGGCGGCAACACCTGCTGAAGGGCACGCTCTGTGCCTTTCCGCTCATGAACCCGATCGGCTTCGAGGCGGGTTCGCGCAATATCACGATGAGCCGGGAGGACCTGAATCGCTTCTTCCCGGGCGACCGGAACGGTTCGCTAGCCGAGCGAATCGCCGAGAAGGTGTTCACGACGATCCGAGAGACCAAGCCCACCTTCGTTCTGGACCTGCACAACGATTGGATGAAGTCCATGCCGTACGCCGTGCTCGATCCGCACCCGGGGGCCGCCCATGAGAAGGCCTACGGGGAGGCGAAGAAAGTCGCCGCCGAATCGGGCTTGCTTGTCGTGCGCGAGGACGAGACACTGACGCGAAGCTTCTCCTACAACCTTCTTCAGTGCGATATTCCCGCGCTGACACTCGAACTGGGCGAGTCGTACGTCGTCAACGAGCGCAACGTCGAGTGCGGCGTCGACTCCGTCACCAACGTGCTGCGCCACCTGGGAATGCTCCCAGACAGCGGCGACAGATTCGCTTTCGATCTGCCGGAGACGGTCCGGGGCAAGACCCTTCTGTTGTCGACCGAGCCGGTCAGCAGCACCAGTGGGATCATCCGGTTCATGGCCAAGCCCCAAGACCTCGTGGCCAAGGGGCAGGTGGTGGCGAAGATCTGGAACACCTTCGGCAAACTGCAGGACACCATTCTGGCCCTGGGCGAAGGGATCGTACTCGGTCATTCAGATTCATCCGTCGCCTTCCCGGGCGCTCCGATCATGGCTTTCGGCATGACGGACGACGCAGGAGCGGCCAAGGGCGGGAGGCGTGATGCGGAAAAACGCCGGCCGGGGGGCGGACAGAAATCAACAACATAGCAGGAGACAGTCGCGAAGATGACAGACTTGGCCCAGAAGGAATATATCGTGATCTTGCAGTGCCATATCGTGAAGGAACGGTGCCCGGGATACTTGTGTGAGAAAGCCTTCCACGAGCGAACGGGCGGCTTTGCGGAGTACCCGAAGGACAAGTCCTATCGAGACCTGAGCATGACCTGCGGGGGCTGCTGCGGCCGGGCCACCCATCGCAAGCTCACCAGCCTCCTCAGGACCATCAAGAAGAAGGAGGGGATCGACAAGGACCGGGTCGTAGTCCAGTTGTCGTCCTGCATGACGAACGATAACTACCATGGGCCGCCTTGTCCCCATCTGGCCTACATCAAGACCCTGATCGCGCGGATCGGTCTCGACGCGCGCGACAGCACCGTCATCAGCGAGGTCTCCGAGCGGCGGCGGCAGGGGGGCAGGTACCATCGGTAGGGTCAGGAAGGTCGCATCGGGGCATCGAAATCGTCCTCAGAGGGGAGGTTCGCATGGAGTGTTCATCAGGTTGATTTGTGGCTGACCGACATTCAACATCGAGCTTGTTTGGCGAATTGACGCCTGAGCCGCAACGCCGCAAAGCACGGCCGGAGCCGGTGGGGGGGCATGTCATCCGGGTGGCGATGGAGTCGGCGGCGGACGCGGAATTCGATTATGTGGTGCCGGATGAGCTCTGGCCGATCGAGGTGGGCCAACGCGTCGAGGTGCCGTTCGGGCGGAGCAACAAGATCGATGCCGGGTTCTGCGTGCAGGCGGACCTTTCGCGTGATGAATCGTTTGCCGGCGGCCGGCTCAAGGCCGTGGCGCGCGTGACCAGCGTCGAGGTGCTGCTGAGCCCGCAGTTGATCGAGTTGGGCCGGTGGATCAGTGAGTACTACGTCTGTCCGCTCGGGCAGGTCCTGGCCGCGATGGTCCCGGGGGCCGTCAAGAAGGCCGCCGGGCTGAAGAGACAGCGGTATGTCTATCTCCACGCCGGATGGGAGGAGACTTGCGAGGGACTGAAGGGGCCCAAGCAGAAGCAGATGGTGGCGATGCTGCGGGAGCGGCAGGCCTTCGGTCCGGATTCGGCCGTCGCCGCCCCTGATGTGCTTGAAGCGGTCGGTTGCCGTCCGCCGAGCCTCAAGCGGTTGGTAGATGCTCAGATCGTCCGGATCGTTGAGAGGAAGGTGTTCACCAGTCTGCCTGTCGTGCCGGAAGGCATGATGACTGTTGAGAATCAGCGGGTGACTCTCAACGAGGACCAGCAAGATGCGATGGATCACATCATTGGGCGGATGGAGGCGGGTCGGTTCGGCGTGACCGTGCTGCACGGCGTCACGGACAGCGGCAAGACCGAGTTGTACATCCGTGCGATTGAGGAGGTCGTGCGAGAGAACAAGGCCGCCATCGTGCTGCTTCCGGAGATCGCGTTGACCACCCAGACGGTGCAGCGCTTCACCGCCCGGTTCGAGCGTGTTGCAGTGCTGCATTCCGGGCTGACCGCCGGCCAGCGCCATCGTGAGTGGCAGCGGATCAGAGCGGGCGAGACGGATGTCGTCATCGGCGCCCGGTCCGCGATCTTCGCACCGGTTGCCAATCTCGGACTGATCGTGGTGGATGAGGAGCACGAGCCGAGCTACAAGCAGGACTCGGCGCCGCGTTACCACGGCCGGGACGTGGCGATCAAACGGGCGCAGCTTGCCGGGGCGCTGTGCATTTTGGGCAGCGCCACGCCGTCGCTCGAGACGCTGCACAATTGCCGCATGCGGGAGAGCTTCACGCTCGTGCGGCTGCCCAAGCGGGTGATGGACCTGCCGATGCCCCAGATGCGGCTGATTGACATGCGAGAGGCCAGCCTCAGAGAGCACCATCTGGACCTGCTCAGTATGCCGTTAGCCGAACATCTGGCCCTGGCGCTGGCCCGAAAGGAGCAGGCCATTCTGCTGTTGAATCGGCGCGGATACAGCAACTTCGTGTTCTGCTCGTCGTGCAAGCACACGCTGACGTGCCGCAACTGCGACAGCTCGCTGACCTTCCACAAGATCAAGACGCCCAGGCCGACCGTGACCACGGTCACCGGCCGGCACATGGAGCACGGCTACGCGGTGTGTCACTACTGCCTGGCCCAGACGCTTGTGCCGCAGGACTGCCCGCTCTGCGGCAAACGGATGACCATGATCGGGGTCGGCTCGCAACGGCTCGAAGAAGAATTGGCTCGCCGGTTCCCACATGCCCGGATCGCCCGGGTGGACAGCGATTCGATGGCCAGCCAGGACTACTATCGGCTGCTCAGGGAATTCGGGCAGGGCCGGATCGACGTCCTCGCCGGCACGCAGATCCTGGCCAAGGGGCTGCACTTCCCTAACGTCACGCTCGTTGGCGTGGTCAGCGCCGATACGTGCCTGTACCTGCCTGATTTCCGCTCAAACGAGCGGACGTTCCAGCTCATCTCGCAGGTGGCCGGCAGGGCGGGACGGTCCGAGAAAAGGGGCGTTGTCTTCGTGCAAACCTATTTTTCCGAGCAGCCCGCCGTGAAGGCCGCGCTGGCGCAGGATTTCGAGGGGTTCGTGCGGGAAGAACTGAAGCATCGCAAGGCCTGCGACCTGCCGCCGTACTGGCGATTGGCCACCGTGGTGCTACGCGACCCAAAGTATGATAAGCTCGAAACCGCCGCCAATGCCATGCGGCAGCGGATCGACGGCATCGTCCGGCAACAGCGGCTGCACGCGAAGATCCGCGGCCCGATGCCCGCCGTGATCAGCCGGATCGAGCGGTTCCACCGCATTCAGATCATCGTCCAGACGCCGGACGCCGGGACCATGCGGCGCCTCTTCACCGTTCTCCGGGCCGAACGACCGATTCGGCCGGCCGTAAAAATTGCTGTTGATATCGACCCGGTGAACTTGTTATAACTTGCACGCCTGTGAAATGGCCGGTATGCTATGTGGTTTGGCTGACCGGGGAGTAGCTCAGCTTGGCTAGAGCGCTGCGTTCGGGACGCAGAGGTCGCTGGTTCGAATCCAGTCTCCCCGATTCCCCTTGATGGACGTCGCGGAATCAGTCCCACTTGAACCGGGATTTGTTGCGAGTGAGGGCCTGGAGTCGCTGGCGGACGTTCTCTTGCTTGATGCGGTCGTCCTTGTACGTGGCGATTTCGTCCCTGCTCTGCCTGACCTGAGCCTGGAGTTCTTCGAGCTTCTCGATGAGTTGTTCGTACGTGATCTCTTTGCGTCGCACAATCAGGTCGTAGCGTCGCGCGACCACCTCCTGGAGCTCCAGACCGAGCGCCTGCTTCTTGGCCTCGGACTTTTCGTGGTGCAGCCGGGCGCAAAGTTCGTCGCGCCGCGTTTTCAGTTCAAGATCCTCCTTGAGGACCGCGCCGAGCTCCGGATTCGATCTCTCAGCCTCGAAGATCGCGCCGTACTGGTCCATCAGGTGGTCGAAGCTCTTGACGTAGAGCGACGGGTCTCTTTCCTTGAGGCCCGTTAGCTTCTGGTGTTCCTTGGGATAATTTGCCTTGAGCCAGTCGAGGAATTCGGCATTCCGTCTCTGCCGGCGGCTCTCCCAGTACTCCCGGATGATCTGCTCGATCTCCGGCCGGGCCTGCTCGCGGAACTCGATCTTGAATTGCTCCGGGTCTTTTTTCCTGAGCTCGGCCAGGCGTTTGGCCGTGGCAGGATCGCGCTGCCGTAGCCCTTTCATGGCCCGCTCGATCGTCTCGTCCGAGAGGCCGCGATTCCACCAGGAACGTGGCTGCCTCGGCTCATCCTGCCAGATCCCCTCCTTCGATGGCCGTGATTCGGGAGCCGCCAGGGTCGCTGCCGTCATGCCGCCGGCCAGCGCGATCCCCGCCACGGCGACGATGATCCAGCCGGTCACGGGCTGGGGG
>Ga0207752_1001095_pt1 | contig 12591 bp, 11 predicted proteins | sample Pon2CUnioCityCA_6_FD_187272 | JGI IMG/M metagenome (GOLD analysis project Ga0207752, IMG submission 187272) | Marine sediment microbial community from Union City, CA, USA - Pond 2C Sediment 2 (SPAdes) | ecosystem: Environmental > Aquatic > Marine > Intertidal zone > Salt pond sediment ... | reverse complement strand
AGTGTCCATCCCGGCTTCCGTGGCGGTGCCTTCCATGCGCTCGATGAGCTGGGCCTTGATGGTATCATCGAGGCGAGAGGCCTCGGCATCCCCGATGATCCGTTCCACTTCCATGGACGTCCGCTCCGGGAGGGTGGTCTTGCCCTCGTCCTCCCAGCGGGGCCGGTTGGCCCGATCGATGACCGGCCCTGGAAAGCGGATCTCCTCCTTCCGGTGGCGCATGGTGTGGTCGGCGATGATGAGGTGCCTCTCTCGGAGGAATTCCTCGAAGATGGGCAGCGCCGGAAAGTCCTCTCTGGGCTCGACGCCCCTGAGCATCCGGAAGGCCATCCCGCAGATCTCGTTGTCCACCACCAGCTTTTCCAGGCTCTGTGTGTTGATGAAGTCCAGGATCCCCGGCCCCGAGATGTTGTTGGTGCCGGCCAGGGCCGCCAGCGTGGCCATGCGCGCGGCCGAGATCTTGCAGGTCGACCGCATCATTCTTGGTTTGCAAGACCGTCTGATCCAGGATACGGTGGAAACGCGCTTTCAGTTGACACGCCTGATCTGCGAGCACCGCCCGCGCTGGGTGTTCGGCACAGCCGAAGCCTGCATCCATCCGGATCACGCCATCATGGAACCGCTTCTGACGGCAGCAGTGTTTTTCGCGCGTTTGAAGAACTGGGACCGTGTGCCGGGAGCACAGGTTTTAGCGGACGTAGAGCCCTGGGAGATCGAGCGCTTGTTCTTCCCGCACTGCAAGATGGAACCGGCCTGGGGTAAATTCGACTTCGCGGTGGACGTTAGCGAAACTTATGAAATCAAGCAGCAGGCATTAGCGCAGTACCGCTCGATCTTCGAAGAACAGGGCGACCGCCTGCTGGCGCTCTACGAAGCCGAAGACCTGCATATGGGCCGTTTGATCGGCGGGCAGTACGCGGAGGTCTTCAAAAGTCGGGCGCCGTTGGTGGTAGAAGACCCGACGGTTTTCTCACCTGCGCCACATGGGTAAAGATTAATTTGCGCGACCAACGCAGGTAATAGGAAAAGCCCCCTGGCGCTCAATGCGCTTGGGGGCTTTTCAGCCGACGGAGGCCGTTTATCACTGGGTCTGGCGTTGCTTGCGAGTGTCCAAAACCGTCCCAACGACCAATCCAACCGCTGCACCGAACCACATTCCCAGGGCGGGATTTCCAAACGATACCAGCACCATATCCAGCAACAGGCCGGTGATAGCACCGAACAGAGCTCCTGAGAAGATGCCTAGCAAAGTGTATCCGGGTGTGCGACCCAGATCATCGGCGATCGACCCGGTGGCGATTCCAATCGTCAAGTCAATGCCCGCGCCGATGATCCAGCCTACGTTTCCGGTCAACGGCAGCAGCCCTAAAATGCCACCCAACTGCCCCCGGCGTCCTAGCCGATGACTTTTACCCGGTAGCTGCCGGTTTGGTCGGCAATCCTACCCGATTGGGCAGACATCCAGCCCAGGCGAGCGAAAGCTTGCCATGCTGCCAATACCGGCATGACATTGAGCAGCAAGGCGTCGATGAGCCCGTATACCACGCCGAGCCAGCCGGCATCCCAAAGGAATTGCCATCCGGTGGAGCGCGAGGCAGCGGGTTGTGAGATTACGCTCTTGACCAACAGGCCACAGGCAAGCAGCGCGGTGAATAAGCTCCAGCCCAGGTTTTGCTGGAACATTGCGAATACGTCTCGGTTGGTCCAGCGCACAAAGGCGGACAAGAACAGACCAGCGACCAGGGCATACGGCAGCACAAAGGTAGCTCGGGGCAGGTGCATGCGGGCTGAGAACAGGGCGGTTGCGAATAGACCCAACAAACCGGCATCCAGAGTGACCTGTCCCCTCTCTTCCTTATAAAAACTGCAAAACCGCGCGGGCAGCTTGAAGGCGTTTCAGCCGCCGGTATCCAAGGCACAAGGGATACAACATTACCAATCCTAATAGCCACAGGGGCAGCATGGCGATCAGGCTGGCACCTTGCGGGGCAATCAAAGCGCCCAATCCGGCATACAGGAACAGGTGAGTAACGTAAAAAAAGAGCGGGGTCTGGCCGAATACGATCAAGGGCTGAAATAGGACCTCTCCTATGGCCCGGGTACGGGCGAAGAGCCACAAAAGGAGCAGGTTCGCGCCGGTGGTCATTAAGGTGAAGCTGATACTGGGCGGGTACTTGACCGGATTAAGGATATCCATCCAGCCGTCGCTCATGCGTGGGCGGATGTTTCCAAAGCCATCGAGGGTTCGAATAAACAGGAAGGCGACCAGGAAAGCGAGGCCCAATTTCCAGGCACGGCGATAAGCCAGGTTGGGATCTTCCAGCAGCCAGCGTCCGAACAGTAGACCAAAGACGACCAATTCCAGCCAGGGCAATACCGGGTAGTTGCTCCACAGTAGCATGCCGCCAGCCGGATCGACCACACCCCCAGGCAGCAGGAACAGATGCGTAAACCATCCAAAGCTCGACCCCCAGGTATTGGGGTTGGGCACGGACAGTTCAGTTCCAACCAACAAGACCAATGCCAGCCCGATCAGATAACCGGGCCTGATGCACAGGAGAAGGCTGCCCACGATCATGCCTAATCCCAGGGCAGAAAGCACACCGATGTATATGCGGATATCCCAGCCCCCAGGAGACAGTTCCCAGGCGCGGTTGACAACCAGGAATTGCAGTGCAATCAATGCCAGGCCGCGCACCCAAAAGTGGCGTACGATCGCCGGTTTTCTCCAGCCTTGTGCGCGGCGTGAATAGGCGAACAGGGTCATACCCACACCCAATAAGAGGAAGAAGCCTGGGGCGCAAAAATGGGTCACAAAGCGGGTTAGAAAATTCAGCGAGTTATTGTAGGCTGGAAAGACCCCGCCCCAATACTCGCCGGAGGAATGCCTGTGGGCGATGAAAAGATTGGCGTGATCGAGAGCCATCAGCGCGATGATCAAGCCGCGCAGCGCGTCTGGAGCGAAGAGGCGCTGGTTTATCTGGCTGGATCGTGCGATTGTCAGGCGATGAGTCACAAAGGACATGCAGTATCCCGCCTCACTTCGGCGCAGCTTGGGGAGTGCCTAAAGCGATCAAGCTGCCTACCGGTGAGATACGTTTGTGGATTTGGGGCGAGCCATAGTAAGACACACTGCCCGGTCCGCGTATGTCAACCCGCAGTTGGTCTGTCGCCCACAGCTTTGCCGTTCCGGGACTGCGCAGCAGGATGGTCGCCCGTTGGCTTTCAAGCGCGCCGGCGTCGTATTCGGCCAGCCCGTTGACAGTGATTTTCTGATCCTGCACGCGCCCGTTCAGTTTAATTCTACCCGCTCCGTTGATTTCCACAATCAATTCCCCTGCGACCAGGTCGTCGATTGTCATCAATCCCATGCCGTTGTACTTTATCTGCAGTTCTTGAGCTTCGAGAGAGCCAATCCTGACATCTGCCATGGCATAGATTTCCAAGAGGGATAGGTTTTTAACACACAGCCGGTAGTGGATACGCGGCCGGGTCAAACTGGTCGTGAGTGCATCCCGGATTCTGGCCGGCCAATCTCCCTGCAAGCTGATCGTGAGCCGGCCTTGAGCGACTCTGGATTGAATTCTGGTTAGGATTTCCGCCGGCGCCTGAATGGTCAGCGATTCTCGCGCTCCTTGCCGGATGGCCAGGTGATTTTCGTGCTGCGAGCGCAGCGAAACCTGATCGAAGCCAGATACCTGGCGTATTTCTGTGGGATTTTGCAGTGTGTCCATTCAGATTCTTCTCCTATGAGAACGTTTTGGTTCACCTTGCATAAATTAAGCATAGAGAGGAAGTGTGCGGGACACATCGGGCATCCGGGCGAATAGGGGTGTTAGCCACAAGGTTGATTTTTCTAGGCCTAGCCTTCACTTTTGGCTGAGGTAGGTCAACATTCTGGACAGGGATTTAGAGGGGTAGTAAGATTTCATGGTAACCAACAGACAAGCATAAGATACGAGAGGAGCCTTCAATGACCCCACCATCCGGGCAAGAATTAGAAAAATATGCAGGCTTGATTTTGGAAATCGGCTTGAATTTGCAAGCTGGGCAGCGCCTGGCGATCGAAGCACCGATTGAGTCGGCGGATTTAGTGCGAAAATTGGCGGTACAGGCATACCAGCTTGGCGCACGCCTGGTGACCGTGGTCTGGTTGGACGACCAGATCAGATTGGGTCGCTTCCGTTACGCGCCGAGGGATTCCTTTGAGGAGTACCCAGTCTGGAAGGCCAAAATTTTAGGTGAATACGCCGAAAACGGCGACGCGGTGCTGCGCATCCACGCCGAGGACCCGGATCTGCTCAAAAATCAGGACCCGCAATTGGTCTCGATCTGGCAGAGAACTCGCCTCAAACACCGCAAAGCGCTCTCCGATGTCGTGACCCGTGACGGCACAAACTGGTGTATTGCCAGCGTGCCTATCCCGAGTTGGGCGGCCAAGGTCTTTCCGGACCTGCCCGCCGAACAGCAGATGGAGAAATTGTGGGAAGCGATCTTCATGACAACTCGCACGGATCAACCCGACCCGGTTGATCTTTGGAAGGAGCATATCCGGCAGTTGAAAGCGCGCAGCCGCTGGCTGACCGAGCGGCAGTTCCTGGAGCTGCATTACATCGCACCCGGCACCGATCTGAGGATTGGGCTGCCGGAGGGCCATCAGTGGGAGAGTGGATCGATTATTGCCAAGAATAAGATTGAATTTACACCCAACCTGCCCACGGAGGAAGTATTCACCATACCGCACAAAGACCGTGTGCAAGGCGTGGTTTCCTCCAGCAAACCGCTCAGCTACGCCGGCAATTTGATCGATGACTTCCAATTAAGGTTCGAGAAGGGGCGGGTGGTTGAATACCGCGCCGGCAGGGGAGAAGAGACCTTGCGAGGACTGATAGAGACGGATGAGGGTTCCCATCGCCTGGGGGAAGTGGCGCTGGTCCCGCACAGCTCACCAATTTCGCAGTCGGGCGTGTTTTTCTATAATACGTTGTTTGACGAGAATGCCGCTTGCCACCTGGCGCTTGGCCGAGGGATACGCTCCTGTCTACCGAATGGCCCACAAATGTCGCAGGAGCAATATGAGGCTGCCGGCGGCAACGACAGTTTGCTGCATGTAGATTTTATGGTCGGCTCTAACCAATTGGATATCGACGGTCTGCTCCCGGATGGCTCACGGCAGGCGGTCATGCGAAAGGGCGAATGGGCGTTTGAGGTTTAGTTGGGGTGAATTTGGGACAATTGTCCCATCGTCACGCTCCTAATGGGCCGCGAAATTTATGACGCACTCCTCAAGACAGAAGGCAAGGATTAAATTTACGCTGGTTGAGAGGCGGTTTATTTTTTGGGCGGGTTGCTGGTTAGCCTTCATCTTGCACTCCTTCTCTAAATGTTCAATCTAGTTTTGAACACGTGGATGGACATCTGCTTTTCTGTGCAGAATTAACCGCCGTTGACGAATTTCTTCAAGAGCGGCTTGGATGATTTCACTGTTTCTGAGGGTTTCGCTTCCGGTAAAGCGTTGGAAAGCGCCGACCAGGTGCGTCCCATGATGGCGTCCGCCAACGAGGTTGCTGTATAACCATAAGTCGAGCCGCTGCGATTAATGGCGGGGATGCCCAGTTCATCTTCAATATGGCTGGCCTGAGAAGTCTGGTCCAGGGCAGTCTGCAGTCCACCGGCATACGGTAGTGGTGGTGCTTCAGAGGTTTGGATGGTGCGAGCCGGGCGAGAAGCACAGGTGGCCATCCCCAGAGTGGTAACCAACCCCATGCAGATTGCTAGAAGTCTTTTGGGGAACATTTGATCCTACCTTGCCTTTTCTATTCTGCCGATAACTTTTCTTGAAACCGGTTTGAAATCAATCGCCAGCGCTGGTCGATTCTGTCAAAGTGACTGGTTTTTGGCCCGGTGTTCCGCTTTTATCCCACATCGCTGCCCCCAACCAGGCGCGACTCACGGCGACGGTCAGCATACCCAATGCGAAGAGCAGCGTGGCGTCCAGAATTGCCATCGGGATGGCGATGAGTGCACCCAGCAACCAGAGCCACATGGGGACCGGCGGCAGCATACGCGCCCGCTGCGTGGCGATGGCCAGTAGCAGAAGGCCGGCCGGGAAGAGCACCCACATCAAGGGCGCGAAAATGTAGCTGAAGAGAAGGCCGAATATGGCGATCAGGTAGCCTGCCAGTCCTAAGTTCGAAACGCGTTGGTGTTGGATGAAATACACGCCTGTCAAAGTAAAGAAAATGAACATGTCCGCAACCAACATTAACATGAAGATGACGATGTCCATAGCGCCAGGAGCAAAGATCGAGGCGGTGGCGGCGGTTGCGATCAGCAGCGCCAGGGCGCTGCTGAGGATGGCTGCCATGCTGCAAACTCGAATAAATCCGTTGTTAGACATGGTTAATACGCTCCTTTACAAGGTTTTTTAGCGATCATTCCCTAAGCAACCGTTGCTGCACAACTCGATGGCAGCCAGCAACGCTTCTGGTGGGCTGCCCTTGCTGACAAAGGCGTCAACTCCGCATGCCAGGATGGTCTGGCGCAGTTCCGACTTGCTGGTGAGGACGATTACTTTCAGATGCGGGCAAAGGTTGTGTAGTTCTGGCATGAGGTTTTTGGGGTTGAGACCGGGCAGATCCCAATCCAGCAGCAACAGCTCCGGGTGCAGGGTTTCCACCTGATGCAGTAACTGGCGGGTGTCGATCGCTTCAGCGGCGATTTTGAAACCAAACTGTTGTTCCAGCAGCACCCGCAGGGCATAGCGCACTCTGGATTGGTCGTCGGCGATCAGGACCTTCATGCTTTCACCTTATGGGCGGCAAGACCTGACAGGTTTTTAGAAACCTGTCAGGTCTGCGCTGCCAGGCTCTTTGTGGAATCGTGACCCAAGCTGCCCTTTGTTGCGATCAACAGAACAACGGCGATACCCCAATACACCATGCCTCTTAGGACCATGGTTGTGCCTAGCCCGCCCAGCACAACCATCGGTGTGGGAATGAAACTTTCAATCACATTGGTGCTGGCATGGAACAACATAACCGGGATGACGCTTCTGCGTGATTTTAGGTAGAACCAGTTGAAAATGAACGTCAGTGGGACCAGGTTGAACAGGTACCACCCGAAAGTCGTCCCGTAGTGGTTCATGAGCGGCAGGTGCCACGCAGAATGGATAACACCCAGAATTACGCTGGCGGACACAGGGTGGAAACGCTCCAGCAATGCCGGCAAGGCAAATCCGCGCCATCCGGGTTCTTCATTGCCTCCGGATAGCAGGGCGGTTGGTATCAAGGAGAAGAGATACAAGTACCATGGCTCGGCGTTTGAGAAATCTGGCTCGCCTCCCAGAACCCGGTATAGACCAAATTGGAGCAGTCCAACCAGCGCCGGCAGCAAGAACGCGCCTACCAGGTACAGGAGCCAAGGAATGCGTAATGTGAAGACTTGCCGCATCCATTTACGAAGTTCGGCGGATCCCTTATGCGTCCAAATCGTAATGATGGCGGCGATGAAGGGTCCAAAGGCAGCCACAACGATAAAAGGCAATTGGCTTTCTTCAGGCAAATAAGCCAAAGCCGGAATAAGAAACGCCCAGGTGATTGCAAATGCCAGTACAAAAAACAATACCAGCATGCGGGCTGAATACACGTATTGGAGCGGGTAGCTTTTCACTAATTCCCAACGCTTGTTTTCAGTGCGTTGTGCCATGCTTTTCCTCCTTGCAGCACTTTGATTGGTTACCTAGATAGCTCTTGGAAAACAGCTTGCGCAAGCTGGGAAATCCTCTTACTTCCTTATGGATGTTAAATCAGAAACCCTCCAGGTGCATCAGGCATCCGGAGGGTTAGTGGTTATAACTGGCAGGCTTATTTTTCTACGACCGGTTATTCGACGATGACCACATTGCTGCCGCTGCGGCCGAATACTTCCGGTGAGTACATCTCTTCCGCTTTGGCTGGAGGCACGACGAAGCGGCCTGGCGTAGTAGCCCGGGCGACGTAAGTGTACTCGTAGACGCCGTCCCACAACAGGGAGGTGAAGGCTTCGGCTCGCTCGTCACGCAGGTTTTGGTGTTCGTACCAGGGTCCCCACCACCACCAGCCATAGCGGTAATCAGGAGCGTTGGGATCTTGCGGGATACCTCCCGAGACTTCCAAGGAGGGGTTGACGATCTCCAAGCCGGCTGGAAGCGGGTCGACCAGCGCGACATGGTAACGGCGATTGTCCGCCACCATGGTCAGGCGCACGCGCACACGCGCGCCAGCCTTGATATGCCACACGCCGTCCTGGTCCTGGGTGACGTCATCAGTCTGGTCCAGGCCTTCGTAACTGCGTTGAACGACAAAACCCATGTCCAAGGGGGCCAGTTCGAGATTGGTAGGCGCGTAACGCAAGCCCAGGCGGTAGTATAGACGACCGGCGCCTTCCTTGCTCAAAATCAGGTCTTGTGTTTCTCCGCCACCCAGAGATTGATCGACCAGATAGTTCATGGGAATTACGGTCTCGTGGCGTTCGGTGGTGCGGCCCTGGTATTGGTGGTCGCCGGCGTAGGTATCGCCCAGCCAGATGCGGGCGACGAAATCCGGCGTCTGGGATTCGAAGGTGTTGAAGTAACGATCCAACGCTAACAGGACGAAGACGTTCTCCTGGGTGTTCGACCAGCGGCCTTTCTCCCGGTGTGCCAGCAGCCCGTTGACCAGCTTGGGGATCAGGTCGCTGTTGGGGTTATCGTCGATCAAAGCGTCCAGCAGGATGGCATCCGTGCGCCGGTCAGAGCTGAGCAGCAGGTAAGTCTGCTCGTCGTAGGCGATGGTGAAATTAGCCGCTCCAGGGGTTTCTACGACACGGTTATTGACGTGGCGGCGGATAGCCTCGAGCTGGTCACCGGCGCCGGGGGCGTCTTGCAGCACCGGCCACAGCCAGCCAATGGTGTCCAGGCTCAATTCTTCCAGGCCGGCATCGTCGATCAAGCGCAGCGCCTTGTCCGGATCTCGGTCACCCATCAGATCTCGTACGTACAGTGCATAGGCGCTGAGTGTTCGGCGGGTACTCAGGCTGTACCAGGCGGGGTAATAGCTCTCGATCTGGCGCAGGTGCTCGAGCAGGCGCTGCTGCATGTCTTGCGGCACTTCAAAGCCTTTGGATGCTGCCCGCTGCAAGGCGTGAGCGACGTGGATGGAGTTGAAGGGGATCGAGTCCTGGCCGCGTCGCCAGTAGGGGAACCCGCCATCGGGGTTCTGGAGTCCTTGCAGGCGCTCGATATCGCGCTGCGCTGCGGCCTGCATGTGTTCAGGTGAAGGCAGCCCGTCAGCTTCGAAGGCAGTCAGCACATCCTTCAGCCCGGCGACCGCCAGGATGCGAGAGGAAAGCTGCTCGGTGCACTCGAAAGGATAGGAAACCAGGTACAAAACAGCGTCGGTCAGTGACTGCAGCGCGGTGGAGGAGGTGTTGATTTCCAGGCCGCCGAACTGGGAGAAGACATCGACGGGAGCCGCCACGGGTTGTTTGATGGCGCCCTGATCCACCACGCCGTAGGTAGCGAAAGCCTCCGTCGTCGCAGGCGTGTAGACCGGCAGCTCGATCGTGGCTGCGTCGGCAAATGTACCGGCCACAGCCGCCACCTGGATGCGGGCAAGGCCGGCTTGTTGGGTGCTGGCAGGGAAGCGTACTTCCACCCGATCGCGGGCCGGCACGTTCACGCGTAGCCCTTCTTCGGCAGTCAAATCGATATTGGAGGCTTGCACGACCACGTCCACCTGCATGGGCTCGCCGGTCTGGTTTTGGAGTACGACCGGTAGCTCGAACTGATCGCCGAAGTTGAGGAAGCGCGGCGCGGAAGGGCGCACCATCAAGGGTAGGCGGGCGACAAGGTTGGCCTCACCCATGCCGAATTGGTTGCCGTCATCGACTGCCACGATCATCACCCGGTAGCGGGTCAGGTTGTCGGGCAGGCTGACCGGCACTTGCGCCATCCCCTGGCCGTCCGTGCGAACTTGTGGTGCGAAAACCGCCAGCGGGTTGAAATCCGAGCGCACCCGGATGGGCTCCGGGGCTGCGCCAGCCTTATCTAGCATCCCCCTGGCAGCCTGGGTTGGCATGGCGGCGGGCATTTCCATGGGGGCTGCTTCCTCCATGGCCTCACCTGCAACTACTTGTAAGTTCATAACTTCCTGGACTAATGCCAGGGGATCCAACAGCACGATGCTGGCGCGGGCGTAATAACTGGAAAAATGAGCAATGCGATCGGCGTAGAAAACATCGATGGGATCGGTAAGCTGGTAATCGCTCAGTGCCAGGATGGCTTCGTCGACCACCACGACCGCCAGTTCGGCGCCTGGCACCGGGTTGCCCCGGGCATCCTTCAGCAGCAAGTCGAGCGTCGTCTCACCGCCTGGCTCGAGCTCTGTTTCCTGGGGCGTGACTTGAAGCGATAATGTACGCTGCAGGGGCGGGATGCTCAGGTTCAATTGGCCGGTGGCGTAGGCCGGGCGTTGGGGTGCATCCGCAACCACCTCGCCCTGGTCGTCTACGCGATCCGCAGCGCCCACCAGGTCCACCTGGAGGTACAGGTTAGGGATGTGCCGTTCTTCGATAGGCACTTCCAGCGTGGCGGCGCCGTCTTCGATCTGGAAGCGTTGGGTGTAAAGAATGCCACTGCGTTGGACTGTCAACAGACCTTCGGCAGGCGTAAAGGGAGACTGCACCAGGATGCGGGCTACGTCGCCGGGCTGGTAGCTCTCCCGGTCGGGGATCAAGGTGACCGTCTCTTGCTCGACGTTGCGGGCAGGCGGGCGCTGCCCGCCGCTGACCCAGCGCGTGATCTGGCTCTGGTTGGTACGGCCGAACTGGTCGTTGACCTGGGCGGTGATGCGGTAGCGGCCGCCCAAGGGCGTTTCAAAGGTGCACGCAACCGGTTCGCTTTGAGAGCCTAGCTGGCAGGTCTGTGGATCGACTTCCTGTTCCTGCCACTCGCCGCCGGTGTATTTCCACTCCAGGCGGGCAGCGTTGACTTCTATCTGGTGGTCAGGAACTGGATTGCCGTCCAGATCGGTGACGATCAGGTCGAGTTCGATGGGTTTGCCGCGTTCGACGAAATACTCCTGGCTGCGGATGCCGACGTAGAGATCGGCAGGGTGCACCAGTAACGTCGTCGCCCCGGTCCAGGCCTGGCGGTTGACATCCATCACGGTCGCCTCTGCCAGCACACTCAGCGGTCGTAATTCTGTGCCCTCGAAGTCCAATTGCAGGTAGTGCGTTCCGGTAGAATCCGTTTGTCCGGAAAATGTTTCCACTTTGCTGGGGCCATAGCCCGGATAGCCTTCTGCCTCGATCGCAGGTTGGTAGCTCCACCACCACCAGGGCTCCCAGACTCCGAAAACGAAATCCGGCCAATTGGGTGGATTGTAGTTGCTGGGCGTAGAGCTCACCTGCCAGGTAACATCGGCGTTAGGGAGCGGGCCGCCGGCGTAATATTTGGCTTCGACGGCCACCACGGCGGGTTCCCCGGCGAAATGGGGTCCGGGGGTTTCGTTGCGGGCGCTGACTTCGAACTCGGGGCGGCGGAACTCCTGGATCTGGAAAGCGTGGGAATACCGGAGTCCGTCCAATCCATCCAGGCTGCCAATGGCACTCAGGGACAATTGCGCATAGCCAAGATTTACGTTTTCCGGAATCTCAAATGCCAGGTTGAAGCCGCCCAGGGAATTAACCTCGGCGCTTCCGGCGCCTAATTGGTTGCCTTGCGGGCCGATAATAGAATAGGATACGGCGCTTACTGCGCCACCTACCAGGCCGACGTCGCCGTCTTGTTTGCCGCCGATACGCCGCAGCCAACCCTTGAAGTGCACCTGCTCGCCGGGCCGGTACATCTGGCGGTCGTCGAACACGTACCAGCGCAGTTCATCCAGAACGGTACTACGCCGCCAGGCATCCGAATCCCAGTAAGTTGAACTGGGCAACAGGGCCTGGTCGGCGCCCTGGCTGGCGACCAGGTAGCCGGCGCCGTCGGGGATCGGGAAGCGGGCGGTCCCGTCCGCCTGGGTGGTGGTCTGTGCGCCGCCAGGTTGGGCCAGGATATTCACACCGGAGAGCGGGGAGCCATCCTGGAGGCCCGTGGTCCAGACAACCATCTCGCTGTGATCCACGAAGGCATCCAGCCCAATTTGAGTCACCTGCACCCAGGCGTGCACCGTTTGCCAGTACTGCTCTTTCTCAAGCAGCCCCCTAGGCGGTTTAACCACCACGACAAACTGGCCCGAGTCGCCGTCCATATAAGGGCTGAGGTCGATGCCCACCTCTGTGAGCGTGTCAGCAGGCGCCTCCACGGGAATAGTATTGTCAAAGACCTGGCGTCCCGGCAGTTCTGGTGGAGCATCCGTGCGGGAGTATTCGCGCAGGTATAGTTGGAAAGCCGGCCAGTCAGAGGGCTGGACGGTGTGGATTTTTACATCCAATTTCGTGTAGTTAATGGCGTAGACGTTGAATACCGGTTTGCTTGCCGAGGGATCCAGGGTCACAAAAACCTGCTCGGGCCCCTTCAATAAGGGTTCGGCCGGGCCAATCCGGAAGGTCAGGCGAGCCTGCGAGCCGAGT
>Ga0207752_1001094_pt1 | contig 12598 bp, 17 predicted proteins | sample Pon2CUnioCityCA_6_FD_187272 | JGI IMG/M metagenome (GOLD analysis project Ga0207752, IMG submission 187272) | Marine sediment microbial community from Union City, CA, USA - Pond 2C Sediment 2 (SPAdes) | ecosystem: Environmental > Aquatic > Marine > Intertidal zone > Salt pond sediment ... | reverse complement strand
CGAATTTCTGGGGGATTATATGCCGTCTCAGCTGTTGAAGGTTTTATGTAGTCCTCGTCGGTTCTTATGCTGTGTAATAAGTCGTTAATATTAAAAGTAAAAGACCCTTTAGATAGTTGTTGTTACTTAAGTGGAGTAAATTAAAATGGGCATAACGAAGAGTCCTTGGCGATTACTTGTTGCAGGTATTTTGTTCATTGTTTGGATAGCTTTTTCATTTCTGATAGTTGATTATCTTGTAACAAAGGGGTGGACTGAATGGTGGATACTTGTAATTCCTGTTGCAATGGCTTGGTTACTTTATATTGGATTTGCCTACGCCACCCTCAATGAAAACAAAATCAACTATGGAAAATGAAAACAAGCGTAATTGACTTTCCAAAAAAACTAAAGAGCGGGAAATGTTTGATTGTTGAATCTTCGTAAGCCTATTTTTCATCCATAGCATGACATTTATAATGCTGTGGGCTTTTAGATTTTTTCTTCCCTTTTATAGTGCATAATTGTTCTAAAACATGCGCGCGCGGTCAAGTTTCTATGGGCGGTCTTAGATATTCGTGGAGTTGAGTTTTTGATATTCCAATTTCTAATCCTCTGAAGGTGCAACAAGCACCGCCTTCTTTTAATGCTGAAATGTCTACCATGTTACGAATTGGCATTTTGGATCCCAAGATTTCATAACCTGCATCTTTGTCGAATCGAATTTCAAAATGGGTTATTCTCCAGTTCTCTGGATCAAAATACAGATCTTCAACATGTCCAATTTTTTCATCTTGTAAGAAAACTTCTTGGTCTCTCAACTTACTAAACTTCATTTTGTTATCCCCATATTTAGTTATTAAGAGAGTAAATTGGTTTATTTTTGCGGTTTGAATTCTTCCATCATTTTGAGTTCTTCAATTGATTTGTTCAGTAGTATTACTTCTCCAGCTACTTTTACTGTGTCTACGGGTAAGCATACTCTAACAGATCCTAGAACAGGAGTCTCAAAATGTAGAGCTTCACTAATGTCTTTCACCAAACTAACATGCAGATGCGTGACCGTCCAGTCTTCCACGTTAATATCGGTATCCTCCACTTCTCCCAGTTGTTTACCGTCTGATGTTATCACTTTTTTTCCATTTAAAATTCCAACTTTCATAAACATACCGCCTCCCATAAATGATTAATTAAAACTTGCTTATAAAATGGTATAGATTCAAACTAGCGCGCGCACTAGCCAAATATTAGTCGCTACATACTCGCGCATGTTTTCCCTTATTGTAGTTCATGTATACTTTAATTCATTATTCGTAATCTTTTTTATATAAACATTCGTTTATGTTAGAATGGTAAGCGAGCGGAACTTGCGACATGAGCGAGCGGAATTTATGCCATGAACATTAAACCCTCGAAAGCTCTTAATTACCTGACATTGTAGGCAATAAATGGAGCGAGCGGTGCGTGGAGTCGTCCCGATTAACCTAATCCAGAGGAACAACATTTAGTGATATGCAGTAGGGACGACGACGGGAAACCATCATGTTAGCTTTGTCAAGGGTTTTTGGGTTTGGCTTTTTTCCGCAATGAAATCCAGTTAATGCTTTGTGCATTACGATAATTTCTTTTTAGATGCTACTTGTTGATTCCGTTGTATCTGCTGTTGGTTAACCCTAAACTTGGTCGCACCGATTTAGTTCAAGGTTGGAATGTAAAGCGTAATCGAGGCGTCTTTTTAGCGGTGGTTGCGATTTTAGTTCTGAATTTGTTTTGACGGTTCCTGTGGCGAAGCGGGAGCGACCGAAGGGAGCTCTCCAATGAAGCCCCGTCAGAACATATTTGGTCTGAGCTTGTTGGGAATAATCGGTCATTTGGGTTCAGATTATATTTTTGGATGTGTTTTTTGAGCATGTCGAGTGTTCTGTTTTTTAGTTTTAGTGTTCTGCCGTTGCAGTGTTTTGCGCTGGTTAAGGTTACGATTCCGTTTTTCAGGTCTATGTCTTTGATTTTTAGCCAAGTTAGTTCTATTGGTTTTGTCCCCAAGTCTTTAGACATTGAGAGAAATAGTGCCATTTTTGGTCTAGCGTTTGCTATGAGCATTGTGAGATGTTCTGTTGTTGGGATTTTTGGTAGTTTGTCATATCGTTTATAGAATGGCTTGTCCCATGATATTCCATTGGCTTGACAGTAATAATCGTAGGTTTCGGTTAGGGTTTCTTTGTAGGCGTTGCTGCATTGTTTGTTTGCTATGAATCCTTTGACTTGCTCAGGGTTTTCTAGGTTGCAGTTTCTTTCTAGGTGTTTCAGTCTTTTTCCTGTTGCTTTGATTGTGGTGTCTGCGTATGCGTTCTTTTTCATGTGCCATAGGTGTTAAAGATTTTATTAGTCGGGGACACTGTAGCATTGTGGGGGGATGATGTAGCCGTCCCAGACCGACCTTAACGGAATGAAGACTAATAGGCTGACAGACCCCTCTTTGAATTTAACAACAACGCTGTCTAGTTTTAGATGCCAATTTCCCTATAGTATGGTATCTCAGGTTTGGGTTTTCTTTTCCTTTTGGCAATCAAGCCTATAATCATTCCAGCAACAAACCCGCCTATGTGCGCCCAGTAAGCTACGTTGCCGCCCAGTCCTAGCCATGTGTACAGCAGCTGTAGGATAAACCAGAAGCTGAGGAAGAAGACCGCTGGTACACTCACAACGGTTATAATGATAGCCAAAACCAATGTTTCGATACGTGACCTAGGATACAACAGTATGTATGCACCCATAACGCCAGAGATAGCTCCTGAAGCTCCCAGCGTGGGAATCAGAAGACCAGCAGAGGATGTGATACTTAGGATGTGGGCAAAGTCCGCAGCTAGACCGCAGACAAAATAAAACAGCAGAAAAGGCAAGTGCCCAAAAGCATCCTCTATATTGTCCCCAAAGATGTAGAGATAAAGCATGTTGCCGCCTATGTGAAAAATGTCGGCGTGAAGGAACAGAGACGTGAAGAGAGTGTAGATTTTTTCTCCTCTAATTATTTCGGCTGGAACCATGGCGAAATTGTCATAGATCCAGTTTGCGAATAGACTTATGTTGGGGTTTCCAGAGAAAAACGTGTAGAGCAGCAAGGGAATAAACGCCAAAACATTTGCCACTATGAGAATCCGGGTTATGTGTGGAGTAGTTTTGGAACGATTTGCGTCTCGGATGGGTATCAAAAGCTTTCACCAACTGAAGATGATGCATGACTGCTAGACCCTAATTAGATGACGATATTGGTTCAAAAGCTTTTGTGGAGGTCAGCTGCTTTTTTGGTTGCACAATCTGTTGTCTGGCGAACAGGGTGAAAGAACTGTGCAATGTTGTTTTATGTTCTTTTTATCGTGTTATTCGTTTAGGCTCTGTTGTTAAAGAGTTTTCTATCTTTCTGGCAAGAAAGAGGAATACTATCCAACTTATGAAACCGTATGTCAACCCGTTTGTTAAGGCTTCCAAGTAAGGCATGTATTCTGAAACTGGCATTTCAAAAAGTGTGGAGACCATGTTGCCGGGGAATAGAGGAACCGGGACAGCTATTGTGGCGGAAGTAAACAATAAAAAAAAGGCGACGAAAATAGCTGTTGCCCGCATGTTCCTTCCCCGGTACACTTTTGTGCCAGACGTGTCCTCCTAATTAATATATTAAATCTTAATACGTAATAAATGTTTTCGTATTTCTGACCAACACAAATACAGCAACCAATCTGAGCATACAGAAGATTCATTATTCAGGTTCCCGCTCTTTAAATTCATGAACCCGCTGAGCTTCGCAGTTACGGTCATCATTCTAAGCGCCTCGGGCGCCTTGGCTCCCGGACCACTATTCTTTGTAACAGTCTCTCATGGCATCAAGTCGGGAACCAAAAGCGGCATAGTCTTCTCCATAGCCCACAGCATAATCGAATTCACCCTAGTCATGCTATTAGCCCTAGGACTCCTAAGCGTCGCAAACGTGCCCGCAGTCAGACTCGCCGTGGGAGTTGCCGGAGGAGCAGCACTCATAATCTTCGGCGCCATGCAGATACGCAGTTCATTCTCATACAATCCCGAAGAAACAAAAACTGGCAAAAGAGCTACGCGAAGCCTTCTTCTGATTGGCTTAGCATTAACAGGCTTGAACCCCTACTTCATTGTCTGGTGGCTCACTGTTGGCGCGAATCTAATCTTCATCTCTCTCGAGTTTGCGGGCTTAACCGGCGTCGTTTTCATGTACGTCTGCCACGTTTGGGTGGACTACGCATGGCTCATCCTAGTTTCTGGCTTCGCCAAGAGAAGCTCCAAAATTCTACGAGTCAAGTGGTACCGCCTACTGATGGCAGTTTTTGGGGCGGTCCTAATCTACTTTGGACTCACTTTCCTCATAGACTCTCTAGGCTTTTGAAACCCAGAAAACCAAATCTAACCCAAATTCAGAGACTCAACCGACAAAAACATTAAACAAAAATTGTAGCCTCTGAAACATCAACTTCATGACACACAGACTTTTGGGGCTGAAGAGCGCACACAATTCCCACCCACTTAGAAGAAGGAAAAACTATGTATTTTCACCCTTTTCCTTCGTGTGCGCTCTTCCCTACAAATTTTGTGGTTGGAATGTTTATGTTGTTAGGTGTATTGTTTATTTACGTACATGTTTTGCTGTTTGTCTATTGAGTCTAACTGCATCAACATGGAGTTAGGTGTATAGGCCGTCTATTTCTGCTCCGCAGTAGGTACATGTTGAGTTTTTGATTTTGTTTTCTTTGATGTGGTAGCCGAATCTGTGAATCAGCGTTTTTCCGCAGTTTGGGCAGTAGGTGCTTTCTCCGTCTTCTCCGGGCACGTTTCCTTCATAGACGTATTTTAGGCCTGCTTCTAATCCGATTTCTCTGGCTTTCCGCAGAGTCGTGACGGGTGTTCGGGGCAAGTCTATGAGCTTATAGGTGGGATGGAACTGGCTGATGTGCCAAGGCGTATCCTTGCCCACCTCGCTTATGAATTCTGCGATTTTCTTTAGCTCCTCTTCTGAATCGTTGAGGGTGGGAATTATGAGGGTTGTTATTTCCGTCCATATTCCTAGGCTCTTGTATAGTCTGATGGAATCTAGCACAGGCTGTAGTCGGGCTCCGCATCTTTTTCTGTAGAACTCGTCGCTGAAGCTTTTCAGGTCTATGTTGGCGGCATCCAAGTACGGGCTAATCTGCTTTAATGCTTCTGGGGTGATGTAGCCGTTGGTCACGAAAACGTTCTTGATTCCCTCTTTCTTTGCATGCTTGGCTGTGTCGTAGGCGTACTCGAAGAAGATTGTGGGTTCAGTGTAGGTGTAGGCTATGCTCTCGCAGTTGTTTCTTTTAGCCGCAGAAACAATCTCTTCTGGCGACACATCCTGTCCAACTATTGTGCCTCGCTCTTGGGGCATCTGGGAAATGTCGTAGTTTTGGCAGTTTTCGCATCGGAAGTTGCATCCCACCGTGGCTATGGAGTATGATCTGGAGCCGGGAAGAAAATTGAATAGCGGCTTCTTCTCTATGGGGTCTATTGACCTAGCCACAGCTTTGCCGTACACGAGACTGTAAAGTTTTCCGTCCCTGTTCTCCCTGACCCCACAAATGCCCCTCTTTGAATCGGCAATTTTGCGGCATCGGTGACTACACAAATTGCAGTTAACCATTTTGTCCTCTAGCTTTTCGTAAAACATTGCTTCCTTCAACACGAAAGCCCCCAACCTAAAGTATAACAGGGAAAAAGCACACTTAAACTTTAAAGCTCGTCTGCAAAAATTGTTTCCACCTGACTCGATTTATATTTCACGGCTGAGAGCGAAGGGTATTTAGCCTTAAGAACAGTATATTATGGTTGGGAGAAAGGTGATTTTATTGGCTAAATTTAGAGTTGAAATAGACTATAATGTGTGTCAGGGGTTCGGTGCGTGCGAAGAATTGTGCTCCAAATTCAAAGTGGGCGACGAGGATAGAAAGTCTCATGTTGAAGGCGCAAAAAAGGTCTCCGACGGAGAAACCATAGAACTAGATGAACTGGAGTGCCACAAACAGGCTGCCGAAGCTTGCCCCTTCAATGCTATACACATCATTGACTTGGAGACAGACGAGAGACTCATCTAACCGCAGGGTGAGGCTAACTGATAACTAACAAGATTTCTTTGCTGGTTGGCGGAGAGGCTGGGGCAGGAATAAGCCGTTCCGGCTTTCTTTTCGCCAAAACCTGCCTAAGAGGGGGACTCTACGTCTTCGGCGCCAACGACTACCAATCCCTCATACGGGGAGGGCACAACTTCTACACAGTCAGAGCCAACAACGAAATGGTGTACTCGCAAGCAGACACCGTTGACCTGCTATTGGCATTAAACAAAGAAACCATTCTCTTTCACAAAGACGAACTTGTCGCTGGCGCTGGAATAGTCTATGACGGAGACCAGATTGAATTAACTGATGAAGAGCTGGAAAGAGACGACATAAAACTCTATTCTGTGCCTCTGCGAAGCATAGTCAAGGAGCTTGAAGGACCACAAATCATGGAGAACACAGTGGCTTTAGGAGCCGCAATAGCCCTCCTAGACTACGAACTGGAACTCCTGAACAGCGTGTTAAGGGACACATTCAAGCCGAAAGTCGCTGAACAGAACATAGAAGCCGCAAAAAAAGGATACAACTACACCAAAGAAAACTACAAGGACAAGTTCGGATACGAACTACAGAAAACAGATTTGGCTGGCAAAAACAGGGTCTTCCTCACCGGAAACGAGGCAATATGCTTAGGAGCACTCAACGCAGGCTGCAAATTCTACGCAGCCTATCCCATGACACCAGCCACTCCACTGCTTCACTTCCTAGCTCCCCTAGAAAAAGAATACAAAATGGTTGTAATCCAAGCTGAAAATGAGATAGCAGCCGTAAACATGGTTGCCGGAGCCTCTTATGCAGGAGTAAGGTCCATGACTGCAACGTCTGGAGGCGGTTTCTGTCTCATGAGCGAGGGGCTGGGCATGGTCGGGATGACCGAAACCTCGCCGGTCATAGTGCTTGTGCAGAGACCTGGACCCAGTACAGGGCTTCCCACCTACACTGCGCAGGGAGACCTCCGATTCGCTATCCACGCTTCTCAGGGGGAGTTTCCCAGAGTCCTAATTGCGCCGGGGGATGTGGAGGAAAGCTTCTACAGTACATTGGAAGCCTTTAATTTGGCAGAGAAGTTTCAGATTCCAGCGTTAATCATCTCGGACAAGTATCTGGCGGAGAGCCATGGAACCGCTGAGCCTTTTGACCAGAACAGAATCGGAATCGACTGTGGCAAACTGATAACTGAAACTGAGTACACGGGAGAGGAGGAGTACAAGCGGCACAAGTTCACTGAAGACGGAATCTCGCCCCGAGCCATGCCCGGAACCAAAGGCGCAATAGTGCGAACCAACGCGGATGAACACAACGAGCTCGGATACACAACTGAAGACCCTGTTTTGACCACAAAAATGAATGATAAACGCTTCAAGAAACTGGACGCTCTAAACAAAGAACTGGAAAACTATGAAACTGTGAAGCTGTATGGTCCAGAGAAGGCAGACGCCACAATTATTGGATGGGGCTCCACGAAGGGACCAATAAGAGAAGCCATGAAACTTCTCAAAGAAGAAGATGTAACAGTCAATTTTCTGCAAGTCGTGTATCTGCATCCTTTTCCAGCCGGCAAGGTTCAGGGAATGCTGCAGTCAGCCAAGAAGACCATTGTGGTGGAGAACAATAAAACCTCCCAGCTAACCAGCCTAATACGGGAACATCTACTCAAGACAATTGACCATAAAATTTTGAAGTATGATGGGAGACCCTTCAACCCAGAAGCGCTTTCAAAGAGCATAAAGGAGGTGCTTTGAAGATGGTAAATCTAGAAGACCTGAAGACACCGAAAACTAACACGTGGTGTCCTGGATGCGGAAACTTCGGAATCTTGATGGCATTCAAGAAAGCACTGATAGAATTGGGCATGGAGCGAGAAGACGCGGTGCTTGTGTCGGGCATAGGCTGCCACGGCAAGATGGTTAACTACGTGAACATAAACGGGTTCCACGGCATCCACGGCAGAGTGCTGCCCCTAGCAAAGGGCATCAAACTCGCAAACCCCAACTTGAAGGTGGTTGGTTTCGCTGGAGACGCTGACCAATACAACGAGGGGTGGAGCCACTTCGCCCACGCCATCAGAATGAACGTCGACATGACCTTGATTGTGCACGACAACATGGTTCTCGGCTTAACCACGGGTCAGGCAACATCTACTAGCCAGCAGGGGTTCAAATCGAAATCGACTCCCTTCGGGGTTATCCCTCCTATGCTGAATCCTGTGGCTCATGCTTTGGTCAGTGACGGCACCTTTGTGGCTAGAGGCTTCTCAGGTGACATGTTTCATCTGAAAAAGTTGATTGTGGAAGCAATTAAGCACCGAGGCTTTGCCTTCGTCGATGTGTTCCAGCCATGTGTTACCTTCAACTACCTGAACACCTACGATTGGTTCAGTCAGAGAGTGTATAAGCTGGAGGAAGAGGGTCACGACGTAACTGACCGAAGAAAAGCTTTGGAGAAGACATTTGAATGGGGTGACCGGATACCGATTGGAATCTTCTACAACAAGGAGAGACCCACATATTATGACAATCTTCCTCACGTGAAAGGTGTTCCGCTTACAAAAGTGCCCGCAGAAAACGTGGACATAACATCCACCATAAACGAGATGATGTAGCCCCCACTTAGCAGATGATACTAGGTGAAACGATTCAACAGAAAATAACTTGCATAAAAGCTTAGGACATTAGCCGTTAGCTGTCTATCATAAGTTTCATGTGGATTAGTGGCGTTTTCTTTTTCGCCAAACTGTTTACATGAGGCAGCACAGCTTGGAGGATTTGCCACGGCTTCATAGTGGTCTTGCTGGCTGGCGCCTTCTCTTTTTTCCTTTTCAGGCGAGACGCAATCTGCTCGATTACAAGATTCTCCGCTATCAACTCAGGCATACACACTTCACCCTGATTAATCAGCTTCTGGATAACCCACCGCTTAAGCTCCTGTCCCTCTTCCATCCGTTCGAAAATTTTCTTTGCTCTCTTCTTCCTCTTGACATGACTCAGGGAGAAGGTGGGCATTTTCTGACCTAGTGTAACTCGTTCTCTCCACTTTTCTAGCCACTGCTTGGTCCAGACCTTCAGAAACGCTTTAATCTCATCTTGGTTGTCTCGGACATTCAAGGCTTTTTTGATCTCATCGGCGGTTGCGTTCTTCTGCTTTGTAATTAACCAGGTTTCTAGGTCTTTGCAAGCAAAGTCTAAAAGTCGCCTCTCCGAGCCGTAAAGGTCCAAGTCAGGAATTTCTTTTTCCAGTTCCCTAGCTAGCCAAAAAGCAATTACCTGGTTTAGTGATGTTCGAAGTTTGACGCTAGGCATCTTCTTGAACCTTCCTCTAGACGTATGTACCATGTTTTTTGGGGATATTTGAGGTTTTCCAAAATTTCCTTACCTGCTCCAAGTAAAAGAAATTAAAAAATGAAAAATGGTTTTTCTGCTGGGTAATCCTTAATAAATAGCTGCTCCCCATTCAGATAGCGTCACGAGAAATGCGTTAGGAGAGTAAACAGCGCTTATGGCTAAATTCAAGATAATAGTTTCAGACCCAGAAACTGGAAAGTCACAGTTAGTGGAAGTTGAAGAAACTCAGGCTGTTCCCCTGATTGGCAGAAAACTTGGAGAAGTTATTGATGGAGCCGCCGTTAAGTTGTCCGGCTACAAACTGAAGATAACTGGCGGATCCGACAAGGATGGATTCCCCATGAGACCAAACATCCATGGAGGAGTGCGTGTGAGCGCCATCTTAAGCGAGGGCGTAGGCTTTCATTCGTCTCAAAAGGGAGAACGAAAAAGGAAGACTCTTCGCGGCAACGTCATAACAGACGCAATCGTCCAAATCAACATGAAAGTTGTTGAGAAGCCAAAGAAGAGCAAAAAAGCGAAAAAGCCGAAGGCAAAAGAAGCTGAAGAAACTAAAAAAGAAGAAAGCGCAAAGACCGAAGAGGCAACCAAAACAGCCTGAAGCTAACACTATTAGCGATAAGAGTTGTTTGATTCTTGTTGACTGAAATCCTCACCGACCAGCAACTTATCGACTTGTACACCACACCCGGCTATCTGGTGGCTGTAGATTACCCAAAAAAAGAGATAAAGCTGCATATGGTTGATTGCATGCTGGCTGACCCTATCAGCTCAGTAGGCGTTAAGCCCTCAAAGGCTAGGGAGAACAAAACTGGAGAGTTCTGGTTTTCAGAAAGCCGCGAAGAAGCCAATTCAAAGGCAGAAGAAATAGCCAAAAACAAAGAGTACACGTACAAAATCTGCCCCATCTGCAACCGATAAACCAGCATATTTGAAGCCTAATAGCAGAAGATTGTTGAAAACTAACTTTTTTCAGAAAATAAGAGCACCATAACAGTAAAGTTGCTGGCTTGTTCCAGATTTTGGTGAAATTATGATTGGATTGATGTTTGTTTCTTTTTTGTGTATTCCTTGTGCAGTCTATCCACCTTTTTTCTGCTGATGTACCCTTTGTGAGGACGAAAACCTCCCTTAAACCCCTTAGGAATATGCAGCAATTCGTGAATCACGGTTTTCTCCTTGTCCTCTTGAGTTAACCTGTCGTACCTTTCAGAAAGCACCTCGATAACGTATGCTGGCGGAAGCCCAAGCGCATTTTGCCAAATCCTTCCAAGCCCATGAATCCGCGCAATTATTCGCTTAGATTTCGAGCCCTTGCTTCGATAACAATGAACAGACTTGGGAACAACATAAAACAGGTCCAATCTGTCGATAATCTCATCAACCAACAATTTGACGTCCGGAGCTTCTAGATACTTCAAAGGCAAATTTTTTCATTCCCTGAACTACGATTTCTAAAGGAATGCTCAATATAAACTGTTTAGCTATAAGAGAACACTCAATAGCATTTTTTTGCTTCTTCACCCGGTTTGTGAGAGTACCACAAACCAGCCTGAAACGGCTTCACCTCCAGAAACAGGCTGCACGCACATAGAGAAATTAAAAATTAGCCCCAAACCCAAACACACACTTACGCGTGCTCAAAATCACACAAGTGTACGCTATTAAATGTTAAAAATACGAATGCAAGATTTTGATTGGATAGAAGGTAAACCCAAAGTTTGGCTTTAAATCAGCATTGAGGTTAATGCATGTATTTATATATCTTTGGCTAAGGTACTGTGCACATGTCTGTAATGTTAAATAAAATCGCTTCATTGGTTATGGCGCGTAGTGGACGAATTCGTAAGTTGGTTAACACTCTCATGCAGAGAGCAGTGGTCTTGCCTCCGGCAGGTGTTATCCAAATAGGTAGACACTGTATTGGTAAGCCTATTATGATTTTTTCATGGCGTGCTGATGAGAAGCTTTCAATCGGAGACTTTTGTATGTTTGCCCCTAATGTCACAGTACTTTTGGGAGGAGAACGTGATTTAGGTAGTATCACATGCTTTCCTTTGATGACGAGAATATTAAATGTGAAGAATGATGTAGATTCTTTTAGTAAAGGACCAGTTGTAATCGGTAACGATGTTTGGATTGGATTGGGAGCAGTCATACTTTCAGGCGTGACTGTTGGCGATGGAGCAATAATTGCTGCGGGCTCGGTTGTGACACATGATGTCCCACCTTACGCTATTGTGGGAGGTATTCCTGCAAAAGTTATCAGATTTAGGTTTAGCGAACAACAAATAAAGAAACTTCTCGACATATCCTGGTGGAAATGGAGCGATCAGAAAATTGCTGCTAACATCGACCTTTTCTATGGTGACATAGATGTTTTTATCGAGAAATTCTGGAGAAATGACACTGCTTCTTCCTGATAACGCAACTGTCCTTTTCCATGGAGATAGCATAACAGATGCAGGAAGAAATCAAGAAAACGAAGGGCTTGGCACAGGTTATGCGATGATGGAGTCCGCATGGTTTTCTGCCGTGCATCCAAAAAGAAATGTGAGGTTCATCAATCGTGGAGTAGAAGGCTACAGAGTCAGAGATTTGAGAGATTGTTGGTCAAAAGACTGCCTAGAGTTGAAACCTGAGGTTGTGTCGATATTGATTGGCATAAATGACATATTTAGAAAAGGTTTTTTTGGATTGCGGCAATCGACAGCTATTGAAAGCTTCGAAAACGATTATCGAGAGATTTTGGAATCAACAAGAAACACTTTGAATAGTAGAATAATTCTTTTGGAGCCCTTTTTATTACATGTGACAAAAGCAACCATTAAATTACGAAAAAATCTTGACCCAATAAGAGAAGTGGTTAGTGACTTATCTAGAGAGTTCAAAACGCTTTACATCCCGCTTGACAAAATATTTGCAGAATCTACACAAACAAAAGAGCCAAGCTTCTGGGCACAGGATGGAGTTCATCCAACACTAGCTGGACACGCTTTAATAGCACATCATTGGTTAAAAACTGTTTGTGGAATTAATTTTTAATCCCCGATGCGCGCGCCTTTATGATGGCTAAAGCTCTCTTAGCAGTTCGAGTGTTCTCTCGTGTGTGCAGGTCGAAAAGGA
>Ga0207752_1001093_pt1 | contig 12601 bp, 8 predicted proteins | sample Pon2CUnioCityCA_6_FD_187272 | JGI IMG/M metagenome (GOLD analysis project Ga0207752, IMG submission 187272) | Marine sediment microbial community from Union City, CA, USA - Pond 2C Sediment 2 (SPAdes) | ecosystem: Environmental > Aquatic > Marine > Intertidal zone > Salt pond sediment ... | reverse complement strand
AGTGGCTTTCCATTCGTGGCTTTTGGCCGCGCCAACGAGGAATGGGACTTCTCATACGTGGATGTGGATGGCGAGGTGGGGGTGTGTCAGGCCGTGGAACACCTGCTGGCGCTGGGGCACCGACGTGTCGGCCTCATTGCATGGCCAGAGACATCCTTGATCGGCTACTACCGCCACCGCGGATACGTGAAGGCACTCCAGGCAGTCGGTATCTCTCCCGACCCTGCCTGGATCGTGCGCACAGAACACACAGAGGCCTCCGGTCGGCAGGCAGCACACACGCTGCTCAAGTTACCATCCAGCCGTCGACCGACTGCCGTGGTGGCGCTGAGCGACCTGATGGCCATCGGCGCTATGAACGCCATCTACGAGGCAGGGCTCCAGCCTGGGCGAGACGTGGCCGTCATTGGGTTCGACGACATTCCCACAGCCCAATATCTTCGACCGCCGTTAACCAGCGTGCGCCAGCCTATCACCGAGGTAGGCACTCGCGTCGTTAATATGCTGCTCCGGCTTATTCAGGGGGAAGAACCGACCGAGCAGAAGGTCCTGCTGTCCCCCACACTCATCGTGAGGGACTCCAGCGAAGAAACAGCAGCGTAGCTATCGCCGCGCTGCTATGAAACCAACAACAGGGGCCCGTCCCGGTCAAGAGATGCGAGCCCCTGTGTTCCGATACACAAGCACCTATCGCCGCACCATTGACGGTCGCGATACGTGCCTGCGGTAATGCGCGATTATACCACTGAGGCAGAGGTTGACAAGGTGCCGAGAATCAAAGCCTTCATCTTCGACCTGGACGGAGTGCTCACAAACACTTCTGAGTACCACTACCGTGCGTGGAAGCGGCTGGCCGACGAATTGAGGATTCCGTTCGATCGCCGGCGCAACGAAGCGCTGCGGGGCGTCTCACGTCGCCGCTCCCTCGAACTACTGCTGGACGGCCGGTCCGCGACCGAGGCACACATGCAAACGTGGATGTCGCGCAAGAATGGCTACTACGTCGAACTAATCCAACGGATGACACCCGCCGACATCTTGCCCGGCGCGTTGGAACTGCTGGAGGAATTGCGGCAGGCAGAGATCAAGGTTGGCATCGGGTCAGCCAGCAAAAACACTCGCACCGTTCTTGACCGGCTCCACCTTTGGGGCTACGTAGACGCCGTATCCGATGGCCACAGTGTCCAGAGGCAGAAGCCCGCGCCCGACCTATTCCTCCACTCTGCTCAGCAACTCGACGTCACCCCAGGCGAAGCCATCGTCGTCGAAGATGCTGCCTCTGGCGTGGAGGGAGCGCTGGCAGGCGGCTTCTGGGCCGTGGGCCTGGGACCTGAGGAGCGGGTGGGCGCTGCCCACGTAGTATTCTCCAGCCTGGAGCACGTTCACCTACAAGACATCCTGAAGACCCTGAACAAGGCTACCAAGCATGGAAAGCAATAACTGGCATATTCACGAGACAGAATTCAATCCAGAGCATCTTCACCACAAGGAAACAGTCTTCACCATTGGCAATGGCTATCTTGGAACACGAGGGACTCTCGAGGAAGCCTACCCGGGTGATCGGCCCGCTACACTCGTCCACGGTGTGTTTGACGACACGCCACTGGTGCATACTGAACTGGCCAACGTCCCTAACTGGCTACCATTCTTCCTGTCTGTGAACGGCGAACAGTTCAGGTCCGATCGCGGCGTACTGCTCTCCTATCAGCGCGACCTGGACCTGCGAACGGGCGCCCTGACTCGCACCGTGCGCTGGCGCAGTCCCGCCGGCGACACGGTGAAGCTGACGATCGAGCGCTTCGCCAGCCTGGATGATCCCCACCTGCTGGGCATTCGCTACCGGGTGACCGCGCTGGACTTCGAGGGCACTGTGAAATTTCGCGCCGGCCTTGACGGCCAGGTCGACAATCTCGGATGGACCCACTGGCGCCTGGTGGACCAGGGGGCCTTCGGACGACGAGGGACCTATCTGCACGTGCGCACCCGTGGCTCCGGCATCGAGCTGTGCGAGGCATGTCACCTTGCCGTCTCCGGCGTGGGGGGCGCCAGCTACACCCACCTGGACTGCAAGAATGCCCCTACCACGGTCGCGCGTCTGAGCGTGTCGCCCGGGGAACAGGTCACGGCCGAGAAGCTTGTCGTATTGATCACCGGTCGCGAATCCGACGACCCGCGCCAGGCCGCCTTCCGCAAGGTGCAGGAAGCGCTCAGCCGTGGCTACGACGACCTGCGAATGGCCAACGACACCGCGTGGGCGCAGGAGTGGGAGGCATGCAACGTCACCATCGAAGGCGACGACGAAGTCGACCTGGCCCTACGCTACAGCCTGTTCCAACTCCTCATCGCCGCACCACGCCGCGACGAGTACGTCAGCATCCCGGCCAAGTCACTGAGTGGCTTCGGCTACCGGGGACACGTCTTCTGGGACACAGACATCTTCGTGCTGCCCTTCTTCACTTACACACGGCCCGAGATCGCCCGCAACCTGCTGATGTACCGTTACCACACACTGCCCGGCGCACGGCGGAAGGCACAGGAGAACGGATACGAGGGAGCGATGTTCGCCTGGGAGAGCGCCGATAGCGGCGAAGAGACGACCCCGCGCCTGGTGCCCGGCCCCGACGGCGAACTGATCCGCATCTGGACCGGTGACATCCAGCATCACATCAGCGCCGACGTAGCCTACGCTGCAGTGCAGTACTGGCGCGTCACCGGCGACGACGAATTCATGCGCGACTACGGGGCCGAAATCGTGCTGGACACCGCCCGCTTCTGGGGCTCGCGCGCCGAATGGAACGCCGCGCGGGGCCGCTACGAGATCAACGACGTCATCGGCCCCGACGAGTACCACGATCACGTCGACAACAACGCCTTTACCAACCGTATGGCCCGCTGGAACCTGGAGGCAGCGCTGGAGACCCTGGCCTGGCTGCGGCGAGAACATCCAGAAAAAGCCGCCGACCTGGATGCGCGCCTGGACCTGACGCAAGAACGGACGACCTACTGGGTCGACGTCATCGGCTACCTCTATCTTCCCCACGACCCGGAGACAGGATTGATGGAGCAATTCGACGGCTTCTTTGACCTGGAAGACGCCGACCTGGCCGAATACGAACCCCGGTCCCAATCCATGCAGGTTCAACTGGGCGTCGAGGGCATCCAGCGCTACCAAATCATCAAGCAGCCCGACGTCTTGATGCTGCTCTACCTGCTCAGGAACGAATACGACCGGGAGACCTTGCAGGTGAATTGGGACTACTACATCCCCCGCACGGACCTGACCTACGGTTCCTCGCTTGGCCCATCAGTTCACGCCCTGATGGCCGCCCGGCTGGGGGAGCCGGACCTGGCTTATGCGCAGCTCTTGCACGCTGCGCAGATCGACCTGAAGGACTTACGAGGCAACACCGCCGAGGGAATCCACGCAGCGACGTGCGGAGGGCTGTGGCAGGCGGTCGTCTTTGGCTTCGCCGGATTGCAGGTGAGCGAGGAGGGACACACCGTCGCGCCTCGCCTGCCGCTCCACTGGAAGCGGATCGGATTTTCTTTCCGACATCGCGGCGAAACGGTCAAACTGACGCTGCCTAACCGGGATGCCGGTGAAGGAGGTGATTCTGGAACAGACAACAGACAGACCATAGACAATCCGCAAGATTGAAGCACATTCGTTCCGAACGCACAGCATAAATAAGGAGGAAGAAATGTACCGTAAGGCCTACGCTCTGTTTGCATTTGGCCTGCTACTCGGCCTGCTGCTGACCGCATGCCAGCCAGAAACTATCGTGGAGACCGTGGAAGTTGAAAAAGAGGTCGTGGTCACGCAAGAGGTTGAGAAAGAGGTCATCGTCACGGTCGAGGTCGAGGCACCATCCGAGGCCGAGGCACTCACCGGCGTCGTCCGCGTTGGCAGTTGGGACAGCGGCGAGGCGTTGGAGCCCTTCAACAACGCCATCGAATCCTTCGAAGCAATGTACCCCAACGTCGAAGTCCAGCTAGAGGCTGTACCCCAAGAGTACGGCACCAAGCTCCTGGCCCAAATGGCCGCCGGCGCCGCACCGGACGTCTACATGGTCGGCGATGGCGATGTCGCCAGATACGTTGCAGATGGCGTCGTCGAGCCGCTCGACCAATACATCGACGGTGAAGATGGGCTGGACACGTCTGTGTTCTACCCTGCCATCCTCGAGTTTGGTCAGATCGAGGGCAAGACCATGCTTCTGACCAAGGATTTCAGCCCGCTCGTCACGTACTACAACAAAGACTTCTTCAAGGAAGCGGGCCTCGACTTCCCCACACAAGACTGGACGTGGGATGATCTGCTGGACGCAGCGCTCACGCTGACCGTCGACGCCAACGGTAACAACGCCAAGTCAGCCAACTTCGACCCGGACAACATCACACGCTGGGGTCTCCAGATTCCCGATCACTGGGGAGACAACCTTTGGCTGCGTGGCATCCTGCCGCTGATCTATCAAAACGGCGGCAAGGTTGTCAGCGACGACGGCACGACAACAGACGGGTACATGAACAGCCCCGAGACAGTGGAAGCGGTGCAGTGGTACGTAGACCTGTTCAAGGTGCACCACGTGGCACCCACCCGCGAGGACGTAGATGCGTACGCCGGGGTTGACATGTTCCAGAGTGGCATAGTCGCCATGCTGTGGACCGGCCGCTGGCCGCTGAAGGATTTCCAGAAGAACCCGCAGCTCAACTTCGGCACCATGGGTCTCCCCGCCGGGCCGGAGGGCAACGCCAACGCCCTCTGCTGGGCCGGTTTCGCCCTCTACTCTGAGAGTGAAAACAAAGACGCTGCCTGGGCCTTCCTCAAGCACATCGCCGCCGGTGATGGCGCCGAGGACTTTGCCAGGTACGCCTTCACCGCTGTCAGACCCATCGCCGAACTGCAGGGCCTGGATACCGACCCCTTCGACGCCCACATCGTGGCAGACCTGGAGAACGTCAAACCACTGCCGGAATTCACGAACCCGGTCTGGAATCAGTGTGGTGAGACTGCCTTCCGCGAAAACCTGGAGACTGTCTTCCTCGAAGACGTCCCCGTTCAGGAAGCGATGGACAACGCCGTTGCCCAGGCGGATGCCTGCCTGAAAGAGTAAAACAAGGCAGCCAATTCGCGGCGGAGGTGGGCCGGAGACCGACCCACCTCCGCCTAAGAACAATACAGTCGAGAAGCCCGACAAGGACGTTACCACTCTTCGAGAAAGCTCGGGGAGCGAAAGGAGTTAAGCCACCATGACGTCCCTTGGTGCACGAGCAAGTCAGCGAGGATCAGCTCAGAAGACCTACACCGCGTCTCGCCGCGAGGCGATCACTTTCTACTTGTGCGTTTCCCCGTGGATCATCGGTTTCCTGGTCTTCACCGTGGGCCCGATGCTCTACTCCCTATACGTCAGTTTCACTGGGTGGAACATGCTGACGCCGCCCGAGTGGATCGGCCTGGAAAACTACGTCGAGATGTTCACCGCCGACCCCGATTTCTACCAGGCACTGAAGGTCACCCTCGTTTACTCGATCACCAGTGTCCCCCTTCGCCTGATTGTTGCGCTGTTCCTGGCTATCCTGCTCAACGAAGCCACCACAGCGGTCAGCTTCTTCCGCACCGCGTTCTACATCCCGGCCGTCGTGGCCAGCGTAGCATCAGCCGTACTCTGGCGGTGGATCTTGAATCCCAAGTTCGGGCCGGTAAACGGCCTGATGGGGCTGTTCGGTCTCAAAGGACCAAGTTGGTTCAACGATCCCCAATGGGCATTGTGGGGACTGGTGATTATGAGCGCCTGGAGTATAGGCGGCGAGATGCTCATCTTCCTAGCCGGGCTGAAAGGCATCCCTCAGTCACTATACGAAGCGGCCGAGATTGACGGCGCTGGACGAGTGAGACGCTTCTTCAGTATCACCATCCCCATGCTCAGTTCCACGATCTTCTTCAACTTCGTGATGTCCGTCATCGGCGCTTTCCAGACGTTTGACCAGGCCTTCGTAATCTCCACCGCCCGGGCCGGCGATATCGGTTCCCCCCTGAAGTCGACCCTGTTTTATTTGCTCCACCTGTACCAACAAGGATTTGAATTCTTGAACATGGGATACGCCACGGCGCTGGCGTGGGTGCTCTTCACCATCATCTTGATCGTCACGCTCGTCATCAATAAGACCGCAGATCTGTGGGTTTACTACGAAGGGGAAAAGGGAGGATAGAAGCAATGGCTACGATGGAACGTACGACGAGGCCGATTACTGCCGCACCGTGGTGGGGCAGCAAGCGGTTCGGCGAAATTGCACACGGGCTGATTGTCTATGCCTTGCTTGTCATACTGAGCCTGGTATTTCTCTTCCCGTTCTTTTGGATGATCTCTACAGCCCTGAAGCCAGACTATCAGGTCTTTATCTGGCCTCCAAAGTGGATTCCCGATCCCATCCAGTGGTCAAACTTCGCTGACGCTTTCAGTAACCCGCTCCTGCCCTTCGACATCTTTGTCAAAAACTCGATGATCATCGAGGTGGGTATGATCACAGGGCGACTGATCTCCTGCACGCTGGTCGCGTACGGTTTCGCCCGTCTTGAGGCCCCCGGTAAGAATGCACTGTTCGGGCTCCTCCTGGCGACCTTGATGCTGCCCGCGGCAGCTGTCCTGATCCCCAGGTTCATCCTCTTCAGCAGACTCGGTTGGGTAAATACCTTTCGGCCGCTGATCGTCCCTGCTTGGTTCGGCGAAGCCTACGCTATCTTCCTCATGCGCCAGTTCTTCCTGACCATTCCACGGGAACTGGAGGAGGCAGCGTACATCGACGGGGCAAGTACTCTGCAGGTGATCCGCTACGTCATCGTGCCATTGAGCCTGCCCGTTCTGACGGTCATCACCATCCTCAGCTTCAAGGATATCTGGAACGATCTACTCAACCCGCTGCTCTACCTAAACGATGCCAGCAAGTATACGGTGGCGGTAGGCTTAGCTTACTTCAACGGGCAATTCAACGTGCAGATGAACCTGCTGATGGCCGCTTCGGTCACCATGCTGGTGCCCGTGCTCGGCCTGTTCTTCATAGCACAGCGCGCCTTCGTCGAGGGCATCACCATGACGGGATTGAAGGGCTAATGAGTGGCCCCGCAGAAACGCAGGCCTCTTGTCATGCAGAAGCGATCCCACCTTCCCGATGAAGCCCCTCGGCCCCGGACCGAGAACACAGCGGCCGTCGCCCTCTCCCTGGTCTCAGCTTCGGGCCTTGCCCTGGAGGTTGCATTCACCCGCATCTTTTCACTCACCTTCCAGTACCACTACGCCTTCCTGGCCGTCTCTCTGGCAGTTCTGGGCCTGGGCCTGGGAGCCATTCTGGGCCGATTCCTCACCCGTTCTCATTCCGATTCTGCCCCAGACTCTGCCGGTGAAAGAGCAGCCTCGCTGGCACTCCTGGCGCTGAGCGTGACCCTCCCCTCGATCGCCGTTCTGTTAGCAGTGTTCCCATCCACCAGTTCGATCCTCCAATCAACGGCGGCAACGCTGGTCCCCTTCCTCCTCATCGGACTTTTCGAGTCACTCACATTTGCCCGTCTCCCTGCACACAGCGGCCTGCTCTACGGAGCAGACCTGCTTGGCGCTGCCATAGGGGCGGCCGCTGTACTGGGCCTGTTGTCCCGCCTGGGTGCTTTCAACGTACTCATTGCGCTGGGAACCGTCGTTGCGTTGGCCGCCGTCGTCCTGCACATCTCCTTATCAGACCGTCGCCACCTGGTTGCAGCGCTCCTCTGTCTGGCATTCAGCAGCGGCCTGTTAGCACTCAACCTGATCTCTTCCCCCATCGCCTTCTACCCGGATCGCCTGACCGGCGCTCCGCCGGACAAGACGATGATCAGCCTGCTCCACGATCCATCTCAATCGGCCCGCATTGCCTACACAGCCTGGGATCCCTTTGCCCGGGTGGACGTAGTGGAGACCGAAGATCCAGCGGCGAAATTCGTCTTCACCGACGGCGGCGCTGGAAGCACCATGCACCGCTTCGATGGCAGCCTGGAGCAACTGGCCTCGCTGCGAGAGACCCCCGAGTTCCTGCCCTTCACCCTCGGACCGGCGGAGCATACGCTGGTGCTGGGCGCGGGGGCAGGCAAAGACATACTGCTGGCGCTGCTCGCCGGGGGACAGACCATCACTGCGGTGGAGGTCAATCCAGCTATGGTCAAGGCCACCCGCTACTTCGGCGATTTCAACGGCCACATCCTGGACCGACCGCAGGTCCGGCTGGTGGTGGGCGATGCCCGCACCTTCGTAGAACGAACCTCCGACCGATATGACCTGATCTATCTCAACCTGGTCTACACCCAGGCGGCCGAACCGGCCAGCCAGGCGCTGGTAGAGAACTACGTATTCACACGGCAAGCGTTCCACGCTTACCTGGACCGTCTGACCCCACGCGGCCATCTGGCCATCGTCTCCCACAACGCCCTGGAAGGGAGCCGGGCCGCCATCACCGGGCTCCAGGCGCTGGCGGATGACGGGGAGCCGCTGCCCCGAGCCCTGCGTCACCTGGCGCTGCTGATGCTCCCGGTTCACGACCCCACCCAGCGGTTGTCCGTCATGGTGTTGGGCAAACAGCCGCTGCGGGAGCGAGAAATTCATCGGCTGGCCGCGGGGGCCGGCCGGCTTGGTATGAGGCCGCTCTTCCTATCTGGCATATTCGAGGCACCCTTTGCACCGCTGCTGAAAGGCGCCAGCCTGAGAGAGTTTCTGGCCGGTGACACGACCTACGACCTGCACCCGACCAGCGATGACCAGCCTTTCTTTTTTAAAATTGATCCCGGTCCACCGGCCCCCATCACCCAGGCCCTGCTCGCCGCTGCCGCGCTGGCGATCTTCGCGCTGATCTTGGGGGTGTGGCAGCTGAGGAGAGAGAAACGATCAGACGGGCAGAAGAATCGGGTCGCGATCGTGCCTTACGTGGCTCTCACCGGTGCGGGCTTCATGCTCCTGGAGGTGCCCTTCATCCAGCGCTTTCAGCTCCTGCTGGGCTATCCCGTCCTATCGGTCGCGTTGGTACTGGGCACACTCCTACTGGCAGGTGGACTGGGAAGCCTGCTCAGTCAACGCTGGCCGAGAGAAAACCTCCGCCGGCGAGTTGTGGTTGCAGCCGTGCTGATCGGCGCCACAGGTCTCCTGTACCGGCTCATCCTGCCGCCGCTGGTGCGGCACCTGCTTCCCGCCCCCCTCGCCTGGCGCATCCTCACCACCGCTGCCCTGACCGCCCTGATAGGCATCCCGATGGGCATCCCCTTCCCCGGTGCACTGCGTCTGGCAGGAAAGCAACGTGGACGAGACATGCCCCTGATTTGGGGCGTCAACGGTGCCTTTTCCGTGCTGGGTTCCACCCTGGCTGTAGTCATAGCGATGACGTGGGGGTTTGGCCGGGTGATGACCGCAGGAGCCGTCTGCTACCTTGCCCTGGCGATGCTGGCGTGGAGAATAAACGTCTACTGAGAACAGCAAACAGCGTATCGATATTCATCTGAGATGGAGGATTGCCATGCAGACCGGTATAATCTCTCCCCAAGATTGGGGATTGCCAACCGCTGACACGACGTCCGAGTCGCCCATTTCTGAGCTGGGGATTTCACCAGGCGATTTGGAACGGCGTGTCCGCGCCAACACCTACGAATGGCTGCCCAGACAGTTCAGCGAGGAAGACGGCGCCTTCTACGGCTTCTACAGCGCGCCAAGCCAGCACCACGACTTCCCGCAGACAGTGAACCTCATCGCTTCCTGGCAGCTACTGGCCGCCTACGACCGGTACCAGGACGAAGGACTTCTATCGACAGCCCGCCAGGTAGCCAACTGGTTCTACGAGCACTTCGTGGTGACCCATCCGATGAGCGTCGTCATCGGCGGCGTGCGAGATGGCCTGCGCTCGGAAGAGCTATGGACCAAGTTCGCGGCAGAGTTCGTCATCCTTAACGCCGGACTTCATCGCCGCACAGGCGAACCGGAATACCTCAGCCGGGCACGCCAGAGTGCGGGGTTTCTGATCCAATCGGCCCGCCATGACTTCTCACCCAAGTACAATCGGCAGATGGGAAAGTGGGAAGATTGGGGCTGGCAATCGTTCGGCCGAGTGATTGAGGCCTTCCTGGAATTAGAACGGAGCACAGGCGAGCGAATTTGGAAAGAGCACGCCGTGCGCTGGGGAGAGTTCAGCCTCACACTCCAGGCGCCTGACGGGAGCTTCTACCTGATCGACGACGACTACTTCAACACCGACCTGGCGGCCGATGAGCTGCGAGCGCTGACCTTTCTGTATGAACGGACGGGACGGCAAGCTTTCCTCGAATCCGTGCAGCGCTTCGCCGACTGGCTGCTGGCCCGGCAGCAGGAAGACGGCGCATGGCCGCTGACCATCGACCGCGACGGCAACGTCGTGGTCAGCACAGTAGGGCCCGGCGATATCCCCAACATCGCCGTAGCCCTGCTCCGCCTTCACGCGGTGACCAACCAGGAAGCACACTGGGAAGCAGCTATGCGCGGTTTCCGCTACTCGCTGGGCACCCAGGCCGTGCCCGGAAGCACCCACCCACATCTGGATGATCCGAGCGTCCGCTGGGGTTTCTGGTCGTGGGACCCTTATTATGATTACACTCTGTCAGCCGATCAGAGCACCCACCACGTGCGAGGGATGATGTTCTTGCTGGACTACCTGGCAGCCAAGGAGAACGGTGAGCGCGTGTGACAACCTGAAACCTGAAACTTGAGACCTGGAACCCGAACCCCTACACTGCGCCGACCAACTCCAGTGAGATCCGATTGTGTCGCTCGATCACCGGTCCCAGGTCCACCGTCAGCAATCGTCCATCCTCAACGACCGTCCGACCATTGATCACGGACAGATCCACCCGCTGTGGGTGGCAGAAGACGAGCGCCGCCAGCGGATCGTGCAGCGCCCCGGCGTAGTCCAGCCGATCCAGGCGGATACCGATGAAATCGGCAGCCTTGCCCGGCGAAAACTCACCGACGTCGTCACGGCCCAACACCTGCGCCCCACCCCCGGTCGCCAGCCACAGCGCCTCCTCCGCACTCAGCCCCGCCGGATCACCCGACACGCGCTGCAGGAGAAGCGCCATCCGCGCCTCGGCCAACAGGTGCGAGGAGTCGTTGCTGGCGGAGCCATCCACGCCCAGCCCCACCTTGACCCCCTCGTCCAGGTAGGCCCGCACCGGGGCGATACCGGACGCCAGGCGCATGTTTGAGCTGGGGCAGTGACACACGGCAGTACCTGTCCGGGCAAACAGATCGATCTCCTCCTCATTCAGATGCACGCAGTGCACGTGCCACACGTCGTCCCCAACCCAGCCCAGATCCTCGGCGTACCCCACCGGCCGGCGGCCGAACTCACGCAGACAGAACCGCTCCTCGTCCAACGTCTCCGCCAGGTGCGTGTGCAGGCGCACGCCGTACGAGCGAGCCAGCCCCGCCGCCTCCCGCATCAGGTCCGGCGTGACGGAGAAGGGCGAGCAGGGCGCGACGACGATACGGAGCATTGCGTAGGGCTCAGGGTCATGGTAGGTCTCGATAGCCCGCTGCGTGTCCTTGAGGATGAAATCCTCGTCCTCGACGACGCTGTCCGGCGGGAGACCGCCCTTGCTCTCGCCCAGGCTCATCGAGCCCCGGCAGGGTTGGAATCGAACGCCGATCTCCTGCGCCGCCCGGATCTCGTCGTCGATGCGGCAGTCATTGGGATAAACGTAGAGATGATCGGACGCGGTCGTGCAGCCGGAGAGCATCAACTCCGCCAGCGCCACCAGCGCGCTGGTGTGAACCGCCTCCGAGGTCAATCCAGCCCAGATCGGGTAGAGCGTCTTGAGCCACCCGAAGAGCGTGGCATCCTGCGCCGCCGGCACCGCCCGGGTCAGCGTCTGGTAGAAGTGGTGATGCGTGTTGACCAACCCGGGCAGGACGATCATCCCGCGGGCCTCGATGACACGGTCGGCCTCGACCGGCAGATCGACGGTCGCCCCAACCTGCTCGATGACGTTTTCCCGCACAAACAGCCCACCGTCGGAGATGCGGCGACGATCGCCGTCCATCGTCACCAACAATTCAGCATGCTTCACAAGTAACGTTGACATAGCTCGTACCTCCCTGGTAGATTGGGAAACTGGTAAATTGGGAAATTGGGAAATTGATGGATCGGCTCCAGCTTACCGGCTTACCAATTTACCCGCTTTTGTGATAGAATACCCAGAGATTCTTCCACATCTCAACTGCCGCTCAAGGAGAAACTGGCTACCGATTTACCGACGCACCGGGCAAGGAGGTCGTCTGAGGTATGCGCGCTCGCACGTGGGCTATCTTTATCATAGTCAATGTAGTCGTCTCGGCAACGGTCATATTGACGATTCTATTCATTTGGGAGCGGACCCACACCGCTCCTCCCCCCACCCCCACGCCCACCATCTCCCCTGTATCCACGCCTTTGGCCACCGAGGTGAGAGCAAGCTCTCCCACCGATGCGCCCGCTGCCCCTCCCACCACCCCGTCGGGTCCGCTGCTCTACACCGTCCAGGAAGGGGATACGCTGGGAGCCATCGCGCAGATCTACGATCTCTCCG
>Ga0207752_1001092_pt1 | contig 12607 bp, 12 predicted proteins | sample Pon2CUnioCityCA_6_FD_187272 | JGI IMG/M metagenome (GOLD analysis project Ga0207752, IMG submission 187272) | Marine sediment microbial community from Union City, CA, USA - Pond 2C Sediment 2 (SPAdes) | ecosystem: Environmental > Aquatic > Marine > Intertidal zone > Salt pond sediment ... | reverse complement strand
CAATGTGCCTGGCCCGGCAAGATGATACCGAAATGAGGTGTTATTCCTTGCGGGGGTGATCCGTCTCATCCTGTAGCCGCGCACTCAGAAGATCACCCAAGACCATCCTTCTAAACTGCTCGCCGGCGCTGGGCACGTGATCCATGCTGATGGCACGCTCCTTGACCCAGATGCCCTGCTGCCGCTCCTCGATCCAGCGGGCCCGTCCCGCGGCGGCGGCGGCGAAAGCCTCCTCCAGCCCATCCGCATCATCTCGGGTCAGCAGGTCGCGCAGGCGCGCCAGCTCACCCAACAGAACGTTGAGCCGACGCAGGACGTGCTCGCGGTTGAGGAAGACGGCGATGTGGCGCTCACCAGCCGCATCGGCGGTCGCGGTGGCGGCTGCGAAGGAGTAGTCCGCGAACTTGCGCATCTCCTGCCATCCCGGGGTATCCACCGTGGCCTGCACCAGGGCGATGGCCATCAGATCCGGCAGCCCCTCGACGCCAGACTGGAGTCCGTCGTGCTCGGTGACGTCGATGAAGAACGGATGCGCACCCAGCGTCGTGATCAGTCCGGCAAAGGAATCGACCACTGCGCTGGAGCTCCCCGGCGACGGGGTGAGGCAATAGAGTGCTTCCCTCAGCAAGTCAGAACTGGCGGCATCTGGCCCCTCCAGAGACATGGACCCGACGACGGTCGGGTTGGGCACCGGGTGACCGCCGACGAAGTGGACGTTCTTGGGCAAGAGTTCCTCAGCCCAACGCATCACCGGCGTCTTTAGACGCGCAGTATCGGTGACAAGGCAGCCAGGTCGAAGGTGGGGCGCGATGGCAGCGAGTGTCTCGCGGACGGAGGCAAGCGGCGCGGCAACGATGATCAGATCGGCGTCCCGACAGGCCCGACCTGGCCGGCGCTCCACCCGATCAAAGGCCCCCCTGCTCCGCGCCAGCTTGCTGGTCACGGGTTTTGCGTCATAGCCGACGATTGTCGGAGGCTCACCCTGAGCTTTCAGCCCCAGGGCGATGGAGACACTGATACAATTGGTGCCAATGACGGCAACTCGCTCAAAATCCATAATGGCGTTTTCCTTCCACACGGCTGTGCAGTACATCCAAGGTGCCGAGCAGTGCTAGTTCCAATACAGTTCAGTTAAGGACGAGCCAGACTTCGGAAGTCTTAGAAGACACTCTGTCCAGCGACTTTGCGGACATTGATCTTGCGTCCGAGGCAATTTCAGGCTGATTTCACTCTCGACGGCTTGGCCGAAGACTTCGTCGCTTCGCTTCCCTCTAGAAAGACCTTCTGCCGAAGTCTTATCTGAACCATATTGCCGCTAGTTTTCGTTATCGGCCCCCTGGAGTGCGGCCAGCCATTGATGCTCCTCCCGCTCCTCGCCGGCCACGAGGAATGACGCAGCCGTCAATTCATCGTGGTGCCGACGTATGAGAGCGACGATGAGTGGCGAGCACCCAACCTCGCGAGCCCAGCGCGCCCCAACCTGCGGGTGCCGGGCATAGACGACGAACGGGCGACGCCAGCGTTCCGGCAGGCTCCACGGCCGACCCTGGGGCTCTCGCTGCCCCAGTCGGTCCAGGATGCGCGGCGCGAAGCGGTCCAGAAGCACAATCACCGCCCGCTGCCAGGCGGGGAGCCGAGCGTCAGCTTTGCCCACATCGTGCAGCAGCGCTGCTGCCAAAAGCCGAGGATCGGCGTGGCCTGACCGGCGGAGCATGCGATACACGGCCAGGGCATGACGCTGATCCTGAACAGCTTGGCGCCGGAAGAGCCTGCGCGCTTCCAGCGTCAGGATGCGCATCGCCTGTTCCGCCTCCTCCTCCGGCACCCCAGCGGTCAACGCCCGGAGAAACTGCCCCACCCGGTAGCAGACCGCCCTCAACATCCCAGGCTTCAGTACACCCCCAGCGCCCGGATCAAGAAAAGCATCATCGGCCATACGATGAGACCGAACACCCCTAATCTCGACAGAAGGTACAGGATCAGCATCAATCCCATACCCCCAAAGCGCTCCAGCCGATCCAGCGCATCAGCCCACCTCGACGGCAGCAGCCAGGCCAGGATACGCGAGCCGTCGAGCGGCGGGACAGGAATCAAGTTGAAGAGCATGAGACTCAGGTTGATCAGTATGAACTCGAATAGAACGCTCTGCAAGCTGATGACGGAGCCGCTGCCGGCATACGGGCTCAACCACCGCAACCGGAACGGAATCGCAGCCAGCATGGCCAGAACCAGATTGGAAAATGGGCCGGCCGCGCTCACCAGCGCCCAGCCGGCGCGCCTGTTTCCACGCAGGCGATAGGGGCTCACGGGCACCGGTTTCCCCCACCCAAATCCGAAGAAAACCAGGGACAACGTTCCGACCGGATCCAGATGGGCTAACGGGTTGATGGTCAAGCGACCGCGCAGGGCGGCCGTGTCATCCCCCAGCTGATAGGCCGCCCAAGCATGTGCCCATTCGTGGATCGGCATACTCGTCAGGAACAAGATCGCCAACGTGACGAGTCGATCCGGATCAAGCAAATTTCCCAGGCCCAACGTTTGCACCTCTCATAATGATCGATATCAGGCAGTTTGCAATTATAACACGTTTGCCAGAAAGGAGCGAACGAAAAGCGAAGAAGAACCCCCGATTGATCTGCCTCGTTTCTCCGGTCCCGGTGCAGGTTTGCTCCACTTCCCCAACGATGCTATAATCGCTGTGGCATACGCACGTCCGCTTCTTGCGACCTGACATTCGATTCGAGGTACACAATGAAACTAAGGCGGGAAGAAGTCCAACACATCGCCACGCTGGCCAGGCTGGCGCTCAGCGACGAGGAGCAAGCCCTGTATCAGGAGCAGCTCTCGGCCATCCTGGAACATTTCGAGCGACTGCAGGAACTGGACACGGAAGCGATCGCGCCCACGGCGACCGTCCTGCCACTACGCAGCGTGATGCGCCCCGATGAGCCCAGGCAGCCATCCTCCCGTGAGGACATCCTGGCCAACGCCTCTGCCACCGAAGAGGGCTGCTTCAAGGTACCGGCGGTGCTGGATTAGAGCGGAGGCCCTGTGAAACTCCATGAATTGACGATCCGCGAAGCTCACGATCTTCTGGCCGCCGGCCAGGTTTCGGCGGTCGAATTGACCGAAGCCGTGCTGGAGCGCATCACAGCACTGGACAACGCCATCAAGGCATATTTGACATTGACACCAGAGGACGCGCTGGCACAGGCCCATGCGGCTGACGAGCGCCGGGCCGCGGGGGAAGACACCCCACTGCTGGGCATTCCGCTGGCCATCAAAGACATCCTGTGCACGAAGGGTATCCACACCACCTGTGGCTCCCGGATCCTGGAGAGCTTCATCCCGCCCTACGACGCGACCGCTGTGGCGCGTCTGAAGGCCGCCGGCGCGGTACTCCTGGGCAAGACCAACACCGACGAATTCGCGATGGGCTCCTCCACGGAGAACTCCGCATTCTTCACCACCCATAATCCGTGGGATCTGGACCGCGTACCCGGCGGATCCAGCGGTGGGAGCGCGGCTGCCGTCGCCGCCGACGAGTGCCTGGGGGCGCTGGGCACCGACACCGGCGGAAGTGTGCGCCAGCCAGCAGGCCTATGCGGTGTCGTCGGTCTCAAACCCACCTACGGGCGGGTCAGCCGTTACGGGCTGGTGGCATTTGCCTCCTCATTGGACCAGGTGGGCATGCTGGCGAAAGACGTGGCCGACGCGGCCATCCTGCTGCAGGCCATCGCCGGCCACGACGCTCAAGATTCCACCTCGCTGGACGTGCCCGTGCCCGACTACTGCGCTGCATTGACCGACGACGTGCAGGGAGTGCGGGTCGGAGTGCCGAGGGAGTATTTCATCGCGGGTATGCAGCCAGAGGTAGAGACAGCGGTGCGTGCAGCCATCGATCGCATGGCCGACAGGGGGGCCGAAGTGGTGGAGGTGCGCCTGCCCCACACTGAATATGCAGTGCCGGTCTACTACCTGATCGCTCCGGCCGAGGCCAGCGCCAACCTGGCTCGTTACGATGGCGTGCGCTACACGCTGCGGGCAGACGACGGCGGACTGAACGAGATGTACAGGACGACCCGGGGGCAGGGCTTCGGCCCCGAGGTCAAGCGACGCATCATGCTGGGCACCTACGCCCTCTCCGCCGGTTACTACGACGCGTACTACCTCAAGGCGCAGAAGGTGCGCACGTTGATCAAGGCTGACTTCGACGCTGCCTTCGAACAGGTGGACGTCATCGTCGCACCTACGAGCCCCACAACTGCCTTCCGCATCGGCGAGAAGAGCGATGATCCGCTGCAGATGTACCTCTCCGACGTGTTTACGCTGTCGATGAACCTGGCGGGCATCTGTGGGCTGAGCGTGCCTTGTGGATTCGACGCCGACGACATGCCCATCGGCCTGCAGGTGATGGGGCCGGCCCTGGGCGAGCAGCAGGTTCTGCGCGTGGCCTTCGCCTACGAGCAGGCGACCGGCTGGCACACTCGGAGGCCACCGCTGAGTAACGATGGTAAACGAAGTTAGAGGTTCAACATGGAATCTATCGACCGCCAGATGATTCAACAGATTCTCGAGCGGATTATTAAGGGATATGCCCCTGACAGAATCATCCTCTTTGGCTCCTACGCGTACGGCGAACCAGGGCCTGAGAGCGATGTTGATCTTTTGATCATCAAGGAGACCAATCAGCGCCCGATCGACAGATGGGTGCAGCTCAAGCAACTGGTGAGAGACCGAAGTCGCCTTATTTCGGTGTCCCCCCTCGTGTACACACCTCGGGAGGTGAAAGAGAGGCTAGCTATTGGTGATCCGTTCCTGAAAGAGGCGCTGGAAAGGGGAAAAACACTCTATGAAAGATCAACTGGCGCTAGCTCAAGAGTGGTTTGAACGTGGTGACCGTGACCTTGAAGCGGCTCAGCTACTACATGACGAGCATTTCCACACCGACGTCATTGCGTACCACCTCCAGCAGGCCATTGAAAAGTATCTGAAGGGGTTCTTGACGCTCAACGACATTCGTCCTCCGCGCACTCATGATCTTGACATATTGCTCAACCTGGTATCGACCGCGGAGCAAAGCCTATATGAACCTTTCATCAGCCTGTGCGAGAAGGCGACCAGGTATTACCTGGAGCAGCGATACCCACCCGGGCCACCGGTTGATTACAGCCACAAGGAAATCGAGGGCGATCTAGACCTGACATGGGAATTGGTCAGAACTGTCCGACACAGGGTGGAACAGTGGAGGCAGCTACGTGACGAACCATGAGTGCGAGATTATTCTTGAAAGGGAAAGGCTTATGTTTCGCAGGACACGAATGACCGATATCCAGTATCCTGGATCAGCTATCCTACTTCTGGAGATTCCTAATGACCAGCCTTCAAAGTAAAATCACCAACCGCACCGCTCAAGTCGCCATCATCGGGCTGGGGTACGTGGGCCTGCCGCTGGCGACGGCATTCGCCAAGGCCGGTTTTACAACGACCGGCGTGGACGTGGACCAGCGCAAAGTTGACGCCATCGCTGCTGGTCAGAGTTACATCCCCGACGTTCCCAACGACGAACTGGCTCCCCACGTCCAATCGGGACACCTCCAGGCCACGTCGGATTACGACGTGCTGCACGAGATGGACGCCATATTCATCTGCGTCCCCACCCCTTACGACGCCCAGCGCGCGCCGGACCTCTCTTACATCCAGGCCGCGAGCGAGGGAGTCCAGCCGCAATTGCAGCCAGGCCAACTGGTCGTGTTGCAGAGCACAACCTATCCGGGTACGACAGAGGAAATCGTCCAACCGATACTGGAACAGAGCGGTCTCAAGGCGGGCGTGGATTTCTATCTGGCCTTCTCTCCCGAGCGCATTGACCCGGGCAACAAGCAGTGGACGGCCTACAACACACCCAAGGTCGTGGGCGGCATCACGCCGGCGTGCACCCAACTGGCGGCCGAGCTGCTGCGCCAGATGGGGGCGACGGTGCACACCGTCTCCTCCCCACGCGCCGCCGAGCTGACCAAGCTGCTGGAGAACACGTTTCGCGCCGTCAACATCGCTTTGGTCAACGAGTTGGCTCTGTTGACGGAGCGGATGGGCATTGACTTCTGGGAGGTAATCGAAGCCGCCACGACCAAGCCGTTTGGCTTCATGCCGTTCTACCCAGGGCCAGGCGTGGGGGGGCATTGCATCCCCGTGGATCCCTATTACCTGTCCTGGAAAGCCCGTGAGTACGACTATTATACCGAGTTCATCGAGCTGGCCGGCGAGGTCAACCAGGGGATGCCCTACCACGTGGTAGACCTGGTGTGCCAGGCCCTCTCCCTGCACGGCCGACCACTTCATGGCGCGCGGGTGCTGGTGCTGGGCGTGGCCTTCAAGCCGGATATCGACGACGCCCGCAATTCCCCTGCCGAGCGAGTAATCGAACTGCTGCTGGGGCGGGGCGCGTGTGTGCAGTACCACGACCCATACGTGCCGCGCTTCCAGGTCGGCAACGACGTGTTCCACCGCGAGGCAGTGGTGATGGAGTCGGTACCGCTTGGCGAGGAAGAGATCAAAGCCGCCGACTGTGTCATCATCGTCACCGGACACCACAACCTGAACTACAGGTTTGTGGTAGAGTGCACCGACCTGGTCGTGGATACGTGCAACGTCACCGCCACCGTGATCAACCCTCAGGATCCATCCAGCGCAGAACTGCAGCGCAAGATCGTGCGCCTGGGAGCACCGCTGTCCCGCTGATATGACGAGACCGCCCTCGACCACCGTTTACCAGGACGCCCTACCTGCCGTCCCGCCCCCCCCACCCGCCCGGCGGTTGAGGATCATACAGGTTCTGACTGTCATCGTGATAATCGGTGCCCTGGGCGCCGCCGTGTATTTCCGTGACCGGCTCCAGGAATTGAAGCAGTATGGCTACGTTGCCGTCTTCCTGGTTGGGCTGGTCAGCAACGCCACGCTGATCCTGCCAGTTCCAGGGCTGGCTGTCAGTTCGGTGATGGGCAGCGTATTTAACCCGTGGGTCGTGGGCCTGGTCGGCGGTCTAGGCCAGGCAGTGGGGGAACTGACCGGCTACATGGCAGGTTACAGCGGGCAGACACTCGTAGACGGGAACCCTACGTATAACCGCCTGACTCGCTGGATGCAGCGGTACGGCGTGGTGACGATTTTTGTGCTGGCCCTCGTCCCCAACCCGATCTTCGATCTGGGAGGGATGGCCGCCGGCACACTGCGCTTTCCATTGCCCAAGTTCCTGGTGAGTTGCGCGGCGGGCAAGGTGATCAAGAACACCCTCTTTGCCCTGGCCGGATTCTATGGCATTGAGACAATATTCAGGCTGTTTGGTGGTTGACGACGTTGCAGGCACGTGGTATAATATAGATACAAGTGAAATCCAGCAAAGACAACGATCAGGAGGAGTAGGCGGGAAAGGCCCTGGCGAGCCATCCGGTCAAGAGGGATGGGAAGAGAAGAGGGTCACCGGCTGCAAGCCCTCGCAGCGCCAACCGCCGAACGTCGCCTGGGAGTTGAGAGGCTGAACCGGTAACGGATACCAGAAAAGCCTCTCCGGGTTCGCCCGTTACAGCGAGTGCCCTTGTTGGAGGGTGACAGAGTGCAACGCCGGCGTCTGTGACGCCGGCGCTGAACCAAGGTGGTACCGCGAAAGTGGCCCCTTTCGTCCTTGGACGAAAGGGGCTTTTGTGTGGGAGAGGATCTTTGCTCCAAATGGAACACAGGAGCACCATCGTGGAGAGATCGGCTTGACCGGCAGAGATAAGCGAGGTAGAATAAAGTGCCACTATAGTGGCATGTCCCCGTGTGGAGGTGAGCAAAATGGGATTGGTTAAGCTGACAGTCAGACTGCCCGACGCATTGCACAAGTCACTGAAGCGCAAGGCTCAGGACGAAAAACGCTCTCTAAACCAGACTATCATTGAAGGACTGTGGCGGTCTCTAGAGGCCGAGGCAGCATATGGTACCGAGCGCGAACGCACACAACACGTCCTTCGCGAAAGCGGACTGGCGGTAGAACCAGGTGACTGGTTAGACGGGTACATCGAGGCAGCGCCAGACGTGACGGTCGAAGAGGTACGCAAGTTATGGGAGGGCCAGCGTCCTCTTTCCGAAGACATCATCGCTGACCGGGGTGAGCGCTGATGGGCAGCTTTTATCTGGATAGCAGCGCTCTCGTCAAATACTATATCTCAGAGACAGGCAGCGCTTGGGTTCGTGAGTTGGTAGACACCCAAGAACACGAGGATATCATTTCCCAGCTATCTGTGGTCGAAGTCGCAGCTGCCATCGAGAAACGGCGGCGCACGAAGGAGATTGGGCAACACCATCAAGTGCGAACACTGGCCAGGCTTGGAATAGACTATCGCCAGCGCTACACCATTGTACGCGTCAGCGATTCAATTGTTGAGCTGGCGGTTGACCTGACAGGTCATCACCCTCTCCATGCCTACGATGCTATGCAACTGGCCACTGCGTTAGTGCTCAATCGGGTTATGTTCGACAACCAGCTTCCACCTCTTACCTTTGTTTCCGCCGATGATGCACTCTGCGACGCAGCCAGGGCCGAGGGAATGAACACCGAGAACCCGAATGACCGTCCCTAGACTCAGACAGACAAGACATGGCTTCGCCCAAGCGACATAAGCCCATGAGCAAGAAGGAGCAATGCAACATGACGAATAAGTTAGCCAGGATTTACAATTCCAGGGAACACGAGGAGCGACTTTACCAATGGTGGGAGGAGGAAGGCTACTTCCGTCCCGAAAAACAGGGCCATATGGAGCTGACCTCGGGGAACGGCCCCCGCTGGTGCATTACGATGCCGCCGCCCAACGTGACCGGCGTGCTCCACCTGGGTCACGCTATGACCGCCGCGGTCGAGGACTTGATGACTCGCTACTACCGGATGAAGGGCCGCGAGACCCTGTTCCTGCCCGGCGCGGACCACGCCGGCATCGCGACTCAGAACGTGGTGGAGCGCGAGCTGCGCAAGGAGGGGCTGACGCGCCACGACGTGGGCCGGGAGAAATTCGTCGAGCGGTGCTGGGAGTGGGCGCGCGAATCGCTACGGCGCATCACCGAGCAGCACAAGCGGCTGGGCATCTCGTGCGACTGGGAGCGCGAGCGCTTCACCCTCGACAAGGGGCTGAGCCACGCCGTGCGCACCGCGTTCGTGCGTCTCTACAAGAATGGGCTGATCTACCGGGGCACGTACCTGGTCAACTGGTGTCCGCGCTGCACCAGCGCTATCTCCGACCTGGAGGTGGAACCGGAGGAGCGCGCCGGACATCTGTGGTACATCCGTTACCCCATACTCAACGAGGAGTGGGATGGGCCTCAGGGGGAGTGGGGCAGCGGCAACTGGGCTGAGGGCGCGACCCAGTTCATCGAGATGGCAACCACCCGCCCGGAGACCATCCTGGGCGATACCGCGGTCGCCGTCCATCCCGACGACGCCCGCTGGCAGCGTCTCGTGGGTAAGACGGCGGTCCTACCGGCAATCGGGCGCCGCATCCCCATCATCGCCGACGACGTGGTGGATCCGGAGTTCGGCACCGGTGCGGTGAAGGTGACCCCCGCGCACGACCCCACCGACAACGATATCGGCATACGCCACAGCCTGGAAGCCCCCAACGTCCTGACCGACACGGCACAGATGAACGAGAACGCAGGCCCCTACGCCGGACAGGACCGCTTCGAGTGCCGGCGGAACATCGCCGCCGACTTCGAGAAGGAAGGACTGCTCGTGAAAACCGAGCCCTACTTCCACGCGGTGGGCACCTGCCAGCGCTGCGCGACCGACATCGAACCTCGCATCTCCACCCAGTGGTTCGTCAAGACCAAGCCGCTGGCCGAGGCGGCGATGCAGGCCGTGCGCGACGGACGCACCGTCATCGTCCCGGAGCGGGAGGAGAAGCGCTTCTTCCACTGGATGGAGAACATCCGTGACTGGTGCATCAGCCGCCAACTGTGGTGGGGTCATCGGATCCCCGTCTGGTACTGCCACGATTGCGACAGTGAGACGTGCGAGATGACAGATCCCACCGAATGCGCACATTGCGGCAGCACGCACATCCACCAGGAGGAGGACGTGCTGGACACCTGGTTCTCGTCCGGCCTGTGGCCTTTCTCCACGCTGGGGTGGCCCGACACCGACGCGCCGGACTTCAAATGGTTCTACCCTACCGATGTGCGCGAGACCGGGTACGACATCTTGTTCTTCTGGGTGGCGCGGGAGATGATGCTGGGCATCGAGATGACGGGCCAGACGCCCTTCGCCACCGTCTACCTGCACGGCCTGGTGCGCAACGAAGAGGGCAAGAAGATCAGCAAGTCGATGGAGAACATCGACGAGTACGACCCGCTCAACATCGTCGAGAAGTACGGGAGCGACGCGCTGCGTTATACTCTACTGACCAGTTCGACGCCCGGGCTGGACATGAACCTGGATCCGCGCCGTCTGGAAGGATCCCGCAATTTCACCAACAAGATATGGCAGGCAGCACGGTTTGTTCTGGCGAACGTCTCAGGTGATGAGGATCCAGGTTCCAGGTTGAACCTGAGGGATGAAACTCGGAACCTGAAACTGCCCGACCGTTGGATTCTATCGCGCCTCAACCGTCTCATCCAGAACGTGGATCGCTTGTTTGAGACCTACCAATACGGCGAGGCGGGCCGCCAGATCAACGACTTCTTGTGGGGTGAATACTGCGACTGGTACATTGAGGCCAGCAAAGTGCGCCTGTACGACGAAGCGGCGGACAAGGACATTCCGCGAGCCGTCCTGCTCCACGTGTTGGAGAAGGCTCTCCGGCTGCTGCATCCCTCCATGCCCTTTGTCACAGAGGCCATCTGGCAGGCGCTGCCCGACGGAGCGCGGGAAGGTGAGGCGCTGATGATGGCCCGCTGGCCCGAGCCAGACCCGGCGCTGCTGGACGAGGAGGCCGAGGAGCGGATGGGCCTGGCCATGGCGCTCATCCGGGGCATCCGCAATCGGCGGGCCGAGTACAACGTAACCCCCGGCAAGCGTATCCCGGCCCTCATCACCGCCGGTGACGACGCTGCGTGGCTGGAAGAGCAGCGGGCCCTGCTCTGCGCGCTGGCCAAGCTGGACGCCGATTCGCTCTCCATCCAGCGGACCGCCGAACCGCCCGCTCGGGCGGCCACCGTCGTGGTCGGGGACGTGGTGGCCTACTTGCCCCTGACCGGGCTGGTGGATCTGGAGGCGGAGCAGGGACGAATCTCGAAGAAACTGGGCGAGATTGAGGATCGCATCGGCCACAGCCAGGCGTTGCTGTCGGGCGAGTTTGCGGAGAAAGCACCCGCGCACGTCGTCCAGCGGGAACGAGAGAAGCTGGAAGAGCTGCAATCCGAGCAAGTAAAGCTGAGGGAGCGCCTGGCAGCATTGGGCTAAACGAGAGTTCCCTCCAGGCATAGGTAAGTACCTGCAGACTTCCGAGGCCCGACGGGCCTCGGAAGTCTCGCATTTGGTATATGGCACCAGTTATGGTATAGTATGAAGCTGCTCAAACTCATAGCCACGACACGAATGGAGGCCAACGATGCCCATTGATCCCAAGGTCGAGAAGCTGCGTCAGATGCGCGAGCAAGCCCGCCTGGCTGGCGGCCAGGAGCGCATCGACCGCCAGCACGCACGTGGTAAGATGACGGCCCGCGAGCGGGTGGAGAAGCTGCTGGACCCCGGATCCTTCCGCGAACTGGACACGTTTGTCACTCACCGCGCCACCGGGTTTGGCGTGGAGAAGCAGAAGTACCTGGGAGACAGCGCAGTCACCGGCTGGGGGACGATCAACGATCGCCCGGTCTACGTTTTCTCCCAGGACTTCACCGTCTTCGGCGGCAGTCTCTCCGAGGTCCACGCCGAGAAGGTGTGCAAGATCATGGACCTGGCGACGAAGAACGGCGCTCCCGTCATCGGCCTCAACGACTCCGGCGGCGCCCGCATCCAGGAAGGGGTGGTCTCCCTGGCAGGTTATGCCTACATCTTCCTGCGCAACGTCCTGGCCTCCGGCGTGGTGCCCCAGATCTCGGCCATCCTCGGCCCGTGTGCCGGTGGCGCCGTCTACTCCCCAGCCATGACCGATTTCATCCTGATGGTCAAGGACACCAGCCACATGTTCATCACCGGCCCCCAGGTCATCCGCGCGGTCACGCACGAGGAGGTGACCTTCGAGGAACTGGGCGGGGCGATGACGCACGCCTCCAGGAGCGGCGTGGCCCACTTCGCCGCCGAGAACGAGGAACACTGCCTGGGCCTGGTCCGCCAGCTGCTGGGCTACATCCCCCAGAACAACCTGGAGGATCCACCTTTCGTGCCCACCGCGGACCCGGAGGAGCGGATGGACGAGGAATTGACGACGATCGTCCCCGACAGCCCCACACAGCCCTACGATGTGAAAGACATCATCCGGCGGGTCGTGGACGACGGCCAGTTCCTGGAGGTTCACGAGCACTGGGCGCAGAACATCGTCGTGGGATTCGCCCGGCTGGGCGGCTTCTCCGTCGGCGTCGTCGCCCAGCAGCCGATGGTCCTGGCCGGGGTGTTGGACATCGCCGCCTCCCGGAAGGCGGC
>Ga0207752_1001091_pt1 | contig 12609 bp, 9 predicted proteins | sample Pon2CUnioCityCA_6_FD_187272 | JGI IMG/M metagenome (GOLD analysis project Ga0207752, IMG submission 187272) | Marine sediment microbial community from Union City, CA, USA - Pond 2C Sediment 2 (SPAdes) | ecosystem: Environmental > Aquatic > Marine > Intertidal zone > Salt pond sediment ... | reverse complement strand
CGCGGACTTCGGCGGGGAGGTCATAGGCATCATTGTAGTCCATAACCAGGCCGTCGTTGGCCAGGGTGATGGCATACGCGTCACCACCATATTCGCCGTTCTGAACGCGGCCAATGATATCCTCCAGGACGACGGTCCAGTCGTAAATCTGGTTGGCGACCACAACTTCGGGCGCCAGTTCGGTCTGGCTGGACTGGGTTCCCCACCAGGGAACGCTGTCTTCCTGAGCCACGCCAATCGCGCCCACCACCATCTGGGCGGTGCCGGTCAGGCCGTCGGCATCAGAATTAACCAGCGTCTGCGCTGCTTCTGAGGCCAGGGCGACGTCGCTAAAGGAGTTGATATAGTTGACTCGTACTTCCACGTCCGGGTTGGTCGCCTCGGCACCGGCGACGAAACCGTCAATGTACAGCTTGGCATCGCCAGTCTCGATGGGACCGACAACGCCGAGAACGTCGCTTTCAGAGAGCATGGCAGCCATGACGCCGTTGACGTAGCCACCCTGCTCGGAGCGTGCCTCGTAGGCATAAACATTGGTGATCCCTTCGTCGACAAACGTCTCCACAGTTGTGCCGTGGGCGAAGCTAGTTTCAGGGAAATCGGGAGCGATTTCAGCCAGAGCGCTGCCGTACTGGGAACCATGGGCGATCACCAGGTTGTAGCCCTGGCTGGCATAATCACGGATGGCTGCCGAGGCATCGTCGACAACGAACATGTTCTCCGAGTAATCGAACTCGAAATTCTCCTCGCCCATCTCGCTCTGGAGGGCGACGAGCGCGTCATACATACTCTGGCTGAAGGCCAGGTCGTTGATGGCGCTGGGCATGACGACGGCGACGCGGAAGGGGCCTTCTGGTTCTGCTTCTTCCTCGGCTTCTTCCGGTTCCGCCACTTCTTCCTCTACGACTTCGGCCGTCTCATCGGCGGTGTCTACCTCTTCTTCTGTTTCGTCGGCATCGCCACCACAGGCCACCATAATCAGTGCCAGTGACAGGAGCAATACCAACCACAAATACTTTTTCATTTTCTTCTCCTCAAATGATGTGTCGATAAAAAGGGTACGGTGTCCCATTCATCTGCATCGGTTCATGTTGATGTGTGGCCTTCCAGGACCACGTCGAGGTTGTTTCGGATCGATATTGGATTCTCTGAACATCACCTCCTTCAAGTAGCGTGGCCAGTGAACGGGGAACAGTGGCCAGAAATCTGCGTTTCCCAATTTTTTAGCGCTATATCTCTATTCTCCACGCTCGTAGACCTTCGTCAATGCGGCCGGTTGGCCGACACGCTGTACGGCGAAGACGAGAACGACAATGGTCAGCACGTAGGGCATCATAACCGCCACTTCGGACGGAATCGGGATCCCCAGCGTCTGGACCCAGTTTTGCAGCGCCTGCACGGTGCTGAAGAGGAGGGCGCCAAAGAGGACGCCCACAGGCCGCCAGCCGCCGAAGTAGACCAGGGCCACGGCGATAAAGCCGAGACCGGCCGTCATATTCTGCTGGAAAACGTTAAGCAGGGCAATGGAGAGGCTGGCTCCGGCCAATCCGGAGAGCATGCTGCCGAAGGTAACGGTGGCATAGCGAACACCGGCGACGCTGACGCCCAGGGAATCGGCAGCTTCTGGGTTTTCGCCCACCGCTTTGATTTTGAGGCCAATTGTCGTGCGGTTCAAAATAAACCAGGCTACAGGCACCAACGCATAGGCCCCGTAGACCAGCAGGTTATGGCTGAAGAAAATATCCCCCAGAGCCGGAATGTCGCTGAGCACCGGGATCCTTACCGGCCGGAAGCCGCTGACCGTTTCTACCGACCCTAAGGTTATCTGGAAGAGGAGGTCACTCATGCCCAGGCCGAAGAGATAGATGCCGATGCCGCTGATTCCTTGCTCTGCCTGGAGGGTGACGCTGATAAAGGCCATCGCTAGGCCCATTAAACCGCCAACCGCTAATGCCGCCAGCAATCCGAAGAGCAGGTTGCCAGTCGTAAACACGGCGTAGAATGCAGCGTAGGCGCCCAGGAGCATGATGCCATCCACGCCCAGGTTGAGGACGCCGCTCCGTTGGCCAAAAGTTTCACCGATGGCTGCGTAAAGGTACGGCGTTGCCAGGCGGATGCCTGACGCCAACATACCGATGATCACCTGGGCCGTAAAGAGGTCGGAAATCATAGATTCACCTCCGAAACCGGTTCCGCCCGGCTGTCGTCGTCAAACTCGTCGGCGAGCAAGGCCGCGTCCACCTCCGCGCCGGCCCCCGTCTGGCGCAGACGGGCAATGCGTCTGCTCCACAATTCGCTGCTGACGACGAAGACGACCACGAGACCGTTCAGCGCCGTTATCAGGGCGGAAGGCACCTGCATGGCGCGTTGCAGACTGTTCGCGCCCACTAACAGGGCTCCAAAAATAAAGGAGGCGGGAATGGTACCAACGGGATGTAGCTTGCCAAAGAGGGCGGCGACAATCCCATTGAACCCGGCTGAGCCGGTGAAGCCCGCCGCCGAACCGTCGGTAAACATGAAATGGTGGACGCCGTATACCTGAATGGCGCCGGCCAGCCCGGCAAAAGCGCCACTAAGGAGCAGGGAAAGAACAATGTACCGCTTGACCTGGATCCCGGCGTATTTCGAGGCGTCCGGGTTGAGGCCCACGGCACGGATCCGGTAGCCGATGGTCGTACGCCAGAGGAAGACATAAACGAGGAAGGCGAGGACGACGGCGATGAGGGCGCCGAGGTGGAGCCTTGTGGGTACCAGCCGGGGCAGATCGAAGCTGCGGGCAAGGCGGGCTGTTTCCGGAATACGGGAGGCTCGTGTCAACTGCTCAGGATCGATCAGTGGCCCGCGCAAAAGGTAATTCATAATCTGCACGGCGATCTGGTTCATCATGATCGTGCTCAGAATCTCATTGACGCCATAATATGCCTTAAGCAGCCCCGGGATGCCCCCCCAGATGGCGCCGGCGAAAAAACCGGCCAGCATGGCCAGGGGCACGACCACGGTAGCCGGTTGCTCAGGAAAGCTGAGGCCGACGTAGGTGCCGCTGATGGCGCCGGCGATTAACTGGCCCTCGCCGCCGATATTGATCACACCTCCGCGGAAGGCAATACAGATGCCGAGACCAACCAGGAGGAGGGGGGTTGCCTTGACGACGGTGTCGGCCAGCGCGTTCTGGCTACCAAACGCGCCCTCAAGGAGGGCCGTATACGCCTCTACCGGATTGGCACCCAGCAGGAAGAGCATGATTGCACCGACGCCGAGAGCGGCCAGCGTCGCCAGCAGGGGAAGCAGGGCATCCAGCAGCCGGCTGAGGTACGGATGTCGGGCGATTGTTTTTAGCATAAATCAGTCCGGTAAGGTATGAGACGCGCCATCGTATGATGCACTATGTCTCTTCAAAGCGCGTGCCCAGAGCCAGCGGCGGAGCCACACGCAGGAAACGGTTCAACGGCCGGCGCAGCGGGCCGGGCGCAATCGCAATCAGGCGCTCGGTCAGGCTGCTGCTGGAAACAAGTAACACCAGAATCATCAGCAACCAGGGCAGGGTGTTAAAGGCGACCACTGATACCTCGGGAAATGACCGCTGCAAGATGCTGGCCAGGGTCTTCGTGGCGCCGAAAAGGATGGCGCCGACCATCCCGCGGATGGGTGCCCAGCCGCCGAAGATGACGATGGCCAGGGCAATCCAGCCGAAGCCGCGAATGTGACCATCCGACCAGCCTAGCTTCACATCCAGCGAGTAGGTCGCGCCGGCAATGCCTACCAGGGCACCACCGGCTATTGTATACAGGTAACGGACGCGGTTGACGTCCACGCCCCGGGCAAAGGCAGCCTCAGGCCGTTCGCCGGCGCTGCGCAATTTGAGGCCCGGCTGGGTGCGGTTGAGAAACCACCAGAGGAAGATAACCAGGGCGAAGGCGAAGTAGACGACGATACTCTGGTCAAAGAAGATAGGGCCGAGCACAGGAATATCCTGCAACAGGGGAATGCCCTTGCGTACCACCAGCGGTCCCGGCATGCGTGTGTAATTCTGGCCGAGAAAAGCACTTAAATCGTCGCCCAGTAGCGTCAAGACGAACCCGATAGCTACCTGGCTCTGGCGCAGGCGGATACTGCCGAAGGCCACGATGAAGGCGAAGAGGGCGCCGACGGCGGCCGCGGCGAGAAAACCGATCCAGACGCCACTACCCGGATATGCTTCGTCGGCTTTCAGGCCGATGACGAAACCGGTCATGGCTGCCATTAACATGGTTCCGTCAAGTGACAGGTTTACAATTCCAGCCCGCTCGGTAATGATTTCACCGGAGACGGCGATGATCAATGGGGCCGATTGGAGGATAATCGAGGAAAGAATGCGAATCAGTTCGGCTTCATTCATAGAATATCTCCCACAGTAGTGTCGGCCGGATGTTCGACTGTGGTTGTTTCAGGTGTTTTGTCATCATCCCCCTTTGCCTTGCGTCTGATGATGTCCAGGACGCGCGGGTCGCCAAAGAGCAGGACAAAGAGAACCATCACCCCGGTCAGGATACCGCCCAGCGAGGAGTGAAGCTGGGTACGAAGCTGGAGGGTGATGCTGCCGTTGAGGACGGCTGAAAAGAAGAAGGCGATGAAGGGCACCAGCACAATCCGGTAGGTGGCGAGCATCACTACCAGCAGGGCGAGAAAACCAATACCGCCGGAAATGGATTGGCGGAGACTGTCAAACCAACTCAGGACGCGCACGGCACCGCCCAGGCCCGCCAGGGCCCCGCAAAACATCATGGCCAGCACTGTCTCTCGCTCGCTGGAGACGCCCAGTAAAAATGCGGAGTAGGCGTTCTTGCCAAGGGCCTTCAGCTTGAGGCCCCAGAAGGTGCCGCGTAGTGCCACGAAGACCAGGACAAAAGCGACGACCGTGATCAACAACGAAAGCGGACTAAACCGAGATTCGCCAAAGAGAGGGAGCAGGGCATCCGGGTCAAAAGGAGCAGTGCCGCGGAAGGTACCGCCCTCCGGCGGCTGCCACGGACCGGAGATGAGATAATTGGTAAAAATAATTGCCAGGTTGTTTAGCGCCAGACCGCTGAAGATCTCGTGGACACGGCCGCGCGTTTTTAGAAACGCGGATAAAGCGGCCCAGAGGGCACCGGCCGCCATCGCTGCCACGAGTTCCAGCGTGATTTGTAAGGGGGCCGGCAATTGCACCGTCAGGGCAATCCAACTGGCGCCGATGGCGCCCATCACGATCTGGCCCTCGATGCCGATGTTCCAGAGGCCGGCGGTAAAGGTTACCAGGAGCCCGGCCGAGGCCAACATCAGGGGAATCCAAAAGGCGAGTACGCTCAACGTCTTCGATTGGTCGCCAAAGGCACCTCGCCACATTGCCGTAAACGACTCTACCGGGCTGGCGCCGAAAAGAACCAGTAGAGCTGTGGTAAACAAGATGGCGGCGATGACGGGGACCAGCGGCCACCCCAAGGTCATCCATTTCTGCGCCGATGTGCGCTCACTGCTCATGCCTCGCCTCCTATCAGATGGCCTAATTCTTCGACGTTGGTTTCGCTGGCATTGACGATGCGCAAGATCCGGCCACCAAAAAAGACGGCAATGCGATCACTCCGCTCAATTACTTCGTCCAGATCGGCCGACATAAAGACGACGGCACTCCCTTCTTGCCGGCGTTCGTAGAGGAGCTCCCAGATCCAATTGGCGGAGCGGATGTCCAGCCCACGGGTCGGGTGCTCCAGCAACAAAAGGTTCAGGGGATGGTTAAGCAAAGCGAACAGAAATCTCTGCTGATTTCCACCCGAAAGCTCACCGGCCGTTGAATCGGGGCGCCCGATCACCTGGTAGTGCGCGATCCGTTGCCCGGTATCGGCACGGGCGTTCTCCCAATCGATCATGAAGTCGTGTTCCGGCTGGGCCAGGACCACATGTTCGGTAAGTGAGAGACCGGCCACCAGGCCTGCTTCCAGCCGGCCGGCGGAGACGTAAGCGGTGCCTGCCTGCTGCATCTGGTGGTAAGACCAGCCCCCGACCTTTTTGTCTTTGAGGAAAATGTCTCCTTCATCGGGGTTGATCAGACCGGCGCAGGTTTGCAAAAAGAGACGCTGGCCACTGCCTTCCAGCCCGGCCAGGCCCAAAACTTCCCCCGCCTGGACCTGAAGGGAAACGTTTTCCAGGCTGAGCCGATATGTGCGGACCCGCAGGTCGCGCGCTTCCAACACCGTTTCGCCCAGGGTAAAGGGCGGACGTGGACTGCGCTCAGGTACCTGGCCAAACATCATCTGCACCAGTTTTTCGGTTGGGCAGGGGATCTCTGTCTCGCCGACAAGCTGGCCCCGGCGCAGGACGTATGCATGGTCGCACAGCTCCTGGACCTCTTCCAGCTTATGGGAGACGAGGATCAGCGTCTTTCCCTCCTCGTGGGCCAGTCTGCGCATCGATTCGAACAGCAGTTCCTTCTGCTCGGCACTGATGCCGGTGGTCGGCTCGTCGAGAATCAGCACCTCGGCCCCCCCGGCCAGGAGCCGGATCAGCTCTAACTGCTGGCGCTCGCCCATGGAGAGGGTGTCGATGTAAGCTGTGGGGTCGATCTCAAATTCATAGCGGCTGGAAAGTGTTGCCAGTTCACGCCGGGCCTGACGATAATTAAGGCTAATCCCGCCATCTCGCCCCAGCAGGTAGCTATCGATCACCCGAAAAGGGGGAAAATCGTGGGGATCCTGATAGAGCATGCCAACGCCGGCGTCGAGGGCGCCAGCCGGGGACTCAAAAACGACCGGCTCATTTTCCAGCAGAATCGTCCCGCTGTCCGCCGGTTGATAACCGGACAGAATTTTCATCAACGTGCTCTTACCCGCCCCGTTTTCCCCCAGCAAACCAAAAATCTTGCCCCCTTCCAGATCCAGGCTAATGCCATCATTGGCCTTCACCGGACCAAAATACTTGCGAATCTGCCGTAGCTCAACGCGCATGTAAGGGACCTCCTCTCAGGTCGCGGTACAGCTTTGGTGGGATTATGGTTGGCGTCTTGTTCGTCGAAAGAGATGAACGCTTGTCTGACCAATCTCTGAGCTGGTCACAGTCTGCCCGATCCTTGAAGCAGGCATTCAAAAACGCCAGTAGCTACAATGTCGCTGATGAGGATACTACTAAAAAATGCCACTTCAGCCAATGCTTTTACGCTAAATACAGCCATGACATTTGTCAGTGATTTGGCGCAACGTGTTACATAATACTAGAATTAGAACACGAAAACGCAGCAACTGCCGTCAGGACGTCCCTGTTCCCAGCCGGGAGAAGTTGTCGGACAACCCGACGATCCAACATATTGCGACGGTATGAATCATAATATTACAGTGACAATTGTGCAATGCGAGGTAGCTAACATGCATGAAATTCAGAGAATGGGCGAGAAAGTGAACGAGTATATTGTGCCGGCAACTGTGGAAGAGACTGTGGCGCTGCTGCGCCAATATGGGGCAAAGTCCCGGCTCATCGCCGGCGGCACCGATTTGCTCTTGGAGTTGGAGCGAAGGGTGCGGCGAGAGGTGGAGGTCTTGATTGACATCAGCCGGCTGCCCGGCCTGAGCGAAATATGGGAAGATGAAGACGGGCAGATCCACCTGGGGCCGCTGGTCACCCATAACCAGGTGGTGGCCTCACCCCTGATTGTGGAAAAGGCATTACCGCTGGCCCAGGCATGTTGGGAGGTAGGTTCTCCCCAGTTGCGCAACCGGGCCACGGTGGCCGGCAACCTGATAACGGCCAGCCCGGCGAACGACACGATTTCGCCGTTATGGGCACTGGACGCATCGGTGACCCTGGCCTCGGCCGGGGGCAGGCGTAGCGTCCCGTTACGCCACTTTTACCGCGGTGTTCGCCAGACGGTGATGCATCCTGACGAGATGCTGGTGGACATTGTTTTCCCGCCGCTGCCGGAAAGCGCTCGTGCTCTTTTCGTGAAGCTGGGTTTGCGCCGCGCCCAGGCGATTTCGGTGGTGCATGCAACGGTAATCGTGGATATGGACGGCGAGCTGGTGAGAAGCGCAGAGATCAGCCAGGGAAGTGTGGCCCCAACCATCATCTCCTCGCCGGAGGCGGAAGCGTACCTGGTAGGCCGGCCGCTTTCCGAGGAGGTAATCGGGCAGGCGGCTGACCTGGCGGCAGAGGCGGCAACGCCCATCGACGATCTCCGGGGAACGGCAGCTTATAGGGCACAGATGATAGAGGTAATGGTCCGCCGGGCACTGGAAACGTTGGCTGCCGGGCAGGAGCGGGCCCAGTGGCCGGCGGCTCCCGCGATGCTTTGGGGAGCCACGGAAGGCAAGTTCCCGGCCGGCGACCTTTATGCTGCCCGCTTCGACGAGGAGACAATCGTGGAGACGACGGTAAACGGCGAGCCCCTGGCGGCTGCCCAGGCGGTGAACAAGACTTTGCTCGACTGGTTGCGTGAGGAAGGACACCTGACCGGGACGAAGGAAGGATGTGCCGAAGGGGAGTGCGGTGCCTGCACCGTCTACCTCGACGGAATGGCGGTAATGGCCTGCCTGGTGCCCGCCGCCCGCGCGCACGGGGCCGAGATCTGGACGATTGAAGGCCTGGCCCGTTGGGGGGAAGTGGCAGGGATTACGCCGGCCAAAGACGGTAACGGCGAATCCGGAGACCGGTTACACCCCCTGCAGCAGGCGTTTATTGAGAGAGCGGCGGTTCAATGTGGGTACTGTATCCCCGGCTTTCTCATGTCCGGGGCCAAGCTCCTGGAAGAGCAGGCCGAGCCGACCCTGGCCCAGATCCAACAGGCCTTCGCCGGCAATCTGTGCCGTTGCACGGGATATTACAAAATTATCGAGGCAGTCGAGCAGGCTGCTCGCGAGATTAGTAGAGATTAGAGATTGGTGATTGGAGATCTATTTCTGATCTGCAATCTCCACCACGGAGTGATTAACATGGCAGTCGGACGATCTTACAAGCGAGTGGACGCGCCGGGGAAGGTGACCGGCGAGACGTTGTACCCGGGCGATATCCTGCCTGAGGAGTTGTTGCACGCCAAAGTGCTGTTCAGCAATAAGCCGCACGCGCGGATGGTGAGTATGGATCTGAGCGCGGCAGAAGCGGTGCCCGGCGTCGTGGCGATTTTTACGGCCAAAGATGTGCCCAACAATGAGTATGGGCTTACCCTCTTCGATCAGCCGGTGCTGGTGGGCGTTGACAGCCCAAGAGCGGGCAGCGACATCAGTCGCTGGGAGGGAGACCAGGTGGCGATGATCGTGGCCGAAACGGTGGAAGCGGCGGAGCGGGCGGCCGAATTGATTGAAATCGAGTGGGAAGATTTGCCGCTGGTGACCGATCCTTTCGAGGCACTGAAGGATGAGGTGCTGGTGCACGCCGAAGAGGAAGGAGGCAATGCCTACGTTCACTACAAGATTCGCAAGGGAGACATGGCGGCCGGGTGGGCTGCGGCCGAGGTGGTTGTGGAAGGCGTCTACCAGACACCATTCCAGGAGCACGCTTACCTGCAGCCAGAGGCAGGGCTGGCCTATATCGACGAAGCCGGCCGGGTGACGGTTGAGGTGGCCGGACAGTGGACGCACGAAGACCAGGAGCAAATTTGCCATGCGCTGGAATTGCCGCCGGAGCAGGTGCGCGTCATCTATCCGGCCATTGGCGGCGCCTTTGGCGGGCGAGAGGATATGTCAGTGCAGATTGTGCTGGCCCTGGCGGTCTGGCGCCTGGCACAACGGGGCATTAACCGGCCGGTGCGGATCCAGTGGTCGCGGGAGGAGAGTATCGTCGGCCACCACAAGCGGCACCCGATTACGATTAAGCAGCGCTGGGGGGCGACCAAAGAGGGGAAGATCACGGCCGTGGAGACGGAGGCAGTACAGGATGCGGGGGCCTATAATTACACCAGTAATAAGGTGCTGGGGAATTGTCACGTGATGGCCAACGGCCCGTATGAGATTCCCAACGCCAAGGTGGATAGCTACGGAGTCTACACCAACAATCCACCCGGTGGCGCCTTCCGCGGGTTTGGGGGTCCCCAAGGGGCCTTTGCCGCCGAAGGGCAAATGAATAAGCTGGCGGAAGTGCTGGGGATGGACCCGGTGGAAATTCGCCTGCGGAACGTACTGCGGGAAGGGAGCGAACTGATAACGATGACGGAGATGCCACTGGGGGTGACCATTGCCCACGTTATCGAGGAGTGCGCCCGCGTAGGCAACTGGACGAGGGATGAGGCGGATTCTACACCGGATACACGACCGGTGGCACCGCCCATTCCCAGTTTCAAGACCCTGCCCAATAAGCCGCAGGCGATGCGGCGCGGCCGCGGCTTTGCCTGTGCTTTCAAGAATGTGGGTTTTAGCTTCGGCGCGCCGGAAGCGTGTGAGGCAACGGTTGAGTTGCACGGTGGGGCGGAGATTGACCGTGTGGTCCTGCATCATGCCGGGGCGGATGTGGGGCAGGGAGCGCACAGTGTGATGCGCCAGATGGCAGCCGAAGCGGTGGGGGTCCCGGTAGAAAAAGTGGAAATGATTGTCTCGGACACTGCCGACACCGGCAATTCTGGATCGGCCTCCGCCTCGCGCATGACGTGGATGGCGGGCAATTCGATTCAGGGCGCGGCCCAGCAGGCGCTGACGGCCTGGATTGCCGAAGAACGGCCGGCGGTGGCTCATCACCGCTTCGTGCCCAAACCGACGACGGCGATGGATCCGGCGAGCGGCCGGAGCATGCCGAACATCACCTACGGATATGTAGCAGAAGTGGTAGAGCTCAGCGTCGATGTGGAGACGGGCCACATCTTCGTGGATCGAGTCGTCTGCGCCGACGATGTGGGCAAGGCCATTAACCCCCTGCTGGTAGAGGGACAAATTGAAGGAGCTGTCGTGCAGGCCCATGGTTACGCCCTCACCGAGAATCTAAAGGTAGCGGATGGGCAAATCTTGAACCCGCGCCTGAGCACCTACCTGATTCCAGGAATACTGGACATCCCCGGCCGGGTGGAATCGGTGATTATCGAGGATCCAGATCCCCAGGGCCCATGGGGGGCAAGAGGGATGGCGGAAATGCCCTTTATCCCTTATGCGCCGGCGGTGGTGGCTGCGTTGCATGATGCCACCGGCGTCTGGTTTGACGAGTTCCCTTTGACGCCGGAACGGGTGGTGGCCGGATTGCGCGCGGCGCGCGGGGGCAGCGCGTGACGCCGAGGCAAATGGGGAGACGGTAGAGAAAGAATGGCAGGCTGATGGTTGATAGTCTGTGGCTTGAACAGGAGACGAAGATGGAAGCAGAAATCGCGACAAAAGAAGAGCTGGTGACCGAAATCGAGAACGAGTGGGAAATGCTGACCGATCTGCTCGATTCGCTGGAAGCAGCCGAGATGGAAGCACCGGTCCTGGAGAACGGCTGGTCGGTGAAGGACACGCTGGCCCACGTGATGACCTGGGAACAGAATCTGGTTGAGTGGGTGGGGGAGTTGTCGGCCGGCCGGGATCCCAAGCGACCGTTTAGCGGCGACGACTGGATCGACAGGGTGAATGAACAGGTCTATAACGCGCACCACCGCGTGCCGCTGGATGAGGTTGAGGACGCTTTCTACCGTTCCCATGAAGAGGTGATGGAAATGGTAAAAGGGCTGGCGCCGGAGGTTCTGCTCGATCCGGAGCGGTTTCAGTGGTTGCAGGGTGCGCCTTTGTGGCGGATGGTGGCTGCGAACACCAACTGGCATTACCGGGAACACCGGGAGTTGATTTCTGATTCGTTGAGATCTGGTTAGCGGTTTCAGCGTGGACGCTTGCTGCCGGCGCCGGCAAGCTGATGCGATAAGGATGAACCGAGGCAGACCAGGTTTCTGAGCGGTTCAGTTGGTGGATATGGCTGGAAAGGTACTCGTAGGGACGTGCGCGTTGGTTGCGCTGGTCGTGCTGGTTATCCTCCTGACCGACGGCCGTTATTTCGGCAAGGGGCTGGTGTACTGGCTGTATGATCGCTTTGGACCGGCGATCTTCAGCGCGCGGAGCGACGCGCAGACGTGGTATCTGCTGGCAGAACGGGTGGCCCTGTCCGGCACAGAACGGATCCTGGATGTGGGAACGGCCATGGCCGATCTGCCGCTGACGCTGGCAGGAGCCGGAATGGTGGCGCAGGCGATTGGCGTCGATCGTTCGGCACCGATGATGGCTGCGGCGCGCGCGGTGGCGCGGGGACGCGGCGTGGGCGACAGCGTCACTTTTGCCGTCGCCGATCTGACACAGGGCATGCCGTTTGCCGGCGGGCAGATGGACGTGATCTTCTGTTTCGGGGTGCTGGAAGCAGTCCCCCGGCCGGAGGCCGCCTTAGCGGAGTTGCGGCGACTCCTCCGGCCGGGTGGGGTGGTGGTAACCAGCGTCTACCGGGGTGCGGCCACGCTGGGTGCCAGCCTGAGCGTGAACTGGTACCGGGAACGAATGGAAGGGGGACAGGTGGAGCTGGTCCCCTTACGCCGGAGCCACGATGCTGCCCTCCTTCGTTTTCCGGATTTAAATTGAAGCGGATTGCCTCCGGTGGCGGACGGTCTCTCCGCTATCCGGCGGGGGCACGGCCTGTCGACCTGCCGCTTCTGCGGGCCAGCGTCATGCGCAGCCC
>Ga0207752_1001090_pt1 | contig 12620 bp, 10 predicted proteins | sample Pon2CUnioCityCA_6_FD_187272 | JGI IMG/M metagenome (GOLD analysis project Ga0207752, IMG submission 187272) | Marine sediment microbial community from Union City, CA, USA - Pond 2C Sediment 2 (SPAdes) | ecosystem: Environmental > Aquatic > Marine > Intertidal zone > Salt pond sediment ... | reverse complement strand
AAAATACATTTAGAACGATAAACATGTCGTAGCGACGCCCCGGTGGGGCGTCGCCTCCGCGCGTCCCCCTACCTTCCTTCGCCCCGGTTAAACCTGACATGCGTTTGAAAAAGGCCTTTCTTGAATTTTTGCCAATCCAATTTCACTCCTGGAATTCCATGTGACAGGTTTCAAAAAACCTGTCAGATCTAGGTGCTAGATAACTTGAAAAAAAAGGAGGCACAGTCAATGAGGGCGGAAAAAATGAGGTTAAGTCTGGAGGGCCTGTCGGTTGGGGACGCGTTTGGGGAGCAGTTCTTTTCACATTCCCAAAAATTGATCGAAGAACGCAGGCTGCCACCTGGACCCTGGCCGTGGACCGACGACACACATATGGCGCTGTCGATAGTGGAGGTGCTCTTGGAGCACGGTCAAATCCGGCAACTGTCGCTGGCGCAAGCCTTCAGCCGGCGGTTCCGCGAGGATCCGGGCAGAGGCTACGGCAGCGGCGCCCGCCGGCTGTTTGCACGCCTCAACCGGGGAGAGGATTGGCGCCAGGTGGCGCCCACGATCTTTCCAGGTGGTTCGTACGGCAACGGCGCGGCCATGCGCGCCGCGCCGGTTGGCGGCTTCTTTCACGGTGATCCAGAACAGGCGGCCCAGCAAGCGCGCTTGGCAGCCGAAATCACCCACGCCCATGTGGAAGGACAAGCGGGCGCCATGGCAGTTGCCGGGGCGGCGGCGTTGGCGGCGCAAGTCACCCCACCGCAAGGGCAGGAATTTCTTAGAGAGGTATTGGCTTTGATCCCGGAGGGTCTGACACACAGCGGCGTGGAAAATGCGATAAATATTCCCCCTGAAAATTTGGCCGAAGCGATCCGCACGCTGGGCACCGGTAGAAGTATTTCCGCTCAGGATACGGTGCCCTACTGCTTGTGGTGCGCGGCGCACCACCTACTAGACTATGCGCAGGCGCTGTGGACGACCGTGTCCGGCATGGGCGACCGGGATACCACCTGCGCCATCGTCGGCGGCATCGTGGCCCTTTCGGCCGGCCAAGTGCCCGAGGCCTGGCGCCAGCGCCGGGAACCGCTGCCGGAAGGATTTTAGCCTACAATCATCAGATTTGAATGCCTTCCAGGCTGAATCAGCGCGTTGAGACGGGCTGCGCCATCCGCTTGTGATGGCAAGACACCTCTCAATCCGACCGTTAGAGTTCGATATCTTTAACTGATTCGTAAATGTAAGTCGGTTGGTAAGGGAAACCATCCACAGCCTCTTGGCTGGTCACGCCGCTCAGCACCAGGATGGTGTCCATGCCGTTCATCACACCGGAGACAATATCGGTGTCCATGCGGTCCCCGATCATAACCGTCTCCTCGGAATGCAAGTCTAGATAATTCAGCGCGGTACGCATCATCAAGGGGTTGGGCTTGCCGACGAAAAACGGGCTGACACCGCTGGCCTTCTCAATTAAGGCCGCCATGGCGCCACAGGCTGGCACCAAGCCGCCCTCACCAGGGCCGGAAGGATCCGGGTTGGTGGCGATGAAACGCGCCCCAGCCACAATTAGCCGGATGGCTTTCTTAATCAGTTCCAGGTTGTAAGCCAGCGTCTCCCCCAATACCACGTAATCTGGTTCGATATCTGTGATGATGTAGCCGATATTGTGAATGGCCGTGGTCAGCCCGCTCTCACCGATAACGAAAGCTTTGCCCTGCGGCCTTTGTTTTTGCAGAAATAAAGCCGTCGCCATGGCAGAGGTAAATATGCGCGCCTCTGAAATTTCCAACCCGCTCACCCGCAGGCGGTGCGAAAGGTCGCCCGGCGTGAACAGCGGATTATTGGTCAGAATCAAGTATTTACAATTGCCCTCATTTAGACGCTGAATGAACTCGTTGGCGCCCGGGATCAAACGCGTTCCCTCGACCAGGACGCCATCCATATCGATCAAGAAATTTCGATGACTCATTTCCATTTTTTCCCTTCGTTTTGAATTTGCCAGACAGTCTTACCTAGCCATCTGCGCATCACGCTTCACCCACGATCAAATTACCGAATTACCCAGCCCAAATAACCCACGCCGCCTGCGCGGGCACAACCCGCAATTTCCCCTCAAGAACCAAAAAGATTATACCGCCACTTATACGGGCCATCTCCGGACAACTCAATTAAGCGAGGGTTGACGTCCCTCCGGCCTACCGGCATATTGATCATATGATCATTAATGAACACTTGACGCGCGAGGATACCAATGCTATCATCTTTCTAGATACCTACGGTTTCTCTCCAGGAATTGGCATGTCGATCGACCCCACTTACCGCAACCTGCTCTACAAAATTTCCCGGGCCTACTATATCGACAATCTGACCCAGAAGCAGATTGGAAAACGATACGGCCTTTCGCGTATCAAGGTCTCGCGGCTGCTGCAAAAAGCCCGCGATCTCAATGTAGTCCAGATCATCATCACACCACTGGACGGGGCGCGTGTCGAGCTCGAGCACGAGGTAGCTTCCAGATACGGTATCGCCGAAGTCCTCACTGCAGCACCGGAAAACTACACCAAAGAGGCCATCCTTAAGGCTTTAGGACCCACGGCGGCCGAAGCCTGGGTGCGCGCCATGCAGGGGGATGAGATCGTCGCCATCACCTGGGGTAGCACGCTGCTTTCGGTGATCAACAACCTGCCGATGAAGAATTGGCCCGAAGTGCGGGTGGTGCAGTGCCTGGGCGGCCTCAGCCCGCCGGATACGGATTACAACGCAGCCGAACAATCGCGCAGAATTGCCCAGAAATTTAGCGCCAAACCGTACCTGCTGCCCTCCCCTGGGATCGTCGCCAATAAATCCGTACGAGAAGCCTTGATGGCCGATCCCCAGGTTTCGAAAGTGCTTTCCCTGGCAGCGCAGGCGGACATCGCCGTCGTCGGCATCGGTGTCATGACAACCGATTCGCTGATCGTCCAGAATGATATTTTTACCCCTCAAGAAATCCAGCGGCTTAAACACAAAGGCGCCATCGGAGACATCGGTCTGCAGGTGTTCGACCGGGACGGGCAACGCATCCCGGACGCCGTTCACGATCGCATCGTCGGCCTGGATTTGGAACAGATTCGAAAAATCAGCCGCGTCATCGGGGTCGCGGGCGGAGAAGAGAAGTTTGAGGCTATCCGCGCCGCCGTGCGCGGCAATTTGATCGACGTATTGGTTACCGATGATCGTACAGCCCAGCGACTGCTCCAGGAAACCTGAATCTGCCGGACTCCCCGGCTGACCGCAGGATCGCAGGACGATCTAATAAACCATAGGAGACTTTTCCTTACATGCTTCCGCAAGATGCCAAAAATGTGCTTCCTTTTCTAAAAAGTGGTATCGCCCAGATCGCTATGATTGTAAAAGATCTCGACCAGACGGTTAAGCATTATCACCAAACGTTCGGCATTGCACCCTGGCATTTCTACACTTATGGAAAACCGTTAGTGAAAAAGATGTCCTATCACGGCCGGCCGGTCGAGTACAAAATGCGCGTGGCGCTGTCTTACTTTGGTCCCATGCGGATAGAACTCATCGAACTGGACCAGGGGGAGACAATCTACGCAGACTTCGTGAAAGGCCATGGTTATGGTTTACATCACCTGGGCGTACTGGTCGATGATATGCCGTCGGCTTTGGAACAGGCGCGTGCCGCCGGCCTCGAAATGATTCAGGACGGATCAGGTTTTGGCCGCGAGGGGGACGGACATTACGCTTATCTAAATACGCAAGAAAAATTCGGTTTCACTTTGGAGCTTATCGAGCGACCCAAGGGCCGCATGCAGCCCGAGAAAATCTACCCGCCGGAAATGAACGACGGCGATTATTAACGTGGAGGTTATGGATGGACAAATCAGCAGTAAGAACTATCGAGCGCGTTTCAGCAATGATCGAAGAGCAGGCTTTGACCAAAGACGAGTTGTTGGGGTACCTGCGACAGGCGATGGAAATCCGGGCATTAGAGAACAATATCGCCAATTTGCTGAACCGGGCGGTGTTAAAAGGCGCCTCACACCTGTATGCGGGCCAGGAAGCGGTGGCAGTTGGAGCGATCGGCGCATTGCAGGCCGATGACCTGATTACCTCTACACACCGGGGACATGGGCACGCCCACGCACACGGCGACACCGCCGCAGGATCTGCTGAGGAGAAACAAACGCACTTCAATAAAATGATGGCCGAAGTACTGGGCAAGTCCGGAGGCTACTGTAAAGGCAAGGGCGGCTCGATGCACATCGCCGACGTAGCGCACGGCAACCTGGGAGCCACGGGCATTGTGGCCGGCAATATACCGGTAGCTGTGGGCGCCGGGTTGGCCCAGAAACTAATGAACTCTGACCGGGTGGTCCTGTGTTTCTTCGGCGACGGCGCAGCCAACGCCGGCAACTTCCACGAGAGCCTGAACATGGCCAGTCTATGGGATTTGCCGGTCATCTTTGTGGTTGAGAACAACCAATACGCCATGTCCGTCCCCTGGGAAAAAGCCAGCAAGCTGCCCGATGTGGCCGGCCGGTCGGCGGCCTACGGGATACCCGGTGAGGTGGTGGATGGCATGGATATCCTGTCCGTACGCGGCGCGGTGTCCAAGGCCGTGGAGCGAGCTCGCAACGGCCAGGGGCCATCTTTGATCGAAGCCAAGACTTACCGCTGGTACGGCCATTCGCATTCCGACCCGCGCGCCTACCGCACCAAGCAGGAGGAGGCCGAGTGGAAAGCTCGCGATCCCATCCAGCAGCTTAGCGCCAATCTTCAGGCTTTAGGAATGTTGTCAGAGAGGCAATACGAGCAATTGCAAGAGTCTGTCCAGGAAAAACTGGATCATGCCATGACTTACAGCCAGGACTCAGCGCCTCCCGCTGCGGACCAGCTTTATACCGACGTGTATGCGCCCTCCAAGTGGACCAAGCAAGACGTAGAAAACGAGCAGCGGCTGCGTGAGCGTGTACGCAGCGATCCCGAAATGCGCCAAATCGCCTATAACCAGGCCTTGATTGAAGCCATGCGTGAAGAAATGCAGCGTGACGAGCGGGTGTTCATCATGGGAGAAGACGTCGGGCTGTACGGCGGCGCTTACGGCGCCACACGCGGCCTGTGGGAAGAATTCGGAGAGCAGCGAGTGATCGACACGCCTATTTCGGAGGCCACCATCGGCGGTGCGGCTGTGGGCGCCGCCATGGCCGGGATGCGGCCGGTGGCCGAGATCATGTACGTGGATTTCACGCCCCTGGCCATGGACCAGATCGCCAACCAGGGCGCCAAGAACCGCTACATGTTCGGCGGCAAAACCAGCGTGCCGATGGTCATTCGGACGGAAGGCGGTGCGGGGCGCGCCATCGCCGCGCATCACTCCCAAAGCCTGGAATCCCTGTGGACGCACTTCCCCGGTATCTACGTGGTCATGCCGGCCACGCCCTACGACGCCAAAGGTTTGCTCAAGGCGGCCATCCGTGACGACAATCCGGTCATGTTTATCGAACATAAGATGCTGTATAAGGAGAAAGGCCCGGTACCGGAAGAAGATTACCTGATTCCTCTCGGTGTTGCGGATATCAAGCGCCCAGGCAAAGATTTGACCATCGTGACTTATTCCCGCATGGTGCTGCGTTCGCTGGAAGCCGCACAAATCCTGGCCCAGGAAGGGATCGAAGCCGAGGTGATCGACTTGCGCACGCTCAAACCGCTGGATACCGACACGCTGATCGCCTCGGTCAAAAAAACCGGCCGGGTGGTCGGGGTAACCGAATCGTACGAAAACACCAGCTTCATTAATGAAGTCCTGATGCAGATTAACGAAAAAGCCTTCGATTGGTTGGACGCTCCGATGGAGCGGGTGGCTGCAGCCAACGTGCCCGTGCCGCGCGCCGAGGTCCTGGAGGATTTGGCCATCCCCAATGTGAGCCGCATCCTGGAAGCGTGCCGGAAGGTGATTAGCTAATGGCCGCGGAAGTGTTTATCCCCAAATTTGGACAAACCGTCGAAGAGGTCACACTGATCCGGTGGCTGGTCGAGGACGGGCAAAGAGTCGAGCAGGGACAGGAGATTCTGGACGTCGAGACAGACAAAGCCGTCTTCTCCGTGGAAGCCACTGCCAGCGGCAGCATTCATTTTGGACCCTTTGAGGAAGGCGACGTAGTGCCGGTGATCACCACGGTAGCGGTCATCGGCAAGCAGGATGAAGGATTCCCGGCCGGAAAAGGGATGGCTAGAGAGAGAAGTGGAGAACCGGAAAATACAGGTCCAGAACCGGACGGTCACAAAGCTGCCAGCGTTGAAGCTGGTAGCGAGGACACCGTTCCGGTGGAACAGCAAAGAATATTCGCTTCGCCGCGCGCCCGCAGGCTGGCAACGGAGAAAAAGGTCGCGCTTTCAAAAATCACACCCACCGGAGGCGGCGGGCGACGCGTGGTTGAACAGGATGTGCTCTATTTCATCGAACAGCAGCCCAAAGTCACACCCCTGGCCCAAAAGCTGGCCGCGGAAACGGGGGTCGACCTCTCTACCCTGACCGGTAGCGGACCAGGTGGGCGGGTAACAAAGGATGACGTGCAGAGAGCTGCCGCGCCGCCGGTACAGGCTCCCTCACCAGCTTTTTCTATGCCAACCTCCCCACCTTCCCAGGAACAGCCAGTGCTCGAACGTACTCCGCTTAAAGGCGTGCGCGGGGTGATTGCCGAGCGCATGGGCGCCAGCGCCCAATCTACCGCCCGGGTGACCTTGTTCATGGAAGTCGACGCCACGCACTTGGTCGCACTGCGAGAACGGCTCAAAACCCGCTATAGCCAGGAGTGGGGTTTTTCTCCCGGGTACAACGACCTGCTGGCCAAGATCGCCGCCATCGCGCTGAGGCGCTTCCCGTATATGAACGCCCGCTTACGCGAGGAGTCCATCGAACAACTGGCGCACATCAACATCGGCATGGCGGTGGACACGCCGCGAGGTTTGATCGTACCGGTCATACACGATGCCGACAAGAAGAGCCTGGAGCAATTTGGAAAAGAATTTCGGGAACGGGTGCAGAAAGCCCAACAGTCTTCTTTACTGCCCGACGAAATGAGCGGCGGGACGTTTACCATCACCAATTTGGGGATGTACGACGTGATGGCCTTTACGCCGGTCATCAACCTGCCGGAAGCCGCCATCCTGGGCGTAGGTAAAATCACCCCCAGCCCAAAACGAGCGGCAGGCGTGTGGGAAGAATACCAGAAACTCATCCTGAGCCTGGTTTTCGACCATCGTATTGTGGATGGCGCCCCGGCGGCGCGCTTCCTGCAGTTCATCAAGGACATCATCGAAGACCCGGGGCTCTTGGTAACGCTGTAACACTCGTTCCGCATGGACGGATTATTAGGAAATCAGATCGAAAAATCCTCGCCGCGCCAGACGCCGTGATCGGGTACGTGCATGGACGCCTTATGCCCTTCGTGTCCGTCCAGGCGATCTTCCAGGCCTTCGACCCGCTGCATGAGATCTGCCAGGGCATCACCCAGGGTATCCGGCAGCATATTGTGGTTAAGGTCGGGCAGCACTGGCGAGCGGCGCGGTTTACTGCGCACGACCACCTGTCCTGGGACACCGACCACCACCGAATCCGGCGGTACCGATTTGACCACCACCGCATTGGCGCCGATGCGACTATTATCACCGACAGTGATGGCTCCCAGGATTTTTGCTCCCGCGCCGATGACCACGTGATTGCCAATGGTTGGATGGCGTTTGCCTTTCTCCAAGGAAGTGCCGCCCAGAGTGACGCCGTGGTACATGGTTACGCAGCGCCCGATTTCAGCCGTCTCGCCGATGACGACGCCCATACCGTGATCGATAAAGAATTCCGGGCCGATTCTGGCGCCGGGATGAATTTCAATGCCCGTCAGAGCTCGCATGATTTGCGAAAATAAGCGCCCCAAGAACTTAAACTCGTGCCGCCACAGCCAGCTTGCCACCCGGTGACCCCAAACGGCGTGCAAGCCGGCGTAATTAAACACCACTTCCAACGTACTGCGCGCCGCCGGGTCACGCTCAAATACAGATTTTATGTCCTGTCGAAATGTGCTTAACATATCACATTTACCTGCCTTCCCGGCCGCATAGTGCCGGGCCTTCTTAATCTGCCAGACCGGCGAACAAAGGAGTGCTCAAGTAGCGCTCTCCGAAAGAGGGGATGATGACGACGATCAATTTGTCTTTATTCTCAGGCCGGCGTGAAACCTGAAGAGCCGCCCAAGTCGCGGCGCCGGAAGAAATGCCCACCAGCAACCCTTCCTCGGTCGCCATGCGGCGCGCCGTGTCGAAAGCGTCCTGCGCCTCAACCGGGATGACCTCATCGTAAACCTGGGTATTAAGCACCGCCGGTACGAATCCAGCCCCAATGCCCTGGATGGGATGCGGGCCTTTTGAACCCCCGGAAAGGACCGGAGAACCGGCCGGCTCGACCGCGATACTGGTAAAGGAGGGTTTGCGCGCTTTCAGCGCCTCACTGACGCCGGTAATCGTCCCGCCGGTGCCCACGCCGGCGACCAAGATATCCACTTCACCATCCGTATCCCGCCATATCTCCTCGGCGGTGGTGCGGCGGTGTACTTCGGGGTTGGCCGGATTTTCAAACTGCTGGGGAATAAAGTAGCGCGCGTCGTTGGCAGCCATTTCCTGGGCTTTGTTGATAGCGCCAGCCATACCTTCATTGCCCGGCGTCAGCACCAGTTGGGCGCCGTAACCGCGCAACAGCAAGCGCCGTTCAACACTCATGGTGTCCGGCATGGTCAAGACGCAGCGGTAACCACGCGCGGCGCACACGAAAGCCAGAGCAATACCGGTATTCCCGCTGGTAGGTTCCAAAATAATGGTGTCCGGTTTAATCTTACCCGCCTTCTCGGCGGCTTCAATCATCGAAACGCCGATGCGGTCTTTGACGCTGCTGGCTGGGTTGAAGAATTCAAGCTTGGCGACTACCTGGGCAACGCTGTCGCTTGTCAGCCTGCGGAGACGTACTAAAGGGGTGTTGCCTACAAGCTCTGTAATATCATTGGCGATCTTCATCCTGAACTCCTAAATATTTCTAATCGGTAAAAATAAATAATCTCACTACTGCAAGGCTGCCAAAGCATCAACGCTCCACTTAAATAGAAAAACGGCAGCCAGTTCCTCGCAAGTACACGATAGATTTATGCGGGGTAGCTGTCCGCCGCCTGCGACAGTAGACCGTTCTTCAGTTAACCAATAACAGTCCAGGTCCGGGCGGTGGCTACAGTCCCCGCCCCAGACACAAGCAGATGCAAATATTCGAAAAACCCGTTCTATAAATAATATCGTCCATTGCCCACTATTGTATTAATGATGATCGAATCTGTCAAGTTTCTATCCGTACCAAGGGCGGGTCTAGGAAGCTACGGGTGATAGGTGGTGGTGTTGTTTTCCCAATATATCCGATCATCAGAAACATGGCTTGACTTTCCGTGTAAGCTCTTTTATATTGATAGAAAATAGGGGGTATACAACTCAAATCATATGGAGGTGGGAAATGGAAATTCCGCAAAAAATGCGCGCCATGCTGATGGAAAAACAAGGCCAGCCATTAGAACTAAAGCGAGTAGATGTCCCTCAACCAGGTCCCGAACAGGTGCTGGTAAAAGTACACACCTGCGGTGTGTGCCGTACCGACCTGCACATTATGGATAGCGATTTAACCGAACCTAAGTTGCCGCTGATCTTGGGACACGAGATCGTAGGCAGCGTGGTTAAAAAAGGTCAAAATGTGGAAAAATTCGAGCTCGGGGATCGCATCGGTGTGCCCTGGTTGGGCTATACGGACGGTACTTGTAAGTATTGCCAGCGAGGCCAGGAGAATTTGTGTAATCATCCCAAATTCACCGGCTACACGATCGATGGCGGCTACGCAGAGTACACGGTTGCCGACCAACGCTACTGTTTCCCCGTTTCGGATACATTCGGAGACGTTGAAGCGGCTCCACTCTTGTGCGCCGGTTTGATCGGCTACCGCACCTACCGGCTGGCGGGCGAGTACAAAGACCGGCTGGGTATCTACGGCTTTGGAGCCGCTGCGCACATCATCGCCCAGGTGGCGATCCACCAGGGCCATAAAATCTACGCCTTTACCCGCCCTGGAGACACTAAATCACAGGAGTTTGCCCGCAGTTTGGGCGCTACCTGGGCCGGCGGTTCGGACACACCCCCGCCCGATGAACTGGACGCAGCCATGATCTTTGCGCCGGTGGGATCATTGATGGTCGAGGCGCTCAAAGCGACTGCCAAAGGCGCCACGGTGGTCAGCGGGGGCATTCACATGAGTGATATCCCCTCCTTCCCTTACCGGTTGTTGTGGGAAGAAAGGCAGTTCCGCTCGGTGGCCAATTTGACTCGCCAGGATGGCGAGCAGTTTATGCAACTTGCCCCCCAGGTCCCGGTAAAGACTCAAACGCAGCCATTCCCATTGGAACAGGCAAACGAAGCCTTGGACCAATTGAGAGACGGCGAGATCGAAGGAGCCGCGGTATTGGTCATCTCAGAGGAATGAATTTTAAACCGGCGATGGATTGAAGGGGAATTGGATCACAAAGTGGCGCGCGGCCGAGTCAGCAGCCCAACGACCAGTGCGAACAGCGCCGACCCTATGATCGCCCACACGAACGGGAAGGGCTCACCGCCTACGTTGATTGTAAAAATCGCCGGAAGACCCAGCGCACCTGCCAACCAATATCCCAGAAAGGCGCCGATAAATCCCACAATTATCGAGACCAGGCAGCCTCCCAAAGAATAACCGGCGATGGCTTGGCCCAGGGCTCCGGCGATCGCCGCAATGATCAACAAGATAATGATTTCAAGTATGGTCATTTCAAACTTTCTCCTTTCTTCTACCCCCAGGACAACTAAACGTTTCGAAATCAGTTTGGAAGTTCCAAACGATTTGCACTGGCGAGTCTCTACCTGACCAGTGAATTCAATCTTGGAGACATTTAGCTTCCCTAACAATAAAAGAAAGGAGCCAATCTTTCAATAAGGGAAACCCCCTTTCAGCCTAAGGGATATCCCTTTCCAGAATAAGGGACATCCCTACCGCTAACGAATGGAAAATGGTCAATAAATTTAGATTTACATGGTTTGTAAGTGCATTTTTCCACGCTCGTCGGGAATGAAAGCCAGTGGTCCCTGCGGAACACGATTTTCGATCTCCAAACGGCCGTTGTCCATCAACTCCCACATGATCTGGAAAGGTTCCTTGCCGGGAACCCATTTTTCAACGATCACGATGCCATGCCCCGGAAGAATAGTAAACACCACCTGGCGCGGGTCGTTGGGATTGCTGAGCGCCTCCGAATGTGAAAAAGCCGCTTCGATGGCACGTGCCTGAGCCTCGGTAGAACAGGATACCGGATAATGATAAAAGGCTGTATCCAAGTAGACATGTTCTGCGATGGTTGGATCATAAGAACTCACGCTGCGGTGTCCATGCAGCTTTGATCGCGCTACCGGAACTTTAACCGGGTGTTCGACTTCCAAGCCCCAGCCAGCCTCAATTGTGATGCGCGGCAGCGGCTTATCCAGCTTAATCAACTCAACTGCCTCCGAAGAAGGAGAATCGTTACGCTTGCCCTGCACGTAACGCACCCGGGCGCCTTTGCCATCCGGCCGTTCATCCACAATCACAGCCAGCTCATCATCCGAGAGCTTATCTTTAGCCACCGGACGGGCACTGCCGGTTATCGTGGTGATCAAAGCCTGAATCTTAGGATCCCAGGTTGCGAAACAACCCTCACTGTACTGGCTGGAAACCGCCTCATTCAACGCCGGCACACTTACCAGATTCGAGACCTGCACCATTTCGGTGAAGAATTTTCGCCGCCCTAATTCCAAACCGGCCCTGCGCATGGCGCCCGGCGTACTGAGCGACTCCCACACGGCTTTGGATATCGGTTCGCCGACCTGCTCGTGCTCGGTGATCTCATAGGTGCTGACGGCCGTAGCAATGCGCAGCATCACATCGTCGTAAAAATGAGGGCCTTCAACCGCCTCACTGCGCGGGTGAGCGCCCACCAGGTCAAAGGTATAGGCCTCGATTGGGTGGCGATTCCCGATCACAAGAATTATTCGTACACACATCGCCTGGGATTGAAGCAACCGCTCCAGCGAAAGAATCGCTCCTCCACGCCGGCCTTGTTCGTAAAGGGTGCGGTAAGCTAGAGATGTCAAGCCCGGAAAAGAGAAATCGGACGGATCAGGAGGCTCTTTTTTGAGCGCACGCTGGAAATGAGCCAGCACCTCTTCCAATTTCTCGGGGGTCATGTGTATCATTGTAAAAACTGTAGGATTGTCCTCAAGATTATAGCGTTTCCGGGCGGTTAAGAACAAGGAACGGCGCCAGTTGACCGGCTTTCCATACACCGCGCTCGTCAGTATGACATCCGGTTCATCCCGGGGATCATCCAGCACGGTATGACCGTGTTTCTGGAAACGCTCCAAGAGTTTCTCAGCGAATTCGGTGAGCAGGGGTGTCGTCGGTCCCGGTTCATACACCACCCTGACCTGCTTCAACCAGGAGTGGCTTCTCCGGTAAAACTTCGACGATGTTTGAATAGAATCCGCTACCATTTCCATCC
>Ga0207752_1001088_pt1 | contig 12630 bp, 14 predicted proteins | sample Pon2CUnioCityCA_6_FD_187272 | JGI IMG/M metagenome (GOLD analysis project Ga0207752, IMG submission 187272) | Marine sediment microbial community from Union City, CA, USA - Pond 2C Sediment 2 (SPAdes) | ecosystem: Environmental > Aquatic > Marine > Intertidal zone > Salt pond sediment ... | reverse complement strand
CCTGGCCGACCGAAGACTTCTGCTTATGCTGACTGCCTTGCTCCACGTCGAGCACGACGACATAATCATAACCGTCATAGACGCCATCGAGCGGATAAAAGAGCCGGCGACTATTCCTCTCCTGGAGGAGCGGGCCAGATACGATCCTTCCCGCCGGGTGCGCCGCGCCGCCGAGAAGGCGGTTCTGCGGCTGCAGGTGCGCGTCGGCGACCCCGACGAGGAGCGTCTGCCCTGGATCGCGCTTTCCTCGCTGCCCCTGGCCCACTGCTTGCTGTGTACGATAGATGGCAGCGGGGGGCAGGTGCTCATCGTCGCCCGCGAGCAATCCGATGGCAATTTGCAGGTTCTCGATCTGATGTTCAATGACCACGAAGGGATCAAAGATTGTTTCAGCTTCGTCATGGACGAAGAGGAACTGGGTGAGATGACGAGTTCCTTTGGTAGCGCCGAGTTCGTGGACATTAGCCTGGAGCGCGCCCGCGCCGAGATCGCTCGCGCCTACCCGATCACGCTTGAGACTGGTCGTCGCCTGCCGCCCGCTTTTATGGCCTGGCGGGGCTGGCTGGAAGGAGATGACTCGCGCTCGCTAGACGTGTTTCCGGCGCCGGTTTTGGAACCTTCTCGGCAGGCGGAACTGCTAGAAGAGTGTGTTGAACTTCTGGACCTGGAGGAATTTGAGTTCTGGTTTTTCAATCCAGACGAGGTGAGGCCTTTCATGTCTCGCTACCAGGAGTTGCTTCCTCTTACCCGGTCGGAGCGGGAAAAGTTTGGTGCGCTGCTCGACGATGCTATCGAAGTTGTGGTGCGCGACAATTATGCACCTCTCTTGCCCGGACGATTGCGTCGCCAGGCCTGGCTGCTGGCGCAGATTTACGAGGACGAAGAAATACCTTTGTGGGCCTTGGCCGCTGCTGCTGCGATTGAGGAGGGCGTGCTCGTTGACCATCCCTTGTTGCGGGATATGATGGAGGTCAGTTTTAACAACGCTATTGGAGGGTACCTGAGGGGGGCTTTATCTCAATGAGCCGTATTATCCATACCAAAAGCCCTGGGCAAATCCGCAATCAACATCGCCGCACTATCGCTGAGGCGTTGCGGCGGCTGAGTCAGAAATCACAGATAGACAAAGATGCCAAGAACTTGGCATCGCTGATCGTCTTTTGCCTACACGGCATGGCGGATACCGTCGACCGGACTATCCAGGCCTGGGAGAAGCGGAATTACTGGATGAAGGCCGAACGTTTCCGCGAGGAGTGGCGCTGGGTAGACCCAGCCGCCGACGAAGTGGGCGCCGTTATTTATGAGGATCAGTGGGATCAACTGCCGCTTGTTCTGGCCGGATTGATGCCTCATTTTGCCGATATCACAGTCAAGCGTATGACGCGCAAGCCGGAGATATGGCGGGGCGCTTACGAGAAGTTTATGCAAGAAGGTTGAGGACGTGAAGCGCGAAGTGTGAAGCAGCCCCGGTGGCAACACCGGGGCTGCTTTGCGTCTTGTGTGGCGCTACAACACCTCTCGTCTACGCCAGTTTGGATGGCGCCTGCTTTGCTACCCTTTGTACCCAATGGGCATCATGACCAATCCGCTGATGACCTTGGGGAAGAAGTCCGTGGATTTCTGAGGCATCTTCTCGCCGGCCCTGGTGCAGGTTCGCACCTGCTCCATCCGCGTCGGGTTCGTCACCAGCAGGAAGTTCGCTTCTCCTTTGTCCACGGCATTGTACCCCATCTGTGGATCGCGCAGGTACTCGATGTTCTCCTTGCGCTCGATGGCTTTCTTATCAATTTCCAGTACTCGTTCGATGAACAGTTCGTGCAGTACAGAGACATCGAGCAAACGCCAGTCGGGAGAGCGATCGGGCAGTAGACGCGCGAGCACCGCCGGGTCTCGCAGTGTGAGCGAGGTATAGCTTCCATCGTAGAAGCCGAAGCGTGGGCGCGCGGGATCTGCTTCTGCCAATGCTGCTTTCAGTGCCGCCTTGTCCGCCGTTGGTGTCACCTCGAAGTACTTCTTCGCTTGCTTCAGCACCTCTGCCCCGTCCATCCGTCTATAGGAATGAATCAGGCGGTGTGTGGGCAAGATCACCAGGCCGGGATCCTCCATGCTCACCAGTGTCACCATGCGATAATTGAAGCCGGCGTCGGCGGGAGCATCTGGATGCTTTGCTCGCATCTCGTCCCGGTAATTAAGTGCGGTCTCGTAGCGATGATGGCCGTCGGCGATGATCAAGTTGCGCCGGGGGGCCATTTCCTCCACCACGGCCTGGATTACGTCTGGATCAGTCACGGGCCAGAACTGCTGCACCACATCGTGCTCGAACATCTCGCGCATCTCGAAGCCCGGCTGTTCGTCAATGGCTGCGTTCAGCAGATCGTTGATCCGACCGCCGGGATAGAGCATGAAGATATGGCCGAAGTTAGCCTCTGTGGCCCGCATCAGATTGAGCCGGTCCACTTTGGGGCCAGAGTGGGTGCGCTCGTGAGGCAAGACGGTACCCTCGTCGAACTTGACCAGTTCCAGCGCGGCGATTAGGCCCTTGCGGGTCTTTTTGGTGCCATCGGCCAGAGTGGTGGTTTGGTGTAGTACATAGAGCGCGGGTGTCTCCTCCTGCATTAGAACGCCCTCTTGTAGCCAGGAGTGGTAATAACCGCGGGCGCGAGTGTAGACGTTGTTCCTCTCGTCATCCCCAGGCTTTTCTTTGCCTTTGACGATACGCACGATGGTGTAGGGGCTCTGGTCGTAGTACTTGTCCTGTAATCCGTGCCGCACCCGGTCGTAGGGCTGGCTGATGACGGTGGACAGGTCGTCAATCTTTTGGGGATTGTAGCGTACACCTTTGAACGGTCGAATGTTTGCCATATTTGCCTCCTCTAACTAGCGATTCGCAACTTCAATGGCGATCTGCACTGCCTCTTCGCCTATCCGGGCCTTAGCTTCGGTCGTGCCCGCGCCGATGTGGGGGGAGCCGATGACCTGCGGCAGATCCATGAATCGCTTGCCTCGTTCCTCTTTCTCGTCCTCGTAGACGTCCAGCGCCGCGCCGGCCACCTTGCCGCTCTCAACGGCGTCATACAGGGCCGCCTCGTCCAGTGTGCCACCGCGTCCGCAGTTGACGATCTTGACACCATCTTTCATCTTGGCGATTTCTTCCGCGCCGATGATGTGGTGAGTGGCCGGGGTGTGGGGTACGTGGAGTGAGATGTAATCCGATCGAGTTAGCAATTCATCCAGCGAGACCTGTGTGGCAAAATCCACCTCGGTAGGCGTACGGCGATGGAAGAGCACCTCCATGCCCATCGCGTTTGCCTTTTGTCCCACCAGGCTGCCGATGCGGCCAAAGCCGATTAAGCCCAGCGTCTTGCCCGCTATCTCGGTCCCCTTGAGTTTCTTCTTTTCCCATTTCCCTTCCTTCATCGAGGCGACCGCCTGGGTGAGAGGACGGGCCAGGGCCAAGAGGTAGCCGATGGTCAGCTCTGCCACCGCGTTGGATGAGGCGGCGGGGGTATTGCGCACTTCGACTCCCTTGGATTCGGCGTACTCTACATCGATACTATCCAGGCCTACACCGGCGCGGATGACTAGCTTTAGATTGGTTGCCTTGTCAATCAGAGGTTCGCGCACCTTCGTGCGACTGCGGACCACTATACCGTCGTAATCGGCGATGATCTTCTCCAGATCCTCCGGCGTGATGTCGTCCTGTACATCTACTTCAATCCCGGCCTCGCGCATCGCGGCGATGGCGCTGGGGGCAGTGGGGTCGCAAATTAGTAGTTTCATCATTGTTATTTCTCCTTAGTTTTGGTAAACTGGTAAATTGGTGACTAGTTTTCCAATCTACTAGCTTTCCAGTTTCCCAATCTATAATCCGAGAATATCGTCAATCTCTCCCGTGAGCCATTTCAGATCGTCCAGCGTCAGGTCGCCCATGTGCGCGATGCGGAAGCACTTCTCTTTGAGGTCGCCGTAGCCGTTGGAGATCATAGCGCCGCGTTTGCCCAGCTCTTTGTTTAGGTCGACGACGTTGATGGAGCGCGTGTTCTCGATGTTGGTGACGGTGGGGGACAGGTAGTTCTCGTCAGAGTAAAGCGCGAAGTGCTCGCGCGCCCAATCCTGAACGTAGGCCGCCATATCCTTGTGCCGCGCCCAGCGGTTATCCAGCCCTTCGGCCAGCATATCGTCCATTTGAGCATTGAGAGCCTGGATCAGGCTGATGGCCGGGGTGGCCGGGGTCTGGTGCTTTCCATACTTTCTATCCATCTGGGCATAGGAGAAATAGTACCCGTGGTTGGGCACCTGTTTGGAGCGCTCACGCGCCCTGTCGCTCACTGCGCAGATCGCCAATCCAGCCGGCAGGGCGAAGCATTTCTGCACGCCGGCCAGACAGACGTCTAGCCCCCAGGCATCAAACTCAATTTTGGCGCCGGCCATGCAGCTAACGGCGTCTACCAGGATCAGCACATCGGGATACTTCTCGTGGACCAGGGCGGCGATGTCTGCGATTGGGTTCATCAGTCCGGTCGAGGTCTCATTCAGCACGATGGTGATGGCGTCGTAATCTCCTTTCGCAAGCGCCTCATCCACCAACTCGGGCGTGATGGCTTGTCCCATTGGCACCTCGACCTTGTCGCTTGGGACGCCGTTGGCGTCCGTGATCTGGCCCCAGCGCTTGGAGAAGGCTCCGCAGACGGTGTTGAGCACCTTCTTCGTCGAGGCCTGGCGCACTGAGCCGCCCATCACGCCGGTAGAGGAAGAGGTGTAGAGGTAGACCCGCTGCTTGGTGTAGAGCATTTGCTGGAGCTTAGGAGTTACCTCAGCCTGCAGATCGGAATACTCCGTGGAGCGATGGCCGATCATAGGCGCGGCCTGAGCTTGCAAAATTTCATCTCGCACGTGGGTTGGACCTGGAATGAAAAGTTTTTTGTACACAGTTAGCCTCCTTGTAGCTAAGTGTTGTAGATGATGGTGATCGTTCACGCCCTACTTGTGGAGAAGTGAGTAGAGGGTGGAATGATTACCAATCTACATTGAATAAAAAAAAGGGACGCACAAACACAATGGCTGCGCGTCCCCTGTCTGCTAACCTGAGAGATTCCTCCAGAGCGGTTTTTGGGCTTTGCCCCTTCGGTGTCCGACGAGTATCTTTATTCGCCAGTCTTTCCAGAGTTGCCGAGATACGCGGTTCTATGACCTGAGAGTTTCGCCGGTGTAACCAGCCTTTGATTGACATCGGCTTGCCCCTTCGGTGCCCGCTCTTTGAGCGGTCTCTCCCTCGTGTCTCATGGCGTGAATTCAATTTGCTTTATTTTACACTACGATTTAATAAAAGTCAACAATATGCACACTTGTTCACCCTCGCCTGCGCGCCAGTTCTGCCTCGACGTCGGCCAGGGTCAGGCCGCGCGCTGCCAGCAGTACCAGCAGGTGGTAGAACAGGTCGGCTATCTCGGCGACGAGCCGCTCGTTTCCCTGCCCCGTGGCCGCCAGAATGACCTCCACCGCTTCCTCGCCTACCTTCTTGAGTATCTCGTCCTCGCCCGCGTCCAGCAATTCAACTGTATAGGAGTCTGCCGGGCGGTTCGCCTGCCGGTCGAGGATGACAGCGAACAGGGTGTCCAGAAGAGGCGATGGCGCACCGGCCTGAAAAGCTGACGTTGGTTTGTTCCCTGACCCAGCACCGTCTGTTCCACGGCGGTGCGGCTGAGGTGAGACTTCTTCTTTCTCCTCTCCTGGGGTAGAAGAAAGGGGCGCCAACCTCCGGTAGAAGCAGCTTCGCTGGCCGGTGTGGCAGGCGGGACCGGCGGGGTTCACTTTGAGCAACAGCGTATCGGCGTCGCAGTCCAGCCAAATCTCGCGCACGTTCATAAAGTTGCTGGATGTGGCCCCCTTGTGCCACAGCTTCTGGCGGCTGCGGCTCCAGAAGTGGGCTTGCCCGGTCTCCCGTGTGCGCTGCAATGCCTCCTCGTTCATCCAGGCCACCATCAGCACCTCGCCGGTCGCGCCATCCTGCACCACCGCCGGAACCAACCCGCGCTCATCAAATCTGACGTTCATCATACTCTTCCACCTGCCCATTTCCCCACTTGCCGCTTCTCACCAGAATATCTCGCTCCGCCAGATACGCCTTCACCGCGCCGATGCTCAGCACCCGATCGTGGAACAGGGACGCGGCCAACGCAGCGTCGGCCTGGCCCTCGGTGAGCGCCTGGGCGAAGTGGGCCGGTTCCCCTGCCCCGCCGCTGGCGATGACCGGCGCGGGGACCGTCTCTGCTACGGCGCGGGTCAGCGCCAGGTCGTAGCCGGCCAGCGTGCCGTCGCCGTCCATGCTGGTCAGCAGCACCTCGCCGGCCCCCAGCTCGACCGCGCGCTTCGCCCACTCGACCGCGTCCAGCCCCGTCGGCGTGCGCCCGCCGCCGACGTAGACCTCCCACCTGTCGGCGACCCGCTTGGCGTCAATGGCGATGACGACACATTGGCCGCCGAATCGTTCCGCGGCGGCGGTGAGGAGATTCGGGCCTCGAACGGCGGCGGTGTTGATACTGACCTTGTCGGCGCCGGCCAGCAGCAGCCTGCGTACATCCTCGACTGTGCGCACTCCGCCGCCGACGGTGAATGGCATGAAGACCTCGGCGGCCACCCGGCGCACCATCTCGACCATCGTGGCCCGGCCCTCCGGCGTGGCCGAGATGTCAAGGAAGACCAACTCGTCGGCCCCCTCGGCGTCGTAGAGGCGCGCGTTCTCCACCGGATCGCCCGCGTCGCGCAGATCCACGAAGTTGACGCCTTTGACCACGCGCCCCTCTTTGACGTCCAGGCAGGGGATGATGCGTTTAGCCAGCACGCTCCTCCCCTTTTGCGCTGCCAATCTGCTCCAGAATCTCCGCCGCGTCCCGGACCAGTTTGGGACAGAGCGTGTCAAAAAGTCCCTCTTCTTTCGCCAGGTCACTTTCCTCAGGGATGCTGATGTCGTAGTCCAGCAGTTCCTGGCACGTGATGGACCCATTGCGCGCCTCAAACTGCGCTATGAATTCATCGGCGAGAGCGCGGCATGCCTCTTTCGACTCGTCGTCGCCGGCCGTCGTCTTGCTGCGCCGCAGCCCGATGACCATGAGCGCCCCGGTCACCGCGCCGCACGTCCGTCCCATGCCCATCCCGCCGCCAAACGCTCCGGCGACCCGCAGGGCCAGTTCGCGCTCCAGGCCTAATCCCGGCCCGTAACTCGAAAGCACTGCCTGGGCGCAACTGAATCCTTCCTCGAAACAAGTACTTGCGTTTTCGATTTTGCTCGTCACTTTTGCCTCCAATTTTGTTGCAGTAACTCTGATGCGACTTCGGTGATCCCGTCCAGTACCTTGTCGGCTGTGGAGAAGTCATTTCCCTTCGTCATTCCGTGGGGAATCACCCAACACGCGAGACCGGCGCGCTTGGCCGCGGTCAGCCCCCGTCCCGAATCCTCGACGACGAGGCACTCGCGCTTCCCCAGACCGGTCTTCTCCACTCCCATCAGGTAAGGTTCGGGATGTGGCTTGAACCTGGTGTAGTCCTCGCCGGTGAGAACAAAGTCGAAATATCGCAAAAGATTGCTCGATTGGTGAATGATCTCGAAATGGTCTCTCCGGGAGCTGGTCACGATGCCCATCTTGAACTTTCCATACAGCCGGGCGAGCGTTTCCGCAGCGCCTTCGACGACCACTTCCTTCTCCTGTAGAAATTTGCTGTAGAGTGCGTTTCGCTCCTTGCGCAACCGTTCTACCTCTGGTGGAGACACGCCTTTCTCTGCCGCCAGATGCCAGGCTCCCCTATCTTGCTCCAGAAGCAGTGTGATATACAGTTCTCGGGTCAATTCAGCGCCGACCTGGGCCAGGATTTGCCTCGTGGCCCAAAAGTACAGGCGCTCTGTATCTACCAGCACGCCGTCGTTGTCCCAGAGAATTGCTTTAATCATCATCATCATCATCACGTGGCCTCACTGCCTTGATCAAGCGTCTCGTGTAGGCGTCTATGGGCATTTCCAGCGCCTCCTCCAGCGAGACCCAGGTGTAGGCTTGTGCTTCGAAGTTTAACACAACCTCGTCTTCGCTTGCGTCGGTTCGGCAGACGAAATCGAAGAAGATGAAGTGTCTCTTTTCGTGAAACGACTCGTCGTAGATAAATTCTTGAAACAGGACAAACTCGACGTCGTAGACATTTAACCCGGTTTCTTCCTTGATCTCCCTTATTAGGGTCATCTCCATCATCTCGCCCAGCTCGATATGCCCTCCAGGGACGACGTGTTTGCCTTTCCACTTGTCCGATTGCACCAGCAGCGCCTTGCCTGCCTGGTTGAGTATCAACGCGCCGACGGTCGGTTCTGGATATTGCTGTTTACTCATACCCATTTGCTCCTTCCTCAACCATTCCCACGCTCAGCGCCTCCTTCAGTCTCACCCGTCCCTCGTAGAGCGCGCGCCCGATGATTATGCCGCTCAATCCGGCCTCATGCGCCCGCCGCACGTCCTCCAGACCGGCTGCGCCGCCGGAGGCGATCACGTTCAGGCCGCTCTCTTGCGCCAATTGCACCGTCGCCGGCAGATTGATCCCGGCGCCTGTGCCGTCGCGGGCCACGTCGGTGAAGATGACCCGGCGGACGCCCCGGCCGGCCCATCGCTGGGCCAACTGGATCGCCGTGACCGGTGCGGCCTCCTGCCAGCCGTGCGTCTGTACTATTCCATCGCGGGCGTCAATCCCCACCGCCACGCGCTCCGACTCAAAAGCGTCCAGCGCCGCCTCGACCAAGGCTGGGTCTTTCACCGCCGCTGTGCCGATCACCACCCTGCTCACGCCCATCGCCAGCGCCCGGCGGATGGCTTCGAGATCGCGCAGCCCGCCGCCGAATTGGACGCGCAGCCCGGTGGTCAGGATGCGCTCCAGTGCGGCCAGGTTCTCGACGTTGAGTTTGCCAAAGGCCCCGTCCAGGTTGACGACATGGAGCCATCCACTGCCGGCCTCCTGCCAGCGGCGGGCCACACTCAATGGATCATCGGCGTACCTCGTCTCTTGCTCCGGGTCCCCTCGCATCAGGCGCACCACGCGCCCCCGTCGCAGATCTATGGCCGGATAGACCGTCCAATCCCTACTCATTCCACACATTCCACAAAATTGCGCAGGATATGCAGCCCTGCCTCCTGACTCTTCTCCGGGTGGAACTGCACTCCGTAGACTCGTCCTCGACCGACGACCGAGGGAAACGGCCCGCCGTAGTCGGCAGCGGCGATGACGTGCTCCGGCCTCGCCCGGCAACAGTAGGCGTGGTTGAAGTAGAACCACGCGCCGGGCGGCAGACCGTCAAGCAAGGGGCTCTCCACGACCGGCTCAATCTGGTTCCAGCCGGTATGGGGAATCTTGAGGCCTTTCGCAGTGAGGCTATCGGGAAAGCGGATCACGCGCCCCGGCAGGAGGCCCAGGCCGGCGTGACGTCCCATCTCCTCTCCTTCCTCGAACAACACTTGCATCCCCACGCAGATGCCTAGCAGCGGCTTCCCCCGCTCCATTGCCCGATGCAGCGCCTCCACCAGCCCGGCGCGACGCAGGCCGGCCATACAATCGCCGAAGGCGCCCACTCCGGGCAGCACGATCTTGGCGGCCTGTGCGAGGAGAGTGGGGTCGCGGACCAGCCACGCGTCGGCCCCGACGGCCGCCAGCGCCTTGTGTACTGAGCGCACGTTGCCTGCGCCGTAGTCAACCAGCGCGATCATAGCGTCCCCTTGGTTGAAGGAATCGCCCCGCCGCGACGCGGATCCAGGCGGGCGGCTGCGTCTAGCGCGCGGCCCAGCGCTTTGAACAGCGCCTCGGCCTTGTGGTGATCGTCCCGCCCGTAAAGGACGCGAGCGTGGACGTTGGCCCGGGCAGCGACGGCGAAGGATTCGAGAAAGTGTGGAATCAGAGTCACTGGCAAGCCTCCGACGGTGTGGCCGGCCCACTCAATCTCGGTCACGCAGTAGGGGCGGCCGGCCAGGTCCACGGCGACGAAGGCCAGCGTCTCGTCCATCGGCACGTGGGCGGAGCCTGTACGCACGATGCCGGCTCGGTCGCCCAACGCCTGGTCGAAGGCCCGGCCCAGCGTCAGCGCTACGTCCTCCACCGTATGATGGGCGTCCACGTGCAGGTCGCCTGTGGCGCGAACGGTCAGATCGAACAGACCGTGGACGGCGATGTGGTTTAGCATGTGATCAAGGAATCCGATGCCGGTATTTATACTATGTTGTCCCACGCCATCTAGCGCAAGAGTGATTTTTACGTCTGTCTCTTTAGTCTGACGGCCCACGGCCTTTTTTCGTGTAGTCATTAAGGCATATCCTCACAACCTCCATAATTCGGCGACGAGCGCATCAGTCTGCTCTGATCGACCAACACTGATGCGGACGTGGTCGTGCAATCCAGGTTGGTCGAAATAACGTATCAGAATCCCTGCTCTTTCCAGGTCTAGTTTGAGTTCGTGAGCATCGCGTCCCACCACGCGGCAGAGTACGAAGTTGGTCTGAGTGGGGTAGGGGTGCAGATAAGGAAGTTTTGCCAGTTCCCCTCGCAGACGTTCCCGTTCGGCGATTGTGTGATTCACATTAGCCTGTGCAGCTTCTAAATCCTCCAGGGTGGCGAGCGCTGCCGCTACTGTTGCAGCGTTTACATTGTATGGCGCTCTGATTCGTTCCAGATGGCCGGCCAGTCTCGGCGCAAGCAAAGCGTACCCCAACCGCAACCCGGCCATTCCTGCCCACTTGCTGAATGTGCGAATGATAGTCAGGTTCTCATACCTCTCTAGCAAAGGCGCGGCGCTCTCTCCGCAAAACTCGATATATGCCTCATCCACCGCCACCATCAGAGGTAATGCCAGCAGTCGCCGTATAGTACTCAGAGGAATGTTCTGCCCGCTGGGATTGTGTGGCGAGGCGAGGAACAGCAGCCGGGCCTCTCCCTCGCTTTCCAGCACTTTCTTCTCGACAGCCGCTGCGTCCAGCGAGAAATCCGCTTGACGCGGCGCCGACAGCGTGCGGCAGCGACTCACTTTGGCAAAGAAGCGATATGAGCCAAATGTCGGCGGGCAGATGACTATTGCTTGCCCCGGCTCGACAAACAGGCGAATCAAGAGATCGATTATCTCGTCGGCCCCATTGCCCAAAACAACCTGTTTCGACGAGACGCCGGCATAGTGAGCTATTGCCTCTCGCAGTGGTGGATAATGAGGGTAGTAGGCATAGTCTGCGTAGTCGGCTAGAGATTGGGCTATCTGGGGCGGGGGGCCGAAGGCGTTTTCATTGGCATTCAAGCGGACCAGTTGTTCCATTTTCAAGTCGGCGCGCGCAGCTACCGTTTCCAGATCTGGCGGCTGGTAAGGCTTGATGGTTTCAAGGTATGGGTGAGTTGGCTCTTCAATTTTGGACATCATTCTATCTCTACAGGTTCTCTTCCATAGACGAACAGATTTCCAATGGATTGCCGAAGATAGTTGCGGCGAATTGCTTCGCCAAAAACAGGCGCTACAGAAATTGTATGTAGTTTAGGGTGTTTTTCTTTGTCTTTATCAGAGATGTGGACAGTATCCGTCGTCACGATCTCTGTGACCTGAGGAACAGCAGTCAACTTCTCAAGCCCGTCATTTACGAAGAGGCCGTGAGTGCAGACCACCCATATCTCTTGAACATCTTTCTCAACTAGAATCCTGATCAGTTCGAGGACGGAGCTGCCGGTTGCGATCTCATCGTCGTAAATTAGAGCGTGCTTGCGGCCGCGTACCTGATGACCGACTATTCCGCTGATCCGCACTTCTGTATCGGATATTCGTTCCTTGTTACTTGCTGCGACCGGCAAACCCATCTTTTTGGCGAAGATGGCGGCAGACTTGGCCTGTCCCATGTCTGGTGAGATCACAATTGTATTCGACAAGTCGTACTGTTGGAAGTGTCGTCTGAAGGCGGGTTGGCTGTTCAACGGGTCGGTTGGCACGCTAAAGAACCCGTGTACCTGTGGCGAGTGAAGCACCATCGTCATAACGTGTGTGGCCCCTGCCGTCTTCAACAAATCTGCGACCAGTCGCCCGGTGATGGAGATGCGGGAAGCATCTTTCTTGTCAGAGCGGGCGAAGGAATAGTAGGGAATGATGGCGTTGATCTCCTGGGCCGCTGCTGATTTGGCTATGTCCAGCATCATGAGCAGTTCCATCAGATGATCGTTCACGGGCGGGGAGAGCGATTGGAGAATGAACACCGTGCGCGAACGCACGCTGGCGTCGAGTTGGATGTACAGGCAATCGTTGCTGAAACGCCTTATGTGGGTTTCATCGAGAGGTACGTTCAAGTAATCGGCAATTTTGGTTGCCAGTTGTGGATTGGAGCTGCCACTGTAGAAGCGGACTTCACCTGGGTCAATTATTTCTTTGGGGGTTTCCTCTGGCATTTTAATCCTCCATTTCTATGAGATGACTGCTTAGCTGGACTTTGTCCAAATATCCAATGTCCAGAATTCCATGAGTAAGCGTTCAGGGAGAGGGCTGAAAACTTTTACCACAAAGTCACAAAGACACCAAGGAAACAAAAAGGCGGCTTCAAGAAAGATTTTTCACCTTCAAATCTTTGTGTCTTCGTGTCTTAGTGGTTA
>Ga0207752_1001086_pt1 | contig 12636 bp, 10 predicted proteins | sample Pon2CUnioCityCA_6_FD_187272 | JGI IMG/M metagenome (GOLD analysis project Ga0207752, IMG submission 187272) | Marine sediment microbial community from Union City, CA, USA - Pond 2C Sediment 2 (SPAdes) | ecosystem: Environmental > Aquatic > Marine > Intertidal zone > Salt pond sediment ... | reverse complement strand
GCTTCTCGGGCTCTGTTTACCCGGTCAATCCCAAGGCCGATGAAATCTTGGGTTTCAAAGCCTATCCTTCTGTGCTTGATATCCCGGATCCAGTCGATCTCGCAGTGATCGTCATTCCCTACCGCTTCGTGCCGGCCGTGCTGGAGCAGTGTGGGCAGAAGGGAGTACCGGCTGTCGTAGTTATCAGTGCCGGCTTCCGCGAGGCTGGGCGCGAGGGGCTGGAGCGAGAGCGGGAGCTGATCGAGACGGCTCGCAAGTACAACATCCGTCTCATCGGCCCCAATTGCCTGGGTGTGATCGACACCGGTACGCCGCTCAATGCGACGTTCGCTGCCGGTATGCCCCCTGTGGGTCCTATAGCCTTCATGTCCCAGTCCGGCGCGCTGGGTACGGCCGTGCTGGATATGGCCATGGCCGGCTTGATCGGCTTCTCCAAGTTCGCCAGTCTAGGCAACAAGGCGGACGTGAGTGAGATTGACCTACTGGAAGCCTGGGGGGATGATCCAGACTCGCGGGTGATCTTGATCTACGTCGAGGGGTTGCCTGACGGACAGAAATTCATCGACGTCGCGCGAGTAGTCACGCGCGACAAGCCGGTAGTGGCGATCAAGTCCGGCGTGACTGCCTCGGGTTCACGAGCTGTGTCGTCGCACACGGGCAGCCTGGCCGGCTCAGAGGCGGCATACAAGGCGGCCTTCAGGCAGGCTGGCGTCATCCGCGCCACCTCGATGGAGGCGCTCTTCGACTACGCGCGTGCATTTGCCTACCAGCCGCTTCTGAAGGGTGATCGCATTGGAATCGTCACCAACGCCGGCGGTCCAGGTATCCTGGCCACCGACGCGCTGGAGCACGCCGGGATGGAGATCGCACGCCTCAGCTCGGAGATCACTCAGGCGCTGACCGGCTATCTCCCGGGCGCGGCCAGTGTGGCCAATCCCGTGGACGTGCTAGGGGATGCGCTGGGCGACCGGTACGAGTATGCGATCCGGCTGGTGCTGGACGATCCCAATGTTGACGGACTGATCGTGATCGTCACTCCGCAGGCGATGACGGAGATTGAGCAGACGGCCCATGCTGTGGGTCGCATGGCTCAGGAGGTTGATAAGCCCGTTTTGGGCTGCTTTATGGGAGAGTCGCGTATCGAGGCGGGGATAGATGTCTTGTGGCAATACGGCGTGCCCAACTATCCCTTCCCTGAGCGGGCAGCAGCGGCGCTGGCGGCGATGAGTGCCTACCGGTGCGAGCAGGAGCGGCCGATCTTCGAGCCGGAGCCGTGTGAGGTCTGTCAGCCGCCTGTGCGGGAGCTGTTCGACCGTGTGCGGTCCGAGGGACGCGTCTCCATCGGCGATCTCGAAGCCTGGGAGGTGTTGAGGGCCTATGGTTTCACCGTTCCTCAGTCGCGCTTGGCGAAAACCCCAGAAGAAGCGGTCGAGATCGCTGAGGAAGTCGGCTATCCTGTCGTGATGAAAGTAGCGTCGCCCGATATCCTGCATAAGACCGACGTCGGCGGCGTGAAGCTGAATCTGCGCTCGGCTGAAGATGTGCGGGATGCGTTTGACTTGATCATGTATCGAGCCGGACGCTACATGCCAGATGCACGTATTTGGGGTTGCCAGGTGCAGCAGATGGTACCCGGCGGACGAGAGGTGCTGCTGGGAATGAGCCGCGACCCACAATTCGGGCCATTGGTCGCCTTCGGCCTGGGCGGCATCTACGTGGAGGCATTGAAGGACGTCTCATTCCGCGTGGCCCCTTTCGGTCGCCAAGAGGCAGATGAGATGATCCGGGAGATTCGCTCCTATCGTCTGCTGGAGGGGGTGCGAGGCGAGCCGCCAGCTGACCACGATGCGATGGTGGATGCGCTGTTGCGGATCAGCCAGTTGGTCACGGATTTCCCCGAGATCTTGGAATTGGACATCAATCCGCTGATGGTCTTCGAGGAGAGGCGCGGCGCAATGGCAATTGATATGCGGCTGGTGTTGGCATCGGAGTAGGTGGCAGGAATCACTGATCCAAATAATCTCAATAGAGAGGCGACGATTATGCAAGCTCTGTACATCACTTCCCTACACACGTTCAGCGGAAAGACAGCGCTCTGTTTGGCGCTGGGGCGGCGCTATCAGGCCGCAGGCCTGAAGGTTGGGTATCTCAAGCCCCTAAGCACGCATCCCTGGCATGTCGCCGGTCGGGTGGCGGACGAAGATGCGGATTTTGTGCGCCGCGTGCTCGGGCTCTCCGAAGATGTATCTGAGTTGGTCAGCGTTATGCTGGACCGAGAGCTGCTGCTGCAGGAACTCGTGGGCGAGGCGCCTCCGGATTTGTTGGCACAGATCAAGGAGGATTTTGAGCGCGTGAGTGCCGATAAGGACATTGTGCTGGTGGAGGGAGGGGCGTCGCTGCGCGAGGGGTTCAGCGTGGGATTGGGTACCCCTGTCGTGGCGGATGCGCTCGACATGCCTGCGTTGGCTCTGGCACCCTACATTAACCGCATGTCGCTACTGGACGATTGCCTGGTGGCTCAGTTGCGCATGGATGAGCGATTGCTGGGCGTGCTGATCACCAAAGTGCCTGACGAGGAGATGGAGTTCGTGCTCTACGTCGCTCGTCCCTACCTGGAGCGGCAGGGTATCCCCCTGTTGGGCGTGTTGCCTCTGCGCAAGGAACTGCAGGCCATCAGCGTAGGAGAACTGGCAGATGTGCTGGGTGGAGAGTTCCTGACCCTCCCGGATAAGGAGGACGTGTTGATTGAGCATCTGGTGGTCGGGGCCATGAGTGTGGAACAAGCACTGCCGCGGATACGATGCATACCTGGGACCAAGGCAGTCATCACCGGCGGCGACCGGGCTGACATCCAACTGGCTGCGCTGGAGACGGCGACTCACTGCATAGTTCTGACTGGTTATCTGCGGCCTGTGCCGGAGGTGTTGCGCCGGGCTGAGGAGTGCGGAGTACCGGTGCTCCTGGTGCGTGGGAACACGATGGAGACGGTCGAAGCGATCGAGCGGGTCTTCGGCAAGACACGACTGGGCCAGCGTGCGAAGCTGGAGCAGTTCGAGGCGCTGCTGGACGAGCACTTCGAATTCGAGCGGCTGGAAGAGGCGCTGGGTTTGCCATAGTTCAGCCGGGACTGAGGGGTATCCTTGGGAGGAATGATAGGTATGATGATTGCGACAGAGATCGTGGGCGTCTTCGCCCGCGAGATTCTGGATTCGCGGGGGAATCCGACGGTTGAGGTGGAGGTGACCCTCGCAGGAGGGATGCAGGGCCGGGCTGCTGTGCCGTCTGGGGCGTCCACGGGCGTCCATGAGGCACTGGAGCTACGTGATGGGGACAAGGGTCGCTACAGCGGCAAAGGCGTGCTACAGGCCATCGCCAACGTCAACGATATCATCGTCGATGAACTGGTCGGCTGGGACGTCACCGATCAGACGGGGATTGACGCGTATTTGCTGGAACTGGATGGCACGCCTAAGAAGGAGAGGCTAGGGGCCAACGCCATGCTGGGAGTCTCACTGGCCGTGGCTCACGCGGCGGCCAACGTGCTCCAGATACCGCTCTATCGGTACGTCGGCGGGGTGCACGCTCACGTGTTGCCGGTGCCCATGATGAACATCCTCAACGGCGGCAAGCATGCGGTGGATGGTCCAGACCTGCAGGAGTTTATGATCATGCCGGTCGGCGCACCCACGTTCGCCGAGGCGTTGCGCTGGGGGAGCGAGGTTTATCACACGCTCAAAGCTGTCCTTAAGGCCAAGGGGTATTCCACTGGCATTGGGGACGAGGGAGGCTTCGCGCCCAGTCTCAAGGCCAACGTGGAGGCCATCGAGGTGATCCTGGAGGCGGTCGAGAAAGCGGGCTACAAGCCCGGTGAGCAGATTCGCATTGCGCTCGATCCTGCTGCCAGCGAGTTTTTCGAGGATAGGAAGTACGCCCTGAAGAAAGAGGGCCGCACGCTCTCTGGAGCGGAGATGGTTGATTTCTACGCCGATTGGGTGGATAAGTATCCCATCATCAGCATCGAGGATGGCCTGGCCGAGGACGATTGGGACAGCTGGGTGTTGATGATGGAGCGGCTGGGCGACCGGATCCAGATCGTTGGGGACGACCTGCTGGTTACCAACGTGGCGCGGGTGCAGAAGGCGATTGATCTGCGGGCCTGCAACTCGCTTTTGTGCAAAGTAAACCAAATTGGGACGCTCACAGAGGCTATTGCTGCTGTGCAACTGGCCCAACGGGCCGGATGGACGGTCGTTGTGTCTCACCGTTCGGGCGAGACGGAGGACGCGACCATCGCGGATTTGGTGGTGGCGTTAAATACCGGCCAGATCAAGACCGGCGCGCCCTGCCGCTCCGATCGCGTCGCCAAGTACAATCAGTTGCTGCGCATCGAGCAGCGGCTGGGTGAACAAGCCGTCTATGCAGGTATGGCAGCTTTCAGCAATCTATGACTCTAGACGAAGATGGCGGTTACAAGCCGATCAACGCTGCGATTGCTCACACCCTACCCAGCCGACCGGGCGGGGGTGTGAGCAGTTGTCTTTCTGGGATACATACGACCGCTGGCACGACTATGGATTGAAGCTCGCGGAGGAGGGGGATGCCGCGTACCAAGATTGTGTGTACAATCGGGCCAGCCTCTAGTTCGCCCGAGTTGATGCGCGGTCTTATCCAGGCCGGGATGAACGTGGCGCGCATTAACTTCTCCCATGGCGACCATACTTCTCAAGCTGACTCTATCGCCACCCTGCGGAGGGTCGCGGAGGAAGAGGGGCGGTTGGTGGCCATCATGGCCGACCTGCAGGGCCCTAAACTGCGCGTCGGGGAGATCGAAGGTGGAGTGGTCGAATTGCGCGAGGGGGATGTGGTGACGCTGACATCGCGTCCCGGGAACGCGGTGGGGGACGCGATACCTGTGCCTCATCCAGAGCTGCTGCGCGAACTGCGAACTGGGCAGACTGTATTGCTGGACGATGGGAACCTGGCGTTGGTCGTGGTGCAGCCCGGTGAGGACAACTTGAGGTGTCGGGTGGTCACAGGGGGGCGACTGTCCTCTCGCAAGGGCATCAATGTCCCTGGGGCGACGCTTCACTTCTCGGCGCTGACATCCAAGGACCGGGAGGACGCAGCGTTCGCGTTGGAGCAGGGGGTGGATTTCTTTGCACTCTCCTTCGTCCGCCGCGCGGATGACGTTCGCGAACTGCGGCAGTTCCTTAAGCGTAAGAGAGCCGATGTCGCCATCGTCGCCAAGATCGAAAAGCCTGAGGCACTATCGGTCTTTGACGCGATCCTGGCCGAGGCTGATGGGATCATGGTGGCCCGAGGCGACCTAGGGGTCGAGACGCCCGCCGAGGAGGTGCCGTTCCACCAGAAGCGCATCATCTGCGCCTGCAACCAGGCGGGCAAGCCGGTCATCACCGCTACGCAGATGCTGCAGGCGATGATCGACAACCCCCGCCCAACGCGGGCGGAAGCGTCCGATGTCGTCAACGCCATTCTGGATGGGACCGACGCGGTGATGCTTTCCGGCGAGACGGCGGTGGGACGGTATCCGGTGGTCGCGACGGAGACGATGGCTGTGATCTGCGCGAACGCGGAGGCTCACCTGCCGCAAGGCCGTTTGCTGTACGACGAATCCCACATCCACGAGACGATCACAGAAGCGATCAGTTGTGCCGCGGTCGAGATTGCCCGTGAGGTGGAGGCCAGGGCGATCATCACTGCGACCATGTCGGGCACGACGGCGCGCATGGTAGCGCGTCATCGTCCCCCTGTGCCTGTCGTGGCCGCGACTCCAAACCGGGTGACGTTGTTCCGGCTGGCGCTTGTATGGGGTGTGGTGCCTGTGCAAGTGGCGGAGTTCAGGACCACAGACGGTATGGTCGAGACGATGGTGCAAGTGGCACGCGAGCACGGACTAGCGGCGTGGGGAGACCCAGTCGTGCTGACAGCAGGCATCCCTTTCGGCAACAGCCGGAAGACCAACATGCTCAAAGTACACGTCGTTGGGGAGATGGAGGAGACGTGACGTAATGCGTAACACGTGGTGCGCAATGCGTAGAGGGGCGGGAGGTTCACAGGTTGCGCGCTACGTTTCGGGCGTTGCGTCTGCTGGCAGGGGATCGGAGGATGATTCGGGCACAGGCTCAAGTGCCTGTCGTGCGACGCTCGCACCACAGTAGGGACAGAGAGACCAGCGCGGGTGAAGCGGTCGCCCACATTGTGGGCATTCGCTCTTGAGCCGAGTATGGCATGAGGGGCAGTACAGGTAGTCACCCTTAACGCGCTGACCGCATCCAGGACAGACCTCTGGTTCTTCTATAGCCTGTAGCAGGGCCTCCTGCTCCAACGAACGTTCGTACGCGTCCGCCAGCGTCTCGCGGGGACGCAGCATCAGGTACACCACCAGTCCAATGATGGGCAGCGCTATCACTAACAATGTAGCCAGGATCTGAGCCAGAACGTCTCGGGAACGCGCGCGAATGTCGCGAAAAGTCCAGATTGCCATCCCGCCGATAAGCGCAACGGTCAACCCACCACAGATGGTGGATAGAATGGTCAGATAGAAAGGGATGCTCTCTAGGATGTCCTCCATTGCTGGCGTGCTCCTTGTTGGTCAAAGTTGCCGTTCAGATTGCGTGGAGCGTATTATACCATCTGCCGACATAGTAGCAAGTGTTTGGATGAGGGGTATAGTTCAGAACTCCCGGAGATCTGGTGGTAGGAGGTGTCCACGGTAACGCCGGACGGGCCTGGGCTATTTGACAATTTCACACACATCGCAGTATAGTAGGGAGCAACATGGGCGAAGAAACTCAGGCCGATTACCGACCGATGATCAAGGATTTGCCGGTGGGCGAGCGTCCGCGCGAACGACTGGCCCGCGTGGGTGAAGGTGCGCTCTCGACGGCGGAATTGCTGGCCATCATCCTGAGAACGGGCGTGGGTGGCATAAGTGTACTGGATATGGCCACGCGGCTCCTATCAGGTTACAATGGGCTGCCGGGCCTGGCTCGGGCAACTTACGCTGAACTGATAGCTGAGTATGGCATGGGGGAGGCAAAGACGGCACAAATCAAGGCGGCACTGGAACTGGGCCGTCGTATGCTGCTTGCTTCCCCCGAAGACCGCTTCACCATACGCTCTCCGGCTGATGTGGCGCAGCTCTTGATGGCTGAGATGGCGCATCTAGAGCAGGAGCATTTCCGGGTGCTGTACCTGGATACGCGCAACCAGCTGCTTGGGTCCGAAACGGTGTACGTGGGCAGCCTCAATGCCTCCCACATTCGGGTAGCTGAGGTGTTCCGGGATGCTGTCAAGAGGAACTGCGCGGCGATTATCGTCGTCCATAACCATCCCTCAGGCGACCCTACCCCGTCGCCCGAAGACGTGGAGGTGACCCGGCAGTTAGTCGCGGCAGGCCAACTGTTGGACATCGAGGTCCTAGATCACCTGGTCATTGGTCAGCTGCGTTTTGTGAGTCTGCGCGAGCGTGGATTGGGTTTTGCGTGATCTGCTGTCGACCACGATACAAAGTTGCATCCTTGGTGGATCTTGGGCTGTAACCAACCTGAGGTCATAACGTATCTCGGAAAGGAGGCTGCGAATGCCGCGGAACTGGCTGAAGAACGGGGGATTCGAAGCGGATTGGGGAGAGGAGGAGAGTCACCGTTGCCTGGTTTTTCCCAAGGGCGGTGAGCCACGTGAGATCGATGTGGGCAATATCTTTACTCCCCCGAGATGGACGATGTGGTTCCATCACGACCCGGGCACGTGGGATCAGCCTGAGGTGCGCGATGCGTGGGCGACACATGATCCTAAACGCGTGCACGGTGGTCAGAAGGCAATACTTCTATTCACGTTTTTCCGTAAACACGACGCGGGTTTTCTGCAGCAGGTTGCGGTCACGCCAGGCGCCAAGTTGCGCTTGACCGCCTGGGCGCATGCCTGGAGTAACCACAAGGATGGTCCACACCCCGACGATGGAAGCTGGAGCGAGGGCCCGGGATACGAGGCGGGGTTCTCCCTGGAGGGAGAGACCCCCGACAGTAATTGGCGAAACTTCACCTTTTATGCGGGCATTGATCCCACCGGCGGCACTGATCCGTTCGCCGACACGGTGGTATGGGGTCGAGGGGCGCACATCTACAACGAGCATGCTCAGGTTCCCACCGCGGAAGCGTCGGCCCAGGCGGACACCGTGACGGTGTTCCTGCGCAGCAGAACTTTGTGGGCCTTCAAGCATAACGATGCCTATTGGGACGATGCAGAACTGATCCTCGTGGATGGGGATGAGCTGGAGGTCCGGCTAAGCCACCGTCCGGTCAGTCCGAAGGTCGGTGAACCGGTGGCGATTGAAGCGCGCTCGTTGACCTCGCTGACCGACGTGCGCTTCGTGGTTCGCCAGCCCTCGGGAGCGGAACTGGCGTCAGGCATGGTCGTCGTCGGGCGTGATGGGGACTGGCACACGTGGACGGTCACCACCTCGCCGCTGGGGGAGGTCGGGCCCCACAAAGTCGTATTCTCTGCCGCTGGCGATGTCGAGGCAACCGGCGTGTTTGAGAGTGCACCGGCCCCGGCACTGCCGCGCGGGCGACCCCGTGCGCAATACGCGCGGACGTACGTCCTGCTTCCGCCTGACGCCGGCGCGGCCTGGGCCCTGGCCGTGGTGGACGGGGCGTGGGACCCGCACCGGTATACCATCGGGAGCAGCGCCGACGACGCGGGTATCGGTGACCTGGATGTGCGGCGGGTGATCGCGGTCAATCCAGAGAGATGGCCTGGTGATTTGCGCGCTTTCTTTAAAGAGCATTACTCCGGTGTGGAGTACATCCCCATCGAGGCCGCGAATCCAGAAGACCTACGGAGCAAACTGCAGGCGTTGTAGTGGGAAGTAGACAAGTGACAAGTAGACGAGGTGTGCACCCCTTGTCTACTTGTTTCCTTCTTTGTTTCGTCCTCGTCACTCCTCCCCGATTAACTCGACCTCGGCAATCGTGGAGTGGTACGCATGCCCAGAAGCGTAAATAGTGATGGACCTGATCGCTGTCGGCACCTCGCCATCCTGTGACAACTGCGGAATCAGGTTGGGCGACAGGTAAGGATACCAGGTGTCTTCCCGGACCCGAATGTGCTCATTGCGCGTCGCACACGTGGTGCAAACCAGTGGATTTGGACGCCTGTTTGGACGCCAATAGAAGCCCTGGAGCCACTCCCGATCCACGCCATAAGCGTCTTTGTAATCAATACGCACCATCACCGGACATTCGCTTCCATCCGAGCCGCACACCGGGATGTTGTGCTCCGCGATGCGCAGCAGGAGGCGCAGTCGCAGGGACTCGAAGCTGCTGACGTCTGCACCGAGTACCTGAGTTATACCGGTTTCGGCGTGCCCCACCCCTTCGCGTTCGATGACGACGACCGGACGGCCCTCTATCTCGGCCCTCTGTATCTGCCCCTCGGGCTGATCTTCCCTCTCAATATCCTTGTTGTAACTGATCCAGCTCTCTCCCAGAGAATCCGCTAGGTCGCCGTCGAGGATCAGGTCATGGGTGCTAGACGTCTGGCTGTCAATCCCGATCAACTTGGCCTCGGCGATCGCGGAATGGTACGTGTGCCCAGAGGCGTATATGGTGACAGACTCGACCTTCGTCGGCGCTTTGCCGTCGTGCGACAACTGCGGAATCAGGTCGGGCGAATCGTAAGTATACCAGGTGTCTTTTTCGATCTTGATGTGATCATTATTCGTCGCGCACGTGGTGCATTCCAGTGGATTTTCGGGAATATCCTCATCCGGTCGCCAGTAGAAGCCCTGGAACCACTCCCGATCCACGCCGTGGGCGTCTTTGTAGCCGATGCGCACCATCATTGGGCATTCGCTTCCTTTCGAGCCGCACACTGGAATATTGTACTCCCGGGGGCCGTGCTCCTTGATACGCAGCAGGAGATGCAACTGCAGCGATCTCAGGTCACTGATGTCCACGTCGAGTGTCTGAGTGACGCCGGTTTCAGCGTGCCCCACACCTATGCGTTCGATGACGAGACTCGAATGGCCCTCTATTACAGTCATTTGTACCTGCCCCGCAGGTTGGTCTTCGAACTGAATGCCCTTGTTGTATCTGAACCAGTTCTCTCCCAGGGGGTCCGCGAAGTCGCTGTCGAGGATCAGATTGCGGGCGGCAGGCAGCGGGCCGGCGATTTGCTGGCTGTCGATTACAGCACGCTCGGCCGGTTCGAGTGAGATAGCATGCTCTGTATTGTTGGTCACACTGGCCTGTCCATCGCGTACCGTGACCTCCATCGTCATCCCGTTGACCTTGACCTCGTAACTCCCTTCCGCCAGCATGGCCGCTCCGTGGGGTGTGTGTACCTCGACGACTGTGGATCGGCTGTCGTCACTGGAGACGTTGATGTGCACTCGTCCGGCCCTTGCCTCCAGGGTGACTTTGTGGGGCAGGCGGCTGGCCGAGAAACGCGGGGAGCGGGCTGAAGAAAGCACGACTTCCGTGTTGTCATAAAGTTGGGCAGTGGCTATGACGAGTCCATCGGCATGGGGTGCATGCATCACAAGCCGCCCGGCGGTAGCGTCTGTGGCCACGATCGTGCGCTCGGGGATCTCGTCGCGCTCCTCATCAATGGCAACTGGTTCACCGCGACCGGCCAACGTGACGCGCAGTGGCCCTCGCTGGACCTCAAGCGTCACGTCCTGAGGCACGCCAGCGTGGAGGATGTAGCGACGCATGCCCAGGGGCACGGCTATTGCCAGGCCTATGCACGTGAAGAATGATACCAGCAGGACAGCCCACGCCAGCCGCTCGGGATTGTCTCTCATACGTACCGTACCCCGAAGCGTTTGAAATCACCAGTGGGGGTCTTCCAGGTCACGTCCACCTGCTGCACCACCGCAGAGGGAGGTCCGCGATGTAGGAAGTCTCGGAACTCCTCCAGTGCCTCACGCGGGCCCTCGGCGACTGTCTCTACTGTGCCGTCCCACCGATTGGCGACCCAACCCGTCAGGCCAAGACGTTGCGCAGTGCGGACGGTGTAGTAGCGGAAGTTGACTCCCTGCACGCGACCGTGCACAACCGCGTGAAGGCAGGCCTCGGGCTTTGGCTTGTTGTTCGCACTGTTCATCTTGATTCTATACCCCCCAAATCAGGCGGAGAAAACGAGGTTCCCGCTTGTCGAAGCGGTGCAAGCCGGCCTCCCGGGCTTGCTCCAGAGCCTCTTCGTATTCCACTCGCGTGACGGGGTGATCGAACGGTGGCAGTTCAGCAGCCTTGTAGCAAGGTCGATACTGATCCATGACGTTTATATAGGTGTCGGGCGAGACCTCCTCTGCCAGGAAGCGGGCGCTCTCGGCCGTCCCGGCCAATCCCTGAGGCAGTACAAGGTGGCGTACCAACAGTCCGCGCAGCGCGATGCCGTTCTCGTCCAGAGCCAGGTCGCCTGCCTGCCGATGCATCTCCTTCACAGCCGCCTGATTGACTGTGGGGTAGTTCTTGACCTTTGAGTACTTGTGCGCCACCTTCGCGTCCGCGTATTTCATATCCGGCATGTAGATGTCCACAACGCCGTCCAGCAGCGCCAGTGCCTCGAGGGAGTCGTACCCCCCTGTGTTCCAGACCAGGGGAAGGCGCAAGCCCGCCTTGGCAGCGATGAGGAGGGCGGCCAGAATAGGGGCTACCACGTGGGTGGGAGAGACAAGGTTGATGTTGTGGCAGCCCCGCTCCTGCAGGGCCAACATCATCGACGCGATTTCCTCCGGTTCTGTTTCCTCCCCATGGCCCAACTGGCTGATGTCATAGTTTTGGCAGTACTGACAGTTCAGGTTGCACCACGCGAAGAAGATCGTGCCGGAGCCGCGGTCCCCACGTAGAGGATCCTCCTCTCCCATATGCGGGCCGAAGCTGGACACGACCGCCCGTGTCCCTGTGCGGCAGGCCCCGGGCTGTTCGTAGCGGTCTGTGCGACACTCCCGCCCGCAGAAGTCGCAGGCGTGCAACCGCTCGTAGCCGGCCTGCACGCGTCGTTTCAGTTCGCCTGAGCGAAGCAGAGCCAGATAGGCGGGTTCAAAGGCGCTCATTCGATCACCACTTCACCGGAACCCTATGTACGCGCCACCTGCGGTCGTGGTATTGAACGTAACCATTTCGCTGGCCGAACTCGTACACCCGATATGTTACCTCGACGTCGCGGCGGCAGTAGGCAATTACCTTGTCCAGTTCTCCCTGGCGGAACCAACGTACGGCCTGTAGCCCGTCAGCGCTCTTGCGCTCCCGCAGCGTGGCGGCCGCTACGTCGTCCAGCTTAGGACGCCACCCCAGCGCGTGGTACAGATCTTGCAGCATGTCCACCGTCGGCAGGTCCAATAGTGGATCGTCCGTGTAGGCACGTAGAACCTCGTAGTCGAAGCGGAGTACGTTGTAGCCTACGACCAGGTCTGCCTCAAGCAGCGTGGCGATGAGATGATCCGCTTCTTGCTCGGCGTAATCGCAGTACTCGTCCAGTGCGATGTTGTAGGTGACGCCCACCGCCAGACGCATATCGCGAATGTTGTGCCAGCCGCCCACATCGTCGGCCGTGTATTGGGTCTCCAAGTCAAAGACGATGACGTTTTGCATTTTGCCCCTCGCTCAG
>Ga0207752_1001085_pt1 | contig 12647 bp, 7 predicted proteins | sample Pon2CUnioCityCA_6_FD_187272 | JGI IMG/M metagenome (GOLD analysis project Ga0207752, IMG submission 187272) | Marine sediment microbial community from Union City, CA, USA - Pond 2C Sediment 2 (SPAdes) | ecosystem: Environmental > Aquatic > Marine > Intertidal zone > Salt pond sediment ... | reverse complement strand
CGCAGGCAAATACTGCTGGGAAAGAACCTCGCGTTTCTGCCGGTCGCAGGAGTATCGGGAGCAATTTTTCTCTTAATCGTAAAGGCCGCAATGGGTATCTCTTTCGTGGTAGTAATTGCCGCGGTTCTGCAGTTGCTGGCTGCCTTTTTGCTGCTGAGCATGGTTGGCAACCTGATATCCGTGCTGGTTCCTTACCGGATTGCCGCCGGCTCGCTAAAGCCGACTAAATCTTCCACCAGGACGACCATCCTGATTTTCGCATCGCGGATGTTCTTTCCGATGGTCATGGCCCCGATATTTTTCCCGCCGGCGATGGGACTGCTCTGGTCGAGTGTCGGCTGGCTGCCGGCGGCACCGGTGAATCTGTTTTTCTCAGCGGCGATATGTGCCCTGCTGGCGCTGTTTTACAAGCTCAGCCTGACCCCACTCGGCGAACTGCTACAGCGCCGGGAAAAGCAAATCCTTGAAATAGTCACGAAAGAAATTGAGTAAGGACAAGCATTTGGGCTTGCTGCAAAATCCCTTTACAAAGTAGGAAGTTGATGAAGATTAGGTGGAAGAATTATCAGGTTCAGCACCATGAACGCTTGATTGCCCATGCGTTACCGCTTGATATAGTTTAACATCAAGTGCGGGCGGTTGAGTTATTTTGGCAACCGTGAGCTGCGCAACAGCATCCCCAGCGTTAAGAACCAAATCCAATGGACCGCAGTTAGTCATCTCAAGCGTTATATTGCCGCTCCAGCCAGCATGAATCGTTGGAGCGGTCAAATGCACAACTAATCCACTACGTGAGCGCGTACTTTTGCCGTCTATGAAGCAAATATATTTAGGATTTTCATCGGGAGTGCCAACTATCTCTTCAGTTTGCCACACGACAAAGCCAAAGGGACGAAGAATAATGGCATCTTCCCGCCTAAACACAAGCCCATCCCCGACATCGGCTTCACGAGGTGGCGGGATCATGTATTGACGAGAAATAGTACCATACGTCATCCTTGCCACATTCAATTCTCTTGGCGGCAGGCCTAAAGCCTCATTGTGTGCTGCAAGTGCCTCAAAATCCCATACTTTAGCCTCTTCTACAGGACCTAAATGCAAGTCTATAGATGTAGGCCCTATCTCTTTATCTGGTAGAGGATTTACGATTAGGTCTCCACATTTCACGGCCTCACGTAAATCAACATCAGATAGATACACACTCGTCTCCTATTTTTCGTGAACCTTATCCGCTGAGACAGTTAATATTTGGCCATCAGGCACGGAAACCCGAGCTTCATTCCCGCCATTTTCTATGACACGTACTTTCACTTGGCCATCTACACCAGCCTTTGTCGGTTGGGTGCTGGTATTAACAACATAGTGTTTTGGGGCAACACCTTCGTAACTTCCTTCACCAGTTGTATCAATATGAAAAACCACTTCACCAGAAAAGGCGCTGGGGTATAATTTACAGTCTATTTCTCCAAATGCAGCAGACATGATAATCTCCTTCGTCCAATCCTAAACTTATTTCCAGCAACCAAACGCCAAGAAAGACTATATTTTCTAATTTCGGGAATTTCCAGTTTTTTCTTGATTTTGATTTAAATGACTCTATTTAACGAGTAAATATATATTATATAATAGCTTATGATAGTAATTATACGATATAAAAGCAATATGTTCCTTGTAAAAATTCACGTTTTTCGCAAAAATTTGAAATAATTTTCTAATTTGTTAAGGGATGTTAATCAATTTCACAATGTGAACTTTAGGAAAAGTACTTTGTTGCAAACTCACTTTTTTGCATAAATTTCAAAATAGGACACTACCTATCAGTCTGATATAACCAAGTGTCCATTTGATGTATAATGGTATTTAACAGTGTTAAAAACGGGTTTTTTGGGGCTTACTTGACTTTTCGAGTGAATAACACTATATTTAGTATAGTCCGGCTATATAAATACGCTGGATTTGGCCACCCCATTAACTCGGGGGGAGGTAGTTTAAGATTATACTATTTCGAGTAACATTTCGTTAGTATAAAAAGGACAGATTGTATAAATGGCAGGGATGTTCGATAACAGCATGGTTCTCCAGGTTCAGCAGGCCAACGATATCGTTGATGTAATCAGCGAGCATGTGAGCCTGAAGAAAAAGGGGCGTGAAATGGTCGGTTTATGTCCCTTTCACGACGACCATAAGCCGAGCATGAACGTCAATCCCGTCAAACAGATATTCAAATGCTTTGCCTGCGGTGCCGGCGGAGATGTGTTCAAATTCGTTCAGATGCGCGAGAATCTGACTTTTCCGCAGGCTATAGAAAGACTGGCCGAGCGCGCGCATATAAAAATAAAGCCAAGACAAAAACCAAAACGTGCCGCAGGTGGTGAAGGCCCGCAGAATGAACAACAAGAAAACGTTGACCCGAACAGACTGGCAAAGGCCAATGCCTGGGCGGCAAAATACTTCCGTCACAATCTTAAGGATGATAAAATAGGTAAGTTTGCCCGCGAATATCTGGCCGAAAGGCAGATTAGCCCGGAAAGCATTGAAAAATGGCAGCTCGGCCTGGCGATTGATTGCCCGGATGGGCTTATCAATGAAGCGAAGGTCAAAAAAGCATCGCTGGAACTGCTTGAGCAGGCTGGACTTGTAACGGCTCAACATCAGGACAAATTCGTCAACCGGCTGATGTTTACCATTACCGATGTGACCGGCCGGGTGATAGGCTTTGGCGGCAGAACGCTGGATAACAACGGCGCCAAATATATCAATTCACCAACTACGGTGCTTTTCGATAAGAGCAATTCGCTGTACGGCCTGGAGCAGGCCCGGCACGAGATTGTCTCGATTGGCACAGCGGTCGTCGTCGAAGGCTACACCGACTGCATAATGGCTCACCAGTTCGGCTGCAGAAACGTCGTAGCGACGCTGGGAACCAGCTTTACGGCTGGGCACGGGCGTATTTTAAGAAGATATGCCAAAAAGGTCATATTAGTCTTTGACAGCGACGTAGCGGGTATCGAGGCGGCAAATAGGGCGCTGGATGTCTGTCTGGCGCAGCGAATCGATATCAAGCTGGCTTCCGTGCCGGAAGGAAAAGACCCGTGTGATTTTCTTTTAGTCGCCGGAAAAGAAGGTTTCGAGAGGCTTATCGACGGCGCGGTTGACGTATTCCGGTTCAAATGGGACCGGCTAAGGGAAAAATTCGCTACCGATGATACTTTAGCGGGCAGGAAAGCAGCGATTGACGAATACTTGCAGACCGTCGCGACGGGCGTGCAGGCGGGCAGGATTTCCGATATCGACCTGGGGCTGAGGGTAAACCAGATTGCCGGGATAATCGGTCTGGAAAACAGGCAAATCAACGCCGAGCTTAATAAATACCTCCAGCGGGCGCAGAGAGCGGCAAGCTATGAAAATCGGAGCGAAAATCAGCCCAGCGTCGATTATGGACATGGCCGTTTCGCCGTAGCCCAGCGCGAAGTGCTGGAAGTGCTTTTGAATGAGCCGAAACTGTACGAAACGCTAAAGCAACAAATCACCCCGGATGTGTTCGATGTACCGATACTTGGGCAAGTTGCGACAATTCTTTTTGAAACGCTCGATCAGAACTTGAATACATCCCTGAAAGAGATATTGGCCCGGACAGAGTCAGTAGAGCTCGGCAAATGTATAATGAAATTAGCGGCTGTTGGTCAGAAAAAGGGCAAATTCGAATCCAGATTGGCCGATGCTTTAGGTGCAATTGAACACTATCAGGCACAAAAACAGATCATCAAGACCAGCGCATTAGATGACGGGACCGAGTATCTACGAAAGATTCATAAGAGTGCGGCCAGGAAAAATCCCCATTGCCGGGGCATGGTATAAGCGAACAATCGCGGCTAAATGACCGTAAATGAGATAGATAGGTGAGATATGCTGGCGTATGTGGGATACAGAAAAATATAGCTTTCCGTGGCGTGTAGTTACGGATCGATTTAATAATAAATAAACAAGGGTACCGATTGTGGCAAAAAAACGAACGAAGAGGCGTAAAAAAAAGAGCGCTAAAAAAGAAGCTGCACAAGAAATGGCAACTGAGAACAAATCTGAAGAGGTAACCGAAATCAGTGACACCGAGCAGCAGATTAAAAAGCTCGTCGATAAGGGCGAAAAGAAAGGATTTCTCACTTACGATGAAATGAATGATGATTTGCCGGAAGACGCCGTCAGTGCAGTCCGTCTGGACAGGCTGCTGGCTACTCTGGACGAGCGGGGAATCAGTCTGATCGATGAGGCCGATGCCGAATCGCACAAGTCAGCCAAAGCGGGGACTGAGGAGTTTGAAGAAGAAGAGTCCGAAGACGAGCAAGACGACGATGATAAAGACCTCAAAGACGAGGATGAGCTTCTCGAAAAACAACTCGTCGGCGAAGAAGTTTCCCGGCGAATCGACGATCCTATTCGTATGTATTTGACTCAGATGGGCCAGATACCGCTTTTGACGCGGAATTCCGAAATCTCTCTGGCAAGAAAAATCGAGCTGGCGCGAATGGCTTTTAGAAGAAAAATGCTACAGTGCGACTACTGCGCCAGAAACTCCCTGGATTTACTGCAGCAGGTCCACAACGGCCTGATGTCTTTCGACAGAACGATTAAAGTCGGCACCGCTCCAAACATGACCAAAAGTGTAATAAAAAAACGGCTGCCCGAAAACTTAAAGACAGTAGACGAGCTGCTCAAGGTTAATCAACGTTTGTTTAAGCAAACTCTCAACAACCAGAGTAAGAGCGAGAGCAAGCAGGCATTAAAACGGCTTCGCAGGTCCAAACGGAAAATCGCAACACTTCTCGAAGAGCTCAGCCTGCGAACCAGCAGAATCCAGCCGCTGAAAAACAAGCTCCACGGCATCAGCGAGAAAATGCAGCAGTTAGAGCAGATGATCCAGGCCGGGCCAAACGGCGATATAACCGAGCAGGACATCGAAACAATGAAGCAGGAACTGAACGGCCTCCAGGAGCTTGTTATGGAGACGCCGCAGCAGCTTGCTAAAAGAATCTCTGTGCTCGATAAAGTCTATTCCCAGTACGAGGAAACAAAGCGAACGCTCTCCAGTGCGAACCTGCGCCTGGTGGTGTCTATCGCCAAGAAATATCGCAACCGCGGCCTTAGCTTTCTCGACCTCATCCAGGAAGGCAACACCGGCCTTATGCGGGCCGTCGATAAATACGAGTACCGGCGGGGCTACAAGTTCAGCACCTACGCTACATGGTGGATTCGCCAGGCCATCACCCGCGCCATCGCCGACCACGCGCGGACGATTCGTATCCCCGTTCACATGATCGAGACAATGAGCCGGCTGAGGACCGCCAGCAAAGTACTGCATCAGAAGCTGGGTAGAGAGCCGACCGTCGAGGAAATCGCCGTCGAAGCAGAGATGAGCATCGAGGAGACACGCCGGGTGCTCAAAATCTCGAAGCATCCGATCAGCCTCGACAGGCCCATCGGCGAAAGCGAGGACAGCTACTTCGGCGATTTTATCGAAGACAATGAAATCGATTCGCCCGTAGCGTCCGCCACGCAGGAAATGCTCAAAGACAGGATCGACGTGGTCTTAAAGACCCTTTCCTACCGCGAGCGCGAGATTATCAAGCTTCGCTACGGCATCGGCGACGGCTACACTTATACGCTGGAAGAGGTCGGCCGAATCTTCAAGGTCACCCGCGAGCGCGTCCGCCAGGTCGAAGCCAAAGCCATCCGCAAGCTCCAGCACCCCGTCCGCTCACGAAAGCTCGAAGGTTTCATGGACCACAAAACCGCATAAACGATTACCAATCATCAATCCATGTTGATTATTTAGCCCCGCAATTCATTGCGGGGTTTTTTTCTAAATGAATAAAGATACGTTGGGTGCGATGCATCGCACCTTATCGAATTCATTTTAGAAATGGTCGTGGCAATCTAACGCATTCTCACAAAATCAAACCTGTCATTCTGAGCGCAGCGAAGAATCTCAATGTTTCTGCGTGGTAAAGAGATTCTTCACTGCACCATGCGCTTCTCACACACTCAAAGATATAAAGTTTATTCAGCTTCTTCAGCCGGGGGGATTTCCTCAAATAAATGCTCGACAAGGACTGTCTGGTCCTCAGCATCGACTACCACCATCGCCGAACGGGCTCGGGATGATATCATACAAATAAAAGGCTGGCAGATTCTAAGGCTGCCAGCCTTTTGACTCTGTCGGGTGTTTCTTTCTAAAGTGGTCTATTGTGCCAGGATCGCTATTTTCTCGGCGGTCAAAGCAACATTATAGATACGGACATCATCTATCAGGCCGGAGAAATAGGTGCCTGCGTCAAGGTTTTTATTTACCCCTATGTAGAGACCGCCATCCGCACTCTTCAGCGATGTCAACGGATTGGTATCTTTGGAGACTTCCATGCCATCCACATAGAGTGTTCTATAGGTGCCGTCCCATACGAATCCGACATGATGCCAAACATCGTCAATAACAATAAAGTTCGATTCCAGTGGTTGCGAAATGAATCTGCCAACGGGTGGTGAAACTAATCCAGTCATCAGGCAACCACTTACTGAAGCCAAACCAAGCCATGTCTCGCCGGTGCCGGTACCATCCATCTGGGAGATAATTACCTGCCCCGGTTCACCACCTTTTATCCAGGCGCAGCAGCTGAAGGGGCCTGAAGCAGGATTTAAGTCCATTGCTGTAAGAACATAGTCATTTGCTCCATCGAATTGAAGTGCACCATCTTTTATACCGCTGTTCGGTTGCCATACCGGATCGCCGAAAAGGTAACCGTCTTTACCTCCGGCGAGTTCGTAAGCAATAGCACCTTCTGTTTCGTCGAACTTCCAGTAAGCAACCAGTTCGGGCGGTAAAATCTCTTCGAATAGGTGCTCAGACAAGAGAATTAGATCCTGGACATCGACGATTCCATCTCCGAAAGGCGGAGGGGCGATATCACACAAAGGGTCTTCTGTGAGCCAGTTGTCAACCATTATGCACATATCTTTGGCATCGACGATTCCGTCGCTGTTAAAATCGGGCGATGAAGAACTCAGTCCAGTGTCGTATTCTTCCACCGTTGAAGTACCCGTCCAAGGCCACCATATCTGGGTTCCTCCTATGGCGTAGATATTCCCGTTCACTACACTTGTGGAAAACATGTGCCTGTGCGTGGGCATATCAAGTTTCATTGTCCAGGTGTTTGTAGTCGGGTTGTACTCCTCTGCAGTTGAAAAAACTGGTCCGCCATAATTTGCACCTCCAATAGCATATATCTTACCGTTCACCACACTGCTTGAAGACCACGCCCTTGCCGTTGGCATATTAGTCTTCCTTGTCCAGATATCCATCGCAGGGTCATACTCGTCAACTGTAGGAAGCGATGCTCCTTCAAGATTACCTGCTATTCCACCGATGACATAGATTTTACCGTCCACAACGCAGGCCGTAGCCGAGGACCTTGCTGTTGGCATATCAGCCTTCCTCGTCCACCTATCGGTTGCCGGATCGTATACTTCCAGGGCCGGAGGATTCCATGTAGCGCCAGGGACTCCCGCCGTGACACCTCCAAAGACATAAATCTTCCCATCCACTGTACAGGCACACAGATAGGTCCTTTTTGTTGGCATATCGGTCTTTCTCATCCATGTATCCGTCGCCGGATCATATTCTTCAACGGTTGAGAGCGATGCTTGCGCTCTCGGTTCACCGCCAATAATATAAATCCTGCCATTGACCACACTGGCAGCATGTCCACTCCTTGCAGTAGGCATATCGGCTTTTCGTGTCCAGATATCTTTCGCAGGATCATATTCTTCCACAATCGATAGATAGGATCCATACGGAGATTGCCCACCCCCGATGGCATATATCTTGCCGTCCACTACACTGGTGGTAAGACCGAACCTTGCTGTTGGCATATCAGCCTTTCTCGTCCATGTTTCCGCAACTGCTGGACTTACATAGGTGACAACCAATATCACAGCCACGACCATAACTTTGTTGATATTTATCTTCTTCATTTTTGACTTCCCTTCTGGCTTGCGGTAGAATTATCTTATCCTGTCTCCAGGCGGGCAAACCGTCTGCTTGGAGCAGGTCCGGGCTGGTGAGGATGACGGCCTAGTCAAGCAACTCGCCAGCCCCTACAATTTAACATTTTAGGTCAGTTTGTATTGTTCTTCTTATCGTTAACGGGTCCTAAGTAGCGGTCCAGCCAGCCGAGGATATCCTCTCGAACCTGCTTACCAAACAACGCGCTCAGGCCATGTCCACCCGGATACAATTTACGCTGCTTGTGTTCATCGTTAGTGCCTAAAAGCTTGTACATCGGTTCCTGGGAAGCTTCATAAGGGAAGAGAGAGTCCTCATTGCCGTTGACCATCAAGACCGGCGTCCTGACTCTGGGCGCGTGATTGATCGGATCAATAGCGGGTGGCAGCATGTACCCGGTAGGAAATCCTCCCGAGACCAGGACCGCCGCCTTAAAGCGGTCTTCGACTGCCAGTGACATAGGGGCGAACAATCCTCCTGAACTCACTCCATAGTACGCGATTCGTCCTTTGTCAATATCCGTCCGAGTCTCCAGGTAATCAACCGATCTCCGCAGGTCCTTTGACATTTGGATGACCCAGTCTCTAAAGATTACTGGTGTCCCGCGGATATCGGGCATCTTTGCATGTCGGCGTTCGTACGTTCCTTTGAGGACCGGAAACAGTAATGCTCGGCCACTGGTGATGATAAGTTCTGTGGAATCTCTCTGTGGCAAGCCCTTGAACGCGTGGGTCAGCGGGGCAGTGCCATCCGGCCAATAGACGACCGCCTGATACGGCGGCTTAACTGCTTTGGGTACAAACAGGTAAACAATCACTCGTTCATCGCCGTAGGCCGCATCGAATGTGATCTTCTCTCTACGCCAATAGGGCGAACTGTCATTGATATTTTCAACAACAGGATTCAACGGCGTTCGATCGTATTCGAATTGCCGCTTGATGATTTGGAACTCTTCGTCAGAACATGGCACCTCGGTTGAATAATCCCTCAGGCGACGTGGCTCCAGGGAACCAAAGAGCTCGGTCGCTACCGAGTCCTCTCCTTCCGGATACTGCACACATCGAAAGCCATTGACGGCAGATCGGTCCCACGGAGGCCGGGAATCTCTGTCGGTGAACAGGTAGGTTGGCTCGCCCCAGCCTCCACCGAGAATGTAGCGCTGGCTGTCTGAATCATCGGTGGCATTGAAGCACCATTCCTTCACGTTGCCCGCCATATCGTATAGTCCCGTATGGCCCATGCCCCGGTGATTTCCGACGGGAGCGGTTCCTCCGACTTCGAAATTGCTGAACGGGACAATCACAAAGGCCTGTCGCAGGCAGGCGGCCTGCTGCCAATGATGAACCGTGGGTAGGCTACAACCGGCAAATCGAGCATAGGCCATTGCCTCGAACCAACTGACGCCGGAAACCGGGTATTTGGCCTGTCCTTCGCGATACGTCCCGTTTTCCCATGTTGCTGGGCCCGGAAGACCTGTTTTATCGATGAACTCACTCGTTGCCAGTTCCCATGAGATATTTCGGCCTTCCTTCAGGAATTGCGATTGACTCCAGTAATCACGATTAGTGTAACCTTCTTGATCAACAAACTGCTTAAATTGCTCATTTGTGACTTCATATTTATCAATCAAATAAGCCGGAGCCTCTACGGTTGTGCTATCAGCGTAAGCGTCTGTAAGAATATCAACAGTCCAGGCATCTATCCACACCATCTCGCCCGCCCGATCTTCCTCTTGCAGGCGGACATCGAAGGAATTCTCAGTAACACACTCGTATGTGTCGAAGCCTTTTTTCTCTATCTTCCATCGATAAACACCTTGCGGGATAGTGATATTCTTAAGTGGAGATTGCCCCAAATATTCCCACGGAGCATCACTGGCGGAATATTCTCGATAAAAGACGTTCGCTCCGGCAGGAGTTGTAGTAATCAAGTAGTCCTTGCAGATTAGTGGCCACAGCTCGTTTAGTGCCGGATCATCAGGAATTAACTGTTTAGCTCTTTTAGCCAGAGAAAATGCATCACGATAGTTTTTCTGCTCAATCAGCTTGATAATCTCAGGCATCGCCTCTCCCCTGGCCCACTGGATTTGTCGAGCATTTAGGCTTCGCAGGTACATAAATGCAGTAATGATAAGACCAGCTACAAGCACTGTTATCACTGCGGCAGCGGTTATCTGCGATTTGTGTCTTTTCCAGAATTTCTGTGCCCTATACACGAGGCTTGGTGAACCGGCAAGAATTGGTTCGTTTCGTAAATGACGCTCGATATCTCCGGCCAGCTCGTGTACGGTCTCGTATCGTCGCGTTCGGTCCTTTTCAAGGCATTTCATTACGATCCAGTCCAGGTCACCCTTAACCAATTTGTGAAGTGTTTCGGGAGTTGCCTGCCGTTGGTGGGCTACATCGGTCAATGTTTGACCTGACTTGCTGAGCCTGGTTGATGGTTTCAATGGATCGGTCTCACATATAATTCGCTGGATCTCTGTGTACCCGGCTTTATGGAGTTTTTCTGCATCGAAAGGTGTAACTCCTGTCAACAATTCGTAGAGCAGTACACCGAGTGAGTATATGTCGGTGCGAGTATCGACATCCAGCCCGCTCATCTGTGCCTGCTCCGGGCTCATGTATGCCGGTGTGCCGATAAAATGGGCATACCGCGTAAAAACTGTTTTCTCTGTTAAACGCTGATTGGTTGCCTTGGCAATGCCAAAATCTATCACTTTCGGAACAGGTTTGTCATCATGCATTGTTATAAGGACGTTCGAAGGCTTAATATCGCGATGAATAATTCCCTTTTGATGTGCGTGTTGAATGGCTCGGCAAATCTGAACTAATAGCTCAAGACGCCGATGTGTACTTAATTTATTTTGATCACAATATGTAGTAATTAAAACACCGTGGACAAGTTCCATTACGAAATACGGCCGGCCTGTTTCTGTCGCTCCGGCATCGAGGACCTTAGCTATATTAGGGTGATCCATCATAGCCAAAGCTTGGCGTTCTGCTTCGAAACGAGCAATCACCTGCCTGGTGTCCATGCCCAGTTTTATGATTTTCAATGCGACTTTCCGCCGGATCGGCTCGGTCTGCTCGGCCATATAAACCACGGCCATGCCGCCTTCGCCGATCTTTTCCAGCAATTTGTATCGGCCAATTATCGTGCCGGGACCTTCGGATATGGGAGATTCATCCAGCGTAACATTAGCAACAACGGGCAGATTCTCAAGGAGACTGCCCGATCTGTCATGGGCTTCGAGGAGCGATTCGAGATCTTTTCTCAATGCCGAGTCTGATCCGCACACCTGGTCAAGATATTGAGAACGTTCTTTATTGGTCTTCTTTTTATAGACTTCGAAGAAGAGCTCTCTGATTCGCTGTCTGCTGTTGTCCGTTACATTTTCCGGCATTTGTAATTCTCCACCTTAAAGTGCGACAAACACAATAAAACAGGGCAGAAAAAAATGGAAAAAATCTCAATCAGCCGGAATTAAGCTGGATTTTCCCGGCTGTCTTGAGTGATTTTTCTGGTCAGCCAGGAGCGGGCGTAAGCCCAGTGGTCTATTACAGAACGCCGGGAAATGCCCTGAATTTCTGCGACCTGGTCGATTGTCAGCCCTGCAAAGTAGCGAAGTTTGACAAGCTCGGCGACGGAAGGCTCCTCCAAAGAAAGTTTATCCAGAGCTTCATTTACTGCAAGCAGATCATCCGGCTGCTGCTCTGTGCCGAGTTCCGCCTCTTTAAGCTCGATTCTCTGCCGGTTTCCGCCTCGCTTGAGCCGTTTTTTGCTCCTGGCGTTCTCGACGAGAATCCGCCGCATTGCCTCAGCGGCGGCCCGGAAAAAATGGCCCCGGCTGTTCCAATTCTGCCCCTTTTGCTCGACCAGCCTGATATATACATCGTGAACCAGAGCCGTGGCCTGTAGTGTCTGGCCGGGCGGTTCATTGGCGAGCTTTTGGGCCGCAAGAAGACGCAACTCTTCATACACCAGCGGAATCAATTCTTCTGTGGCTCGGGGATCGCCCTTCTCAATAGCATTCAAGATTCGCGTAACATCGGTCATAATCGTTCTATTGCCCGGACTACTAATTCAAGTCGCTATATTTTACTGATAAGTCAGATATGCTTCAAATATTACCCTTTATACCGAGAATCAATAATATAATGCTATTTTATGAAGATTTTTTTGGAATTTTGTTAATAAAAATCAAATTCGAGCGTCTATATAGATGAAATAACAAGATTTTGACAATTACTGAGATTATCGGCGAAAGAGCCAGGCTATGGATGCTCAAGAATTAAATATAATCGGAAACAGGGCGAAAAGCGAAACAGAGGCTTTTATCAATCGTCACCTTAACGACAGAGCAAAAGGATGGCCAATAACCTGTCTTAGCGGGCCCGATTACACTGACCACTGCAGGGACGGACATTTAGAAGAACGTAAAATATCAGGAATATTTCTGACACAATAAATAATTACGGCCGGGCCAATATAACTCAGCAGTTCATCCATGCTCGCTCACTGTGCAGGTTTATCCTGGTATGCAGCAGTGACAATAAAAGAAGTCTATTGCGTTCAGGCTATGGGATGCCCG
>Ga0207752_1001084_pt1 | contig 12651 bp, 12 predicted proteins | sample Pon2CUnioCityCA_6_FD_187272 | JGI IMG/M metagenome (GOLD analysis project Ga0207752, IMG submission 187272) | Marine sediment microbial community from Union City, CA, USA - Pond 2C Sediment 2 (SPAdes) | ecosystem: Environmental > Aquatic > Marine > Intertidal zone > Salt pond sediment ... | reverse complement strand
TTACGAGAAAGTATACGCAGAAATCTTTCGCCGGGAAGCCCAAAGGGAAAAAGAAGCCGAAAATTAAAAAAGATTACTCAGCCGAAAGGATATTGTTGCATTGTTAATACTATTATTAGTGAGGCAGGTCACAGAACGCATGAATCCAAATCAAAAAGCCTGTTAGCCCAAACATTGCAAACGACATCAGCAGCAATATAATTCCTGCCCACATATTTCTGGTGACAAAGATGAGATATGAGGCCGTCAATGGCAATACGATGCTTCCAATCCATATAAGGCATGTGCCTAAACTCGAATGCCAAAATATGACGATTTGGTCTGGCACATACTTAGCTGTATATACGGCAGTATATAAACTGCTGTTATTAAACGGGGGATAATTATATCTTTGCAACTTATCTATCCCTGCATAGCCCATATATACTGCAAGGATATTAAGGAAAAAGAGAAACATAACGACTATCTTACCTTTGGTTCCCATTGTTTACAGTTTTTCCATTAACAGACTATTGTTTATATGGTTTCCCAACAACGCTTAAGGCAATACTATCTAAAACGCATTGGTTTGTCACAAATTAATTTTAGGAAGCACGGAATATACGCAGCATAAGTTTCGTTATATATATTATAACTTGACCGATGCTCGATCTTCGTCTAATTTTATTTTTGGAATTTGAAAGGATGTGTTATGTTTACCGGGCAAAGGAAGCTAATCAAACGATATGAAAATAATCCTATCCTGATAAAGGACGATATTCCATACCCCGTTCAGACTGTTCATAATGCCGGCGTGACAAAATTTGACGGCAGATACATCATGCTGTTTCGCTCACACCTTGATACAGGCAGATCCATTGTAGGCCTTGCTGAAAGCGAAGACGGCTTTAATTTTACGGCCCGCTCCGAGCCGTTTATGGTGCCGAGTAAAGAATCTGTCTTTGCAGAATATGAAGCCTTTGGCGTTGAGGACCCGCGCATTACTTATCTGGAAGGGCTTTATTATATTACATACAGCGCGTATTCACAGCACGGCGTACGCATCGGTTTGGCTAAAACGTCGGATTTCGAATCTATCGAGCGGGTGGCTCTAATAACTCAAGCGGACTATCGAAACACTGTGCTCTTTCCGGATAAAATCGCCGGCCGGTACGTCAAGCTGGACAGGCCGCATAGCGACATCAGCCCCTGGTCTATATGGATAAGCTACTCGCCCGACCTGCGCCACTGGGGCGATTCAAAGCTGGTAATGAAACCCGTGGCTTACCATTGGGACGAGATGAAGATCGGCCCCGGCGCTCCGCCGATTCGTACAGAAAAAGGCTGGCTGAGTATCTACCACGGCGTCTTTCCAACAATGGCCGGCCATGTCTATCGTCTGGGCGTCGCTTTGCACAAACTCGATGACCCGGCAGAAATTCTCGGCATTAGTGACCGCTGGATTCTCCAGCCTGAGGACCCGTGGGAAGTAACCGGTTACGTGCCCAATGTTGTCTTCACGTGCGGTGCTGTACCAGAAGAGGATGGCACTTTGAAGTTATACTGGGGCGGTGCAGATAAGGTAATGTGTGCCGGTACAGCAATAATTGATGAACTCATTGATCTTTGCCTGACGGATTCCAGGCCCCCAAAATAAAAATGTTCCCGGCGGTTATTAAAGCGCTCGGCCGTACTTTCCGTTGCCGGGCTGGAGGTTCAGCAGCTCTCTGAGCCTGCCTGGTGACATAATCTTGCGCTCGCTTGCCTCGGCAAGTCTGTGGATGCGTTGTAACAGGTCGGAATTTGTTGCTAATCTGGTTCGTGCTTTATCGAACCATATATTATCTTCCAGGCCGATTCTTACTCCTCCGCCGGAGACAATAGCCAACGAATTCATCATCAACTGGTAATTTCCGATTCCCGCCAAAGACCAATAAGAATTCTCCGGCAAATCACGAACCATGATCCCGACGTGCAGCAAATCCGCCTGCGCGCAGGCTATATTGCCGAGAAGAAGATTGAAGTAATGAGGAGGCTCCAAAATACCTTTGCGCTGCAAATATTTTGCGTAGTTGATCATTCCGGCGTCGAACGCTTCCAGCTCGGCAAGAATCCCGCGGGATTTCATTTCATTTGCCAGCATCCGAATCATATCCGGAGAATTGACGCTGGCCACGCGGTTGAAATTGAGCGAGCTGAGCGTCAGGCTGCCCATGTCAGGTTTTAAGTCGCCCTCAAGCTGCAAAGCATCGGACCGTTTCTCAAATTCATTAATCTCACGCCCGCTCAACGAGACGCAGATTATCAGGTCTTTGGAAACCGATCTTATGCCGGCAATGATTTCGCCGTAAACTTCCGCTTTATAAGTGGACTTGCCGGTGGACGCATCGCGCGCATGCAAGTGAACCATAGTGATTCCAATATCAACGGCTCGACGGACGTCTTCTATGATTTCATTAGGCGTGATCGGAACATGGGTTGTCATTTCCTTCGTAGGTATCATTCCAGTCGGTGTGAAATTTATTATCAAATCCATAGAGCTTGTCTCCGGTTCTTTTTATTTTATTGTGCGGCTATGGGATTATTTAATTTCTTTCACTAATCTTGCCGGCACACCGGCCACAAAATAACTATCGGGGACATCACGGTTAACTATTGCACCTGCCGCTACGACGGCATTCCTGCCTATTGTGATGCCGTGTACTATTACTGCTCCGGCCTTGATTCCTGCGCCTTCTTTGACCAGAACGTCTTTAATGCCGCAGGTATGGGCAAGTCGCTCTTCAAGGAATGGGTTGTGATTATATCTGTTGTGTGTCATAATAATCACGCCCGGAGCCAAACTTACCCCTTTCTCCAACGTAATACGGCCGCTTAAATCCAGAAAATTATTGCCATTCAACAAACAGCCGTCACTAATTGTCAGGTTAGCATATCCTTCTCTGGCATCGTGCAGAATAATTGGTGAATGAATAAAAACTTTTTCTTTACTAACCTTGGCGCCGAAAGCTCTCAGAATAGCCGCATTAACCGGCCATCCAAACTGAAGTATCCGGGGAGGGCCGATAACTTTGAACACCAGTATAAGCGTGTTTTTCAGCAAAAAAATTAACGTTTTTTGTAAAAGCTTCCGTAACATTTCAATCTCTTGCTTCCGCAATTTTGGATATAGTTGTGTTAAATAATCGACATTTATAAGCGGCGAGTTAAGAATAATAAACATGAGAACTAACTTCTAAACATATAGCGATAATAGTTATATGCGCGTTGATTTGCTGGTTTTACTCAAATTTGTGCTGATAATATCCGGATTGACATAATGCTGCTGGACTCCGGCAAAGTGTTACAAGCTTTGCAATTATCGAACTCTGAAGTAAGATTTTGCGGCCATGAGCAGGGTAATTCTATCGTATTTATCCTTCGGCAGGGCTTTCCTTAAGATTTTGCGAATTTCGCTCATGGGAGTCCGCTGAGTTGTATGGGTGATAACGATGTGCTCGTTATTCAAATCTTGCATGAGCGTTACAAATTCATCGATGTGCATGTGCCTGCCGGCTTTTGCCCTGGTGGTGTGCTCGCCCTCATAGAAGGTGCACTCGGCGATTAAAATTTTGCTGTCGACGATGTACTTCAATTGCGAAAAATCTACATACTGTGTATCACCGAGATAGGTGACGATAGGGAATTCCAGCGGGTAATCGATTTCAACGCCCTGTTTTTTCAGCTCTACGATTTGCGGTCCGGTCAGACCTAAATACTCGGATTTGAGTTTTTTCCGCTTCTCTATTACGGTAAAACCGACCGAGCCTTTGCTGTGTTTTGTCGGGAACGCACGGGCAATCAAATTGGGCTTGACCTTATATTCGTCGCCCGGTTTGACTCCGACGAGTTTGGCCGGGATTTTGTTGCCGTCCAGCTTTGACCATAAATTGATGATTTGCCTTATTATCGGCAGTAAATTGTCGGGAGCTATAATCGTTCCGGCCGAAATGCCGCAGAAATTCCGCTGGGACAGATAATATGCGAGTCCAGCCGAGTGGTCCATGTGCCCGTGTGTGAGCAGGACGTTATTGATAGGGATAATCTGGTCGGGCGCTTTGCCCACGTCGAAACAGACGTCGAGCTGCGGCATGGCGACAACGGTCTCTTCGCCGGCGACCGAGTAGCCGATAATATCCATCTCATCTATTTTTATATGTGCTAAGTTATGACTCGGCATTGATATTGACTATTTACTATTTGCAATTTACTATTGATTGATAATTGGCCGTAAAACCGAATATTTCAAGCAATAGTAAATTAAAGACCTCGAATAGTCAATTGAATATGCATACTAACCATATCGAGCGAAAGAGCGTCTCCGGCGGTAAATGCCGGTTGAGATCTCTTTTTTTGATAATCGGCGCTCTTGTTTTAACGGCAATAGTGTTTTTTGCCGTGACGGCCTTATGGCTCGTTCCCGGCTTAGTAAAACGAGAGGTGAAAAGAAATTTGTCTAAATTGAGCGAAGGGTCTGTAAGCATAGAGCAAGTCCGTACGAGCTATACAGGGCAAGTTGTTGTCAAAAGAGTTCAATTTTCAGACAAGGCAAAGCGGCGCTGGCTTTCCGCTGAGAAAATGACGATCAACTTGGCGCGCTGGCCGGGTCTTCATCCGGTAATAGAGAGTCTTCAAATCGATGGTCTGGATTTGCGATTATCGACAGAGAACGGCAAATTATTAATGCCGACGGTCAATTGGCCGGAACCGTCCGATGACGGCGAGCAAAAGTCTGAATTTAACGGACTAACGATTAACCAGGCGACTATAACCATCCTCGATGCTGACGGTGTAGGAATCGTTTACGAGGACATTGCTTTATCGGTTTTCAGGACAGGCAACAGCGACTATGAATTCGCGCTAAACAGGATTTCCGGCGATGATTCGCAGGTATTTATTGCCGGAGGCGATCTCGATATGCAGAGCGCTGAGTTTGATCTTTCGTTGCAAATAAAACATCGGCTCACTAAGACGGAGACGGCTGTAGTTTGTACTGCTTTGAACGTACCGGAAGCATCAGCCGAGGGCCGGCTTATCGCGAATTTGACGGTGGGCGGTTACTTAAAAAAACCTTTAGGATTTCAATACAGCGGCAATATCGAATTGCATGATTGCATTGTTTTTCTACAGCAACAGATGCTGGCGGAGAATCTGGCGCTTTCGGCCCGGCTTGACGGTCAAAGGCTCGATGTTAGCGAACTGACTGCTACTGTCTGTGACGGGCCGGTTACAGGAAAATTCTATGCGGAAATCGAGGACGAGCGGTTAATTAAATATCAAGGCCGGGTGCAGGCGTCAGATGTAAATTACCCGGAACTAACGTCTGTGCTGACGGCGGATACTAAAAGAGCGGCCAGAGGCAGCTTGAGCGGAAACTATAACTTTTCCGGTCGGCAAAATGATCCGAACGGACTCCAGGGCGAAGGTTTGGTCTTTATGAATGATATAGACGTCAGCGTTTTGCCGGTAATTCCGGCGATTTTCGAGTTTCTCGGTTTGTCCCGGATCGAGCCGCTCAAAATGTCGGATACGGAAGCTAAATTTCGTAATAACGGCCCCCTAGTTACCATTGAAAGCGGGCATATTTCCAATCCTTTTGCAGCTATAGAAATCGAGCCAGGCGGGACCGTCAACCTTCAGACGGAGCAGGTCGAGGGTTACGTCATTGCTGCTCCTCTAAGAAAGATTACAGGATTGATTGAGCGGCTGCCTGTCATTGACATTTTTGCCAATCTCAAAGACAAGCTTATCCGCCTTCGTGTCAAAGGAAATTGGTCCGATCCGCCGAGCAAGCTGATAAGCAAAACGCCGATAGAGGATATAAGAGACAGCACTATCGGCTTCTTACAAGATGTGGCAAGGACCGGCGGGCAATTCGGTAAAGGAATGCTCGATATGCTCGGCGACCTGTTGAAGATTAACAAGAACAAGGACGAATAGATTAAAGAAAAATTGAATTCGGTCATATTTTTGGAATGAAAAATTATGAGAACATTTACTTCGTTTTTTACCTGTTTGATTATTTCGGTTTCAGCCGGTTTTGTATTTGCACAAGAAGTTCAAAGCTCAGAAGTTATCCCCCAACTGGACCGGGAAAAATTGCCCGGCAGGCAGGTCAGGGTCGCGGCAATTTGTATCGGATTCGGTGGTGAGCACGATGTCAAACTGAAAATGGCGATGGAGCATCTGCATACGGCAGGAAAGAACGGCGTGGATATCGCCTGTCTGCCCGAAGAATTCGCCGGCACGGAGGCAGAGCCAGTTGACGGGCCAACCACCAAAGCCGTAGCGAAACTGGCTAAACAGTACAATATGTACGTCATCTGCCCGATACGAGAGCAGGCAGGAGATGAGCAGTACAACACGGCGGTTCTGATCGACCGCAAAGGCAAAATAGCCGGTTACTATCGAAAGATTTTTGTGTTCTGGGGCGAGGGTTTGCACGTAAGCACAGAAGGCGTGAAGGCTTTCGATACGGATTTCGGCAGGATAAGCATTCTGACGTGCTTCGATTTGAACTTCCCGGAGTTGTGGCGTCAATGCGATGATTTGGACGTTGATATGGTTTTCTGGCCGAGTGCATACGGCGGAGGTTCGCCGTTGAATGCTTATGCAATACTTTATCATTACTATATTGTCCCGGTAGGGGCCGGCAATATAATCGACATAACAGGAAAGACGTTTGAGAAGATAGAAAAGCCCCGCCCGAAACAGTTCATCGCGACGCTCGATTTGGACAGGGCGTTTGTCCACCACGACTTTAACACTCAAAAGGTCGAGAAAATGCTTGCCGAGCACAAGAACGAGATAGAAGTTGAGCGGAATTTGAGCGATGAGGATTTGGCGCCGTGGTGGCTGTTCAAGGTGATCAAGCCGGGTGTTAAAGTGCGGGAGCTGCTGAAGCAATACGGGATTGAGACACTTCGGGATTATCAGCATCGCAGCAGAGAGCAGATTAACGAGGCCCGTAAAAAAGGCGAAAGAATTTAACGCAATTGAGGACTTTGTTAATGCCTGACAAACGCAGTCACAGAGGGCCGCATCCGGCGGACGAAAAGCTGTTCGCTCCCGAGGTGATTCCGGATTTGCGCTTGGCACTGGCCGATTATTCGCTGCTGCTGACGAAAGGCTATGCTGAGAAAAGTGCGCTGAAACTGGTCGGCGACAAGTTCTCACTCACGCAGCGGCAAAGACTGGCGGTGATGCGCAGCGCCTGCTCCGACCAGCATTTTGCCTCTCGAAACCGGCGCCAGATCGAAATAAAGGACATTGCAGGCCAATCTCTTGCAATCGACGGTTACAATGTGCTGATAACCATCGAAGCTGCAATGAGCGGCGGCGTGATTTTCAAAGGCCGGGATGGCTGCTTCCGCGACCTGGCAAGCATCCACGGAACTTATCGAAAAGTCACAGAGACTATTCCTGCGATACGAATGATCGGAGAGTTCATGCAGGAACTCGATTCGGGCAAAGTACTTTGGTTACTGGACAGCCCGGTCTCCAACAGCGGCCGGCTTAAAACGCTTATTGGTGAATTGGCAGAGCGGAACAACTGGAATTGGGAAATTGAATTACTGCTGAGTCCGGATGCTGAGCTAATAAAAACCGACCTAATTATAGCCAGCAGTGACAGTGTAATCCTGGACGGCTGCCGGCGATGGGTCAACCTTGCAACGGAAATCGTCGAACAGAGATTACCCACGGCGTGGATGATCGACCTGGTCCCTGAGGATAAGAAGTGAGAAATATTACAAACTCACAGGACGTAACTGCTATGATAAAGAATTATATGTTACTCATTGTACTTATGGTTTTTGCTCCAGCCTTTGCGGCTGATGAGAATGGTTCATTAGAAAGTACGGATTTATCCATCATCAAGCGCATCGCGGCAAGAGACTTTCCTTCGGTCTTCCAGGCATGGAGTCCGGCGGACAATTTGTCAAACAAGGGTCGCTGGGCGACTATGGCGCTGCACGATCTTGTCTGGCACGGGCCGGTGAGATTCGGCCTGGTCTGGGATACTGAGCCGCGAGGACTCGCCGAGGCGTTCACTCCTGAGAGTATCGAAGCCGGCAGGAAAATCCGCAGGAAGCTTCTCGAACTGAATCCGAACATTATCTTAATCGCCGAAATCCGGTACCGTGATGCTCATCCGAGCTTTTTACCGGAAAAACATCGCTGGTGGAAGCGCAACAAGGACGGCAGCATTGTAAAAGGCTGGGATGAGGGCGGATTCATCTGTCTGGATTTTTCTAACCATGAGTTCCGCGACCACGTTGCAAAACGTGCCGGGGCGGCAGTAAAATCAGGTGTTTTTGATGGTGTCTTGCTCGATTGGTGGCGTGACGATAAAGATCGCCTTGCGTTGGTAGAGACAGTTCGAAAGGCTATCGGAGATAAGTACCTGATTATAACAAATACCAACGACCGTACGGCTCCGCAGTCAGCTCCGTACATAAACGGCTATTTCATGGAGTGTACCAGAAGCAAAACCGCCGCCGACTGGAAGAGGATTGCAGCTACTCTCAAATGGGCTGAAAAAAATCTGCGACCCCCGCTTGTCAACTGCGTAGAGACCTGGTACCACGACTCACGCGAGGACCTGCACTTAATGCGAGCGACAACAACGCTGGCTCTGACGCATTCCGACGGCTATTGTTTGTTCTCCGATCCGAATCCGCTGCCGAGCGGCGATCATCGCCACAACTGGTACCCGTTCTGGGATAAGAGCCTCGGCAAGCCTGTCGGCGAAGGTACAAATAGAGACAACGGTACGGTTGTCCGCAAATTCGAGAACGGTTCGGTTGTTTACAATCCTATGGGCAACAAAACTGTGAACGTTGTTTTCAGCAAAGCCCGAAGAAGTACAGCAACAGGCACTTCGTCAAAACGACATATACTCGCCTGTCCCGATGGTGATATCTATCTTACAATTGAACCGTAACTACTCGGTCCTTAGAATAAGTTGGATTTACTTATTCAGACGCCAGGTCGTCTGCCAAAGCACTTCGAAGCCTTTGTCGGTGAACGTCACCGGCAGCCAAAGATAACGTGAGTCTGGCAGGTTATTCTGATTCCAGCGGTCTGCCATGAAGATGAACGTGCCGGGCTTATCCGCCACCGGCAGAATATAAGTACTCTGCCCACGGAACGTGAGATCCGCCTCCGGGCCTCGGCAGGGATTGCCCAGCTCCTTCCACGGACCCCAAATGGATTCGGCCACCGCCGACCGCGCCTCATTCGGCGCCCAGCCCGTGCAGCCCGATGCCACCAGGTAATATCGCCCCTGGTGCTTGAACACTGCCGGGGCCTCCACGGACCTTCCCTCGAACACCCGCACAAAGCGCCCGGCCGGCTTGAGGTAATCGGCCGTCAGCAGGGAAATGTGCAGCGTGGCGTTGTTCTCCGATGCGTGAAACAAGTACGCCTTTCCATCTTCATCCATGAACACCGTCATGTCGCGGCTCATCGAGCCGTCCGGACGAAAGCTGCCGATGTATTGAAACGGGCCCGTGGGTGAGTTGCTGGTTGCGACTCCGGCGTGCGACAGTGCATAATCCTGCGAATCCACGTGAATCCACATGACAAATTGTTTTGTGGTTCGGTTGTACAATACCTTGGGCCGCTCCAATACCTTGCTTGTGTTCAGCTCATGATTTGGATCATCCTTTACCGCCGGCAGCACGTTTCCCTCGTACTTCCAGTTGTACAAGTCCTGGGACGAATAGCACGAGATACCCGTTACATCCACTCGCGTTCCATTCCAACTGCGGTTGGCTTCCGGCATCCAGGTCTTGCCTTTCTTTATCTCTCCGTACCAATAATACACCTTATCGTGATACAGGATTCCACCGCCGTGTGCATTGATGGGCTCTCCACTGGTGTCGGTCCAGATTTCTCCCGGTTTAAACTGCGTGTGGTCGGCCGTCGCCGCATATGCCGAAAAGCTCATAGCATACCAGGCCATTAAGACTAATATCGTTCTGCCGGCATAACATTGTTGATTTTTTGTTGTTTTCATATTGCTATCCTATTTTTTTATGGAAGATTAATCAATGAGCTTATGAATCGTTTTAAGGTCGATTTTTTCAAGCGAATCACATACCAGGTCAGCCACGCCGCGGCGGATCGGATTTAATTGTCCGCTTTTTTAAGCTCTTTGGCATCTATCAAATCTTGAGGCCTGCCGCTTGTTTCTTTAGCTTTTATCAAATCCGCTTTTCTAAAAGACTCAACAGTACTTTGAAGTTGGGCTTGTCAGCATGTCCTTGTCAGAACTCGATGTCGAACCGGCCTTCGTTATCGCCGATCCGTCCGTGTCATTCTTTAATTTCTCGCATAAGACAGCATATAAAGCTTTTTCTTATTCATTATAATAAAAAATCATAAGACTGCACATCAGGTAAGTCAATAAGAGCAGATGTCTTATAGCTGAAGTTTATCCATGCCTAATACCCTTGCTTGACCGCTCTTTGTCAGCCAGCGACGCGGGTTAGTTTGTAGATTCGTCCCAGTTTTGAAGCTGTTTTTAGGTCGCCCCGTTTTAAGGCCTCTCGAACATCGTCGAGCTTATAAGCATCCTGCAAAGAAAGATAGGGAGACCATCCTTCGTCGTTGTAGATCAATTCGACATCAACCTGCGCCACATAGTCCCCCTCATGGACAATCTTTGTGTAGTGTCTGGTACTCATTTTTTTCTCCTTAGGAAATCCGGCTCCCACCGTTGTGGGTCCGGCCTATATGCGGTGACGAGAACTGCCGGAGAGGACTTGCCTTTCGGGATACCCCAGACGACATGTATCGGTTTTCCTGTTCGATCTTTCTGAAGGACAAGAACGCAGGGCCCTTTTGGGTAATCGGGATAATCCTCAACTAAGACAGCATCAGTGATGGACCCAAGCACGTCTCTTACGTAGAGGCTGTCTGCCCCGATCTCATCGTAGCCGTGGTCTGATATCTTGACTTTGTCCTGTTGAATGAGGCGGAGTATCTGGTGGAGCATCTCACTCATAGTGTAACTACTCCAGATTCCCTATGATTGTATGTTTTGAGCAATTTCAGCATCCGATTCTCTTTCACTACAGAAGAAATCATAGCATAGCATCAGCAGAAAGTCAATAGGATCTGCAATAAAATGAATATGACAAGCTCTAAGCAACATGGCACACTCGCTCTGGTAGGTTAGCTAATGAGCCTTTGAATAGCCTCGATGCTGAATTGCTCCATTGAATCGCAGACCAAATCAGCTTCTCGCAGCTTGGCGGCTGTAGTAGAATTTGTGACGGCGATACATTTGGTTCCGGCGGCTTTTGCGGCCTGCACGCCGTTGGGGGCGTCCTCTATTACGACACAATGTGCCGGGGGAATATCGATTCGTTCGGCGGCAATTAAGAAAAGCTCTGGATCGGGCTTTTTATGCTTAACATCGTTGCCGTTTACATAGACCATTTTCCGGTATGGAACTCCGACGGCGTTCAGGACGGCACGGGATTTTTCAAGCGTTCCGGAAGTAGCAATCGCCACGCGAAAGTCTTCTCTTTGCATCGCCTCACCCATCAGTTCCAATACACCGGGGAAGGCGGGCAGCGGCTCTTCACTGAGGATATTGAGGAAATATTTCTGCCGGAGTTGCGTTGCTTTTTCTACTTGCTCGTCGGTCAGCTCCAGACCGTGAACTCTGGCGGCAGCTTTGACGTATTCTTCCGCCCCTCTGCCGAGGCCCGCTTCGAAATCCTCACGCACAACACCTTCGACGCCGAACAAATCGACAAAGACCTTAATCGAAGCTCTTGCGTTGACCGCCTCGGTATCGGCAATAACCCCATCAATGTCAAATATCAGGCCGTATTGTCTGTTCGTAGTATTCATTTTTCCATTTTAATACGTTATTTTGCTTTTTGCATTCTGATTTTTGATTTTTTTTGCCGCGTTTTTACTTGGTGCGCATTTACAATAGTGATGATAGTTGAGGCATTTAAACTCCGGAGTGCAGCAGACGTGGATGAATCCAGGGGATTGGTAATTCAGGCTCGCAGCGATAGAGCAGCCTTCGTGCAGTTGTATAGGAAACATTACGATGCGATATTCCGATACTGCGCACACAGGCTGTTTGACCGGACTGTAGCCGAGGATGTTACGTCCGAAGTGTTTCTTAAAATGGTTGAGAATTTTGTTCGTGATATACGTTTCGATGACAAACCTGACTACAATCACCGTGAAAAACTCGAACAAAATCTTTTGACTGCCTTAAACAAGCAGTCTCAACATAAGCCACAAGCTTTGAGAATATGGAGAATCATAGTGCGAAGCAGAAAGACTCAATATGCTGCTGCGGGGGTATTTATTCTCGCGATAATCACAGGCATTGTTGAGCTTGGCAGGCCCATCGGGGCAAGTGCCGCATTCGCGGCCGCAATGGACAGCATAAAACAGGCAGGCACTTTTGCATGCACGGAGGTCACCGAACGTCCCAACAGGGACGGGGACAGCCGGGAGGGTGAGAAATTTCTCTTCAAGCAGACCTGGATGTTCAAAGAGCCGGACTGGGAGCGTTATGAGAGGCCGAGGTCTCCATGGGGTGCATTCGTGAACGAGGTCACCATCACGCATTACGGCAAGCGTCAGAGATTGGAG
>Ga0207752_1001083_pt1 | contig 12661 bp, 7 predicted proteins | sample Pon2CUnioCityCA_6_FD_187272 | JGI IMG/M metagenome (GOLD analysis project Ga0207752, IMG submission 187272) | Marine sediment microbial community from Union City, CA, USA - Pond 2C Sediment 2 (SPAdes) | ecosystem: Environmental > Aquatic > Marine > Intertidal zone > Salt pond sediment ... | reverse complement strand
GCAGGGAATAAGGGAACAGGTCGAAGGTTTCTGTCCCTGATTCTTTCTCATCACCCAGTTGCCTCAACTGGGCCAGGTCCAGGTGGGCGGCAATCTGAGGGGACATGGAGGAGGTTGCCCAGGTGTCCATCACGTCCGTTTCCGGGGTGAAGCTGGGGCCGCCACACGCCGGGCAGGGGTGGGGTGGGTCGCTGCCGGCCGGATCCACCGGTAGCGCTTCCTCGTCTGCCAGGATGATGGCGCCGCACCCGTCGCAATACCAGAGGGGGAAGGTCACGCCAAAGGTCCGCTGGCGGGAGATGCACCAATCCCAATTGAGATTCTCCACCCATTGGTGGTAACGGGCCTGCATGTGCCCCGGATGCCAGCGAATTCGTTCGCCTGCCTTGAGAAATTCCTCTTTATGGTCCAGAATGCGGATGAACCACTGCTCGTTAACCATATATTCTACCGGCGTATCACAGCGCTCGTGGGTGCGCACCGTCTGGGCCGTCGGTTCGCTTTCCAACAGCAGCCCTTCTTCTGCCAGGGCGGTCACAATCTGCCGGCGCGCGCTTACTACCGGCAGGCCGGCGTACTCTCCGGCCGGAGCCAGCATCTGCCCCTCGGGACCGATGGCCTCCACCAGGGGCAATTCGTGCGTGTACCACCATTCCACGTCGGTTGTGTCGCCAAAGGTGCAGCACATCACAATCCCCGTCCCTTTTTCCGGATCGGCAGCCGGATCGGCCAGCACCGGCACCTCCTGCCCGAAAAGGGGCACGGTGGCTGTGCGCCCCAGCAGATCCGCTGTACGCGGATCCCCCGGGTGGATGAAGATTGCCACACAGGCAGGCAACATCTCGGGCCGGGTCGTGGCAATGGGCAATGTTTCCCCGTTCTCCAGAGTGAAGGCCAGCGTATAGAAGACGCTTTCCCGTTCCAGGTCGTCCACCTCCGCCTGGGCGATGGCCGTGTGACAGGTGGGGCACCAGATGGTGGGCGCTTGCTTGCGGTAAGCCAGCCCCTGCCGGTACAGGTCAAGAAATGACCATTGGGAGATGCGCCGCGCCTCCCGGCCGATGGTCCGGTAGGTCTGGCGCCAATCGATGGAAAGCCCCAGTCGCTGCCATAGTGCCTTGTACGTTTTCTCCGCTTCATCGCCGACCGCCAGGCAGCGCTCGATGAACGCCTCGCGCCCGATCTCGCCGGCGCGGACTCCTTCCCACCGCTCCACCAGTCGCTCGGTAGGCAGGCCGTTGTCGTCGAACCCCATGGGGTAATAGACGTCGTACCCCATCATTCGCCAGAATCGGGCCATGAAGTCGGTGTGGCTGTAGGAGTAGGTGTGCCCCAGGTGAAGGTGGCCGGATACTGTCGGCGGTGGGGTGTCGATGCCGTACACCGGCCGGTCGCCAGCCGGCTCGAAGTGGTAGGTACCGTCCTCCAGCCATCGTTTCTGCATCTCTGGCTCCCGCGTTCTGGGATTATATCGTTTCGGTAAGCTCATTTCTGTCTCCTTAAAAACAAAAAACCCTTCATCCTCGATGAGGACGAAAGGGTCTCAGACGCTCTCGCGGTACCACCTCAATTCGCGTGGATGTTACCATCCACGCACCCTCTTGCCCCGGCCGTTGCGCGGGCAACGAGCAGGGCTGCGCTGTAACGGGCTTGCCCGTGACGGTCTACTCTCAGTGGTCGGTGGATAGTGGTCAGTTCTTCGGTCTAATCACTTATCACCGGCTTACTGATTTCTTCGCCATATCAGCCGGGCGACCTTCGGCGGCGGACTGCTGTGGAGGCTTTCAACCGGTGGCCTCATCTTCTCTGTCAGCGTGGGCGCCACCTACTCCTCCCGGCGGGTGTTGTATGTGATTGTTGTCTGCATTATAGTCATCTTTTAAGCGTCCCGTCAACCCTTTCATCTGGCAAAGTGGTGATGGGTCCCTGCCAGCCCTTCACGAGGAGAGATATGGCGACGAAGATTATCGAAGACGAACGGATTCAGCCACTGAACGACGTGGGGATAGCCGGAGCCGGCGAGTACGTCCTCTACTGGATGCAACAATCCCAGCGGGCGCAAGACAATGACGCGCTGGAGGTTGCGATCCAGCAGGCCAACGAACTGGGACAGCCCTTGTTGGTCGCCTTCGGGCTGACCGATGATTATCCCGAGGCGAATGTGCGCCATTACACCTTTATGCTGGAAGGGTTACGGGAAACCCGGCAGGCGTTGCAGCGGCGGGGCATCAAAATGGTCGTGCACCGGGGCTTGCCGTCGCAGGTCGCGCTGAACCTGGGGCAGGCCGCTTCGCTCATCGTCTGTGACCGGGGCTACCTGCGCCACCAGCGAGCCTGGCGCGAGGAAGTTGCGGCAAGCGCCGGCCGGCGGGTTTTGCAGGTGGAGGCAGATGTTGTGGTCCCGGTGGAGACCGCTTCGGACAAGGCCGAGTATGCGGCCCGCACCATCCGGCCCAAGATCCACCGCTACCTGGACCGTTTCCTGGTGTCGCGGAGAACGACGCCCCTGGAGAACCATTCCCTGGAGCTGGACGTGGACGGGGTTGACCTCGGCGACACCGGCGCGCTGCTGAGCGAGCTGGATCTGGATCGCACTGTCGCAGCGGTGAGCGCCCTCTACCCGGGGGGAACCACCGTCGCCCGGCGCCGGCTGAACCGCTTCATTGACCGCCATCTGCCCGCTTATGACGAGCATCGCAATCAACCGGAAACGGATGACGTTTCTCACATGGCGATGTACCTGCACTTTGGCCAGATTTCGCCGGTAACGGTGGCCCTGGCCATTCGTGACTCTGGCGCCCCCCAGGGCGAGGTGGACAGCTACCTGGAGGAGTTGATCGTGCGCCGCGAGCTGGCCGTTAACTTTGTCTATTACACCGGCGATTACGAACAGTACGGCATGCTGCCGGAATGGGCGCGCAAGACGCTGAGCGAACACCGTGATGACGAGCGCCCTCATCGCTATTCCCGGCCGGAATTAGAGGCGGGTGAGACGCACGATCCCTACTGGAATGCGGCCATGGGCGAGATGCGCGACACCGGCTACATGCATAACTACATGCGTATGTATTGGGGCAAGAAGATTCTGGAGTGGAGCGACACGCCGGAGGAGGCCTACGAGACGGCGCTGGCTCTTAACAACAGGTATTTCCTGGACGGTCGCGATCCCAATTCTTATGCCGGTGTGGGCTGGATCTTCGGCCTTCATGACCGCGCCTGGGGGGAACGCCCTATTTTCGGCAAGATCCGCTACATGTCGGCCGGTGGATTGAAACGCAAGGGGGATCCCGAGGCATATGTGGGGAAGGTGGACCGCCTGCGAGAGCAAGTTAAATAGTACTGCAACTTGATTTTAATGATGGAACGCTGATTACGCTGATAGGACGCTGATTGCCGCTGATTAAATCTGTGTGAATCTGCGTTGATCTGCGCCATCTGTGTTCTATGCTCCCACTCTGACGCGAAATGACGCTGCAGTAATGGGCACTCTCCTTAAAACGAGAGCGGCGTCGCCAACAATCGCCCGCGCATCTGATCGGTGGCCAGCCCTCGCCGGGCCATCCCGAGAATGATCCCGCCCAGCACCGGCGGCGCCTGCAGTGGCACGAGCCGGGCGTGGGGCGCGACGGCCCGAACCGGTTCGGCCGTTAACCGGGCCAGGGCCGGGTGGTGGTCATAGATACTACCCGCCAGCACCACGTCGAAAGCCAGGGAGGCGATCTCCAGCTGGCGGATGACGCCGGCTGCCAGGTCTCCCAGACCCCGGCCGGCCCAGGCAATAATCTCCCGAGCTACCGCATCGCCTTCTTCTGCGGTCTTGAAGACCAGCGGCGCCGCGGTAGGCGTAATCTGGTAGCGGTGACGTACCAGACCGGCGAAGAGGTCCTCTGGGTCTCTTGCCTTGACCAGGGCGATAAACGCCTCGGTCAGTGCTGTTTCCGGACCTCGTTTCGTCCAGGAAAGGGCGACGGCCTGTAGAGCCCGGTTGACAATCTCCACGGCGCCACCGTATTCCCCAAAACGGCTGTGGCCGGTTACCCGGCCGATCCGTCCCTGCCGGTCCCGGCCATAGCAGTTGCAACTCGTCCCGGCGGAGATGGCAACCCCCCAGCCGGCGGCTGCGCCAATGAAAACCCCCAGCAGTGCATCGTTAACCAGCTCAAAAGGACCGCCCAGATCCAAATCTTCGACAATTGTAAGATATGGTGCCCGGTCTTCCGGCCAGTCATAACCGGCCAGGCCAAATCCTGCCGCCGAAATCTCGCTGCTGCCGATCCCAGCCTGAGTCGTCGCTTCCGCGACCAGTCCGTGCATGACCTGGCGCGCGCCTTTCCAGCCAATCGCTTCCCAACTGCCGGCTCCGGCCGTGCCTATGCCGACCACCTGGCCGCTCCCGTCGACGATGAGCGCCACGCTTTTGGTATTGCCAATGTCTACGCCGAGAAAGAACGCGGTCATTTCCACCCTTTATTGGTTACTTTGGCCAGAATTGCGGCAGGTACGGCCGGTGAACGGCGAGCAGGTCGTCCAGCACCTGTTGCACGGCGTCCGCTTTCGGGCCCAGGGGATGGGCCAGCAACGCCTTATAAGCGGCATTGCGGTCGCCGTGTACGGCTGCCTCCACCGCGAGGATTTCGTAACTCTTCACCTGGGCCAGCAAGCCGAAACAGACAGGGGGCAGGGGCTCGGCCGGCAATGGCTCAATCCCCGGCCCGACCCGCGCCGGCAACTCCAGCACCCACTCCTCCGGCCAGCCGGGGACGGCACCGTCATGGCGGACGTTGACCACGTGGACCTCGCCCAGGTTGTTGTAGTGGGCATTGAGTAGTTGGGTTGCCACGGTTGAGTAGTAGGCACCACCCCGTTTGATCAGATCCGGTGGAGGAGCTTCGTTACGGGGATCGGCATAAAAGGCTAACAGATCTCCTTCAATCGCCAGTACTTCTTCGGCCCGCGAGGGAGGCCAATCTTCCTGGGCTGCCAGCTTCCGCGTGGGGTAGTAGAAGTATTGGAGATAGTAGTTGGGAATCATGCCCAGCGTCTCCAGGGTGCGGAGATCCCATTCTGGTTCATCCTGGGCTCGCAACTGATCCAGATAAGCAGCAAATACCTGGGGCCAGAGATCTTCTCCATCCAACGCCAGACCCCGGTGCCAGGAAAGATGGTTCAGGCCCAATGTATCCAGCCGCAATCGGCGGGGGTCTATCGTCTGTTCCAGCCGTTGCTCCAGCCCTTCGAGAAGGCCCATCCCGGTGGTGATCGGCACGTTGCAGACGCCCACAGCCGGGACCTGCGGCGCGTAGCGGGCCAGAGCTTCTGTGATCAACCCGGCCGGGTTGGTAAAATTGACCAGCAAGGCCCCGGGGGCCACTTCACTCATTTCCTGTGCCAGCTCGAGGATGATGGGGATGGTGCGCAGCGCTTTGGCCATGCCGCCCACGCCCGTGGTTTCTTGCCCAATCAGGCCGTGACGCCGGCCCAGGTATTCGTCCTCGCGCCGGGCAGCCATCTGGCCTACCCGCAACTGGGTACAGACGTAAGCGGCTCCCTCGACCGCGGCGCGGCGCGCGTCTGTCAATACGACCTCAAAGTGATTTCCTTGAGCGGCGACCATCCGTTGGGCGAAAGTGCCCACAATTTCCAGCCGCTCCCGGTCGATGTCCATCAGCCACAGCTCTCGTAAGGGCAGAGAATCGGCGCGCGCCAGGAAACCGTCGATCAGTTCTGGGGTATAGGTGGAGCCGCCACCAATGACCGCTACTTTCATCGGTTGTTTGCTTCCTTGCATCTTTTCAGACCGGCCGGGTTGGCACAGGTCCGATGCCATGTTATCACAGCTACTCGATGATTGACAGCCCACCTCTGCTCCCGTAAAATCCGCAGAGAATACAGAGCAAAGAGAACAAGAACAGGGCGCGGATGAGAGCACAATCTGCAGTCCGCAATCTGTACTTAAGCACGGTGATGCAATAGCACGGCGATGCAATTCAGTAGTTTGGAGAAAGAATGAAGCCAGTCAAAAGCGACGAAGTACGCCAGGCATTCCTGGAGTTTTTTGAGGAGATGGGGCACACAGTTGTGCCCAGCAGCCCGCTGCCGGTCAAGGACAACCCGACGCTCTTTTTCACCAACGCGGGGATGAACCAGTTTGTAGACACATTCCTGGGAAAGGAGAAACGTCCTTACGACCGGGCCGTTACGGCCCAGAAATGTATGCGCATCCAGGGCAAGCACAACGACCTGGAGAATGTAGGCCCCAGCCCGCGCCACCACACCTTTTTTGAAATGCTGGGTAATTTCTCCTTTGGCGACTACTTCAAGGAAGGAGCCATTCGCTATGCCTACGACTTCTTGACCCGGGTGTGCCAGATTCCGGAAGAGAAGCTGTGGTATACCGTTCACGAGAGTGATGACGAGGCTTACCGGCTGTGGGCCGAAGAGATTGGCGTGCCCGAAGAGCGAATCGTGCGCATGGGCGACAAGACGAATTTCTGGATGATGGGCGACGTCGGTCCCTGTGGCCCCACCAGCGAGATCCACTATGATTGGGGGCCGGAAGCGTGTGACTGTGGGGAAGGGGATGCCTGCCACGTCTCTCTGGATAACGGCTGTAACCGCTGGCTGGAGATCTGGAACCTGGTTTTCATGCAATTCAACCAGGACGAAGCCGGCGTGCGTACATTTCTTCCCGATCCCGGCGTGGATACCGGCCTCGGGCTGGAGCGGATCGTCAGCGTCCAGCAGCAGGCGCCCGTTAACTATGATACGGATCTCTTCCAGCCGGCGATGAATCGGGTCCAGGAATTGCTGGGCGATACCGGTAGCGAGCGCGAAGAACACCAGACCGGTTACCGGGTCATTGCCGACCACGGCCGGGCGGCCACCTTCCTCATCGCCGACGGCGTGGACCCCGGCCCGGAGGGTGGCAGCTACGTGTTGCGTATGATTATCCGCCGTGCCGTTCGTTTCGGGCGGGAGATCGGCTTTAGCGAACCTTTCCTGGCCGAGATCGCGACGGTGTACATCGAGAAGATGGGCGACGCTTACCCTGAATTACGCAACCGGCGCGCCCACATTTTGCGTACCCTCAACTATGAGGAAGAGCGGTTTGCCCGCACGTTGGACAGTGCCCTGGCCCGGCTGGAGGAGATCCTGGCCGATCTGGAGCAAGAAGGGAAGCATGAGGTTCCCGGCGACACGGCCTTTGACCTGCACGCTACCTATGGGCTGCCCCTGGAGATCACGCGAGACGTGGCCCAGGAACAGGGGTTCAGCGTGGACGAAGACGGCTTCCGGGTGGCCCGAGCTGCCCATGCCGAAGCCAGCGGTTCCGGTGCCTTTGGCGCATACGAGACCGGTGCCGGCGTCTATGGCGATCTTCTGTCTGAATTGATCTCGTCCGGCAGCGTGCCCGACTCGGGCGTCGAGTACGATCCGTACACTGCGCCTACCATGTCCTCCAGGATCGTGGCCATCCTCAAGGAAGGAGAGCGGGTAAACCGGGCGGAAGAAGGGGAAGTGGTGGAGGTGATCACGCGTGCCACACCCTTCTATGCGGAGGCGGGTGGTGAAATCGGCGACACCGGCCGGATCGTGGTCGAGGCCACCGGCGGGGAGGTTGCAGTTAAGGATACGCAGCGGCCAATCCCTGCGCTTGCCGTCCATCACGGCACGGTCGTTCAGGGTGCTGTGGAGGTCGGGCAAGATGCGGAACTCCTGGCAGACGACCTGCGCCGCCAGGACATTCGCCGCCACCACACGGCGACCCATATTCTGCACCAGGAGTTGCGCAATCACCTTGGTCCTCACGTTTTGCAGAAAGGGTCCCTGGTGGCGCCAGACCGGCTCCGCTTCGACTTCAGCCACGGAGAAGCCCTGGATGAGGAGACCTTGCGGGAAATTGAAGCGGACATCAACCGCGTTATCTTCCGCAACCAGCCGGTGCAGGTGGCCTTTATGGGCCAGAAGGAAGCGATTGAGCGGGGGGCCATGGCCCTCTTCGGCGAGAAGTACGGCGAGGTCGTGCGGACCATCAAAATTGGCGAGCGCGAGCAGCCCTACAGCTTTGAGCTGTGTGGTGGCCTGCACGTGAGCGAGACCGGTGAGATCGGCCTTTTCCGCTTTACCCGCGAAGAGGCGGTCAGCGCCGGCACGCGCCGCGTGGAAGCGGTGGCCGGCCGCGCTGCCCACCAGTATATTGCCGAGCGACTGGATTCATTGGAGCGGATCGCAGATAAGTTGAACGCGCCCGCCGACCAGCTCGAAAGCCGGGTGGAGGCCTTGCTGGCCGACAACCGCGCCTTGCAAAAAGAAATCGAGCGCCTGCAACGCCAGGTGGCGCGCGACCAGTTTGAATCGTTGCTGGACCGGGTGGAGGAAATTGACGGTGCCAGCTTGCTCACCGCTCAGGTGGATGTGGCCGGTGCCGACGAGCTACGCGAGATGGCCGATTGGTTCCGGGACAAAGTGGAATCAGGGGTGGCGCTATTTGCTACCGTCAGCAATGGCAAGCCGCTGTTGGTAGCCACCGTCACCGAAGACTTGATTGGCCGGGGGATCAAGGCCGGCGATCTGGTGCGGGAAGTGGCTCAGATGGTAGGGGGTGGAGGAGGCGGGCGTCCCAACCTGGCGCAGGCCGGCGGTCGTGACCCGGAGAAGTTGCCGGAGGCGCTGAAGGCGGTGCCCGACCTAATTCGCCGGGCTCTGAATTAGGAGAACAATTGGCGATTGGGGGCACCCATCGCCAATCCTCACTTCCTATTCTTCTTCAAATGCCCGGGCCATCCTGGGCTGTTTCAGGGGCAGGAGCAGGTGGAATGAGCTTCCCGGCCGTTCTATATCGTCGCTACGCTGGCTCTCCACCCAGATGCGGCCGCTATGGGCTTCGATGATGCCTTTGGTAACGGCCAGGCCCAGCCCGAGCCCGCCCCCGCCAAACGCACTCTTGCTGGTTGAATGGTGTTCGATAGCTTCCAGCACGTAGAACTGGTCGAAGATACGGCGTTGCTCTTCAACCGGAATGCCAATTCCGGTATCGGTGACCACCACGTCCACCGCGTTGCCGACCGGCCGGGCCGTGATCATGATCTTTCCCCCGTCCGGCGTGTACTTGATTGCGTTTTCGACCACGTTGCTCAGCGCGGTCCGTAGCTGGCGACCGTCACCTTCGATGAGAGGCAGATGCGCTAAATCGTCTCTTGCCAGCGTCAGGTTGCGTGCCGCCAGCGCTTCCCGGTGCAGCGCGGCGACGTTCGCGACCAGATCGTTGACGCGTACCGGTCCAATGGACAAATCGAGGTTACCCGAGGCGATCCGCGATACATTAATGATCTCATTGATCACCTGGCTGATCCGTTTCACACCTACGTCCAGGCCCTGGACCAGGTTAAAGACACCCGGTGGATAATCCTCTTCTTCCCCGTAGCCCAACTGTTCGTCCAGGAGGTGGGAGTAACCTTCCAGCAGGGTCAGCGGCGTGCGCAATTCATGGGAGACCAGGGCAATGAAACTGCTCTTCATCCGGTCGAGGTCACGCAGTCGCTTGTTTGCCTGCTCCAGCTCCTGTACCTTGCTCTCCAGCCGTTCCACCAAGTGTTCAGCATGTAGCTTCAGGTGTTCCAGCTTTTCTTTCTGCTCTAGCTCTTCCCGGTGACCCTGGAGATAGTTTCCAACCTCGCGCGGAAAGCGGGATATGTCGATTGGCTTGGTGAGAAAACCGTCACAGCCGGCGGCCAGGGCCCGTTCCCGGTAGCCTGGACTATTGTTGGCGGTGAGGGCGACAATGGGCGTGTTGTTGAAATTGGGGAGAGCGCGCAGACGCGTCGTAATTTCCCGCCCATTCATCCCGGGCAGGTTAATGTCCATCAGAATCAGGTGGGGTGATGCCTGTCGTGCCAGGTCAATCCCGTTTAACCCTTCGCCGGCGATGAGAACTTCATAATCGTGCTTTTCCAGGACACGCTGGACCAGGCGCTGGCTCCCGATGTCGTCCTCAATATACAGGACTTTTCTTCTGTCGGAGATGCTACCGTTACGAGTACCCATTACCATTACTTCCTGGCAGTGTTTCTTCAATATCCTGTCACAGATCATCCACTGACCAGATCCGCTTCTACCTATAACGCTCCTATTTTATCACGTACCGGCCGGCGCTCAATAGCTCTTAACTCCCTGCCGCCTGGCTTTTGCAGTGAAAACGACGTGAAATTTTTGCTACTTTAGAGGCCCAGGTCCCACACCTCTTCTCCTCCAAGAATCTTGCGAATCTGCTCAGGGAAATGATCCGTATCCAACGGCTTCGAGATGAATCCGTCGAATTTCCCCTCTCTTCAACCGGCTACCGTGTGGAGTCTGCCCCTAGCCCGATATCCAGATCCGGCCGGCTCGGGGCCCGAGTTTGAGCGGCTGGCCGCCAACCAGTGGCGTGCCACCGGGCTCCAGCCCATCGGCGAGTTGGCCCTCGAGCCCTTCTTCGACGGTAAAGGTGGCTGCCTGACGGCCGGCGTTAAAGGCGACGACAGCCGTCTGCTCCTGATAATGCCGCCGGTAGACGACGACGTTCCGGGTGGCGTGGAGTATCTTGAAATCGCCCCGGCGGAGGGCAGGTGTGGCGTGGCGCAGGGCGATGAAGCGGCGCACATCTTCCAGCAACGGCCGGTTCCAACTATTCTCGTCGTCCCAGGGGAAAGCACGGCGGCAGTCAGGATCCCGGGCGCCGGGTAGGGCGATCTCATCGCCATAATAGACATTGGGCGCGCCGGCCAGGGTCATCTGGCAGAGAAACATCAACCGCACCGTACTGATATCCTGGTTGGCGATGGTATAAAGGCGGGGCGTATCATGCGTGCTCAGCACGTTGAGCTGGGCATGAACCACCTCCGGATGGTAATGCTGGTGAAGGGTGGTCAGCGTCTGCGCAAATTCCTGCCCCTCACACGCTTCGATATAGCCCAGCCCGGTGTGGAGGGTATCACTCTGGTTGAGGTTATGGCCCCCGAAGAAACCAAAGGCCGCGCGCGTTAGAGGGTAATTCATCTGAGCGTCAAATTGATCCCCCTGGAGCCAGCGGTGGGCCTCGCCCCACAACTCGCCGACCAGGTATGCCTCGGGATTGACGGCTTTACAGCGAGTCCGAAATTCGCGCCAGAACGAATCGTCGTCGATCTCACTGGGAACGTCCAGGCGCCAGCCGTCAATTCCCTGCTCCAGCCAATACGTGGCTACATCCCAGAGAAATTCGCGCACAACCGGGTTGTCGGTGTTGAATTTCGGCAGGGCATGCAATCCCCACCAGGCGGCATAGTTCGGCCTTTCATGTTCGTCGTAGGCATTGAGCGGCCAGTCATGAACATGAAACCAGTTAATGTAGGGGGATTCGCTCCCATTCTCCATCAGGTGATTGAATTGGAAAAAGCCGCGGCTGGCATGGTTAAAGACACCGTCCAGGATGATACGGATACCGCGTTCATGAGCGGCATCGAGAAGCCGGGCAAAGGCGACGTTGCCACCCAGGATCGGATCAACCTGGTAATAATCGTGAGCATGGTAACGGTGGTTGGCTGCTGAAGCAAAGATCGGGTTGAAGTAGATGGCATTAATCCCCAACTCGCTCAGGTAGTCAAGTTTCTCCAGCACACCCAGTAGATCTCCTCCCTTGAAACCGTGGTAGGTAGGTGGCCCATTCCACGGCTGTAAATTTGCCGGTTTTCTAAGCTGATCACTTCTGGCAAAGCGATCGGGGAAGATCTGGTAGAATATTGCATCCTTAACCCAATCGGGAGTGGTGAAATCGGTTGCCATGGGTCTCCTTATACATTCATCTCATCGAACGACTGTCAATTATAGCGGAGAATATCAATTTGGGGATAAGAAAGAGGTGTTTGTATAATAATTCTCCGGTCGAAAAAGAAGCTGTCGAAAAAGAAGCTGTTCCCTGAACCGCTATCAATTGAGCAACCGGCCGTGGACATTTCCGGCTGCTCCCTATACAGGAAGGATCGATGGTCCAGAAAACGTTAGCCATGCGTCTCTTAGAAGGAAAAGGCGTACCGTACGAAGCTGTCACCTATGACGACAGTGTGCGGGATGCCGAAATCGTGGCCGGCCAGCTTGGGGTGGCTGCAGCCAGAGTCTTCAAGACCCTGATCGTGATCCGGGACCGGGGCAAGCCCTTTGCGGTAATGGTCCCGGCCGAGTCCCAGCTCGACCTGAAGAAAATGGCCAGGAAGGTGGGAGAAAAAAAGGTAAAGATGGCCGCTCACGCGGAAGCGGAGAAATTAACCGGTCTGCAGGTTGGCGGGATTTCGCCGCTGCTCTTGATCAACAAGGGGTTTGAAATCCTCATCGACGTCTCGGCTACCGAGCATGACAAGATCTACATCAGCGCGGGAGAGAAGGGTATCAACCTCGAGGTGCCGGTGACAGCGCTGATCGAGTTGACCGGCGCCGAATTCGTCGATGTCACCGGTTCCTGACAGGATCCGTTTACTGCCAGACCAGGTCTCTGATCTTCTTCACAACGTCGGGGAAGTCAAAGGGCTTCGGCAAGAAATCTGCGTAAAAGGTGAGTTAAATCCCGCCGGCCGTCTCATTGCCAGGCTTGTGTCGGGCGAGCGCCGGGTCTGCGAATGAAGCGAGCAACGGCCGGAGATGGGCCCGAACT
>Ga0207752_1001082_pt1 | contig 12667 bp, 8 predicted proteins | sample Pon2CUnioCityCA_6_FD_187272 | JGI IMG/M metagenome (GOLD analysis project Ga0207752, IMG submission 187272) | Marine sediment microbial community from Union City, CA, USA - Pond 2C Sediment 2 (SPAdes) | ecosystem: Environmental > Aquatic > Marine > Intertidal zone > Salt pond sediment ... | reverse complement strand
CAAATAATGTCCGGTAGTTTATAAAAACATAAACGGAAAATTGGTATCAGATTCAGTAAGGAGAACATTATTATGGCAGAACTAAGCGAACACATTCAAAAAGCTGATTGGAAGAGCGAAAAACATGTTCCAGTGATTGACTGCCCTGACAAGGTTAAGGCCGATGAGATGTTTCAAGTCAAAATAACGCTGGGCAAAGAAGTGGCGCACCCAAACAAAACCGAACATCATATACGCTGGATCAGCCTTTATTACCACGATGAAGGCGGGAAATTCCCTCACCAGGTTGTACATGCAGAGTTCACTGCCCATGGCGAATCTACCGAAGGACCGGATAAAGGTCCGGTCCACACCCATCATGAAGTAATAGCGAGCCTGAAAATAGCTAAAAGCGGCATGCTACATGCCATGGCGTACTGCAACATCCACGGACTTTGGGAGTCGAGCAAAGAAATCAAAGTCAGCTAAAAGCGTCGTGGAATATCGAATAATACAAGGTTTTTCTTATAAGATTAATGAAATTTTCACAAGTTTTAATAGGGTGGCAGCCTCAAAGCCGGAGGCTTTGGGGATGGTCGAGAACTCATTAGCCATCCCCAAGCTTCGCTTGAGGCTGCCACCCACTGAAGAAAAGGAAGAATTTATGCCGGATACGGCGACGAAATGTGGTTAATTATTATAAAAAGATATTGATATTGTTAACCTTGGCGGCATTAGTGTTGCTCACTATGCTCACTACCGACTTTGGCGACAAGCTTTCATTATCAAGTATTCAGAAGGGTGCTTCTACTCTGAAAGAATATACGGAAAATCATTATGTGTCGGCGGTTCTGGTATTTGTCCTGGCTTATGTTGCGGTGAATTTATGGTTTCCAGCCGCTGCGGTTTTGACGCTTTTGGCTGGATTTCTTTTTGGAACGATTCTGGGTGCCATTTATGTAGATACGGCTGCGACTTTGGGAGCTGTAGTTGCTTTCGCGGTGAGTCGAAACTTTGCCGGCAAATGGATACAGCACAGGTGGAACCAGCAGTTACAGAGTTTTAACCGGGCGATATCGAAGTATGGAAGTGAATATCTTCTCGCGATAAGAATGATTCCGGTTATGCCGTATTTTCTGGTAAATGCTTTAGCAGGCTTGACAAAAATCCATTTTACAACGTTCGCCTGGACGACGGCATTGGGTTCGGTTCCAGGCATCCTGATTTATTGTTACGCGGGACAGCAGCTTCTGACTATCAAATCGGTAGAGCAGGTTCTGACACCCAAGGTTATGATCTCATTTGTCCTTTTAGCCGGTTTTATCGTATTAGTTGTAATTGTCAGATGGGTACTAATCAAAAGGAGAAGCTAAATGCCTTTTTATGTAGAGAAGATTGATGAGACGACCGAATGTGGTTGAAATGGCTTCCATGGAAATACATCGTGGGACGTCTTGCGCGTTCTCACGGCTTTACTGATCCGATAGCTATTCTTTCTCATATTCGTCGCTTTTCGCAACCGTCCGAAGTGAATGAGCCGATTGAGTTGCTCCGTGCAGGTGTTGTATTTCATGCTCGCGGACTCGTTAACAGCCGGGTTATCCAGCATAATCTGGATTGGGTATGGCCCTATTGGGTTTGCGAGCAATTTGATCCGAATCGAAAGACATTTGTTCCGCGGGCCATTTCCCTGACGCATATAAATCTTAGCGGGCGAAACTGGACAGCTGTAGGATTGCCGGGCTTTTCAGTCTTCCCCGTAGTGGATCCTCGAGGAGCAGTAATGCCGTTCTGGGATAGCTGGTCTATCGATGCCTGGATCGCCTCCGACGACAACCAGCTCTTAGCACCTTCACAATTACGAGAGGTTGAGCAGGAATTAGACATGAACGGCAACCTCTACGTTGTGACAAGAGCAAAAGTCAACGGATTGACGCTGGAAAATCGAGCTTGCGTTGACCTCTTAGACGGAAGGCATCAATGTCTTGTAAATTTAAGCGGTTGTTCGAAATCACCCGGCTGGCTTATCGTAGCTCTCAGGCCGTATAATCCCGAAGGAGTCAGCTTTATCCACGAAATAGCGTTCAGCCCGGAGCAGCGCATCTGGAAAATCAATGACGAGAATAATGTATTTCTCAGTGACTCGCCGGACAGGCATATTGTTTCAGACTACAAAAAAGGCGATGTTTCATTAAATATTCAGCGTTCAGGTCAGGAGGCGAAGCAAATTGTTTGTGATGTGGGGATGGCGACGGCGGCCGCTATGTACAGATTGAAGCCCGGTAAGGAACGGCAAGTTCAGGTAACGGTTCCTCTTGAAACAATTGAACCTAAGGCTCATCACAAACATTCTCACCCAGCAACAGGCCGAAACAGATGGAACGAAGCATTAGGTTCTTACTGCCGTATAAATTTGCCGCGAGAAGACTTTATGTTTTTATACGAAGCGGCGGTAAGGTCCGTAGTACTTCATTCGCCGGATGAGGTCTATCCGGGGCCCTTTACATATAAGAGATTCTGGTTCCGGGATGCCGCTTTTATTATCCATGCGCTGCTCAGCATGGGAATGCTGAAACGGGCGGAAAGTCTGATCGAGAAATTTTTTTCCAAACAGACCGCGTTCGGATATTTCCACTCACAGCAGGGAGAATGGGATTCCAATGGACAGGCGCTCTGGATTATGAACAGGTTTTGCCGATGCACGGGAAGCCCGCCCAAAGAGCATTGGATACGACCGATTATCAAAGCGGCACGCTGGATTATCCAAAAGCGTCTGGCAGGGGATTCGGAATCTCCTCATGCAGGGCTGCTTCCGGTGGGTTTTAGCGCCGAACATTTCGGTCCCAACGATTATTATTACTGGGATGATTTCTGGTCTGTCGCCGGATTATATGCCGCCGCGGAGATGCTCGATGCTACGAAACATGCTTCGAAGAGTTCCAAGTTCAGGTATCAGGCTGATGACCTGTTCGAGGCTATAGTCAATAGTCTTGGCATATGTCGAAAACGTCTGGGTCGCTGTGCAATGCCGGCATCGCCTTACAGGCGACTTGATTCCGGGGCAATCGGATCTTTGGCTGCATCTTATCCTCTGGATTTGTTCGAATCTGTCGATAAACGCGTAGTTGACACATGTAATTTTCTTATCGATAAGTGCACGGTTAAGGGCGCCTTTTTTCATGATATAAGCCACTCCGGCATTAATCCATACCTTTCTCTGCATCTGGCCCAGGTGCTTATGCGAACGGGAGATCTCAAATTCGCGGAGATAATAAAACGTATAGCGGAACTGGCTTCACCAACGGGTCAGTGGCCCGAAGCAATCAATCCCCGCACCGGCACAGGATGTATGGGAGATGGACAACATGTATGGGCCTCCGCGGAATGGATAATGATAATGATAAACAGTCTTGTACTGGAGGAAAAGGACAGATTAATTATCGGCGCGGGACTATTCCCGGATTGGCTCAACAATGGGAATCGAATTTCCACAGGGCACTTATTTACTATTTGGGGACCTGTTAAGCTCAATGTCACATCCAATGCAACTGAAGTTACTGTCACTTGGGATGGTCGCTGGCATTCAAAAGTGCCTGAGATTGAGGTTCGCATCCCTGATTTGGAACCGATTACAGCGGAAAAAGACAGAACAAGTGTCAAAATTGAACGTAAGGGCAAAAGATGAATATCTTAATGATGACAAATACATATTTACCTCATGTAGGCGGAGTTGCCCGTTCCGTAGACGCGTTTACGAATGAGTTGCGTAGATTAGATAACCGCGTCGTTGTTGTGGCTCCCGAATATGAGAAAGATAATAAAGATGAGACAGATGTAATTAGAATCCCGGCGGTTCAGCATTTCAACGGCAGCGATTTCTCCGCGATTATTCCGATACCCGGCTTCCTTGAAGCGCACCTGCGGGACTTTAAGCCGGACATCGTTCATTCACACCATCCGTTTCTTATAGGGAGCACCGCCGTTCGGGTAGCAACAAAGCAAAGAGTGCCCCTTGTTTATACTCAACATACCATGTTCGAGCAATATACGCACTATGTACCCATAGACGTGCCCAGGATGAAGCAATTCGTGGTGAGCCTGTGTACGGGTTACGCAAACATGGCCGAACAAGTAATTGCTCCCAGTAACAGCATCGCTGATATACTCAAAAAACGAGGAGTTAAAAGACCCATCGAAACAATTCCAACAGGTGTTTTTGTCAAAGAGTTTGAGCAGGGAGACGGCGATGCCGTCAGAGCCTCGGAACATATCCCCCAGCAAGCATTTGTCGTCGGCCATGTCGGACGGCTGGCCCCTGAGAAAAACCTTGATTTTCTGTCTGAAGCCGTAGCGCTGTTTCTTCAGGATGAGCCGGAGGCACATTTCCTTATTGTCGGTTATGGCCCGTCCGAGAAGAAAATGCGTGACTTTTTTGCCCGGCAACGGCAGGACCGGGTACATTTTCTCGGCAAACAATACGGTCAAAATCTAATAAATGCCTACCACGCGATGGATGTATTTGCTTTTTCATCGAAAAGCGAGACACAAGGCTTAGTCTTAACAGAAGCTATGGCCGCCGGCGTGCCTGCGGTTGCGCTTGACGCATCAGGTGTTCGTGACGTCGTCCAAGATAAAAAAAACGGCTACCTGTTATATGATGAGCAAGTAGATTCATTTGCCAAAGCCTTAAAGGAAATGTGTCATTTGTCCAGTCAAGCAAGAGAAAGTTTTATCGAAGAGGCTAAAAAGACGGCTGAGAATTTCTCTATGCACAACTGTGCTTCGAAAATCAACACCATTTACGAACGATTAATTAAAAACCACGTCCCTGAGACTCATAGAGATGAATCCGTATGGAGTAAATCCATAGAGCAAGTTAAAACCGAGTGGGAGCTGCTCTCAAACTTGACGAGTGCCGTCGGAAACGCATTACAGGAAAAAAAGAGTTGAACATCATGAACAGTTATGCTTGAGCGGACAGAGATCTTCATAAGGCGATTGAGGAGATATTTCAGTCGCTCTCAATTGCATATTAAGCTGCTCGGTCTTTCAAAGGCTGAGCCTTCGCATGACAACAGAGGTTTGGTTCTCATTCAAATCGATGCACTTTCGAAAAAGGAATTACAAAACGCTCTTTCGGCGGGACGTATGCCCTTTCTCAAAAATCTAATCGACTCACAGGGTTACGAACTGCATTCCCATTACAGCGGCATGCCCTGCAGCACGGCGTCTGTTCAGGCAGAATTATTTTACGGCGTCAAATCGGGCGTGCCGGCTTTCAGTTTTTTTGATCGACGGACGAAACGCGTCTTTACAATGTTCAACCCGCAAGACGCCCTGGAAATTGAGCAGAGACTGGAAAAACAAGGCAAACCGCTCCTGGAAGGCGGCAGTGCCTATTCCAACATCTATTCGGGCGGAGCACAAGAAGCGCATTTCTGCATATCCAACCTCGGCCTGGGCGGAATTCTCAAGCACCGATATCCGGTGGGTTTCGTGATCCTGATGACGTTACATATTTATAGTCTGATCAGGACCGTGTTTCTGCTGATAGTCGAGGCGGTGCTGGCCGTTATTGACTGCATTAGGGGACTGTTTAGCGGCAAAGACCTTTGGAAAGAACTCAAATTTGTGCCCTCGCGCGTGGCTATGTGTATTCTGCTAAGAGAACTAATTACAATCGGCGCCAAGATAGATGTTGCCAGGGGGATGCCCATTGTTCACCTGAATCTTATGGGTTATCACGAACAGTCTCACCGCCGCAGCCCAAAATCTCGTTTTGCACGTTGGACACTACGGGGTATCGACGATGCTATTAAGAGGATTTGGAAAGGTGCACACAGGTCGATTATGAGAGATTATGATGTCTGGATCTACTCGGACCATGGTCAGGTAGAAACAGTTCCTTACGAAAAGAAAATCGGCAAAAATATCCAGGAAGTGGTAGCAAAGGTATTCGATCAATCCATGGCTTTCTCTGGAAATCATCATAGTAGAAAGAAAATCGGATTCCTCGCCCGCATTGGATTACGTACTCCCAAGTTCTTTGCCAAGTTGTTTCCCATGATTTCGACTGAGGAAGCTGACAAATCTTTGGTCACAGCCCTGGGTCCTGCAGGTCATATTTATCTCAAAGAAATTTTGGAAACGGAAGAAAAAGAAAACTTCGCCAAAAATCTGATACTCAATGCTCATATCCCAATGGTTGTTTTGCCGGATGGAGATGATGGGATTCATGTGTTGACACGGGAGAATCAATTTAAGCTGCCCGAACAAGCACGTGAAGTGTTCGACTCTACAGCCCCCTTCTTCGAAGAGATGACCAAAGATTTCATTACCGCCTGCCAACAACCTAATACCGGCGATATCATCATCTACGGCTGGCAGGGAAAAACCGAAGAATATTATACTTTTACGATTGAAAACGGTTCCCACGGGGGTTTTTCTTATGAGGAGACAGAAGGTTTTGTCCTTGTACCCCGAGATACAGCTATAGTTGATCCACATAAGGGATATGCAAGACCATTGGATATAAGAGCTTCTGCGTTTAAGTTTCTGGGGGAAGAGACCGAGCCGGCACGAAGCGAACTTATCATGTCGCCGTTGTCCACCAAAGATAAATTACGCATTATGACCTACAACGTGCACGGATGTGTCGGCATGGACGGCAGGCTATCGCCTCGCCGGATCGCCAGGGTGATTTCGCAATACGAGCCGGATATTGTAGCTCTTCAGGAGCTTGATGTAGGACGTGAGCGCTCCGGCGGGCATGACCAGGCCATGCTTATCGCTGAGATCTTAAATATGGATCATCACTTCCACGCATCAATGCAATTGGCGGAAGAGCAGTTTGGGGATGCCATATTGAGTTCTTATCCCATGCGACTGGTTAAAAAATGCAGACTTTCGGAAGAAAAACGGTTTTCTTTTTTAGAGCCGCGGGGAGCAATCTGGGTGGAGATCGACTTCCACGGCGCGTACATTCACATCATTAATACCCATCTCGGCTTAAACCCGAAAGAACGGCTGCTTCATACCAGAGAATTGCTGGGGAAGGATTGGCTGCAAAATTCAAAATGTAATGGCCCCGTTATATTGTGCGGCGATTTTAATGCATTTCCCGGTTCCAGGGTGCTTAATCTGTTTCAAAACACACTGGTTAACGTTCAGAAACAAGCCGGATGGATAAGACATCGAAGCACCTGGTTCGGACGTTTTCCGTTCGCATGTCTCGATTACATATTCGTTGGGCCGGGTTTTGAAGTGAACCAGGTGCAGATCGGCGACAGTGTGCTGGCCCGGCTTGCTTCCGACCACCGTCCCTTATTAACCGAAATCAATATAAAACACTAATAAGAGCTGGTTTATCTTAGAATCAGCAAAGAGGGGTCTCAGGGCAATTGCCGCATAACGAAAGTGCCGGTGATTTGTGTCTGTCTGATAGCTGCTTCGCCGCATCTTGAAGTGCCGTGCGCAATCCCTCCTCAATAGTCGGATGATAGAAAGGCATTTGAAGGACGTCAAATATGCTTAACTTTTGCTGTCCAGCTAAGGCCAGTTGATGTGCCAGATGTTCTCCGCCGGGGCAGATGAGTTCCGCTCCCAGGATTTCGGCGGTTTTACTGTCTACATATATATGAAGAAGGCCCTGATTGCGCATCTCCAACTTCGCACGAGATTGCTGGGCAAAGTCCGCCCGGCCGACTACAAAGGTTTTTTTATCGTTCTCGAGCTGTTCACGTGTCCAGCCCACCAGAGCAATTTCGGGGTCACTAAATACTATTGTTAAAGGAGTTCTGCGGCAGTAACATTCTGCCTTGTTTGATGAACTGTTGCGGCCTGCGATATATCCCTCATCCAGTGCCTCGTGTAGAATCGGGCGGCAGCCGTTTGTGTCTCCTGCTATAAATACTGGCAGGTCAGCGATTTGCATGGTATCGGCGTTAAATGACGGCATTCCTCTCTTGTCCAGCGTAATACCCAGGTTCTCAAGGCCCAATCCTCGAAGGTCAGGCTGAACACCGGCAGCTACGATGGCTGCATCGACGATTGTTTCAACATCCGGCCCCTTTACTAAAAGGCTCTGATTTTTCTCCCGAAGCTCGACTGCTGCGCCGAGGTGGATAGGAAATTCTTTTCGAAGGATTCGAAGATACTCGGAATTGATTTCCGGATCTGTGATTGTTCCAACCGACTCGATCATATCGAAACCTGTAATTTCAAGACCAAGGCGGCTGAGAGATTGGCCGAGCTCCAGCCCAATGGGTCCCAGGCCGACCACAGCGATACGTCGGGGTAAATCTTCCTGTTCGAATATGTTATCGCTGGTGAGTATACGATCACCAAAAACTCTCCAGTCATCCGGAACCTTTGGCCGAGCGCCTGCGGCGATTATTATCGAATCTGTCTCGATTTCTTTGTCACCGACACGCAGATGGTTTGGCGCGATGATTTCGGCCTTTCCCGTTATAAGCCGATCTCCGGCACGATGTTTAGTGGCCGTTACCATGGCGCTGGCAAAACGGTCTCTCAACGAGCGAACATGCCGCATTACTGCTGGAATATCCGCCTTTAACTGATCGGCCCCTCGTATACCCTCTGAGTCGAAGACGCTGCGTCGATGATAATCTTTGGCCACGCTAATCAGTACCTTGGACGGCATACATCCGATTCGGGCACACTTTGTGCCCAGAGGACCGTGGTCAACCATTATGTAATTGTCAGTATATTTCTGAACCTGCCGCAGGGCCGATAGTCCCGCACTGCCGGCGCCGATGATTGTAACATCTACTTTTTCTTGCATATTTTCTTTTTTGCTCATTTGGAATTTAGTCAGTCTCCGGTTCGTTCGGTCCCCCGACTGCTGAAAGTTGATTTAAAGAATCTGCCAAATTTTTTAGCTGTTCGGACGCTCGATCAAAGTCTTTATTTCCCAGAGCGCTGAGATAGTTTTCGAAAGCATCGTTCGCATCTTTAATAAGCTGGTCGAACGACTTTTTTCCGGGAATCCCTTCTTCGATTTGAGGCATAGCCTTGCCCTCGCCGAATAATCCATAAAGGGCTTCATCGAACGTTTCCGCATAGCTGAGATTATCGTTGTGCATAACCGCCACCAGTCTTAGCTCGGGGTATGCTGCTGTTTCTGCCTGCAAGTAAATTGGCTCAACATATATGAGCGTTTCTTCTATAGGAATGGCCAAAACGTTGCCGCGGATAACCCGCGAGCCGCGCTGGTCCCAGAGTGATAATCGGCCGGATAATACCGGATCCTGGTCGATTTTTGTCTCGACCTGCTGGGTTCCGAGGATTCGCTTTTCCTTGGGGAATTTATAGGCAAGGAGTTTGCCGTAATTCTCAGGGTCGCACATGCCTGCGATCCAGGCTATCAGCACCTGTTTGTTCTTGGGAGTGAACGGCAGCATTAATACGAATTGGGCTTCGTCGGAGTCGGGCGGTTCCCAAATGATATAATAGGGCTGTACGAATTGTGTTGACCCGTAATACTTTTCTGTGGCTCTAACCCACAGGTCTTCCTGGTTGTAAAAAACCGCTGGATCGGTCATGTGATATTTCGAATATACGGCCCCCTGTACCAGCAACAGGTCGGAAGGATACCGTATATGGGCCAGCGTTCCTGTTGGCATTTTTTCGCGGCTCTCGAACATGTCGGGAAAGACCCCTCGCCATGCATTTATGAGCGGATCATTCGGTTCGAACACGTAGAATTTCGTCGTTCCGTTAAAGGCATCAACAACTGCTTTGACGGAGTTGCGTATATAATTTATACCATTTAAGTTTTGCCCGGTTTTTGCAGCTTGCAGCATCAGTCTTCTTCTGAGCGGCTGTACGGCCGTCTGCGTATAGATCGGCTCGCTGTAGGGATAATCCGAAGAGACGGTATATGCGTCGATAATCCAGTGTAGCTTGCCGTTTACCAGGATTACGTACGGGTCCTCGTCAAACTTCAAAAACGGGGCTAACGTCTTAACTCGTTCCTTGATGTGACGATGAAATAGAATCCTGCTTTCACTCGTAGGATAGCTCGAGAGAAACAGGCGGGTCCCGTCGAACTTCCACCCGAAAAGAAATTTTCTCCAGAGATTTTTCATCTGCACACCGCCGGTACCGGAATAGCTGTTATAAACGTTCTCTTCACCGCTGGGGTAATCCAGCTCCTTTTCTTTCGAGTTGGCGATCACATGTGTGTCGGTAAGCTCGCCGTAGTAAATTCTTGGCTGGTCCACTTTCAATTCCGGGTACTTGCTTTTAGGCGGGATATCCTTGATCAGTAAGTTAGGCAATCCCTCCGGCGTAAAATCACTTACAGTCGTCAGAGTAATTCCATTTCCATGTGTATATTTAAATCGCTCGTTCACAAAAGTCTGGCTTTGCCCGGGAAGATTCGCGAGCTGCATTTCTCTGGCCGATACCATCACCTGACGGTATTGGTCTTGAAAAGTATATCGATCGATATCCACATCAGTGAATTCATAATACAGTCTAATTTCCTGGAACTGCTTATACACAGAATCCAATGCTCGCCAGTCCCAAAGACGGATGTTGTCGAAAATATTTTGATTTTGTTCTACCATAGAGCGCGTAAATTGCTCCGAGACCGGAAATCTTTTCTCTTCCATTTTGTGCAGGCCGAAACCTCGCCGGGTAAAAGTGATATTGTGCTCGATATAGGGTTTTTCCAGCGTGATCTCGTTGGGCTGGACTTTAAGCCACTGGAAAAGGGGCGGTACCAGACCCAGCAGGATAATCCAGGTCCCCACAAGGAATACTCCGACAATTACAGCCGGTGCGATGGCTCTGTATATCGGATTGATATCTGCTTTAGGATAAAAGCTTGCCGGCAATTTTCTCAAACGTGGAACAGCCAGCAGTAGTCCGGCCAGTACAGTGAGGAAAATGATTACGGCGTAAAGCGGCAGCCGGACATTTGCATCGGTCCAGCCCGGACCCGTTACTATGCCTAAAGCCGAGTACATTATATGAAAGCGATCCAGATATTTGCCCCAGGCCAGGACAAAAAGCAGACCGGCAATACTTAAGTAAACAGAACCATATCCCTCGATCTCTTTTATATCCGCCTGATCGAGCTGTTTTAATTCAATACCTCTGCTGCCGCGCTTCACAAAGATTGCTATTGTTGAAGTAATCAATGTAATGATCACAAGAACCAGAAGCAAACTCTGCGCTAAATCGTAAACTGGAAGAGTAAACAAGTAGAAGCCGGTATCCCGTCCGAAGATAGGATCTTTGACCCCGGTTGCGACTCTGTTTAAGAAAAGCAATATCTTATCCCAGTTGACAACTGCCCACTGACCGGCAACATAGGCTCCTAATACTTTTGCACTTAATGTTAAGGCTCGCTTTGTTTTTGGAATGTGCCAGGTGAAGATCGAAATTACTATTATTCCGAATAAAGCACCTGTCCCGGCGAGAATTACTTTTGTAATTACCACCTTCCAGAAGCGGTGATCGTAACCTGAAGACTGAAACCAGAGAGCTTCTCCCCAGAAACTCAAAAACACAAAAAACAGGCCGGTGAATACGGCAAGGCATATCCCCGCGACAATCAAGCTCCAATTTTGCCTGGTTAATCCTCTCGCGCCCAATAAAACGGCGCCGCCGAGTAATAATATGATCAACAAGGTATACATAATTCCGACTCCTAATATAAAGTTGACAATACACATGTACTTTAACAAGTATTCGGCTTAATGACATTAGTTTTTTTCTTAATCCGGCGGCTCCGATTGCTTAATTTGCAGCTAAAAATTCCACCCGTTTATCGATTGAAATAGAAGATAACAAAATCAGTATTTGACAAGCCCAAATTAGGCAAATGCCCTATTTCGTCAATCTTAAAAAAGTTATAGTTTTTGAGTGGATTAAATGAATAAAACTAATAAAAAGTCAAAATGAATGGAGAATTATAATGAATGATTTCACAAATATCGAGCAGATTGAAGCATTGCCGGGTATTCAGGACCCGGATTTAAAGATTTGGCGATGGCTGCTCTGGACAGGGGGTATTATGATGGTTTTAGGTCTGGCCGCAATCCTCCTTCCATTTGTGGCGACTATGACTATTCAAGCGTTGCTGGCGATAATCCTTCTGGTGGCCGGCATAACACAGGCCGTGCATGCTTTCAAATGCCAACAGACAAAAGGAATGGCTTTCAGACTGCTGGGCGCAGCGCTGTACGGCCTTGTAGGGATTCTGTTGCTGGCCTTTCCGCTCCGCGGCGCGTTGACATTGACCTTATTGCTGGCGGTTATGTTTGCAATTGTAGGAGCTTTTAAGATCGCTCTGGCGTTAAGTCTAAGACCTTTTCCGAGCTGGGGCTGGCTTATGATTAGCGGGCTTGTCGCTGTCTTTCTAAGTGTTCTTATATGGATAGGACTGCCCGGCACTGCAACGTGGGTGATTGGATTATTGGTCGGGATAGAATTGTTACTGAGTGGTTGGTCAATGGTTGTATTTGGATTATCGGTTCGCAACAACCAAGCGGCTCTAAGCCGGGAGACGGAATCCAAATGATAGTATGAACAAACACGCTGAGATGACTGGGATTCCCATATTCGGGCAAGGTGGGTGAGACGGATTCAGGTAAAGTTATTAATCAAGTTATTAGGCCAGTTTCTCGCTTCTTTCTTTTTCATATTTCTGTTCTTG